>QFCS01000575.1_pt1 | contig 16085 bp, 11 predicted proteins | sample 3576561 | NCBI WGS metagenome assembly QFCS01 | reverse complement strand
GGGCGAGGCCGCCTGGAACGACGTGCCCGGCGAACACCGGGCCAACCTGCGCCGCATCATCGTCACGCAGGGCGACACCGAGCCCGCGTCCGTCGAGCAGCAGCGCCACCTGGGCCTGACCGCACCGTCCATGTACGACCTGCGCAACCTGTTCCAGATCAACGTGGAAGAAGGCCGCCACCTGTGGGCCATGGTGTATCTGCTGCACAAGCACTTCGGCCGCGACGGCCGTGAAGAAGCCGAGGCGCTGCTGCAGCGCACCTCGGGTGACCAGGACAACCCCCGCATCCTGGGTGCGTTCAACGAGAAGACGCCCGACTGGCTGGCCTTCTTCATGTTCACCTACTTCACCGACCGCGACGGCAAGTTCCAGTTGTCCGCGCTCGCCGAGTCTGCGTTCGACCCGCTGGCCCGCACGACCAAGTTCATGCTGACCGAGGAAGCGCACCACATGTTCGTGGGCGAGAGCGGCGTGTCGCGTGTGCTCACGCGCACCGCGCAGGTGATGAACGAACTCAAGACGGATGACCCGCAGAAGGTGCGCGCCGCCGGCGCCATCGACCTGGGCACCATCCAGCGTTATCTGAACTTCCACTACAGCGTCACCATCGACCTGTTCGGTGCCGACCAGTCGAGCAATGCCGCCATCTTCTACAGCTCGGGCCTCAAGGGCCGCTACGAGGAAGGCAAGCGCACCGACGACCACATCCTCAAGGGACAGACCTACAAGGTGCTGGAAGTCCGCGACGGCCAGCTGGTCGAGAAGGAAGTGCCGATGCTCAACGCGCTCAACGAAGTGCTGCGCGACGACTTCATCACCGACTCCGTGGCCGGTGTGAACCGCTGGAACAAGGTGCTGGAGAAAGCCGGCATCCCGACCCGCCTGACAGTGCCGCACAAGGCCTTCAACCGCCAGATCGGCGCGCTCGCCGGCATCAAGATGTCGCCCGATGGCCGCGTGGTGAACGAGGCCGAATGGGCCGCGAAAAAGAGCGAGTGGCTGCCGACCCCGGAAGACTTCGCCTTTGTCGCCTCGCTCATGGGTCGCGTGGTCGACCCCGGCAAGTTCGCCGGCTGGATCGCCCCGCCTGTCATGGGCATCAACCGCCAGCCGGTCGACTTCGAATACGTCAGGTTCGGGTGACTGTTTGTTGACGCCTCCCGCGCCGCCTGCGGCGTCACCCCCCAGGGGGCGTCGCTGGCGGCCTGGCAAAGCCAGTTCCGCGGCGACCTTGGTCTTAGCCTTCCTCGCTCCTACACTGTCTCTCGATTCCACGGAGACTCGCCATGAACGCCATTGCTGAAGCCGCTGTCATCAAGCAGCACCTGATCGATCCGGAAATCTGCATCCGGTGCAACACCTGCGAAGCCATCTGCCCGGTGCAGGCGATCACGCACGATTCGGTGAACTACGTGGTCGATGCGTCCAAATGCAACCTTTGCATGGACTGTATCTCGCCGTGCCCCACCGGCTCGATCGACAACTGGCGCATGATGCCCCGCGTGCGGGCCTACACCACCGAAGAGCAGCTCAAGTGGGACGAACTGCCTGCCGAGTTGCCGCCCGAAGAACTCGAAGGCCTGGCAGAAGCCGGTGCCGACGTGTCCACCGCACCAGCGCCCGTCGCACCGCCGGCGGTGGTGAAGGAGCCGGGTGGTGAAGAGGCTTTCAACTCGGCCGCCTTTGGCGCCACGTTGCCGCCCTGGTCGGCCGCCCACGCCTACAGCAACCTCTACGGCCCCAAGGCCGCGCAGAAGACGGTGACCGCCACCGTGGTCGGCAATGTGCGGGTCACCGAAGTCGGCAAGACCGCTGGCAGCGACTACGACACCCACCACATCGTGCTCGACTTCGGCGCCATGCCTTTCCCGGTGCTGGAAGGCCAGAGCATCGGCGTGGTGCCGCCCGGTGTCGACGACATCGGCCGCAAGCACCACGCGCGCCAGTACTCCATCGCCAGCCCGCGCAACGGCGAGCGTCCGGGTTACAACAACCTGTCGCTGACCATCAAACGCGTGCTGCAGGACCACGACGGCGACCCTGTTCGCGGCGTGGCGAGCAACTACATGTGCGACCTCAAGGTGGGCGACAAGGTGGAAGTGATCGGGCCGTTCGGCACCAGCTTCCTCATGCCCAACCACCCGCGTTCGAGCATCGTGATGATTTGCACCGGCACCGGCAGCGCGCCCATGCGCGCCATGACCGAATGGCGCCGACGCCTGCGCGCCTCGGGCAAGTTCGAGGGCGGCAAGCTGATGCTGTTCTTCGGCGCGCGCACGCAGGAAGAGCTGCCGTACTTTGGCCCACTGCAGAGCCTGCCCAAGGACTTCATCGACATCAACTTCGCGTTCAGCCGCACGCCGGGCCAGCCCAAGCGCTACGTGCAGGATGTGATGCGCGAGCGCGCCGCCGACCTGGCCGCGATGCTGCAGGACGCGAACACGTATTTCTATGTGTGTGGCCTGAAGAGCATGGAGGAGGGCGTGGTGCTGGCGCTGCGCGATGTGGCGCAGGGTGCGGGCTTGAACTGGGACACCATTGGCGCCGCGTTGAAGCGCGAAGGCCGGTTGCATCTCGAGACGTACTGAGGCTGCGTTTCTCTCTGGCGTTGGCGGGGCGGCGGTCGGTGGCGACCGGGTGGCCCGCCTCCGCGGCTGTCCCCCGAACCGGCTGCGCCGGTTCTCCTCCTTTTATGCCGCTGCGGCGGGCCACCCGGTCACCATCGACCTTGTGGCTGGTGGCGCCTCGTCCAGGGAGCACGCGGAAATTTCAGGGTTTCCCCTTGCATGTCGCACCTTGGGGCGGGGAGAAGCCGCTGAAAGCGCGCTGCTCCTGGGGGTATGGCTTACAGTCGGTCTCCGTATGCAGATCGAACATATGTCGTCCCCCGCCCGCAGCCGACCCGCCATCGAAGTCGATGTGGTGATGCGGCGCGAGCCGGTGAGCGGGCCCATGAGCCGCTGGCAGGCCTGGCGCTGGGTGCTGGCCGATGTGATGGTGCGCACCGACCCGGAAGACACCGGTCCCGCGCCAGAGCACGAGGCACACGAACCGCATGCGGTGGAGCCGGTGGAGACTGCAGGCTCCGACGCGCAGGCCACGCACTGGCTGTTTCCACGTTTTCGCGTGGAGCTGTTCCGCGACGACGCCGAAGGCTATTTCCTCAACCTCAACAGCCCCAACCCCTGCTTCTGGGTGTTCTGGCGCGCCGATGAAGAGCGCCTGCTGGATGGCGAACCCATGGCCGTGCCACAGATCGTGACGCTGAGCTACCACGATGCGGGCCGCTGGCTCGACGCCCAGGAGCGGGTGGACCAGGTGGCCGCGCCGGAGGTGGTGGTGGACTGGCTGCGCGGCTTCGTGGACGCCACCTACCAGCCCGAGCCCAAGAAGCGCAAGCGCCCCGACAGCTTCAAGCCATTGACCGACCGCTTCGGTCAACCGGTGCGCATCTCCACAGACAAACGCCGGGGTGGCGCTCCCGGGCACTGATCATGGCCGCCGAAGACGACAGCAACTTCTTCTCGCGCTGGTCGCGCCGAAAGGTGCAGGTGCGCACCGGCGAGGCCGTGCCGCCAGAGCCGCCGGCCAGACCTGCAATGCCGGTGGCGGCTCCGGCCCCCGCACCCGCACCCGCTGCACCGTCGGGGCCGGCACCGCAACCTTCTGAGGCGGCGGAATCGCCGCCCGCCCTCACGCTGGAAGACGTTGCCCGCCTCACACCCGAGTCGGACTACTCCGGCTTCGTGGCCCGTGGCGTGCCCAGCGATGTGCGCAACGCTGCGATGAAGAAGTTGTTCACCGATCCGCACTACAACGTGATGGACGGACTGGACATCTACATCGACGACTACTCCAAGCCCAGCCCATTGCTGGCCGCCGAGGTGGCCAAGATGGTGGGCGCGCGTTTCCTCAAGCTGGTGGACGACCCCGACGAGGTCCGCCCGCCCGAGGTGAACGCGCCCCAGGCTGCTGCCTCCGACCCTTCTCCCGAACCGATCGGCGGACCGTCCCACCCGGACGCCACCGCCGACGCTTGCGAACCGCTCGCTTCCGCTTCCCCGGATTCCCACGATGACCACCCTGATCTGCAACTGCAACCAGACGATGCCGCTGAACCCCCGGGTTCTGGGCGACGCGCTGGATGAAGACCTGACCCTGCACACCACGCTGTGCCGCCGCGACGCGCCCGCCTTCCAGAAGGCCTGTCGCAGCAAGGACGAGCTGGTGGTGGCCTGCACGCAGGAGAGCCAGCTCTTCACCGAACTCTCGGAACAGACCGAGGGCGCGGTCGCGCTCGATGTGCGCCCGATCCATTTCGTGAACATCCGCGAAACCGGCGGCTGGGGCCGTGAAGGCGCCCGGGCCATGCCGAAGATGGCGGCGCTGCTGGCCGCAGCCCGTCTGCCCGACCCCGAGCCGGTGCCCACGGTCACTTACAAGAGCGAAGGGCGGTTGCTGATCATCGGTAAGCTCGACGAGAGCGAACGCATCGCCGCGATGGTGGGCGATGTGTTGCAGGTGAGCCTCATGGCCACGGGTGGCCGTGGCACGCAGGCGCGTCGCCACCCGGTGATCGCGGGCGCGCTGCACGAGGTACGCGGGTGGCTGGGCGCGTTCGACGTGAGCTGGCGCACGGACAATCCCATCGATCTGGACCTCTGCACGCGATGCAATGCCTGTGTTGCCGCCTGCCCCGAAGGTGCCATCGGACTGGACTATCAGATCGACATGGACCGTTGCAAGAGCCACCGCGCCTGCGTGACGGCCTGCGAATCGGTCGGTGCCATCAACTTCCAGCGTGAAGACCAGGCGCACACGGAACGCTTCGACATCGTTCTGGACCTGCGCGACACGCCGGCATTCACGCAGCACGCGCCTCCGCAGGGCTATTTCCACCTCGCTGGTGGCCTGAAGTCCGAGGCGGCCATGGCCACCGTCATCCAGTTGAGGGATCTGGTCGGTGAGTTCGAGAAACCGAAGTTCTTCACCTACAAGCAGAAGCTCTGCGCGCATGGCCGCAACGAAACCGTGGGTTGCAACGCCTGCGTCGAGGTGTGCTCGGCACTGGCGGTCAGCAGCGATCTCAAGCGCAACCAGATCATCGTCAACCCCAACCTGTGCGTGGGCTGCGGCGCCTGCACCACGGTCTGCCCGACGGGCGCGCTGTCGTACGCCTACCCGCGCGCGGGCGAGCAGGGCACGAAACTGCGCACCGTGCTGTCCACGTACGCCAAGGCCGGTGGCAAGGACGCGGCCCTGCTGCTGCACAGCGACAAGGCCGGTGCTGCACTCGTTGCCGACCTGGGCCGCGCCGCTTCGCTCGATGCCAAGGCCGTGCGCGGCGTGCCCGCGCGCGTGATCCCGCAACCGCTGTGGCACACCGCCTCTGTCGGGCTGGACGTGTGGCTGCCAGCGTTTGCTTACGGCGCGTCGCAGGTGTGGGTGTTGATGACCGGCGAGGAGGCGCCGCAGTACCGCGAAGCCGTGCGCGCGCAGATGGACGTTGCGCAGGCCATCGTGAACGGCCTGGGATACAGCGGCCGGCATTTCCGTCTGATCGAGGCGACGGATGTGACGGCGCTGGATGCCGCGCTGGACGACGCACCGGCGCAGGCCGTAAAACGCCGCGCCACGTTCGCCATCCAGGCCGAGAAGCGTGCCACCGTCGAACTCGCGCTCGATCACCTGCTGCAGGACAGCGCGGCACAACGCGCGCCCGCAGAGGCCATCGCCTTGCCCGGCGCGTCGCTGCTGGGCACGATCAACGTCAACAAGGACACCTGCACCCTGTGTCTGAGCTGCGTGAGCGCCTGCCCGGCCAGCGCACTGCAGGACAACACGGAGCGGCCGCAGCTGCGCTTCATCGAGAAGAACTGCGTGCAGTGCGGCCTGTGCGCCAGCACCTGCCCGGAAGACGCCATCACCTTGCAGCCGCGCCTGTTGCTGGGCGAGCAGCGCAAGCAGCTGCGCGTCCTCAACGAGGCACAGCCCTACCATTGCATCCGCTGCGCCAAGCCGTTCGGCACGCTCAAAGGCATCGAGGTCATGCTGGCCAAGCTCTCGGGCCACGCGATGTTCCAGGGCGAGGCGCTGGAGCGCCTGAAAATGTGCGGCGACTGCCGTGTGGTGGACCTGTACTCCAATCCGGGCGAGGCCCGCATCACCGATCACTGATCCGCGAGCTCACATGAACAACGACCTTCCTGTCTCGACTTCCACGCTGGACGAAGAAACGGCCCGCGCCGAGGTGTATGGGCTGCTGGCCGCGCTGTATTACGCACCGCCCTCGACCGAATTGATGTCGCAGCTGCGCGTGGCCGTGACCGAAGCGCCGGCCGCGGGTGGATTCCTCGAGGAGCCCTGGCGCGAGGTGGTGGCTGCCACCCGGTCGATGGGGGACGATGAAGTGGCTGCGGAGTTCGAATCGCTGTTCGGCGGGGTGGGAAAACCGGAAGTGTTCCTGTTCGGTTCGCATTACCTGAGCGGTTTCCTGAACGAGAAGCCACTGGCGGCGCTGCGCGGCGATCTGGCGTTGCTGGGGCTGTCGCGCGACGAGGCCATGCCCGAGACCGAAGACCACATTGCCTATCTCTGCGAAGTGATGCGCTATCTGATCGCCGGTGACGATGTGGAGGTGGCCAATCTCACGCAACAGCAGAAGTTCTTCACAGCCCATCTGCAGCCCTGGGTGTTGCAGATGTGCGATGCGGTGGAACGCCATCCCAAGGCGCGGTTCTACGCGGCGCTGGCTGGGTTCACGCGGGCCTTCTTCAATGTCGAGACGCAAGGTTTCGACATGCTGGTCTGAGTTTTCGCGCTGAGGGGTTGGGGAGATCGGGTCAGAGCCCCCCGGGCCGCCCATCCCGGGTGGGCGCGGCATCCGGCGCATGCGGCTCGGTCAACAGCGCCACGCAGAACGACGCCCCTGACGCCAGGTTCTCGGCCGTGATGTGCCCGCCATAGCGCTCCACCAGGCCCTGGCTGATCCACAGACCCAGGCCGTTGCCGTCGTTCTTCGTCGTGAAGAACGGACGGAACAGCCGCTCCAGCACCTCGGGTGACAGGCCCGCGCCGCTGTCCTGTACCCACAGCTGCACGCCACTTCGCCCCGCCCTGTCCATCCAGTCGCGCGTCATCAGCCGCAACACACCGCCCTTGGGCATCGCCTGTATCGCGTTGATCATCAGGTTGATGATCACCTGCTGCAGCTCCTGTCGGTTCAATCCTGCGCGCCGCGTCGCCTGGAAGTCGCGTTCCACGCCAATGTTCGTCTGCGCCAGCAGATGACCCACCAGCACCAGGCAGTCCTCCATTGTGCGATTGATGTCCAGCGTTTCCACATAACCCGCGTATTCCGTGGGCCTCGCGTATTGCAGCAACTGCGTGACGATGATGCGCATGCGCTCCACCTGCTCGTCCAGCAGCTTCAGCTCCGACTTCACCGGTTGGCTGGCCTCGCCCAGCGTCTCCCGCATCAGGTCCAGGTTGCCCTGCATCACCGCGATCGGGTTGTTGATCTCGTGCGCGATGCTGGCCGTGAGCTGGCCGATCGCTGCGAGCTTTTCACTCTTCACCAGCTGCTGCTGCGCCAGCTGCAGCGAGGCGTTGCTGGCCTCCAGCTCCGCCGTGCGCTCGGCCACCTTGTGGTCCAGCTCTTCGCCCCAGCGTTGCAGGGCCGCAGTCTTGTCGTCGATCACGTCGAGCAACTGATCCAGGTGTCCGGCCAGCGCGCCCAGTTCGTCGCGCGCCGAGATCTCGCCCACGCGTGCATGCGGCTGGCCTTCCTCCACCAGCTGCATGGTTCGGTTCATCTGCTGTACCGGCTGGAAGATGCTGCGAGCCCAGCGCAACGAGAACCAGGCCGAAAGCGCCATCACGCCCAGGAAGATCAGGCCCATCACGCCCAGCATTGCATAGCGCACGAGTCGGAAGGGTGCTTCCAGGTAGCCCACGTAAAGCATGCCGATGCGGCGGTCGTGCGCATCGAGCAGGGGTTCGTAGGCGGAGACGTACCAGTCGTTCACCACGAAGGCGCGGTCCAGCCAGGTCTGCCCGCGTTCCAGCACGGCATCGCGCACCGTCTGCGACACGCGTGTGCCGATGGCGCGCTGGTCCTGGAACAGGCGCACGTTGGTGGTGATGCGCACGTCATCCATGAACAGCGTGGCCGTGCCCTGGCTGCCGAAGGGCAGCGACCCTTCGGGGTAGACGATGCGGTTGATGTGGTCGATGAAGTCCAGGTTCTGGTTCAGCAGCAGACCACCAGCCAGCACCGCGATCGTCTGTCCAGCGGCGTCGCGCACCGGGTGGGTCGAGAGCATGACCAGCGCGCGGTGCTCGGCTTCTCGCGTGTCGGGCGCCGCGTTGCGCGTGGCCACCAGAGGGATGCGAAGGCGCGCGGCGAGGTGTGGCGCGAGTGCCTCGAGTCCCTCCGGGTCGAGAACCAGCAGCCTGGCGTTGGCGTTCGTGCGGCTGATCTTCAGCGAACCGCCGAGTGCGGGCGGCATTTGCGGAATCGGGGCGGTGGCATCTTCCCGGCTGAGACCGTTGGGCACGGCGCGCGCAAGGGCCTCGCCCTGAGGGTCATAGAGCACGAGGAAGTCCAGGCCGAGCCGCTCGCGGCCCAATGCGAGCTGCTGGTTGAGTGCCTGCCGCCTGTCGGGTGTGGCGGCGTGCAGCGCGGTGTAGAGCGACTGCGATGCGGCCACGCCCAGCGTGCCCGACCCCACCTCGCTGAGCACCTGTTCGAAGTAGCCATGGGCCACCGCGAGGTCGCTGCGCACCTTGGTGATCAGCAGACGGTCGTAGGCCACGTTACCCCACAGCGCCAGCGCCAGCACCAGCATCGGAAATGCGAGCAGCAGCGGCAGCAGCGCCATGGCCAGCAGCTTGTTGCGGACCGAGCCGGCCAGCCAGCGTGGCGCACGCCAGAGTGTCATGCGATTGAGGCAGCGCGCCGGGTCATGCCATGCTCCACTCCGCCACACGGCGTTCCAGGGTGCGGCGGGAGACGCCCAGCAGCTGTGCGGCACGGGTCTTGTCACCCTGTACCGACTCGAGCACCGAGAGGATGTGCATCTTCTCCAGCGTGTGCAGGTCGCTGGGCGCCGCGTTGGTGTCGGGGCGGCGGGTCTGGCCTGGGTACAGCGCCGACACGTTGAGGTTGCCCAGGATCAGCGAGCGCTCGATCAGGTTGCGCAGTTCCCGCACATTGCCTGGCCAGTCGTACTCGCGCAGGAAGTCCATCTCCTGTTCGCTGATGGACAGGGGCTCCACACCGAGCGAGGGAGCGAGTTGCGCCATGAAGTGCGCCACCAGCTCCGCGATGTCGTCCTTGTGCTCGCGCAGGGGAGGCAAGGCCAGGTCCACCACCTGCAGGCGGAAGAACAGGTCCTTGCGGAAGCGGCCGGCTGCCACCTCATCGCTGAGCTGCCGGTTGGTGGCCGCGACGATGCGCAGGTTCAGTGGCACAAGCTGTTCGCTGCCCACGGGACGGATGTTGAGGTCTTCGATCGCGCGCAGCAGCGTGGCCTGGATGGGCAAGGGCAGCTCGGCGATCTCGTCGAGAAACAGTGTGCCGCCCTGGGCGTAATGGAACAGGCCGTCGCGCGCACGGGTGGCCCCGGTGAACGCCCCCTTGGCATGGCCGAACAGCTCGCTCTCGATCAGCTCGGGGGATACCGCCGCGCAGTTGACAGGAACGAAGGGGCCACCTGCCCGGCTGCTGAGGGCATGGAGTTCGCGCGCCACCAGTTCCTTGCCCGTGCCGGATTCGCCCTGCAGCAGCACGGTGCTGTTGACCGGTGCCACGCGCTCGATCGACTTGCGCAGCTGCTGCATGGCGACAGAGCCGCCAACCAGCGCGGCCCGCCCCGGCGCACTGGTGACGGCGCGGCGCAACACGAAGTTCTCGCGCCGCAGCCGCGAGCGCTCGTAGCACTGCTTCACGGCATTGAGGATCTGTGGCACCCGGAACGGTTTGAGGATGAAGTCCGACGCACCGGCGCGCAGGGCTTCGATGGCGGTGTCGAGGTCGGCGAATGCGGTGATCAGGATCACCTCGCCTGTGAAGCCCTGTTCCCGCAGTTCCTTCAGCCAGGCCACACCGCTCTTGCCGGGCAGCGAGATGTCGAGGATGACCAGATCGACGTGGTGGCCGCGCAGCCACTGCGCGCCGTCTTCCGCGCTGGACGCGCTCATCACGAAATGGCAGCGGGGCGCCAGTGTCTTGACGAGGAAGTTGAGCATGCCCTGCTCGTCGTCGACGATCAGGATCGACCAGTCGGGCCAGCCTTCCAGCGTGCGTTCGGGCGAGGGGGGAAGAAATGAGGTTTCCACCCGGCGGGATTCTACGGACGTAGCCTACGAAATCACTGGGGTATTGGCGCTTTTCAGACGCATTGCGCGTGGCTGTCGCGCCGTGGTGGCGCGAAGCGCGTGCGACAACTTGTCGCGATGGCCGATGACAGACTGACGGCAGCAGCGTGCACTAATGGATTGGTGGACATGGGTTATCACCTAGTCGCGCGCCGCATCGATCCATTGCCATCGCAAGCGCGGCCTGCGCTTCCGAGGGAAAGGGCGAACTGCCGCTACGGCCCCTCGTGCATCCGGCGGGCACCGCCTGCACGTGGCACGGTTCTGGCTATGAAATCGGAAGCGCAGGAGCATGCTGCGGTGCGGCATTCTCAGATGAGAAAAGGTCGCATTTGCCTGTGAGGGAAGGACCTATGTGCGGCTTGCATACGTGGTAACGGAAGGTTAGATTCGACGTATGCAAAAGGCCCGCATGTTGTGAAGCGGGGCCGGACCAACCAGGAGACATGCATGAACAAGTCCCCACGAAACCAACCCGATGAAGGCCGCACAGGCCTCAACCGCCGCACCCTGTTCGCGGGAGCATCCACGGTCGGTGCCCTGGCTGCCGCGGCCACTCTCATTCCCCGCGTGGCGCCGGAAGAGGTGGCCGCCGTCGAGTCCAAGGTCGCGCCGACCAAAGGGGGTGGTTACTCGCTGAGCGATCACGTCAAGCAGTACTACCAGACCACCCGCCTCTGAGCGAACCGGAGCTCTCCCCATGTTGCTGACCAAAAAATCCTCTTCGGGTGCGCACGCGCCGCGCGCTTCTTCCGCATCTTCCGGCTTCGTGCGCAACCTGCAGCGCGGCCTCTCCACGGCCCTGCCCACCATGGACCGCCGCGCTTTCCTGCGCCGCTCGGGTCTGGGCGTGGGCGTCGGTCTGGCCGCCAGCCAGCTCACGCTGGTGAAGAAATCGCACGCTGCCAGCGGCGGCAAATCCATCGACGGCACCGGCAAGATCGAAGTCAAGCGCACCATCTGTACCCACTGTTCGGTGGGCTGCGCGTCCGACGCGATCGTCGAGAACGGCGTCTGGGTGCGCCAGGAGCCGGTATTCGACTCGCCCATCAACCTTGGTGCACATTGTGCGAAGGGCGCCTCGCTCCGCGAACACGGTCATGGCGAATACCGCCTGCGGTACCCGATGAAGCTGGTCAACGGCAAGTACCAGCGCATTTCCTGGGACACCGCGCTCAACGAGATCACGGCGAAGATGAAGGAGCTGCGCGAGGCCAGTGGCCCCGACTCGGTGTACTTCGTGGGGTCGTCCAAGCACAGCAACGAGCAGGCCTATCTGCTGCGCAAGTTCGTGAGCTTCTGGGGCTCCAACAACTGCGACCACCAGGCGCGCATCTGCCACTCCACCACGGTGGCCGGCGTCGCGAACACCTGGGGCTACGGCGCCATGACCAACTCGTACAACGACATGCAGAACAGCAAGTGCGCGTTGTACATCGGCTCCAACGCCGCCGAGGCCCACCCGGTCTCGATGCTGCACATGCTGCACGCCAAGGAAACCGGCTGCAAGATGATCGTGGTGGACCCCCGCTTCACGCGCACAGCCGCCAAGGCCGACGAGTACGTGCGCATCCGCTCCGGTACCGACATTCCCTTCCTCTTCGGCCTGCTGTACCACGTCTTCAAGAACGGCTGGGAAGACAAGCAGTACATCAACGACCGCGTGTTCGGCATGGAGGCCGTCAAGGCCGACGTGATGGCCAAGTGGACGCCTGCCGCCGTGGAGGAAGCCTGCGGTGTGAAGGAAGAGCAGATGTTCAAGGTGGCCAAGATGCTGGCGGAAGCCAAGCCGGCCACCATCGTCTGGTGCATGGGCCAGACGCAGCACACCATCGGCAACGCCATGGTGCGCGCCTCGTGCATCCTGCAGCTCGCGCTGGGCAACGTCGGCAAGAGCGGCGGTGGCACCAACATCTTCCGCGGCCACGACAACGTGCAGGGCGCGACCGACGTCGGCCCCAACCCGGACTCGCTGCCCGGCTACTACGGCCTGGCCGCCGGCTCCTGGAAGCACTTCGCCAACGTGTGGGGTGTGGACTACGAGTGGATCAAGAAACAGTACGCCGAAGGCACGATGGAGAAGCCCGGCATCACCGTCTCACGCTGGATCGACGGCGTGCTGGAGAACAACGAGCTGATCGACCAGGGTCCGAACCTGCGGGGCGTGTTCTTCTGGGGCCACGCGCCGAACTCGCAGACGCGCGGTCTTGAAATGAAGCGCGCGATGGACAAGCTCGACCTGCTGGTGGTGGTGGACCCGTACCCCTCGGCCACCGCGTCGATGGCGGCCATGCCGGGCAAGGCGGAAGACCTCAACCCCAACCGCGCGGTGTACCTGCTGCCGGCGGCCACGCAGTTCGAGACCAGCGGTTCCTGCACCGCGTCCAACCGCTCCATCCAGTGGCGCGAGAAGGTCATCGAGCCGCTGTGGGAAAGCCGCACCGACCACATGATCATGCACCAGTTCGCTGAAAAACTCGGCTTCGCCACCGAGCTCAGCAAGAACTACAAGATGCAGAAAGTCAAGGGCATGGACGAGCCGGTGCCGGAAGACATCCTGCGCGAGATCAACAAGTCGGTCTGGACCATCGGCTACACCGGCCAGAGCCCCGAGCGCCTGAAGGCCCACATGCGCAACATGAACGCCTTCGACGTGAAGACGCTCAAGGCCAAGGGCAAGGTGGTCGACAAGGAAACCGGCTACGACATGACCGGCGACTACTTCGGCCTGCCCTGGCCCTGCTACGGCACGCCCGAGATCAAGCACCCCGGTTCGCCCAACCTGTACGACAACTCCAAGCACGTCATGGACGGTGGCGGCTGCTTCCGCGCCAACTTCGGCGTGGAGCGCGACGGCAAGACCCTGCTGGCCGAGGACGGTTCGCATTCGCTGGGCTCGGAGATCACCACCGGCTACCCCGAGTTCGACCACGTGCTGCTCAAGAAGCTGGGTTGGTGGGCCGACCTCAGCGAGGCCGAGCAGAAGGCCGCCGAAGGCAAGAACTGGAAGACCGACCCGACGGGTGCGATCATCCGCGTCGCGATGAAGCACGGCTGCCACCCGTTCGGCAATGCCAAGGCGCGTGCGGTGGTCTGGAACTTCCCCGATGCCGTGCCGCAGCATCGGGAGCCGATCTATGGCACGCGCCCGGACATGATCGCCAAGTACCCCAGCCACGACGACCAGAAGACCCGCTGGCGCCTGCCGATCCTCTACAAGTCGCTGCAGGCGAAGAACGTCGAGGACAAGATGCACGAGAAATTCCCGCTCATCATGACCTCGGGCCGACTGGTCGAGTACGAGGGCGGTGGCGAGGAAACGCGCTCCAACCCCTGGCTGGCCGAACTGCAGCAGGAAATGTTCATCGAGATCAACCCGCAGGCCGCAGCCGCGCGTGGCATCCGCAACGGCGAACGCGTCTGGGTGAACACGCCGACGGGTGCACGCCTGAATGTGCAGGCGCTGGTGACCGAGCGCGTCGGGCCCGACACGGTGTGGCTGCCGTTCCACTTCTCGGGCCGCTGGCAGGGTGCGGACATGAAGGCCTACTACCCTGATGGCGCATTCCCCATCGTGCGCGGCGAGGCCGTCAACACGGGTACGACCTATGGTTATGACATCGTGACGATGATGCAGGAAACCAAGACCACGATCTGCAACGTCGAAAAAGCATAAGACCAGGAGCACAACATGGCACGAATGAAATTCATCTGTGACGCCGAACGCTGCATCGAATGCAATGGCTGCGTCACGGCCTGCAAGAACGAACACGAAGTCCCCTGGGGCGTGAACCGCCGCCGCGTGGTCACGCTCAACGACGGTGTGCCGGGCGAGAAGTCCATCTCCGTGGCCTGCATGCACTGCAGCGATGCCCCCTGCATGGCGGTCTGCCCAGTCAACTGCTTCTACCGCACCGACGAAGGTGTGGTGTTGCACGACAAGGATGTCTGCATCGGCTGTGGCTACTGCTCGTATGCCTGCCCGTTCGGTGCGCCGCAGTTCCCCTCGCAAGGCACCTTCGGCGTGCGCGGCAAGATGGACAAATGCACCTTCTGCGCTGGTGGTCCGGAAGCCCATGGCAGCCAGAGCGAGTTCGAGAAGTACGGTCGCAACCGACTGGCCGAAGGCAAACTGCCGGCCTGCGCCGAGATGTGCTCGACCAAAGCCCTGCTCGCCGGTGATGGCGACGTGGTGGCCGATATCTTCCGCAATCGCGTGCTGCAGCGGGGCAAGGGCGCTGAAGTCTGGGGTTGGGGCACCGCCTATGGCTCCGCACAAGGGACCAAGTCATGATGCGCCGCTTCACACTCGTCATCCCACTCTCCGCTGCGCTGCTGGCCCTCGCGGCTTGCGGCGAGAAGCCGCAGGAAATGAACGCCGCCGGCGTCAAGCAGGACAGCGCGCCGTACCACGGCGTGGGCGCGAGCCAGTATGCGAACACCGGCTGGAAGGCCGGCGACCGCACCAGTTGGGAGCAGCAACTCAAGACGCGTGCGCAGTACGGCCAGAACGACTACACCCGCATGGGCGGCACCCAACCCTGAGGCACACACCATGACCAGGCTATTGACTGCAGGCGCCCGTCGCCTGTCGCTGCCGTCTCTTCTGGTGGCCGCGGCGCTGGCGCTCGGTGCGGGCTGGGCCAGTGCCCAGACGCTCAAGGTCGATCCTCCGGAGGATCCGGCCCCTGCGTCGGGTGCGGCCGCACCGGCCACGGGCCAGATGGGTGGCATCCGTGGCGCCAACATCTTCGAGATCGCTCCCGATGCGAGCACCGACCCGAAGTACCCCGAGCAGACCAACGCCGAGCGCGGCAAGGTGCAGCCGGGCAACAACGCGCCGATGTGGCGCGATGTGGGCAAAGGTGTGACGGGCTATTCCAGCCTGCCGTACCTGGAAGCCGGCAACCTGATCCAGCCCTTTGCAAACTACCCGGGCTCGCGCCTGACCAATGCCGGTGAGGCCTGGCGTCAGGTGCGCAACAACTGGATCATTCCTTATGGCGGCTCGCTGATGCTCATCGTCGTGGTGGCCATTGCGCTGTTCTATTTCGCCAAAGGTGCCATTCCGGTGCATGGCCAGCCCACGGGACGTGTGATCGAACGGTTCACGTATTTCGAACGCGCGGCACACTGGGTCAATGCGATCGCCTTCGTCGCCCTGGCCATCTCCGGGATCATGATGGCCTTTGGCAAATTCTTCCTGCTCCCCATCATCGGCAGCACGCTGTTCGGCTGGCTGACCTACGCGCTCAAGAACGTGCACAACTTCGTGGGCCCGCTGTTTGCCGTGTCGCTGGTGGTGGTGATCTTCACCTTCATCAAGGACAACCTGCCGGCGAAGGAAGACATCACCTGGTTGCTCAAGGGTGGCGGTTTGCTGACAGGCAAGGAGGTGCCTTCGCACCGGTTCAATGCCGGCGAAAAGGTGGTGTTCTGGGCGGGGGTGTTCTTCTTCGGCCTGATCGTGGTGGGCTCCGGCCTGTTCCTCGACAAGATCCTGCCGTCGGTGGAGTACACGCGGGGCAACATGCAGGTCGCGCACATGATCCACGCCAGCGCGGCGGTGCTGATGATGGCGCTGTTCATGGGCCACATCTACCTGGGCACGATCGGCATGAAGGGCGCCTACAAGGCCATGAAGACCGGCTACGTGGACGAGACCTGGGCCAGGGAACACCACGAACTCTGGTACGACGACATC
>QFCS01001023.1_pt1 | contig 16128 bp, 17 predicted proteins | sample 3576561 | NCBI WGS metagenome assembly QFCS01 | reverse complement strand
GTTTCAGGAAACATAGCTATGCGTTTCTTTAATTGAGCGAAGCGTCTTTAAAAAACTATGAAAAACTATGTATCTATGTGGCTAAATTGTCACGATTATGAAAATAATCATTCCGCCCAATAGTTTCAGGAAACATAGCTATGCGTTTCTTTAATTGAGCGAAGCGTCTTTAAAAAACTATGAAAAACTATGTATCTATGTGGCTAAATTGTCACGATTATGAAAATAATCATTCCACCCAAAGAGCTATGTCAATAAAACCAATGATTAATTTTACTGCATAAACCTCACCTCACTAATCTTTCCATCCGTAATTGTATAAATAGCAATCGCAAAAAGTGTGGGTTGCGATTTTACAAAAACAACTTCTTCATGGTCAATGACTTTATTATTCAACACAATTCGGTTGACCAATTTGCAATGCAAATCCGGCAATTGGTTGAACATGGAAGTATATTCTTCCCGCATTTTTGCTTTTCCTTCATACAAAAGCTGATCCGGAAAAGCATAGACTTTTACATTTTCGCTATAAGGCTTCAAAAACGCTTCGATATCTCGTTTATTATACGCATCCAACTGTTCTTGGGCTAATGTAGTTGCTTCTTTTTCGATAGCCGATTTGTCTTGGGCAATTCCAAATGAAAAATTGAAAAGAACAAAAGCAATCAAAAGTAAATTTTTCATATCAATGAGTTAATTAGTTGGTGGTTTCATTTTCATCACGATTAAACTTCCGAACAATCGCCTTCAACTTTTCTTTTCTCGCCATTTCCTTTTCTTTCTTTTTGGCTTCTTCCTTGTGCAATTTGTCGTTGTGAATTTTAATGTTTCTTGGATTATTTCTTCCCATGATTAACACCTTTTACATTCATTTTTAAACCGTACACCGCATCCATGGCTGTGATAAACAGCAGGTTGTTGTCTTTTCCGCCAAAGCAGACATTGGCCGTCCATTTTTTGGGCACAGCGATATGGGCAACCGGAAAACCGTCTTTATTAAACACCGAAACGCCGTTTCCGGTTAAATACACATTGCCCTGGTTGTCAATCGTCATGCCGTCTGAACCCATTTCGCAAAACAACCTCCGGTTGGTCAGAGTGGCATCAGGCAGAATATCATATACATACGTTTTGCTGTCTCCGATATCTGCCACATACAGGTGTTTGCCGTCAGGTGTGCCAATGATTCCGTTTGGTTTGACTAAGTTTTTGTCAACCGGAATAATTTTTTTCCGGTCCGGCGTAAGGTAATAAACATATTCACCGGCTCTTTGGCTCACAGAATCTCTTTCCCAATAATTTCTGACATACAGCGGGTCGGTAAAATAAATGCCGTTTTTGGCATCAACCCACAAGTCATTGGGGCCGTTATGAGCATTTGTTTGGTCTTCATAGATCACTTTGTGTCTCCCTTTTTTGTCAAATTCCCACAGCTGATTATCCATGTCGGCACAGCCAATCAGGTTTCCTTTTTTGTCAAAATACAGCCCGTTGGAACGGCCTGAATTTTCACTGAAAACACTTGTTTTGCCGGTTTCGGCATCCCAGCGGATAATTTGGTTATGGGGTTGGTCGGTAAAAAACACATTTCCGTTTTTATCGGCAACCGGCCCTTCGGTAAAAATATACCCGTCTGCCAATAGCTTTACTTCTTCATTTGCCGCAACTAAGTTTTTAGAATCAGCAATTTGCCCAACATGTTTTCCGTAAACCAATAAAACAAGGACAAGGAATTTAATTTTCATCTTTCAATAATTTATCCATTTTTAGGTAACCAATTTCCAGACCATCTTGTTGGTTTGAATTTGTTTTTGTTATTTTTAATTTGAATTTTTCTTTAAATGCTGAAGATAGAATATCTTCAATCTCATAAATATCATCCACATCCACCCCGTATTTATCATCTACATGTGATTCCGCTCCTTTAAATCCGGAATGTTTGTAGAACGAAGTCGCTTTGACTTTTTTGATCGCTTCGGCTTTATTTGGGGCAACGGTCAGCACTTTGTAATGGTACTCTTCAAATTCATTTTGTTTATAACCGCCCAGGTTGATAAAAAATAATTGTTCAGCGTTGGGTAAATTTTTCTCACGCAAAACCACTTCAATATCAAAACCATCCACCTGAGTAACTTTACGCCAGGCATCAATGTGAATGCTGCCCTCAGCCTCCGGCCAAAAGGCTTTCATGGCCGGAACCAGTTCGGCCAGTGAGTTTCCGATTCCGAAAAAAATATCGTGTTGCTCGGTCAGCCTTCCGGGTGGAGTGGCTCCCAGCATAACCATAAAAAGAGTCAGATTTTCGTTCATTTTTCAAAAGTAAGAAAAATAAAATTAGGGCAAATCATTCAAAAAAGATAACTTTGGCATGAGTATTGGTTATAGTTAACCATCATTAATCATAAAAAAAATAGAGGTATGAAAAAATTTACATTCATTTTAGTGTTGATCGGGATGATAACATTACAAAGTTGCGAAGGTCCGCAAGGCCCTCCGGGAAGAGACGGCTATAGTGCGGAAGCAGAAGTGTTTGAAGTAACCAGAAGTTTTACTCCACAAAACGGATTTGCCAGCGATGTAATTCTGAACCCGCCAATTCTATCATCAGATCATATTCTGGTTTACCGCTTAGCCGGTTCTTTTCAGGGCGAAGATGACTGGAAACTTTTGCCGGAGTACTATTTTTTTGGTGATGGAACGTTAGATTATGCATACAATTACAGTTTTACACGATTTAATATCGGATTGTACATGGAAGGATTTGATTTAGGAGCATTAAATTCCTCCGTAAGAATAAATCAGGTCTTTAGAGTTGTAATTATCCCGGGCTATTTCTCAGGTAGAATGGATTACAGCAATTATAACGAAGTAATGGCAATGTATGGGCTTACAGAAGCCGATGTAAAGCCAATAAGTGAACGTCAGTAACCCTTCATAAATTTTTGAAAAGGTCTTTTCAGAAGGCCTTTTTTTATGCCTGTAATTTACCTATTTTAGCAGAAATTTATTCAAAAACAGTTATGGATTTTCTATTGATCATTGCAGGGTTGGTTCTTTTGGTTTTGGGTGGTGACTGGTTGCTTAAGGCCGCTGTCGGAATGTCGTTACGGCTCAATATATCTAAAATTGTGATCGGGATGACCGTGGTTTCGTTTGCCACTTCTGCTCCGGAATTAATTGTCAGCGTCAAATCGGCCATGGCCGGTTTTCCGGATATAGCTTTGGGGAATGTGGTGGGGTCCAATATTGCCAACATTGGGCTGATACTGGGCATTGTTATGATCATCAGTAAAATGCAGGTAGATCAGTCATTTTTTAAAACAGACTGGCCGGCAGTAATTTTGTCTTCATTACTGTTATATGGTATGTTGCTTTTTGATGGGCAGGTCAGTAGAATAGAGGGTGTAATTTTGTTTGTACTACTGGTTTTCTTTGTGGTGTATCTGATAAAATCTCAAAAGACGAAGACCGGTGAAGTTGAGATTCCACTCGAAGAAACGATGGAAATGTATAAGATCATTGGCTTCTTGCTTATTGGAGCAGTAGCATTATATGGCGGCTCAGAATTTTTAATCAAAGGGGCGGTAAATATCGCTCAGGCCTTTGGTGTTTCAGACAGGGTAATTGCCGTAACCGTTGTGGCGGTTGGCACAAGTATCCCCGAATTAGCCGCTTCGCTTGTGGCAGCCATCAAAAAAGAAAGTTCCATTTCCATCGGGAACGTGATAGGTTCAAATATCTTTAATATTCTTTCCGTACTCGGAATTTCGGCTATTATTCATCCCATCAGGTTGTCTGATAACCGCCTGCTTACCTTTGATATTTTCTGGATGCTGGGCTTTGCATTAATACTGCTGCCCTTGGTTTACATGCCGCAAAAAGGATTTCTGGACCGCAAAGCCGGAATTGTTTTATTGGGCGGTTACATCACCTTTGTTTATCTCACCTTTGCCTGATTTTTCAGGAGCTGATCCGGCTATTCGCTGCATCCCGATAGCTATCGGGACGGTCTAAAAGCAGTTTTTCTAAGGGTTTTTAAGGGCTTCCGCTGGTCGCCCCGAAAAACCGGGAAAAAACAAGCTTTTATTCCTGCGGGGTTTACGCTGCTATCCGGGCTAAGGGAGCAGTGGTTAACAACATTTCAGTGTATGCGTGACATATCATGGCATTTCTAGGAGATAAATTACAACAGAAAGATAAACGGAATAGATGGCCTTTCTCCAACCTGAAACCTGAAACTACCATTTTCTCAAAAATCACCCCCTCTTAATCGTTTATTTTTGCATTTTATAGATTTAACCCCTAAAAAAATAGGGGTAATGTTGTTTTGAAATAATATTTCGATATATTTGCACCATAAAATAAATGGTTAAACCTTAAAAAAATCAATTTTATGTCAACTTTACGTTTCCAAGCACTAAAAGATGCTTCCGACAGAAAGCCGGTTAAGTTTGAAGAATCGGGAAAAAAATCTGTCCTTTTTGGTTCAAATGTGTTCAACGATAAAGCCATGAAGCAGTTCCTGACTTCTGATGCTTATAAAGGGGTGAAAGATGCGGTGCAGCACGGAACAAAAATTGACCGGAAGTTGGCAGATTATATTGCCATGGGGATGAAAGAATGGGCATTGACCAAAGGAGTAACACATTATACACACTGGTTTCAGCCTCTTACGGGAGCAACCGCCGAAAAGCATGATGCTTTTTTTGATATTTCATACGATGGTCTGGAATCATTTGAGAAATTCGGAGGAGGACAATTGGTACAACAGGAACCGGATGCTTCTTCCTTTCCGAACGGAGGAATCAGAAATACATTTGAGGCCCGTGGTTATACGGCCTGGGATCCTACTTCTCCTGCTTTTATTTTTGGAACGACATTGTGTATTCCAACCGTATTTATTTCTTACACCGGAGAGGCATTAGATTATAAAACACCTTTGTTGCGTGCGTTGAATGCGGTGGATGAAGCCGCAACCGATGTCTGTAAGTATTTTGATAAAAATGTAAAAAAGGTAACAGCCACATTGGGTTGGGAGCAAGAGTATTTTCTGGTTGATTCGTCGCTGGCAAACTCACGTCCCGATTTAATGTTAACAGGAAGAACGTTGTTAGGGCATACCTCTGCCAAAGGACAGCAGTTAGACGATCATTATTTCGGTTCCATTCCGTCCAGGGCTTTGTCTTTCATGAGAGAACTGGAAGAAGAATGTATGTTATTGGGAATTCCGGTAAAAACCCGTCACAACGAAGTGGCTCCAAACCAATTTGAGCTGGCTCCAATTTTTGAAGAAACCAACTTAGCAGTTGACCATAATTCATTACTGATGGACGTGATGTCAAAAGTAGGGGAACGTCATGATTTTAAAGTATTGTTTCATGAAAAACCATTCAAAGGAGTAAACGGTTCCGGAAAGCACAACAACTGGTCTATGGCAACCGATACAGGGGTAAACCTGCTTTCGCCCGGAAAAACGCCGATGAGTAATTTACAGTTTTTATCGTTCTTTATCAACACAATTAAAGCAGTTCAGGAATATGAAGAATTGTTGAGAGCTTCCATTGCAACGGCGAGTAACGATCATCGGTTAGGGGCAAACGAGGCTCCTCCGGCAATTATTTCGGTGTTCATCGGAGATCAGTTAACGAAAGTTCTGGCCGAATTGGAAGGCGTTTCCAAAGGGAAACTTTCTCCGGAGGAAAAAACGGATTTAAAACTGAATGTGGTGGGTAAAATTCCGGATGTCATGCTGGACAATACAGACAGAAACAGAACCTCTCCGTTTGCATTTACCGGAAATAAATTTGAATTCAGAGCCGTTGGGTCTTCGGCAAACTGTGCAAACGCCATGACGACCCTGAACTCTATTGTGGCAAAGCAATTAAGGGAATTCAAAAAAGAAGTGGATGCTTTAATCGAGAAAAAAGGTTTAAAGAAAGATGAGGCAATCTTTAATGTGTTGAGAGAGTATATAAAAGGAACCAAGAATATTCTTTTCGAAGGAGACGGCTACAGCGAGGCTTGGGAAAAAGAGGCAAAGAAACGCGGGTTGAGCAATCACAAAACCACTCCGTCTGCTTTAAAGGCAAAAGTTTCTAAAAAAGCATTGGATTTATTCAGTGATTTAAATGTAATGAACCATGTTGAGGTAGAGGCACGTTATGAGATTGAACTGGAAGAATACACCAAAAAAATTCAGATTGAAGGAAGGGTTTTAGGTGATATAGCCAGAAATCACGTGATACCGACAGCTATCCGTTATCAGAATACATTGATTGAAAACGTTCGCGGATTAAAAGAAATTTTCGGAAAAGATTTTGAAAAGATTGCAAAAGAACAGATCTTTTTGATCAAAGAAATTTCGGCTCATATCGAAGGAATCAATTCTAATGTAGAAGCGATGACCGAAGCCCGTAAAAAAGCAAATGCGTTGACGGATGCTCAGAAAATGGCAGAAGCATATTGCGATAAAGTAAAACCATACTTTGAAATCATCAGGGAACATTGCGATAAATTAGAGCTTTTGGTTGACGATGAAATATGGACGTTGACAAAGTACAGGGAGTTGTTATTTACGAGATAAGTGTAGAAAGCCACATTAATTGTGGCTTTTTTATTTTCAGAATTAAATTAATTTAAAGAAATTGCTTCTTCTTTTAAAATAATTTTATATTTTCGTATCGCTTTTGTAAACAAATACTTGTTTTTTTAAGCAGAATGCCCCCGCATTGATAAAAATCTGGATGATATAACCGTGGAAATACAGTGGTGTTTTAACAGTGAGTTTTCTGTGTTCAAAAATACTACGTCAGAATCTTTTTTGATTTTGATCACAACAAAACTAAATTTCCAAACAAATTAACACTAAAACAGGTGGGATAACGTAAGTTGTCCCACTTTAGTTTTTATGGAGGTTGTAAAATTAATTCGTTGTATTTTCGTTATGGTAAAAATATAAATTATGAAATCGGTCATTACCCTGTTATTTATTTTCATTTTCACCCGGTTATCTACCGCCCAGGAACAGGTTTCATTTTATTTTGATACCAATAAGTTTGAATTAAAAAAAAGTGAGATTCAAAAAGTAAACGATTGGATGCTGAACAACAGAGAAGTCAAAATCGTGGCCATAAACGGTTATACAGATGAAGACGGGACGATTGGATTTAACGATACATTGGCTCAAAAACGAGTAGATTTTATGTACGGTTTGGTAAAAGATAAAATAAAAATCAGGGAAGATTTTAAAACCAGAAGCTTTGGAAAATTACATAAGCAATCTGATAACAAGGCAGAGAACAGGCGGGTGACAGTTTACTATATTGAAGCAAAAGACTTAGCCAGAGAGGACGAAATTTTAGGAATCAAGAAAGAAGAAGTTACACCAAAACCCAAACCTAAAAAACAATTTCCGGAAGCTATTGTAATTCAAAATCCGAATGGAACGGAATCTACTTATGAACTCAATGTGGCATTCATGCAACAGGTTGATGCCGCAAAACCCGGTGAAAAACTAAAACTGGAAAACCTTAATTTTCAATTAAATACATTTGCCATTGTGAATGAAAGCCGCGGAAAATTATATGAATTACTCATCGTAATGCAGCAAAATCCTGAGCTTTCTATTGATATTCAAGGGCATTTGTGTTGTATGCCAACTGACCGGACTAATCTTTCCTATCAAAGAGCCAAAGCAATCAGTCAGTTTTTAAGAACAAACGGCATCGAAAGTTCAAGAGTGACTTACCAGGGTTTTGGAAGCAGTAAACCCATTTATCCGTTGCCGGAAAAAAATGAAGAAGAACGAGCAGCTAATCGGCGAGTAGAAATTGAAATTGTTAAGAATTGAAAACAATAATTCGCTCATATCTGGTTTTATTCATGGTTCAACTGTCTGCTCAAGAAAAGCTGGATGTCTTTTTTGATTTCAATAAATCAAACCCGAATTCAAATTCAATTCAAGTTTTAAATGAGTGGATAAAACAAAATCCATTGGTTGAAGTTTATAAGATCGAAGGGTATTGTGATACTGTTGATTCAAAAATTTATAATCTAAAATTAGCTGATCGTAGAATTCATTCGGTTGAAAATATTTTGAAGCTCAATAAGGTAAAAGTAACTGATAAATTGGAAAGAATTCCTTTTGGCGAAGACTTTGATTTTTCAATTAATCAACATGAAAACAGAAAGGTTTCTTTATTCTATCAAAAACCAATTCCAGTTAATTCATTTTCCGAAATGGTAAAAAAGGCAAAAGTTGGTGAACTGTTGAAGTTAAAGGGATTGAATTTTTATAATATGAGCGATGTTATTCTTCCTGATTCGAGACCGGTTTTAGACGAGTTACTTCAAATTATGAAAGATAATCCAACGTTAGTAATTGAAATACAGGGGCATATTTGCTGTAATCCAAGTGAAGTAGAGGATATTTCTTTAAAGAGAGCTAAAACCGTTTATAATTTTCTTTTGTCAAACGGAATTATAAAAAATCGAATTTCGTACAAAGGGTTTGCTTCCACACGACCCATTTATCCGTTACCGGAAAGAAATGAAGAAGAACGGGTTGCCAATCGTAGAGTTGAACTGCTTATTCTCGAAAAATAAACAGTTCATACTATTTTAAATTGTAACATTTTCACATTAATCCTATCTTTGCCCAACAATTATTCTGAATCTGAAAACAAGTTCAGATTAAACAACACAATTATGAGTTCGGATACCAGTAAACGTTATGCTCTTCGCGGAGTTTCTGCCGCCAAAGAAGATGTGCATAACGCCATCAAAAACATTGACAAGGGCTTATTTCCCAAAGCGTTCTGTAAAATTGTTCCTGACTACTTAACCGGAGATGACAACTATTGTCTGTTAATGCATGCTGATGGAGCCGGAACAAAATCGTCGTTAGCGTATTTATATTGGAAAGAGACAGGTGATAGTTCGGTATGGAAAGGTATTGCCCAGGATGCGTTGATTATGAATATTGATGATTTACTTTGTGTTGGGGCTACGGATAATATTATGCTTTCTTCCACGATCGGACGGAATAAAAACCTGATTCCGGCTGAAGTGATTTCAGCTATTATCAACGGAACGGAAGAATTGATCCGGGAGTTAAAATCGTTTGGCGTAACCATTCATTCTACCGGTGGTGAAACAGCAGATGTAGGCGATTTGGTGCGAACGATCATCGTAGATTCAACCGTAACAGCCCGAATGAAACGCAGCAATGTAATTGACAATGCGAATATCCAACCCGGCGATGTGATTGTAGGTCTGGCTTCGTTCGGGCAAGCCTCATACGAAAAAGAATACAATGGCGGTATGGGAAGCAATGGCCTAACGTCTGCCCGTCATGATGTTTTTGCAAAGTATTTAGCCGAAAAATATCCGGAAAGTTTTGATGCAGCCGTTCCCTCTGAATTGGTTTATTCCGGTCAGGTGAAATTGACAGATGAAGTGGAGAATAGTCCGGTTGATGCCGGAAAATTAGTGCTTTCGCCTACGCGAACGTATGCTCCAATTATCAAAACCATTTTAGAAAAATATACGCCGAAAGACATTCACGGCATGGTGCATTGCAGTGGCGGAGCACAAACAAAGATTTTGCATTTTATTGATAATTTGCACATTATCAAAGATAATTTATTCCCGATACCTCCACTATTTAAGCTGATTCAGGAACAGTCCAAAACGGATTGGAAAGAGATGTATCAGGTGTTCAACTGCGGACACCGGATGGAATTGTATGTTCCGGCAGCTGTTGCAAATGATATTATTCAAATATCAAGATTATTTAATGTCGAGGCTCAAATTGTCGGCAGAGTAGAAGCATCCGAACAAAAAAAATTAACCATTACCAGTGAGTTTGGTACATTTGAATACTAATTCATTTAACTTTAACCTATAACCAATTACCTAAAAAATGGACTTACCGAAATTCGTTTTAGCAGATAATACCGATTATCCTGATGATATTTTTATTATTCACTTGGATTATCCACGTTTTTTGATCAATTTAAAAGATGACGAAGTAGAATTTCTTGAGGAAATTGAAGAAGAAGATGAAAAAGAATTAGAAACCGAAATGGAAAAACTGATTGAATTGGCCGGAGCTTTTTATGATAGAGAAATGGAGCGGTATGAGGAGTAAAAATGCCGTCTTAAAAATCTAAAACGGCATTTTTATAATAATTCCAATTGTTTGTATCTGTTTTCCATCATGTTCAAATACTTCATTTTATATTCCTCATGCACAAAACTCTTTGCCAGAACAGTTTCCATTTCGGGTTTAGCATAGACAAAAAGGTCTAAGGTATTGTCTAATACTTTTTTGCTTAATCCGCAATTTCCAAAAGCGGTTAAAAAATCACCGTATTTTAAGTTCCTTTTTTTAGCATTCAGGGTCAAAGCTAATTCTTCGGTATCAGCCGGATTAACTAAGGCAGTTGGCACCAAATCATATGCCGGACTCAAACTCAAGCCTTGTCCTTCTTTTTCCAACAAAGAAAAATTCTTTAAATGCATGTCGGAATTTCCGGTGAAAAAGCTAAATAATACCTGTTCATAAAAATTACTTACATCTAAAAGCGGTGTGTTCGAATATTTTAAAATCAATTTGGCAACTTGCTCATGACTTCCTTTGTATTTGTCTTCGGTAAGTCGTTCACTCAATTGACACATGTCTTCCATATGAAGTTTGTTTTTTCGGGTTCTGTCTACACGTTTGGTGATGTAGCAAAGGGTTCCGTCTTGCAATTTAACTAAACTGTGAGGAACTACTTTTATGCCGCAAACTTCTGCCATGTGCATCGTAGCACTTTCCAATTCTGGCAATTGTTCATAATGATTTGACGGAGGCTTGAGTATATAATCACCATAAAGACCAACGATGGTGAGCTTTTTGGTTAAATTTTTTTCTTCTTTTCTATACAAACTCAACGATACTTTGGCTTGAACTCCCGTAACTGTCATCTGACTTTGGATAACTTTTGAAGCTAATTCCTGTAAGTTTTCCATATTATAATTGAGTTGAGGTGTTTTTAATTGCCCAAAAAATCGTTTGTTACAGGCTTCATGAAAATCTGATGTCCTATCAAAAAGGGGTTCATAGCAATACAAGCATCTTTTACCATAGAAAGTTCTCGGTTCTTTAACTTCCATAGTAGAATTTTCTAATCGTGCTAAATATTTCTTTTTATAGTCCTTCATTTTTTATAACACTAACTGCTCCTATGCAATCTTTGCAACAGGCGAGGAGTAGCCCCATTCGGTCTTTATAATTTATTTTCCAGTTTTTTTCAGCAATGTCTAACAACCACCCTTCCGGAATTAATCCATCAAAAAAGGCAAAAAGGGTTTTGCTTTGGTATGGTCGCTCGGTTAGTGGCAAGGTTAGACTTATCGGCTCAGCATTTTCATTTTTTAGATAGTCGGAATCATACTGAAATAAATAGCCGTGATCAGTTTCTAAAACGGTTCCACAATATTTATTTTTCAAATATACTTTTCCGCTTCTATTCATTTGCTATTATTTTTTCTCTATCCATTGGAATTGGTCCTAATGTTTCTCCAAATAATCGTAAAACATCATTTACTTTGTCCATTCGCAAGGTATTTTTTCCCTGTTCTAAATCCCGCAAAAATCGCAATCCTACTCCTGCTTTTAAGGCTAATTCGGGTTGAGTGAGTTTGTTTTGCTTGCGTTTTAATTTGATGTGTTTACTTAAATCAGTTAAATTTTTCCGCATATTTATACCTTTTATAACTACAAATATATAAAAATATCAAAAAATTATACCAAAAGGGGTTTAAATTTTTAATTTTTATTATTTTTTATACCTTTTATGATATAAAAATAAAAATATTTATAATTTTGAATTAGATAGGGTATAAAATAAGAATTTATTTAAAATAAGTTGAAAGTAATTCCATTGCTGCTGTAAATGGAGAAATTTCATTGTTTTGAACAGCATTTTTCTTTTCGTCTAAAAGTTTTATGATTTCCGGATGAGTATAAAAATGATTTTTTAATTGCTCATTGATTGTTTCCATCATCCAATATTGGTTTTGTTCTTTTCTTTTTTCTTGAAAATAAGCGTTGGAATGGGTTAATTCCAAGTAACTGGAAATGGTATTCCATACATCATCAATTCCATCTTTTGTAATGGCACTACACGTAGAAACGTTCGGCACCCACCCCGATTTTTTGACCGGAAAAAGGTGCAATGCCCGATTGAATTCGGTTTGGGCTAATTTGGCTTTTTTGATGTTATCACCATCAGCTTTGTTGATCACAATAGCATCGGCCATTTCCATGATGCCTCGTTTGATGCCTTGTAACTCATCGCCGGCACCGGAAATTTTTAAAAGTAAAAAGAAATCGACCATGCTGTGCACGGCGGTCTCGCTCTGCCCAACGCCAACAGTTTCAATGATAATGGTGTCAAATCCTGCCGCTTCACAAAGAATGATCGCTTCACGTGTTTTTCGGGCCACACCTCCTAATGTATCGCCTGAGGCAGAGGGACGTATATAAGCATTTTTATCTTTAACTAATTCTTCCATACGGGTTTTATCGCCTAAAATACTTCCTTGCGAAATACTGCTGCTGGGATCAACGGCCAAAACGGCTACTTTTTTATTCAGTGAAGTAAGGTGCTTGCCAAACGCTTCAATAAATGTACTTTTTCCCACACCGGGAACTCCTGTAATTCCAATCCGAACCGATTGATTGGCATGTGGCAAACAACCATTTATTACTTCATTAGCTTTGGCTGAATGCTCAGGATTGGCACTTTCAACTAATGTAATGGCCCGGCTTAAATCGGTAATGTTTCCATTTAAAATGCCACGAACTAATTCGTCTGAAGAAGTGCTTTTCCGTCTGAATTGCTGAATGATTTTAACGGAATTCGGGTTCACCGTTTCCGGAGCAGTTACGCCGTTTTTCTCCTGCAAAGCAGATATTTTAGAAGATTTTTGAGCCACAGCACTTTTTTTTGAAATGTAAAGTTACAAAAAAGAAAAATGTTGCCTTTTATTTCAACTGTTTTATGTTCAAAAACGTATTTTTGAATTTTAAAATAACAATGGATAATATCCTTTTAATTTTTCTTTGCTTAAGTCTCGGTTACGGATTACAATTCCTAAAAAGTTTTCCCCAAAACGGTTATGTTGCCCTTAATCATTTTGTAATTTATATTTCGTTGCCGGCTCTGACATTATATTATATCCCGAAAATTGAAATATCTTCCCAATTACTTTTCCCCATTGGCGTGGCATGGCTCGGCTTCGGATTGTCTTTTTTGTTTTTTTACAGTTTAGGGAAATGGTTGGGGTGGTCTAAAAAATTAATGGGGTGTCTGATTTTGACCGGCGGATTGGGAAATACCTCTTTTGTGGGTTTCCCGATTATAGAAGCTTTATACGGACAGGAGGGAATTCAAACGGCGATTATAGTGGATCAGCCCGGTACTTTTGTTGTAATGGCGGTATTGGGAATTATTGTGGCTTCCACTTTTTCAAAGGGAGAAGTCAGCTCAAAAGTAATCCTGAAAAAAATTCTTTTTTTTCCCCCTTTTATAGCATTTGCCATTGCTTGCTTATCGAACGTTTTACAAACCGACTTTGATCAATCTTTACAATCTGTTTTTCAAAAAATTGGCAGCACAGTTACTCCGGTTGCCTTGGTTTCTGTGGGACTTCAACTTAAAATTGATAAAAAGAGTCGGCATTGGGGCTTTTTAACTCTGGGTTTGTTCTTTAAATTGATATTAACACCGTTGTTTTTTCTTATTTTATATAAATTTATTTTTAATGGTCAAGGGTTAGTTGTGGATGTTTCTATAATGGAATCTGCAATGGCTCCCATGATAACCGGTGCTATTTTGGCATCAACATATGGTTTAAAACCAAAACTGAGCAGTATGATGATTGGTGCTGGTATTCCGCTTTCATTTTTAACGGTTGCATGTTGGTATTGGATACTTTCGTTACTATAATTTTTTTACCTTTATTAGATCAAATATAATGTATGCAACTTAATTCTGAAATTCTTGTCAAGTTAAAAAATATTGTCGGACAATCGTTTGTTTTTGACGACGAAGCAACCCGAAATCAGTATGGTCATGATGAAACGGAGACGTATGTGTTTCCGCCCAATGTTGTGGTAAAGCCAAGCACAGCGATTGAGATCGCTGAAATTATAAAAATAGCTAACCGCTTTAAAGTCCCTGTTGTCCCGATTGGCGGAAGAACGGGTTTGAGTGGTGGAGCATTGTCAGTTCAGGGCGGAATCGGACTTTCGATGGAACGGTTCAATAAAATATTGTCAATAGACGAGCAGAATTTGCAGGTGATCACCGAACCCGGTGTGATCACGCAGGTACTACGTGAAGCCGTGGCTGAAAAAGGGCTTTTCTATCCGGTTGATCCAAGCAGTATGGGGAGTTGTTTTATCGGAGGAAATGTGGCCGAAAATTCAGGTGGAGCCAGAGCTGTAAAGTATGGTGTAACCAAAGATTATGTACTCAATTTAGAAGTGGTTCTGCCTACCGGAGAAATCATTTGGACAGGAGCCAATACGTTAAAGAATTCAACAGGTTATAATCTTACACAGTTAATGGTGGGTAGTGAAGGAACCTTGGGGGTCATAACCAAAATAGTTTTGAAATTATTGCCGGAGCAAAAGCACAACGTGCTGATGCTCGTTCCGTTTTATAAAGCAGAAGAAGCCTGCGAAGCGGTATCGGCTGTTTTCAGGGCTGGAATTACCCCGAGTGCCCTGGAATTTATGGAACGGGATGCCATTGACTGGACACTTCATTATGTTGATGGGCTGAATGTACAGGTAAAACACGAAATTCAAGCCCATTTGTTAATTGAAGTGGACGGAAATTACCCGGATGTTTTGATGAGAGAGGCCGAAAAGATAATGACGGTTGTAGAGCAATTTCAAATAGATGACATTCTATTCGCTGATACCGAAGATGAAAAAAAGGCGTTGTGGAAAATGCGTCGCAGTATTGCCGAAGCAGTTAAATCAAATTCAGTTTATAAAGAGGAAGATACCGTTGTTCCCCGGTATGAATTACCAAAACTGTTGAACGGTATCAAGACAATCGGAAAAAAATACGGTTTTCAATCAGTTTGTTATGGTCATGCCGGCGATGGTAATTTACACGTGAACATCATTAAAGGAAATATGACTGATGAAAACTGGAAAATAGATGTACCCAAAGGCATACGAGAAATTTTTGAATTAACAGTCGCTTTAAACGGAACGTTATCCGGCGAACACGGTATTGGCTATGTACAGAAAGACTTTATGGATATTGCTTTCACCAAACCCCATCTGGAGCTCATGGAACGGCTGAAATATGTTTTTGATCCGAACGGTATTTTAAATCCGGGTAAAATTTTGCCTTAATAGTCTTTGGTGAAATGATTTAACGCAACCTTTTCATGTTAAATGTATCTTAACACGAAATAGTAGATTGAATAATAACAAATTTTTAGCGGAATGTATTTTGCAAAGGTTTATTCAGATAGGATAGGAGAGTCGGAATTTCAACATTTGTGAAATTGTAAAAAACAGAAAAGAGATTATTTTTTAACCCCTTTTCTGTTTAGTTTTTATGATTCCTTTATGGTCTTTATGACAATAAGTGATTATGATTGTTTTAATTATAAGCCTAATTCTTCAACAATTTTTTTTCCTAAAACGATGTGTAGCATTTCTAATTGATTTGGGTCATAATTTATAAAACGCCATTCGTTTTGCGTTGTTTCGTCTGCAATACCTATCATTATTTCATTTCCTTCTATATAAAAGGCATTTCTGTCTTTTTCATATTTAATTTTTTTATTTTTCATGTTTGTGTTAAGTCCTTCTTCCATATTTTTTAAACTTTCATCATCAAGTTTCGCTTCCATAATTAAACGCATGGCCTGAGGGTACCTTATCACACAAATTTTTTTACCTTCAAGATTTTTTATTTCAGAATAATTAAAAGTCGTATTGGGATGAACCAGTCTGATTCGCATCAAGTCATTTTGAAAAGTTTGATCCAGAACGGTTAACATCGTTTCCCGATTTATCATTTCAAATAATTTAGGGTAAGTTAAGTC
>QFCS01001251.1_pt1 | contig 16135 bp, 17 predicted proteins | sample 3576561 | NCBI WGS metagenome assembly QFCS01 | reverse complement strand
TGCCGGCACCGATGTTCGCCGACATCCTGCTGCGCGAGAGCGTCATCAAGACGGCCGCCCTGGCCGCCGGCCTGCGCCGCGCGCTCTCCCCGGAGGTCCGCCACCGGATCCGCTTCGAGATGAGGAGCGAGGTCAAGCGCGCCCGCAAGGAGCGCAAGCTGGCCCTCAAGCAGGCCCGCCGCGAGTGGGAGGGCCGTCAGCGCTCGACCGCCGAGGCGTCGCCGTGAGGAGCTTCTGGTTCGCGGCGGGAGCCGCGGCGGGCGTCTACGGCATGGTGCGGGTACGCCGGCTCGCCGAGGCGTTCACCCCCGACGGGATGCGCGACCGGGTCGGTGCGGCCGTGGTCGGCGCCCGGGCCTTCCGCGACGAGGTCGCCCAGGGCCAGGCCGAGGCCGAGTCCCACCTGCGTGCCCGTCTCCGCGCCGCGGAGGCGGGGCCCCGGCAACTCGCCACCCGCAGCACGACCACCACCCCCACCACGACGGCCGCCCCGGCCGCCCCCGACGAGGAAGGCCCATCATGACGGCGACGCCGGACCGGTACCTGAGCAGCGCGGAGATCCGCAACCGGTTCCTCGCCCACTTCGAGACGCGGGGCCACAGCGTGGTCCCGTCGGCCTCGTTGCTGCTGGACGACCCCAACCTGCTCTTCGTCAACGCCGGCATGGTGCCCTTCAAGCCGTACTTCCTCGGCCAGGAGACCCCGCCCTTCCCGCGAGCCACCAGCGTGCAGAAGTGCGTGCGGACCCTCGACATCGAGGAGGTCGGCAAGACCACCCGGCACGGCACCTTCTTCCAGATGAACGGCAACTTCTCCTTCGGTGACTACTTCAAGGAAGGCGCCATCCAGTACGCCTGGGAGCTGATCACCGGCGACCAGGCCGCCGGCGGCTTCGGCTTCGACCCCGACAAGGTCTGGGTCACGGTGCTGCCCGAGGACGACGAGGCGCGCGACGCGTGGAAGCGCATCGCGGGACTGCCCGAGGAGCGCATCCAGCCGCGTGGGCTGAAGGACAACTACTGGAACATGGGCGTGCCCGGCCCCGGCGGTCCCTGCAGCGAGATCTACATCGACCGCGGCGCGGCGTACGGCCCCGACGGGGGGCCTGAGGCCGACGAGGACCGGTTCCTGGAGATCTGGAACCTCGTCTTCATGCAGGAGGAGCTCAGCGCGGTCCGGGCCAAGGACGACTTCGACGTCGCCGGCCCGCTGCCGAGCAAGAACATCGACACCGGCATGGGCCTGGAGCGGGTGGCCTACCTGCTGCAGGACAAGCAGAACATGTACGAGATCGACACCGTCTTCCCCGTGATCGAGCGCGCCGAGCTGCTCAGCGGCAAGAAGTACGGCGCGACCGGCGCGGACGCGCACGTCGACGACGTCCGCTTCCGGGTGGTCGCCGACCACGTCCGCAGCTCGCTGATGCTGATCGGCGACGGCGTGACGCCCGGCAACGAGGGCCGCGGCTACGTGCTGCGTCGCCTGCTGCGCCGCGCCGTGCGCAACATGCGCCTGCTCGGCTACCAGGACCCGTCGCTGCCCGAGCTGCTGCCCGTCTCGCGCGACCGGATGGGGGAGAGCTACCCCGAGCTGGTCAGCGGCTGGGACCGCATCGCGCAGGTCGCCTTCGCCGAGGAGGAGGCCTTCCGCAAGACGCTGCAGGCCGGGACCCAGATCTTCGACCTCGCCGCCGGGGAGGTGCAGAAGGCCGGTGCGACGACCATCCCGGGCGACAAGGCATTCGCGCTGCACGACACCTACGGCTTCCCGATCGACCTGACCCTCGAGATGGCCTCGGAGGCCGGCCTGTCGGTCGACGAGACCGGCTTCCGCGAGCTGATGAGCGAGCAGCGCGCCCGGGCGAAGGCCGACGCGAAGGCGAAGAAGGGCCAGCACGCCGACACCGGCGTCTACCGCGGGATCCTCGACGCCCACGGTCCGACCGAGTGGCTGGCCTACGAGACCCTCGAGACCGAGTCGCGCCCGCTGGCCCTGCTGCGCGAGGGCGTTCCCGTGAGCTCGCTCGGCACCGGCGAGGTCGGCGAGCTCGTGCTCGACCGCACGCCGTTCTACGCCGAGTCCGGCGGGCAGGTCGCCGACGCGGGCATCATCGAGTTCGACGGCGGCCGCCTGGAGGTCCTCGACGTCCAGCGTCCCGTGCGCGGGCTCGTGGTCCACCAGGTCCGCGTCGTCGACGGCGAGCTGGCCGCGACCGGTCCGAGCCTGCACGCCCAGGTCGACCCGGACTGGCGCACCGGTGCCCGCCAAGCGCACTCCGGCACCCACGTCGTCCACGCCGCGCTCCGCGAGGTGCTCGGGCCCACGGCCCTGCAGTCCGGCTCCTACAACCGGCCGGGCTACCTGCGCCTCGACTTCGGCTGGCTGAACGCGCTCGCACCCGACCAGGTCCGCGAGATCGAGCAGGTCTCCAACAACGCGCTGCGCGCCGACCTGCCCGTCGGCTGGCAGTACATGACACTCGGGGAGGCCCGGGACTGGGGTGCGCTCGCCCTCTTCGGCGAGACGTACGACGACCAGAAGGTCCGGGTCGTCGAGATCGGCGGACCCTGGTCGCGCGAGCTGTGCGGCGGCACCCACGTCGACCACTCGAGCCAGATCGGCACCGTCGTGGTGACCGGCGAGTCGTCGGTCGGCTCGGGCAACCGGCGCATCGAGGCGCTCACCGGCGTGGAGGGCTTCGCCTACCTCGCCCGCGAGCGCGACGTCCTCGGCCAGCCCTCCACCCTGCTCAAGACCCAGCCCGACGACCTCGTCGGGCGGGTCGGCGACCTCGTGGAGCGCCTGAAGCAGACCGAGAAGGAGATGGAGCGGATCCGCCTCGCGCAGCTGCTCTCCGGCGGCGCCGCGCTCGCCGAGGGCGCCGACGTCGTCAACGGGGTGCGCCTCGTCGCGCAGCGGCTCGACGGTGCCGCCGGCGGCGACGTGCGCACGCTGGCCACCGACGTGCGCGCCCGGCTGAGCGGCGACGTCCCCGCGGTCGTCGTACTGATCGGCGCGGCGGACGGCAAGGCCGCCGTCGTGGCGGCGCTCAACGACGCCGCCCAGGCTCGCGGGCTCGCGGCCGGCGACCTGGTCCGCACCGCGGCGCCCTTCCTCGACGGCAAGGGCGGCGGGAAGGCCGACCTCGCCCAGGGCGGCGGCACCGACGTCAGCCGGATCGACGAGGCCTTGGCGGCGGTCACCGCGGCGGTCGCCTCGGCGTGAGGCGGCCCGGATGAGACGCGGTGTGCGGCTCGGGGTGGACCCCGGGGACGCCCGGATCGGGGTCGCGCGATGCGACCCCTCCGGGATGCTCGCGACCCCCGTCGAGACCGTGCGCCGCGGCAACGGCGACCTGCGCCGGATCCAGCGCATCCTCCTCGCCGAGGAGGCGGTCGAGGTGGTCGTCGGGCTGCCCCGCTCGCTGTCGGGCTCGGAGGGCCCGGCGGCGCTCAAGACCCGGGAGTTCGCCGCCCGCCTGGCCCGCCGGGTGGCACCGGTGCCGGTCCGCCTGGTCGACGAGCGCCTGACCACCGTGACCGCAGAGGCTATGCTGCGCGACCAGCGCAAGGGCGCGAAGCGCCGGGCCGTGGTCGACCAGGTCGCGGCGGTCGTGATCCTGCAGCAGGCGCTCGATGCCGAGCGTGCCACCGGCCGTCCTCCCGGCGAGCTGGTGGAGTCGGAGCCCCGTGATGACGAGGAGACGCATGACTGAGTCGCCCCTGCCGGGCATCGGCCCCGACGCACCGGAGCCGGCCTACGGCACGGTCGCCGCGGACGAGCCCGGCCGCCGCGCGGGCCACCGCCGCGCGGAGAAGAAGCGCCGCTCGGGGTGCCTGCCGATGCTGCTGGTCGTCGTCCTGTTCGTCGCGATCGTCGCCTGGTTCGCCCGTGGCGCCATCTCGGACGTCCGCGACATGTTCGCCGGTCCCGAGGACTACGCGGGCCCCGGCACCGGTGAGGTGATCTTCGTGATCGATCCCGGTCAGACGGTCTCGTCCATCGGCGCCGAGCTCGAGGAGCAGGGCGTGGTGGCCTCCGCGGAGGCCTTCGTCGACGCCGCCGCGGCCGACGACCGCTCCACCGGCATCCAGGCCGGCACCTACCTGCTGAAGAAGGAGATGAAGTCCTCCGACGTCGTCGCGATCCTCGTCGACCCCTCGCAGGTCGTCACCACGTCGATCGCCATCCCCGAGGGCTTCACCGTCGACCAGATCGTCGCCCGGCTCGCCGACAAGACCGAGTTCGGGGCCAAGCAGTTCCGCAAGGTCCTGGCCGACCCCGCCTCCATCGGCCTGCCCGACTATGCCGGCGGCAACCCCGAGGGCTACCTCTTCCCGGCGACCTACACCTTCAGCCCGGCCGACAAGCCCAAGGACATGCTGGCCAAGATGGTCGCCCGCTACGAGCAGGCGCTGGGCGACAACAACATCGAGGCCATCGGCGCGAGCCTCGGCGAGGGCTACACGCCCGAGCAGATCATGACGGTGGCGAGCCTGGTGGAGGCCGAGGGGCGCGGCGACGACATGCCGAAGATCGCCCGCGCGATCTACAACCGGCTCGAGCTGCCCTCCGGCGGCGGCACCAACGGCTACCTGCAGATCGACGCCGCCGTCCTCTACGCGCTCAAGACCCGCGACGTCTCGAAGCTCGTGGCGCCGCTGTCCGATGTCGTCGACTCGCCCTACAACACCTACCGCTACGCCGGGCTCCCGCCGGGGCCGGTGGGCTCGCCGGGCGAGGCGGCCATCCAGGCCGCGCTCAACCCCGCCGAGGGCGACTGGGTCTACTGGATCACCGTCGACTGCGCCGGGACCACGATGTTCTCCTCGACGCTGTCCGAGCACAACCAGTACGACGCCGTCGACGCCGGCGAGTGCTGAGCAGGTGAGCGCGCCGGACCTGCGCTGCGGCGTGGTGGGCGACCCGATCGCCCACTCGCTCTCGCCGGCCCTGCACCGCGCCGGCTACGACGCACTCGGCCTCGCCGCGTCGTACGACGCCGTGCGGGTGCCGGCGGGCACGCTGGCGTCGTACGTCGCGGGGCTGGGGGAGGAGTGGCGTGGACTGTCGGTCACGGCGCCGCTGAAGCGCGAGGCACTGGAGCTGGCCGAGGACGTCACCGACCGTGCCGCGCTGGCGGGTGGGGCCAACACCCTGCTGCGGACACCGACGGGCTGGCGGGCGGACAACACGGACCTGCCGGGCGCGGTGGAGGCGGTCCGGGAGCGCTACTCGGGGCCGGCGTCGGCCGCGACGATCATCGGCGCGGGCGCGACCGCCGCGTCGACCGGCCTCGCGCTGGCCGAGCTCGGGGTGCGCACGGTCCGGCTGCTCGCACGCGACCCGTCCCGGGCGGCGGAGACGGTCGCGGCGCTGCAGCGCCGCGACGAGCTGGAGGTCGACGTCGTCCCGTTGGAGGGGGCGGCGGCCATCGGCGAGATCGTGGTGTCGACGGTCCCGGCCACGGCGCAGACCGACGTGCTGGTGGGTGCGACCGCGGGGGCCGCGGTGGTGTTCGAGGTCGTCTACGACCCGTGGCCGACGCCGTTGGCGCGCGCGGCGACGGAGCGGGGCCAGGCGCTTGTGAGCGGTCTGGACCTGCTCGTGCACCAGGCGGTGCTCCAGTTCGCGATGTTCACCGGCAGGGCGGCCCCGCTCGACGCGATGCGTGCGGCCGGGGAGCGCGCGCTCGCCGAGCGATAGGTTCGCGCCCATGGAACCGCTGCCCGGCCTGCTGGGACTCGTGCTGGGCGCACTCGGGGGGCTCCTGGTGCCCGCCCTGATCGCCCGCTGTCCGGAGCCGGAGCACGACCCGAGCGAGAACCCGGAGGACTATCCCGACCACGTGCCGTTCGCGGTGCTGGCCGCCCGTCCGGGCCTGCGGACACGTGCGGTGCTCGCCTGCGCGCTCGCGGGTGGTCTCCTGGGCACGGCCGTGGGCTGGAGCTGGGCGCTTCCGTGGCTGCTCTACCTGGTTCCGGTGTGCTGCGCGCTGACGGTGATCGACTACGTCACCTGGTACCTGCCGTCGCGACTGATCGTGCCCTCGTGGGGGGTGGTGGCCGGCCTGGTGGTCCTGGCCGCCGTCGCCGTGCGGGATCCCGGGGTGGTGCTGTGGTCGCTCGCGGGCTTCGCGGCGCTGGGCGGCTACTACGGGCTGATGTGGCTGGTCAGCCCGCGGATCATGGCCGGTGGCGACGTACGGCTCGGTGCGCTGATCGGGCTGGCGCTCGGACCGTTCGGCCCGGCGACCTGGCTGCTGTCGGTCGTGGCGGCCGCGGTCGTCGGCGTCCTCGCGCTGGTGCCGCTGCGGCGCACGGGCAACATGATCCGCCGCAAGGTGCCGTTCGGGCCGTTCCTGGCGATCGGGGCGCTCGTCGCGGTCGTGGTGAGCCAGGCGCTCGCGGCGCTGTAGCCCGTGGGAGACTGATGCCCATGTTGCGCTGGCTGACCGCGGGCGAGTCCCACGGCCCTTCCCTGGTCGCGATCCTCGAGGGGCTGCCCGCCCACGTCGAGGTCACGACCGACGACATCTCCGACGCGCTCGCCCGGCGCCGGCTCGGCTACGGCCGCGGCGCGCGGATGAAGTTCGAGGCCGACGACGTCACGCTCACCGGCGGTGTCCGGCACGGGCGCACCCAGGGCGGCCCCGTCGCGGTCGAGGTCGGCAACACCGAATGGCCGAAGTGGGAGACCGTCATGGCGGCCGACCCGGTCGACCCGGCGGTGCTGGAGGCGCAGGCACGCAACGCACCCCTGACCCGGCCGCGGCCCGGCCACGCGGACCTGGCCGGCATGCAGAAGTACGACTTCCCCGACGCCCGCCCGATCCTGGAGCGCGCATCCGCCCGGGAGACCGCTGCCCGGGTCGCGCTCGGCCGGGTGGCGAGCAACTTCCTGCAGCAGGCGACGGGCGCCCGCATCGTCAGCCACGTCCTGGAGATCGGCGGCGTCCGGACCCCGTCGCGCGAGCTGCCCTCGCCCGACGACGTGGCCCGGCTCGACGCGGACCCGGTCCGCTGCTTCGACCCGGACGGCTCGAAGCTGATGGTCGAGCGCATCGACCAGGCCCACAAGGACGGCGACACCCTCGGCGGCGTGGTCGAGGTCGTCGTCCACGGGCTGCCGCCGGGCCTCGGGTCGCACGTGCACTGGGACCGGCGCCTCGACGCCCGCCTGGCAGGTGCGCTGATGGGCATCCAGGCGATCAAGGGGGTGGAGGTCGGCGACGGCTTCGAGCTCGCCGCCACCCCCGGCTCGCTGGCCCACGACGAGATCGTGTCCACCGAGGAGGGCCTGCGCCGCGTGTCCGGTCGCTCGGGTGGCACCGAGGGCGGCATGACCACCGGCGAGATCCTGCGCGTGCGCGCCGCGATGAAGCCGATCGCCACCGTCCCGCGGGCGCTGCGCACCGTCGACCTGGCCACCGGCGAGGAGGCGGTCGCGCACCACCAGCGCTCCGACGTGTGCGCCGTACCGGCCGCCGGGATCGTCGCCGAGGCGATGGTGGCGCTCGTCGTCGCCGACGCCGTGCTGGAGAAGTTCGGCGGCGACGCGGTCACCGAGACCCGCCGCAACGTCGAGTCCTACCTGGACACGCTGAGGTTCAGGTGAGCCCACGCGCCGTCCTGATCGGCACCATGGGGGCCGGGAAGACGACGGTGGGACGTCTCGTCGCCGAACGCCTCGGCGTCGGGTTCGCCGACAGCGACCAGCTGGTCGAGGAGCGGGTCGGCAAGAGCGTGCAGGACGTCTTCGTCGACGACGGCGAGGCGCACTTCCGTGCCGTCGAGCGCGAGACGGTGGCCTGGGCGCTCGAGCACCACGACGGCGTGCTGTCGCTGGGAGGTGGGTCGGTGCTCGACCCCGCCACCCAGGCGCTGCTCGCCGTCCACCAGGTCGTCTTCCTCGAGGTCGGGCTGTCCGACGCCGTCAAGCGCGTCGGGCTCGGCGCCGGCCGGCCGATGCTGCTGGGCAATGTGCGCGCCCGGGTCAAGCAGCTCCTCGACGAGCGCACCCCGGTCTACCGGGGCCTGGCCCGCGTCGTCGTCAGCACCGACGGCCGTCCGCCCGAGGACGTCGCCGCCGAGATCGTCACCGCCGTCAGCACCGTCCCCCGGGAGCAGCCGTGAGCACACCGTCGGTCATCCACGTCGCCACCGCCGCGCCGTACGACGTGGTCGTCGGCCACGGAGTCCTGGACCGTCTGCGCGGGCTGCTGCCCGCCGGCGTCCAGCGGGTCGCGATCGTGTGCCCGGAGTCCCTGGAGGACCTGCTCGACCCGTTCGCCGAGCTCCTGGAGGGGCTCGACGTCGTCGTGCTGCAGGTGCCCGACGGCGAGGAGGCCAAGGACTGGGAGGTGGCAGCGGCCTGCTGGGAGGGCCTCGGCGAGGAGGGGTTCACCCGCTCCGACGCGATCGTCACGCTCGGCGGCGGCGCGACCACCGACCTCGGCGGCTTCGTCGCCGCCACCTGGCTGCGCGGCGTCGCCGTCGTGCACGTCCCCACCACCGTCCTGGCCATGGTCGACGCCGCCGTGGGCGGCAAGACCGGCATCAACACCCCGGCCGGCAAGAACCTCGTCGGCGCCTTCCACGAGCCGGCGGGCGTCCTGTGCGACCTGGAGCTGCTCGCGAGCCTGCCGCGTGAGGAGCTCGTCGCCGGGCTCGGCGAGGTCGTCAAGTGCGGCTTCATCGCCGACCCGCGGATCCTCGAGCTGGTCGAGACCACCGACCCCGCCGAGCTGGTCCCCGGATCTGCGGTGCTGCGTGAGCTCGTCGAGCGCGCGATCCAGGTCAAGGCCGACGTCGTGGCCGCCGACCTCAAGGAGACCGGCGGCGTCGACGGACACCCCGGCCGCGAGGTGCTCAACTACGGCCACACCCTGGCGCACGCCATCGAGAAGGCCACCGGCTACGGCATCCGCCATGGCGAGGCCGTCGCCATCGGCTGCGTGTACGTCGCCGAGCTGGCCGCCCGTACCGGGGGACTCGCCTCCGAGGTCGTCGACCGGCACCGGTCCGCGCTCGAGCGCGTAGGCCTGCCGACCCGCTGGGACGGCGCCGACTTCGCGACCCTGCTCGCCGCGATGCGCGTCGACAAGAAGGCCCGCGGCAACCAGCTGCGCTTCGTCGTGCTGGAGGACATCGGGCATCCCGTCGTGCTGGCCGGACCGTCCGAGGAGGACCTGCGGGCGTCGTACGCGGCGATCTCGGGGGGTGTGGCGTGAAGCGGCCGGTCTACGTCCTCAACGGGCCGAACCTGGGCCGGCTGGGCCGGCGCCAGCCGGAGATCTACGGCACCACCACCCACGAGGACCTCGAGAACCTGCTGCTGGGCTGGACCAGGGAGCTGGGGATGAAGCTCTACTTCTCCCAGACCAACCACGAGGGCGAGATGCTCGACCGTCTCAACCGGGCGGCCGACCAGGAGTGGCCGGTCGTCCTCAACGCCGGGGCGTGGACGCACTACTCCTACGCGCTCTACGACGCCTGCGCCCAGCTGGTGGCGCCGTTGGTGGAGGTGCACATCAGCGCTCCCTCGAAGCGGCCCGAGGAGTTCCGGCACACCTCGGTGGTCACCCCGCACGCCGCCAAGGTGATCGAGGGCGAGGGCATCGACGGCTACCGGCAGGCGTTGGAATTCATCGCTGCCGGGGGCTCCCACTAGACTCTCCCGTCGGCCCCGACACGGGCCGCACCTGATCTTCGACATCTCCAACAGAAGGCTGACGCATGGCTACGACGAACGACCTCAAGAACGGCATGGTTCTCAAGCTGGAGAACCAGCTCTGGCAGGTGGTCGAGTTCCAGCACGTGAAGCCCGGCAAGGGCCCGGCCTTCGTCCGCACCAAGCTCAAGCACGTGGAGTCGGGCAAGAACGTCGACAAGACCTTCAACGCCGGCACCAAGGTCGAGACCGCGACGGTCGACCGCCGCTCGTTCCAGTACCTCTACAACGACGGCACCAACTTCGTCTTCATGGACGTCCAGGACTACGACCAGATCGAGGTCGACCCCGCGATCGTCGGCACCGCCGCCGGCTTCCTGCTGGAGAACCAGGACGTCGTCATCGCGACCAACGAGGGCCGCGTGCTCTTCATCGAGATGCCGGCCTCCGTCGAGCTGCTCGTCTCCTACACCGAGCCGGGCGTCGTCGGTGACTCCGCCACCGGCCGCACCAAGCCCGCCACCCTCGAGACCGGCGCCGAGATCCAGGTGCCGCTGTTCATCGAGCAGGGCGAGAAGATCAAGGTCGACACCCGCGACGGCGGTTCCTACCTGAGCCGTGTGAAGGGCTGATGGGAGCCCGCACCAAGGCCCGCAAGCGCGCCCTCGACGTCCTGTACGCCGCCGACCTGCGCGGCGAGTCGGGCGTCGAGGCGCTCACGCGCGTCACCGCCGAGGGCGAGGCCCCGAGCAACCCGTACACGGCGACGATCGTGCGGGGCGTCAGCGAGCGCCGCGCGCGCATCGACGAGGTGCTCGAGGAGTTCTCCACCGACTGGAGCCTGGCCCGGATGCCCGCCGTCGACCGCAACGTCCTGCGCATCGGCGTGTGGGAGCTGCTGTGGGCCGACGACGTGCCCGACACGGTCGCGGTCACCGAGGCCATGGGTCTGGTCCGCGAGCTGTCGACCGACGACTCGCCGGCCTTCGTGAACGGCGTACTCGGCGCCATCCAGCGGAAGAAGGCGACGCTCGTCTGAGCCGGCGTCCCCGCGGTGCTGGCGCGGGTTGGCGGGGCGTGCCAAGGTGGCGGCATGGCTGCTGAGGTCGACGTCGTCGTCATCGGACTCGGACCGGGCGGCGAGCACCTCGCCGCCTCCCTGGCCCGCGCGGGCCTCGACGTCGTCGGGGTGGATCGGCGGCTCGTGGGCGGGGAGTGTCCCTACTACGGGTGCATCCCGTCGAAGATGATGATCCGGGCCGCCGACGCCCTCGCCGAGGCGCGGCGCGTCGACGGTCTCGCCGGCGCGACCGAGGTCCGCCCCGACTGGAGCGTCGTCGCCGATCGGATCCGCGACGAGGCCACCGACGACTGGGACGACACCGTCGCCGTGGAACGGCTCGAGAAGGCCGGCGCCCGGCTGGTCCGCGGCACCGGCCGGATGACCGGACCCGGGCAGGTCACCGTCGAGACCGCTGAGGGCCCCGTCGAGCTCACCGCCCGCCGCGGCGTCGTCCTCAACACCGGCACCGAGCCCGCGGTCCCGCCGGTCGACGGGCTCGCCGGTACGCCGTACTGGACCAACCGCGACGCCGTCCGCGTCCGCGAGCTGCCCGCCCGTCTGGTCGTCATGGGCGGCGGCGCCATCGGCTGCGAGCTGGCACAGGCGTTCGCGCGCTTCGGGGTCCAGGTCAGCGTCGTCGAGGCCGGTGAGCGGATCCTGGGCCCCGAGGAGCCCGAGGCCAGTGCGATCGTCGCCGCCGCCCTCGAGGCCGACGGCATCGACGTCCATGCCGGGATCGGCATCTCCTCGGTCGCCCACGACGGGATCTTCCATCTCTCCCTGGCCGACGGGAGCACCCTCGACGCGGAGGCCCTGCTGGTGGCCGCGGGGCGTCGTACCAACCTGGGGGACGTCGGCCTCGAGACGGTCGGCCTCGACCCGTCGGCCCGCGCGATCGAGGTCGACGAGCGGATGCGGGCGGGAGAGCGGCTCTGGGCGGTCGGCGACATCACCGGCAAGGGCGCGTTCACCCACATGTCGATGTACCAGGCGAACGTCGCCCTGCGCGACCTCACCGGTGAGGACGGTCCCTGGGCCGACTACCGCGCGGTGTCGCGGGCGACCTTCACCGACCCCGAGGTCGGCTCCGTCGGCATGACGGAGAAGCAGGCGCGCGACGCCGGACTGCGCGTCGGCGTCGGCCTCGCCCCGCTGGAGGAGTCCAGCCGCGGCTGGCTGCACAAGTCCGGCAACGCCGGCGTGATCAAGGTCGTCGCCGACCTCGACCGGGGCGTCCTCGTCGGCGCCACCGCCGTCGGCCCGGCCGGCGGCGAGATCGTGGGCATGCTCGTCACCGCGATCCATGCCGAGGTGCCGGTGAGGACCCTGCGCGGCATGCACTTCGCCTACCCCACCTTCCACCGGGCCGTCGAGACCGCGTTGGGGGACATCTCCTGACGGTGGCCGGGCCGAGGATTGCCGGGCCCGACGTCGGGTACGTTGAGCACGACCGCGGTGCAGACGTGGAGCGCGCGGACACCGCCTGACTACCTATCTCGGAGGTACTCGTGAGCCACGCCGGCGACCCGCTGACGGACCCGCTGTACGACGGGGCGGGCGAGAACACCTCGGACCGGCTCTACACGCCCGACGAGCTCGAGGAGTTCGCGCGCCGGCAACTGGCGCAGCAGCCGGCGACGCGACCGCAGGACGTCGCCGCCCCACCGCCGAGCCCCGCGCTCGGCCCGCGCCCGACCGCACCGCCTCCGACCGCACCGCCGCCGAGCGCGCCGGTGCTCGCGCCCCCGGCCGGCCCGCCGCAGGTGCAGCAACCCGCCGAGCCGCGCCGCTTCATGAGCGCCACCGACTTCCTCGACCGCCGCGACGGCGAGTCCGTGCTCGGCCCGGCCACCTGGGGCTGGCGGGGCCGGGTCCGGCGGTGGACCGGCGGCCTGATCAAGCCCGCGATGGGGGCGCCGGAGCAGGCCTACGAGCGGGACCGGGCCCAGATCCAGAAGGACTTCGACGGCCCGCGGACCATCGCGTTCGTCAACCCCAAGGGCGGCGCCGCGAAGACCACCGGCGTCCTGGCCGCCGGCTACACGTTCGGCACGGTGCGCGGCGGCGGCGTGGTCGCGTGGGACAACAACGAGACCCGCGGCACGCTCGGCATCCGCGGCTCGCGCAGCACGCACCGCAACACCACGCGGGAGCTGCCGGAGGACCCCGGCCGGTTCAAGGAAGTCTACCAGTCCCGGATCGGCGACCTCGGCGCCTTCGTCCGCTCCCAGGGGGACGCGCACTTCGACGTCCTCGCCTCCGACGAGCGGCCGGACGTGACGGGCGTGATCCACGCGAAGGACTTCGGGGAGGTGCACGCGCTGCTCGAGCGCTTCTACCGGATCATCCTGGTCGACACCGGCAACAACCTCCGGGCCGAGAACTGGCTGGCGGCCGCCGAGTCCGCCGATCTCCTCGTCGTCACCAGCACGGTGCGCGAGGACACCGGCTACAGCGGACTGTGGATGCTCGACGCGCTGCAGGACGCCGGCTACGAGAACCTCAAGTACAAGACGATCACCGTGCTCTCCGACCCCAGCCCCAAGGTCGACGAGGCGCTCGCCCGCGACCTGGTGTCGGTCTACGAGCAGCGCACTCGCGGCGTGTACCGGGTGCCGTACGACCCGGCCCTGGTCGCCGGCTCCGTCGTGCCCTACGGCCAGCTCTCCGAGGGGACGCGCCGGTCGTGGCTCCGCGCCTGCGCGGGCATGGCCGCCGCGCTCTGATCCCGGCCGGCGTGTGAGCTGCGCCACCTCACCCGTCTCAGGACCCGGCCACCGGGGTACCCCTCCAGCAACGACCGCAGGCCACCCGGGCCGGCGGGCCGGAGCGAAGGGAGTGCTCGAGCCATGGGTCTCGACGACAAGCTGCACAACCACGCCGAGGAGAAGGTCGGCCAGGCGAAGGAAGCCGTAGGCAAGGCGACCGACGACAAGGACCTGGAGAACGAGGGCAAGGCCGACCAGGTCAAGGGCAACCTCAAGCAGGCCGGGGAGAAGATCAAGGACGCCTTCAAGTAGGAGGCGACCACGCCGAGAAGGGGTCCCCTCGGGGGCCCCTTCCGTGCGTCCGGGAGCGCCACGGTCCCAGAGCCGGCGGCGTGCCCGGTTCGCCGGGCGCGTCGCGGTGACGGTAGGGTGAGAGCCGTTCGACATCCTTTAACGAGCCGTCCTGTGAGGCGGAGAAGGAGGGCCGTTCAGCCGTGCCTGCACAGCAGAACCAGCAGCCCGCGAGGGCTTCCGACCAGGGACGCGTCGTCCTCGACGCCGGTGACATCTCCCGGGCGTTGATCCGCATCTCCCACGAGATCCTCGAGCGCAACAAGGGCGCCGAGGACCTTCTGCTCCTCGGGCTCCACACCCGCGGGGTCCCGCTCGCGCACCGCATCGCGGCGAACATCGCCGACGTCGAGGGAGCCACCGTGGCGACCGGCGAGCTCGACGTCACGATGTACCGCGACGACCTGCGCTCCCACCCGACCCGCGCGCCGCACCGCACCGCGGTGCCCTCCGCCGGCATCGACGGCAAGACCGTGGTCCTGGTCGACGACGTGCTCTACTCCGGTCGCACGATCCGCGCCGCGCTCGACGCGCTGTCCGACCTCGGCCGGCCGGCCGTCGTACGACTCGCGGTGCTGGTCGACCGCGGACACCGCGAGCTGCCGATCCGGGCCGACCATGTCGGGAAGAACCTGCCGACGGCGCGCAGCGAGCGGGTCAGCCTGCGGCTGGTCGAGACCGATGGCGAGGACGAGGTGCGCATCCAGTGACCCGCCACCTCCTCAGCATCGACGACCTCGACGCCGCCGGGATCCACGAGATCTTCACGACCGCCGCCGAGATGCACGACGTGCAGCAGCGCCAGGTCAAGAAGCTCCCCGCCCTGCGCGGGCGCACCGTCATCAACCTGTTCTTCGAGGACTCCACCCGCACCCGCTCGAGCTTCGAGATCGCCGGCAAGTGGCTCTCCGCGGACGTCATCAACCTCTCCGCCAAGGGCAGCAGCGCGAGCAAGGGCGAGTCCCTGCGCGACACGGTCCTGACCGTGACCGCGATGGGCGTCGACGGTCTCGTCGTACGCCACATGGCCAGCGGCGCCGCGGAGCAGATCAGCCGCTGGGTCGACGTGCCCGTCATCAACGCCGGCGACGGCACCCACGAGCACCCGACCCAGGCGTTGCTGGACGGCTACACCCTCACCCGCCGCCTCGGCACGCTCGAGGGCAGGCATGTCGCGATCGTCGGCGACCTGACGCACAGCCGCGTGTTCCGCAGCAACGTCAAGAGCCTGATCAAGCTCGGCGCCTCCGTGACCGCCGTCGCGCCGCCGACGCTGATGCCCGCGGGTGTCGCGGCCTGGTCGAAGGAGGCCGGCTTCGCGACGTCGTACGACCTGGACGCCGTGCTGCCCGACGCGGACGCGGTGATGATGCTGCGGGTCCAGCGCGAGCGGATGAGCGGCGGCTTCTTCCCGACGGCGCGCGAGTACACCGTCGGCTACGGGCTGACCCGGGACCGGGTCGCCCGCCTCCGGCCCGGGACGCCGATCCTGCATGCCGGCCCGATGAACCGCGGGCCGGAGATCCCCGCGGACGCCGCCGACGCGATCGACTCGGCCGTCCTCGACCAGGTCTCCGCCGGCGTCGCGGTCCGGATGTCCGTGCTCTACCACCTGCTTGCCGGCGAGACCGAGTCCACTGGAGGGGCGACCGCATGAGCATCCTGATCAAGGGCGCCGCCCTCCCCGACGGTACGACGACCGACGTCCTCGTCCGGGACGGCCTCGTCGCCGACCTGGGCTCCCTGTCGACCAAGGCCGACCGGACGATCGACGCCGCCGGGCTGCGCCTGCTGCCGGGCCTCGTCGACCTGCACACCCACCTGCGCGAGCCGGGTCGGGAGGACGCCGAGACGGTGCTGACCGGCTCACGTGCTGCCGCGGTCGGTGGCTACACCGCCGTCCTCGCGATGGCGAACACGAACCCCGTCACCGACACCGCCGAGGCGGCCGAGCGGGTCCTCGACCTAGGGCGCGCCGCCGGCCTGGTCGACGTGCAGCCCGTCGGCGCCGTCACCAAGGGCCTCACGGGCGAGGAGCTCGCCGAGCTCGGCCTGATGGCGCGCAGCCGCGCCCAGGTCCGGGTCTTCTCCGACGACGGCAGGTGCGTGCACGACCCGCGGGTGATGCGCCGGGCGCTGGAGTACGTCAAGGCGTTCGGCGGCGTGGTCAGCCAGCACAGCCAGGACCCGTCGCTCGCGGGCCCCACCGCGTGCTGCCACGAGGGCGAGCTGTCCGGGCGGCTCGGCCTGCCCGGCTGGCCCGGCGTCGCCGAGGAGGTCATCGTCGCGCGCGACGTGATGCTGGCCCGGCACACCGGCAGCCGCGTCCACGTCGCGCACG
>QFCS01006693.1_pt1 | contig 16142 bp, 18 predicted proteins | sample 3576561 | NCBI WGS metagenome assembly QFCS01 | reverse complement strand
GCTTAAGGAGGCGCTGTTGCGGATCGACGCGCTGACAAGCCCCACGTCCCCCGCAATCGCCCAGCGAGCAAGGCTTTTCCTTCAGGCGCGGTTAAATGCCTCCGTCACGCCAAGCGAGATCCAGCATTGAACAGGGTCGAGACGCTCGCAAAGGCGATCTATGAACGAAGCGTCGGCAATCCATGGTGGCAGGCCAGCGACCAAGAGAGAGAACGGTATCTTTTATACGCGAGCGTTTCGTTCGATTTCTTCGGCCAACCAACACCTTCCATGGTGGGGGCCGGTCTCCAGGAGATGAAAAGAAGAAACTGGCCGATCCCCGCGGGCTATGTCAGCGAACTGTGGGTCGTAATGGCGGGCACGTTGGACGACTAACTGATCGGTGCTTTCAGGAGCTTGGCACGAGACCCCAGAAGCCGGCCTTGCGGACGTGATCGCGCCTTAGGCTCGCAACATAGGCCTCATGCGATCTAATGGACTCGAAGTCATCAATTTGCACGGCCAGCGACCGGCATTCCGCCAGATGCCGGGCTGCATGCTTGTAGCGGCTGGCTCTTACGCTCTCCAACGTGAAATCGACCATGGCCCGCAAGACGATAGTTGCGGCGAGCGGATGTTTTTCTGAAAGCACCTGTGCTGCTGGCGTCAGCAGTTCGTAGTGGTCGCCGTCGATCTCGAGGTGGCGCTTTATCAAAAGCTTGGCGGCCTCCGCCGGCGACGGCCATCGCAGGAAGAAATACAGGGCCCGGTGGACGTCCGGAAAGCCTCGCGCATAGGCGAAGGCCTTCTCTTCCGCCTCCAGATCGTCGAAGGCAGGCAGGCGTCTGACATAGGCGCGCAGATGCTCGTCGTTCAGCGATTGCTCAAAACACTGCCACCGGTATGCCTGGGCCTCGTCTTCCCGTTCCAGCGCCTCGAGCGCTTCGACGCGGGCAAGTTGCCAGTCGAAGGGGACGTCTTTACGGCCCTCGACATCGACCTTGTTGAGTGCCGCCAACGCCTCCTCCGCGCGGGCGGCCGAGATCAACCGGTTGGCGATTTCGGCCGCGACCATCGGAGCGGCCCGGGTCTGTTCCGCCTGCAGGGCGATATAGGCATCGACATCGCTCTGGGCATCGGCAATTTCCTGCAGCCCGTGGCTGATGGTGCGATCTTTGTGGCGGTCAAAGACCTCGTCCTCGTAGATCTCGCCCCGGCTGCTCCAGCCGACGACCTTGCGGCCTGTCCTGGCGAGCTTCTCCTTCGGCTCTTTCGACCAGGCGATAAACAACGCCTTCAAGCTCTCCAGCCCGGCGTTCCCGAGCGCCGGTGCCATGGCGGTAATCAAGCTATCGAATTGTCCATAGCCGTTGCCCTGCACAGCCTTGAAGATTTTCTCGGCAAGGAGATCATGGTCCACATTTGCCGTCTTGGCCAGGACGCTTGCATCATTGCATGCTTGGTGAAAGCTCTGGATCAGTGTACCGCTCCCATCGTCGGACCGGGCGAAGATCGATTCCGCCAGGGCAAGAAACTGCCAGACGAGGTCAAATGCTTCGGCGGGATCGTCCTTGGCAACGGTCTCGACGATCATCTTGCGCTGGGTTTCGAGGTCGAGCTTCGTCGCCTTCAGCTTTCGCCAATCGATGAATGTCCGGGCGCGGGCGATACTGGAAAGCCGTTTGCGAACCTGGCGGGCGATCTCGGTACTCGAATGGTTGCCGGCGAGTTCGAGGCGCAGGCGGCGTTTATGCGCGGCATTGCCGGTGGAGATTTCGATGAGAAGCTCGGCCAGGCGTTGCGCCCCGAGCGCTTCGAGGTTCTTTGCATTGAGCGTCGTTTTCGTTGCCATCGGTGTCCCGGAGTTCCGCTGCCGTGTTGACGTCGCTTTGAACCATCTATGCCGGCGACTGGCAATCTGTACGTCAGACAGGAACGGACGATAGGAGAATATGGAGAGCACCTCTCGTTCAAATTTTCTCTGGTCCGCAAGACGGCAATGATTTCCGGATCAGACGTAGGTAAGCGCTGTTTTCCAGGAGTTCGATTTTTAACCGAGGATCACAAGGGTGACTTGCTTTCTCCAAGGGGCGCATCGGCGCGCGTGGCTATAGCGATGACTGACACGCCCGTCGTGTTCGTAAAGCAGATCGATCAGCGCGAGATTGATGTAGAGGTTCACCTTTCACATGCGCTGAAAATTGATTGCGTGTCATCCGCCCCATGGATTGATGAGATCCACACCGAAGCCCTCGAAATCCTTGATGTTGCGCGTCGCCAAAGTGAGATCATGTGCAATCGCAGTGGCCGCGATCAGGCCATCCATCGATGACAGGCCTCGGCCGCTCCGTTTTGCATCGCCCATAAGGTCTCCCCACGTCAGAGCGACACGTTCTTCTACTGAAATGATCCGATGCTCGAAACGTGCCGTCAGATCTCGCGCGAGCCACTCGGCCAGCGCATCGCGCTTTCGTCCTTTGGCCATCAGCGCGACGCCACGTCGAATTTCCGCTATCGACACGACACTAATAAAGGTGCGGTCTTCGTCCAACTTATCCAGCCAATCGAGAACACCGGTCTCGGGGAGTGGCCTCGTCACTTCTGACAGGACGTTGGTGTCGAGCAAAAATCTCACAGCGGTAGATCGCGTGGCTCGTCGCGTTGACGCTCAAGGTCGAGATCGGCACCCCGCAGTGGCGAACTCATTAAAAACTCAGCAAGCGTTCCCTTGCGCGCGGTTTTTCGCTGCCACTCCTCGGCAGAGACGACGACGACGCTGGGCTTGCCGTTTCGCGTTATCGTCTGTGGCGCGGACTGGGCGCGGTCAATGACTTCGGAGAGTTTTGCCTTGGCGTTGGCAACCGTCCAGTTCTGTTCGCCGTGCGGGGATGGCTGCATTGGCCCTATCCTGTTCATTATGACTATGATGACTATATAGACCACCGTTGAGCGGGTGGCAAGGAGATGGCGGGGAGGAGGAGCTACAGCCCCGCCGCCTTGGTGAGGTGGACGCGGAATCGATCGCGCCGGCGTTGGTAACGGCGCGTCATTTCCGCAGAGGCGTGTCCGAACTGTTTCTAGGCATAGCATTCATCGACCTCAGCCGAGGAAGCGAGGCCGGCGCCCAGCGAATATTTGCGCTCGCTCGCCCTCGGGATCAATCTGGCGGACAAACGGTACGACGAGCATTTGAGCGAATTGGAGAAGAAACATGGATGATCTCGACAAGCTGGTACAGACGCTGCCTGAGAATGAACAGTGCGCCGTTGCGAAGCGTGCCGACGAGCTTGTCACAGCGCATAATCTGCGGGAACTGCGGGCAACTCGCCGGACGGGCGCAGGAAGACGTGTCCGCGGGGAATGGTTTTAAGCAGACCAGCGTCTCCAGACTGGAGAAGCACGCTGACATGAAGCTGTCGACGCTTCTCGACTATGTCGAATACCTCGAGGGGACGTTGGAATTGGCAGCAAAGTTGCGGTGCGCGGTTCGATCCGATGCAAGGTGGCTTGGGCAGGGGATCGCGTTCTTCCTGAAAACTTGCGAGAACGGTTGGAATTCCCTATGTTTCTGACACTATGAGCAAGACTCTTGTATCAGTGTTGACGACGGTGAACGCACCTTACAGCAATCAGCTGGATGGCGCGATGCTGGCTCATTGCCTTTCGGATATTGAGCTCGCCAAGACGTTTTCTGGCCAGGTCAGTTCCTTCTTCGGCGAGGTGCCGCTCGCTCAGCAGACCGAGTTTGCTGCGGAGTTCGGTATTGCAGTCGATGATCTGAAGACGCTTGCCTCCAACTTCTCGGCGTGGTCCGGCGAGAGCTACCAGCTTGCCGCCTGATGTTTGAGGCACACAACCGACGACCTTCGGAGTGGCGTCGGCTCTTCACTATCGCGTGCGATCTACTGGATCAAGTCAAGGACAAAACCGGCGGTTACCCGTTCCAGTGGTCTTTTGGCGGTGGTACCGCGATGATGATCCAGATTGGACATCGGGAAAGCCACGACATCGATATTTTCCTGGATGATAGCCAGATCCTCGGATTCCTCGACCCCGCAAAAGCCGACCTGCGTTTCAAGGAGGTTCCAGCGTTTTATAGTGGGGATGGCGCACGGTTTCAGAGGTTCGCTTTCGAGGATATTGGTGAGATCGACTTCATCGCTGCGGCTCCGCTTACAGGCGTGCCCTTTGAGGTCCACGAAATCGAGGGACGTGAGGTTAACCTCGAAACCATCCCTGAGATTATCTCGAAGAAAATCTACTACCGCGGAAGCGAGGCCAAGCCGCGCGACGTTTTCGATCTCGCCGCAGCCGCAACGGAGCATCGCGCCAGTGTCATCTCTGCGCTACAGGCCTTTCCTGAGCAGGTTGCCGTGACGTTGGATCGGCTCGCCCGGCTCAATCCTGAGTTTGTCACCGCGACGATAGGCCAGCTCATGATCCTGCCTGCTTACACCCATCTTGTTGCTGACAGTCTTTCTATAGCCCAGGCGGTACTGAGAGAAGTGCTGCCATCGTCTGACCATGGCTGACGCCAGCACGCCTATAGGGCAGGGGCCACTCTTATAGCCCTGCTGCTTCGGTGAAGTTGACGCGAAACCGGTCGCGGCGGCACTGGTATGGCCGAGCTGCCTCTGCACATACCGCTCATCCACCTCAGCCGAGGAGGCGAGGCCGGCGCGCAGCGAATGCCACGCGAATTTTTGCCCACGCTCGGTTTCGGGCAGTTCGCCGCGCACGCCAGCTGCGAGCACGGTCTTCATGACGAGCCGAGCCGATCGGGATCCGAACGCATACGCTGAAATCATCAATATGAAGGCGTGTCGCGGTCGTTGCTCGATGTTTCAGACTTCGTCGCCACTCTGACTATTCCCAAGTTTGACATTTACGCGGATCTTTTTGTATCCATATATATGATATCTATTTAAAAGGCGGGATCGGCATGAGTGAAAAATTTCTGGTGGTCGATCCGGTGAAGGACTTCGCCATTCTCAAGAGCTTTTCCTCGAAAAGCCGGGTAGAGATTCTCCGCTTGCTCATCCGTAACGGTCCGACCAACATCAACGTCATCGCGGAACAGCTCGGCCTTCCGCAATCCACGGTTTCAACCCATGTGCACGCACTGGAGCAGGCGGGCCTGCTACACAGCGAGGCCCGCAAGGCGCGCAAGGGCGTCCAGAAAATTTGCCGTGCCCTCTACAATGAGCTGATCGTGACCTTCCAGGACGAGGTTGCTGCACCGGACGAGAAGACGATCGAGGTCTCGATGCCGCTCGGTCTCTACTCCCAGTGCGAGGTTACCGCACCCTGCGGCATCTGCTCCACCGAGAGCATCATCGGTCTTCTGGACGTCCCGAGCTCTTTCCATGAACCTGAGCGGATGAAGACCGCTCTCCTCTGGTTCACGAGCGGCTTCGTCGAATACCAATTCCCAAACAATGCCAATATCATAGGTAAAACTTACGATGCCTTAGACATCTCCATGGAGGTCAGCTCCGAGGTTCCCGGAACAGATCCGAACTGGCCGTCTGACATCAATGTCTCGATCAACGGTGTCGATCTCGGCGTCTGGACTTCACCCGGAGACTACGGCGACAAGCGCGGCCTGCACACGCCGTCTTGGTGGAAGCTGAAGGGCTCGCAATACGGCATGCTCAAGACTTGGTCGATCAACGGCAGCGGCACCTATGTCGACGGCATGCGGATTTCCAACGTCAAGCTCGCAGATCTCCAGCTCTCTGTTCATCGCTCGATCCGCCTGCGCATCGAGGTCAAACCGGACTCGCGCCACCCTGGCGGCCTGAACATCTTCGGCCGTGGCTTCGGCAATTACAACCAGGATATCGTGCTGCGGCTGCGCCACGTCGTATAATGCGCTCTGGCGGCGCTTGACGATCAAAATGCCTTCTGCCTACTATATCTGTAATTCAGGTTTATATCTGACTTATTGATATATAAAGGAAGAAATATGAAGGTCAGGGCCACCGTCCATCGGGATTTCATTCTGTCCAGCATCGATGACAGGCTCTATGGCGCGTTCATCGAGCACATGGGTCGCGCCATCTATTCCGGCATCTACGAGCCCGGCCATCCCGAGGCGGACGACATGGGCTTCCGCAAGGACGTGCTGGCCTTCGTGCGGGATCTCGACATCCCGGTCATCCGCTATCCCGGCGGCAACTTCGTCTCGGCCTACGATTGGAAGGACGGGATCGGCCCGGTCGAAAAGCGCCCCGTACGGCTGGACCTCGCCTGGCGCTCGAAGGAGACCAACCGCATCGGCATCAATGAGTTCGCCCACTGGGCCAAGCGCGCCGGAATCGAGATGATGCTTGCCGTGAACCTCGGCACCGGCTCGCTCCAGGACGCGCGCGAGTTCCTCGAATATGTGAACCATCCCGGTGGCTCGACCTGGTCGGACCTGCGCCGCTCTCACGGGGCGGCCGATCCCTACGGCGTGACGATGTGGTGCCTCGGCAACGAGATGGACGGCCCCTGGCAGGTAGGTCACCGGGAGGCGCACGACTACGGTCGCATCGCCAACGAGACGGCCAAGGCGCTAAAATCCTTCGATCCGAAGATCAAGGCCATCGTCTGCGGCTCCTCCAACGACGAGATGCCGACCTATCCAGACTGGGAGCGGCAGGTGCTGGAAGCCTGCTACGAGAACGTCGACTACATCTCGCTGCACAAATATTTCGGGAACCGCAGCGGCGACACGCTGAACTTCTTCGGCAAGATCGAACAGACCGGCCGCTACATCCAGGCGGTGGGCGGCGTCATCGATTATGTCAAGGCCAAGAAGCGTGCGAAGAACGACGTTCATATCTGCTTCGACGAATGGAACGTCTGGTATCACAAGCGCTACGAGGAGAAGGAGCAGATAAAGGCGTGGGACTGGCCGGAAGCGCCGGCTCTGCTGGAAGAGGACTACAATTTCGAGGATGCGCTGCTCGTCGCAGGGCTGATCAACGAGTTCATACGCCGTTCGGACCGCGTCAAGATCGCCTGCATTGCGCAGCTCGTCAACGTGATCGCGCCGATCCGGGCGGAGCGCGGCGGGCCGGCATGGCGGCAGACGATCTACTGGCCCTATCAGCTCACCAGCCTCCACGGACGCGGCGAAGCGATGAACGTCCATGTCGACGCGCCGACCTACGACTGCCGCGTCGCCGACGACGTCTCCTATCTCGACGTCGCGGTCACGCGCGACCGTAAGGCAGGCACCGTGACGGCTTTCATCCTCAACCGCCACCTCACGGAAACGGCAGAATTCTCGCTGGACCTCTGCGGCTTCCGCAACACGCGCATCGTCATGCACAAGGTGATGGAGGGCCACGACCTGAAAGCCACCAACTCGGCAGAGACGCCCGACCTCATCGCGCCCCAGGAGGGGAAAGGTGCGGCGGTCGACGGCGGCATGCTCAAGGCGAAGCTCGCGCCTCTGTCCTACCACGTCGTCCGTCTGGACGTGGAAGAGGCCTGATCAGGAACGGATCGCCGGCCGGCCAGAAAGAAGCTGGCGGCCTTGAACCCAAGGGAGGAAGACATGAAGCTACTTACCGGTATCGGAGCAGGCACGCTCGGCATGCTCACCGCCATGTCGGCATCGACCCCGGCGTTGGCGCAGGAGGCCATTCGCATCATCAGCCACCGCACCCCGGCGCTGGAATATTACACCAACGCCATGAAGGAGGCCCTGCCGGAGGGGCGGGCCAACCCCGAGCTGATGCCGATCGATAAGGAACTGGAACTGGCGTCGATCACGATGTCCTCGAAGTCCGACGCGATCGACGTGATCTACCTGACGGACACGTCCCTCCAGCGCTTCGCCGCCAACGGCTGGCTGGAGCCGCTGGACGACCTCTGGGAGAAGTACAAGGATGAGTTCAATCTCGACGACTTTCCGCCGTCGGTCATCGAGTCGATGAGCTACAACGGTCACATCTATTCGATGCCGATCCTCACCAACACCGAGCTGTTCTATTACCGCAAGGACATCTTCGACGAGGCGGGCACCAAGCCGCCAGCGACGATGGACGACTATCTGGCGGACGCCGCCCGGTTCCATTCGGCCCGCCGCGCCGGCACCATCATGTCGCTGAAGCCCGTGGATGCGGCCCTGAACGAGGCCCATTGGTACATCAACGCCATCGGCGACGGCTGGTTCGACAAGGAATGGCGGCCGATCTTCAACAACGAAGCCGGCGTGAAGGCGATCACCCGACTGAAGGAGATGTCGCAATACGCGCCGCGCGGCTTCACCGCCCACGCCAATGACGAATCCACCATCAACCTGCAGCAGGGGCTCGCGACCATGGGCTTGCAATGGTTCACGCGTGCCGCGACGATGGACAATCCCGAGCAGTCCCGCGTCGTCGGCAAGATCGACTGGGTGGCCCCTCCCAGTGGAGGCGCGCGCGTCGCCAATGACGGCTTCGCGATCTCCAAGTTCTCCTCCAAGGACCGCGACGAGATGTTTCGCATGATGGCCACGGCCGCGAGCCGCGAGAGCATGACACGCGGGGCGGAGTTTGCCATGCCACCGCGGCTGTCGGTCCTAGAGAACGAGGAACTGGCACAGAAATACCGCTGGTATCCGGCCGCGCGCGCGGCGCTCGAAAACGGCCGCCCTTTCCCCGCCATGCCCGATTTCCTCGACGTTGGCGAGATCGTCACCCGGCATATCCTGCGGGCGGTGACCGGCGAGGCCGAGGTAAAGGCCGCGCTCGACCAGGCGGCGATCGAGACCGAGAAATTGCTCGCCTCGCGCGGCTACTACAAGTGACCTTTCGGACCCGTCGCATCACGGTGCGGCGGGTCCGTTTCGCTAATTCTCGAGAGGTGCACTCATGGTCCGATGGCAGCGGAGCCTGTGGCTATTCTTCCTCCCCAGCTTCGGCCTTCTCGCGCTGGTGCTGTTGTGGCCGCTGGCCTATGCCGTTTATCTCAGCTTCTTCGACTATTACCTCGGCGCGCCGGAGCGCACCTTCGTCGGGCTCGGCAATTATGTCGGGCTCCTCGGCGAGGCACGGCTGTGGAACTCCATCAGCACCACGCTGATCATCGCGCTCGGCTCGGTTGGCCTCGAATTCCTCATCGGCATGGGACTGGCGCTCGCGCTCTACCGCTTCGGCGCGGGCGCGCGCGTCTTCTCGACCCTCCTGTTCCTGCCGCATGTCGTCACGCCGGTCGTCGCGACGCTGTTTCTCAAGTGGATGCTGGCCGCCAACTGGGGTCTCGTCGACGCCACGCTGCTGACCTTCGACATCGAACCGCCGGACTGGCTCGGAAGCCCGCTCTGGGCCAAAGTCAGCGTGATCCTTGCCGATGCCTGGATCTTCACGCCGCTGGTGATGATGGTGCTCTACGCCGCGCTGCAAGGCCTCGACACGGCCCAGATCGAGGCGGCGAAGATCGACGGCGCGAGCGACTGGCGCATCTTCCGCCACATCATCGTGCCAGCACTGATCCCGGCAATCATCTTCACCATATCCGTACGCCTCATGGACGTCTTCCGCTTCTTCGACGTCATTTACGTGCTGACGGGCGGCGGGCCTGGCACGGCAACGGAGACGATCACCATGTACACCTACCAGCTCGGCTTCCGCATGCTGGAGGTCGGCAAGGCGTCGGCGCTCGGCGTGATCACACTGATCGTCGTGGCCGCCCTGCTTTTCACGATCAACCGCACGCTGACGCGGATCTACCGGCGAGGTGACCAATGAGCAGCCATGCCCTGACCCTCGGCGGCCGGCGCAACGGATACGGCCTTTTCCTCGCGCTCTGCCTCGTCACCTTCGTCAACCTCGTTCCGCTGTTGTGGGCGGTGCTGACATCGCTCAAGCACCCCGCGGACGCCTTCACGATACCGCCGACGATCTTCTTCGAGCCGACGCTGGACTACCACCGCCAGGTCTGGTTCGAGAACGACTTTTTCCGGTTCCTGACGAACAGCCTGATCGTCTCGCTCTCCACCGTGGCGATCTCCGTTCCGATCGGCAGCTTCGCAGCCTATGCGCTGTCGCGCATCCCGCGCCGCAACGCGGGGCCGATCCTGAGCGTGCTCTTCACCATCCGCATGTTCCCGCACATGCTGCTCGCCATCCCGTTCTTCGTGATGGGCACCTTCCTCAACATGATCGACAGCTATCCGCTGCTGATCCTCGCATTGGTCGCGATCAATCAGCCCTTCACCATCTGGCTGATGCACGGCTTCTTTCTCGACATCCCGCGCGATCTCGACGAGGCGGCGGCGATCGACGGGTGCAACGCATGGCAGGCGTTCCGGATCGTCATCCTGCCGCTCGCCCGGCCCGGCATGACGGTGGCCGCCCTGTTCAGCCTGCTGCTGTCCTACAACGAATTTCTCTTCGCGCTCGTCCTGACCGGGGCGAAGACGAAGACCCTGCCCGTGGCGATCGCGTCCTTCGGGGGCGAGGATGTCTCCGCCTGGTCGCTTTCGGCGGCCGGCGCCATCGGCATCATGCTACCGATCGTCGTGATCATGGTGATCCTGCAGCGCCATCTTGTACGTGGGCTGACGGCGGGAGCGGTCAAGGGATGAGGAAGGTATCTGGAATGAGGAGGGCCGGCGCATGGCGCCATTGACGATCAGACAGGCAACCAAATCCTTCGGCACGCTCAAGGTGCTTCACGGCGTCGACGTCGATATGGAGGACGGCGAGTTCGTGGTGCTCGTCGGCCCCTCCGGCTGCGGGAAGTCCACGCTCCTCCGGCTGATAGCCGGGCTGGAGGACATGACAAGTGGCGACATCTTGATTGACGGCAAGGTTATCACCCGGCTCCATCCCAAGGACCGCGACATCGCGATGGTGTTCCAGTCCTATGCGCTCTATCCGCACATGACCGTGGCGGAGAACATGGGCTTTTCCCTGCGCATGCAGAACGTGCCCATGGAGGAGCGCGCCCGCAAGGTGAACGCGGCGGCGGAGATCCTCGACCTCACGCCTCTGCTAGAACGCTATCCGAAGCAGCTTTCCGGCGGCCAGCGCCAGCGTGTCGCCATGGGCCGGGCCATCGTGCGCGACCCCAAGGTGTTCCTCTTCGACGAGCCGCTTTCCAATCTCGACGCCAAGCTGCGCGTGCAGATGCGCGCGGAGATCCGCCAGTTGCATAAGCAGCTCAAGACCACCATCGTCTATGTCACGCACGACCAGATCGAGGCGATGACGATGGCCGACAAGATCGTCGTCATGCGCGGCGGCCATATCGAGCAGATCGGCACGCCGCTCGACCTCTACGACAGGCCCACCAACACCTTTGTCGCCGGCTTCATCGGCTCGCCTGCGATGAACATCCTACCCGGGGAGATCGACCCCGGCGGTCTTTCCTTCACCTCCGCCAAGGGCACGCGGATTGTCTTCTCGCGGCGCCTCGAATACGGAGCCGGGCAAAGGGTTTTCCTCGGACTACGCCCAGAAGATTTCGAGTTGTCGCAGGACGGTTTCGAAGCGGTCGTCCGGCTGGTCGAGCCAACAGGAGCGGAACTACACGTCACTCTGGTCGTCGGCGACGAAATCCTGACCGCGGTCTTTCACGGTCGCCCTGATATCGAGGAAGGCGCGACCGTCAGGATCGCCGTTGCGACGCACAAACTGCACCTGTTCGACAGCGAGACGACCCTGCGCCTCGATACCAGGTTGACGCCGCATAGAGGATTGGACGGCAGCGAGCGCCATTCCTGAGATCGGACCAAGCGATAATAGCGCCGTAGCTGGCGCAAGCAGGAGTACCGTTCGGGCGGGAATGCCGCGGACGCCCTCCGGTGATGAGTGAGTCGTCGCTTTTATCGCTCACTTTATTGCGGCATTATGGGCGATAAATACGGGGTTTATCGCTTATGGCCTGGAACTGGGAATTGGAGGGGTGGCCGGATTTCAAATGGGACTCCGAGTTTTTGCGGGCCAGGAGCTCGCATTCATGGAGAATGCAGCTATCGCCGTAGGCACCATGCGGCATCTGGGTAAATGACCGCGAGGAGGTCGCGATCGAGCTCCTCAGCACCGATGCATTGAGCACGTCCGCCATCGAGGGGGAAGTTCTCGATCACGACAGCGTGCAATCGTCTCTTCGACGACAGCTTGGGATGTCGCGGTGGCTTTCTGCAGGAGGCCGGCCGAAGCAGGCATTGCCGAAATGATGGTGGACCTCTACCGCCACCCGCTTACCCCCATCCAGCGGCCGTGAAAAATGCTGACCGCTCCTGAAAACGGCTTTCTTTGTCCCTTTTCCATGAACCCTGATATCCGCGTGTGAAAATTAGTTCCGGAACGCAAGCCCATATGAAATTCGCTCATCGGCAATGAATTTCGATTACAATGAGCCTAAGTTTGCGAAAACTGATTCTGAGGAGCGGTAAGAGCCAGAAGCTCTTCTACAGGCGGCTGATCGATCTGGCGGACAAACGGTACGGCGAGGGTTCGAGAGCAGTCGCAGCTGCGCCAGTCGTAGGACGAATGCTCAGTCCAAATGAACAACAGCCTCAACCTCGAAAAGCATGGGGTCGATGGCAAGCTTATGAAGGCCATAGGATCATAGGATGTCCCTATGGCCTTCGAATGCTTGCCCGGGAAGCACCTAGTCTCACGCAGTGGCTGACCGCGCTCGGCGGTAGCAGCGCTCAATCTCTAGGGACTTCAAGGAGGCTGATGTTTCAAGTTAGCTCTTGCGCAGTGTTGCACGCGTGACTTCGCCGGTCGGACCCCATGTGAAAACATACGATCCGTTCGCAGACAAAGTAACAGTGCTGCCGTTTGTTCCGACAGTTGTCGAAAGGCGGCTGGCAGTCAATTTCACGTTCTTCAATTTTTGTGGCTGTCCCTGGAAGGAATAGGTCACACCGCCGTCAGGTGCCACGGCAATGCGTACGGGCTTCCCGCTAGGCAGTTTTCCGCTCCAAACACCGACAAAAGCGCTTTCAGCTGATGAGAGTGCCGCGCCGCTGTTCGCCGGTGCGCCGCCTCCAGCCACACATGCCGAAAGAGACATGGCGACAAGTACCAATCCGATGAGTTTTTTCATTCTAGCCCCTTGGAAATGCTTTATATACCGCTCAATCGCTAGCAGAGGCCTGAGAGGACCTCTTCCCCAAAATTGGTGAAAGGAACAAATCTTCAGAGGATGAAAAACCCGGGTATCCCCTTGGGGGCTTCGGTCCGGCGGTGTGAAATAGTAAGACTATGGGCGCGCTGCTCGCACTCTATGTCGAGCCACTGCTTGTTGGTGTGCGATGCGATATTATGTTTGCTATCAGGTCCGCTTGTCGCGTCATACCGCATTTGCTCAAAACTGACTTGACGTGAGATCGAGCGGTTTCAATACCAATCCCAAACTCCCGCGCAGTAGCCGCTACATCGTTACCGAGGGCCAATGACCGTGCTACCCTCGCTTCAGCGGGCGACAAATCAAACAAGCCCTGAAGCGTTTCACTTTCAATAATCCTTGACCGGTCGACAGACGTCGCGATTAAGAAGTAGGCGGCGCGGGTAAAAATATCTCGAGCATTACCTTGGACCGGCACGAGATGCAGGACCGCCGGCGGCCGCACGCCCGTCTGAGGAAGTGGAAGCGAGCATCCCAGAAGATTTGCTCCGCGTGCGATGGTTTCAGAAAATTTCGCGTTTGTTCCGGCAGCCTCGAAAATTAGTTTGTCATAAGCAGTAATGACGATTTGGGGCGTCAGCTCTTCGAGTAAGCCGTTCGCAGCCAAAACCTTCCCGCGAGACGTAATGATTGCCGCCGGCAGACCCACCAGTTCTAAAGCACTTACGGCAGCGTTTATTTTCTCAAAGTGGAGCCGGCTCGAAATCGTTGCCGCTCGTGCGAGGTGGGGGCGCAGCCCGTTCAAGCGCTCAACATGTTCAGTGCCAAAAGGTCCCGCCGCCGTTTCACGGATAATGTCGAAAATAATAGTATGTCCCGATGGCTCTTGAAACATGTCTCCGACGGTCCAGCCTAAACCAAGTGGGTGCAGAAACTCGGTATAGATTGGATCGCGGGCGATCTCCTCTTCCGTCATGAGATCAACATCCCGCATAAACGAAAACGGCGATCGCTCCATATGCCTCGCTGGTCGAACATTCTGGAACCGAAGCGGGCTTTGTGAAAAGCGGTGCATGTCGTCGCGGATATTCGGACTACAGACCCACTGATAAGTCTGTTGTTGGTCGAGCGTAATAAGCGATGCGGAGTAGCTCCCGATTTCATCGCTGAGTTTGGAGCAGACCGTTTCCCAATGCTCCGTTAAGAAGGCGGCTTCGTAGATATGGTCGATCAGTACGGAGTTTAACAAGCGTCGCTCCAACGCGTTCGAGTCTGATGCCGTCTTACTCGAAATGGCTTTAGCATCCGTTGATTGTCCCAGCGATCCGCAGGCGCTCCCCTTTTAGCTCTCTTGGTAAGCCGACGCGGCGAACATGCTTTAGGTGAGGTCGATCTTGTGGTTCTGACACATAGGCCACTGATCAAGGACGCCAGCGAACGGGTTACAAAGATCCCTAACCAGTGGCATCTGGCTTCATTGTGCGATCATTCTCCACGAACCGGACTGCCGATCCAAGGATTGATGATCTTGATCCCTGCTTCTTCGAAATCCGCCACATTTCGGGTCGCGAGTTCGGCGCCACGAGACGCGGCAATGGCAGCAATCTGTGCGTCGAACTGGCTGATGGGCCTGCCAATGTGGCGGCGATGCGCTGCAATCCGGGCATAGTGGTCAGAGGCGAACTCATCGAAGGCAAGGACGCGTCCGGAAAAATCCTCAGAGAAAATGGCATCGATCGCGGTGGCCAGGGCTTGCTTGCGCTTGCCCTCCGGCAGGATACCGATCCCATAAAGGATCTCGGCCTTTGTAACCGTCGTGGTAAAGACGGAGGCCGGTGATTGAGCCGCAAGCCAATGCTCGACGACGGGGGAGGGGATAGGTGCAAGCATCTCAGACAGCACATTGGTATCGAGAATGATCACCCTTCGAACCCCGGAACATCACGGATAGCCTCACGAGGGATAAGTTCAAGTTCCAACCCACCAAGTTCAGTGATCCGCTGGCGAATGGATCGTGCAAGATCGGTTGACCGTCTTTCTTCAGAAGCCAGCACAATCTTGAGAATGTCGCGGACTTCGTCCTCCATCGAGCGGCCGTGGGAGGCTGCGCGCAGCCGGAGACGCTGTTTCAGACTGTCATCCAGGTTTCTGATGGTCATACTGGCCACGTCACTCTCCTTGAGCTTCGCAAGCATTGTACGCACTGATATCAATGATTGCAAACGTCATGGTGCCGTTTATCGCCCGGGCGTGTGCACTCACGTCGAGCTAAGCCCGGAGCGGACCGCCGGGAGTTGGAGTTTTCCGGCTCTGCTCACGATGACGGGCTGGCTGCGCCGCCGGGATTGTGCAGGGCAATCGGGACGTTATATCAGAGCAGCAGCGGACAAACGGTACGACGAGCATTTGAGCGAGTTGGAGAAGAAACATGGTTGATCTCGTGACGGGTCATGCCGCCTCGATATCAGTTTGTTTGAAATCGTTGCCTTTGTAGAGCAGTGGCTCATTCGATAAGGTCGCCAGCGCATAGGAGAAGCAGTCCCCATAGTTCAAGCTTGCGGGATGACGGCCCTTACCATAGCGGCGCCAAGCCCTGCGAGCTTGATCGGAATGCTCTGCCGTTACTGCCACGACCACGATCTCGGTCTTATGCAGCCAAAGATCGAGCTCGGCTCCGCCTGCCTCGCCAAAGCGTCCCTCTAGCACCATCGCGGCTTCGAGGAGCGTCGCAGCCGAAATCAGTCGAATGGAGTCGTCTGCGATGCGACTCCGATAGGACGCAGCATCCGGTTCATGAAGATTGTCACGATTGCAGAGGTATCGATCACCATCAGGTTGGGAGCCCATTTTCGTCGTAGCCGATGATGTCATCGGGGCTTCGGTGATCAAGGACAGGCAGGGCGCTCAGGCGGCACTGCATTGCTTCCATGTCCTCGATCAAGGCTGCTTTCTTTGCTTGCAACCCGGTCCGTTTGAGGCGCTCCTCGAGCGCACGCCGCGTTGCGATGGTAATGGTCTCGCCGGTTCGCGCAGCGAGTGCGCGTGCGAGTTTCTCGGTCTCCGGATCTTTGATACTAAGTGCCATCGTAGGTATCCAG
>QFCS01000732.1_pt1 | contig 16259 bp, 15 predicted proteins | sample 3576561 | NCBI WGS metagenome assembly QFCS01 | reverse complement strand
ATGTTCATCGCCGAGAAGGGCATGACGGGCATCGAGGAGGTGCTGGTCGACATCAACGCCCACGAGCACAAGACGCACCCCGTGCTCTCGCGCAGCCCCATGGCGCGCATCCCCGTGCTCGAACTCGACGACGGCCGCATCCTCAGCGAGTCGCGCGCGATCTGCGCCTACCTGGAAGGCCTGCAGCCCGAGCCCAACCTGATGGGCCGCGACGCGGAGGAGCGCGCCTTCATCGAGATGGCCGACCGGCACGTGGAGTGGTACGTGACGCTGCCGCTGGCCCAGGCCATTCGCCATCAGCACCCGGGCCTGGCGGTGCTGGAGCAGCCGCAGTTCCCCGAGTTCGGTGCGTCGCAACAGGAGAAGGCGATGGAGACGCTGCGCTGGCTCGATTCGCTGCTGCAAGGGCGGCCCTGGGTGGCGGGCGAGCGCTTCACCATCGCGGACATCACCGCGTTCTGCACCGTCGAGTTTGCGCGGCTGCTCAAGTTCAAGCCGGGGGAGCAGGGGCTTGTTGCCTTGGCGGACTGGCGCGATCGGGTGGCGGGTCGGTTCGCTTAGCGCTTCACCTCGCTCGTTGCACCTCGCGCTTGCTCGCGGCCACTGGGTGCACTGCTCCGCGAATGTCCCCCGGACGGCTGCGCCGTCCTCCTCCTTCATTTCGCTACGCAGTGCACCCAGCGTCCGCGAGCCGAAGAAGCGGTGGCGCGCCCACAGACCGAGTGCCAACGAGGTCGTCGGTGATCGGGTGTCCGGCGTAGCGACATAAAGGAGGAGGAACGGAGCGCGCCAGCGCGCCGTTCCGGGGGACAGTCGCGGAGCCGGACACCCGAGCGCCGACGACCGCCTTAGCCGGAAAAAGCCCCCCGAAAGCAGCCAAGAAAAACCTGGCATCAGACTTGCATCACATCTTGTATCCAAGATGGGATGTTTCAACATGGTGCAAGTCGAATCCAACACCAACGCCTGGCTCCACCGGCCAGACCAACCGCTGCGAACCAGGGAAGAAGGCCCCCTGAAAGGCCTGCGCTTCGCCGTCAAGGACAACATCGACGTCCAGACTTGGCCCACCACCGCCGCCTGCCCCGCCTTCGAACGCACCGCCCCCGCACACGCCACCGTGGTGCAACGCCTGCTCGATGCTGGTGCCACCCTCGACGGTAAAACCAACCTCGACCAGTTTGCCTGCGGCCTCAACGGCACCCGCTCCCCCTACGGCCCCGTCCCCAACGCCTTCGACCCTACCCTCGTCAGCGGCGGCTCCAGCTCCGGCTCCGCCGTCGTCGTCGCCCGCGGCGAAGTCGACTTCTCCCTCGGCACCGACACCGCCGGCTCCGGCCGCGTGCCCGCCGGCCTCAACAACATCGTCGGCCTCAAGCCCTCACGCGGCCTCATCAGCGCCCACGGCGTGCTGCCCGCCGCCCAGAGCCTGGACTGCGTCTCCATCTTCGCCCGCACCGTGGGCTTGGCCGCGCGCGTCTTCGCGCAGGCCGTCGCCCACGACCCGCAAGACCCTTACTCGCGTGAACTGCCCCTCGTCACCACGCCCTGGCCGGCCGGCTTTCGCTTCGGCGTGCCCGACGACCTGAGCGCCTGCGACGCGCCCAGCCGCGCTGCGTTCGAACGGGCCATCGAACAGCTCAAGGCGCAGGGCGGCACGCCCATCACTTTCGACTACCAGCCCTTCGCCGAGATCGCCGACCTGCTCTACGAAAGCGCGCTCGTGGCCGAGCGCTACGCCGCCATCCGGCGCTTCTTCGACGAACACGAGGCCGACGTCATCGAACCCGTGCGCGGCATCGTCGGGCGCGGGCGCGCCTATTCCGCCGCCGACTGGTGCGAGGCCCAGGTCAGGTTGCAGGCCCTGTCGCAACGCGCGCGCGCCGCCTGGAAAGGCATGGACGTGATGGTCGTGCCCACCATGCCCATCCACGCCTCCATCGTCGACATGCAGGCCGACCCCGTGGCCCTCAACCGCCACCTGGGCGCCTACACCAATTTCGTCAACCTGCTCGACTACGCCGCGCTGTCGGTGCCCACCAGCCTGCGCGCGGACGGCTTGCCCTTCGGCGTCACGCTGATCGCCCCGGCCGGCATGGACTGGCCGCTGATCGAACTCGGCCAGCGCCTGCACCACGCCAGCGGCCTCACGCAAGGCGCCACGGGTGAGGCGTTGCCCCCACCCGAGCCGTTGCCGCTGCACGAGGAGCCGCGCGTGCGCATGGCCGTGGTGGGCGCCCACCTGAGCGGCATGCCACTCAACGGCCAACTCACGGAGCGCGACGCCCGCCTGCTGCAGACCACCACCACCAGCGCCGACTACCGCTTCTTCGCTCTGCCCGGCACCACACCGCCCAAGCCCGGCCTGCTGCGCGTCGCACCCGGCCAGGGCGCGGCCATCGCCGTGGAGGTGTGGGACATGCCGCTGCGCCATTACGGCGGCTTCGTCGCGCTCATTCCCGCGCCGCTGGGCATCGGCAGTCTGGAACTCGCCAGTGGCGAGCGCGTGCAGGGCTTCGTCTGCGAACACGCGGCCACGCTCGGCGCGCTCGACATCACGCACCACGGCGGCTGGCGTGCCTACATGGCACAGGCCAGCCGGCCAGCCTCTGCGCTCAGCACCTGAACCCTCTATCCGTTTCACCCTTCCTTCATCCAACCGCAGGAGTTCTCCATGACCACCCTCCCACGCGCCATCGCTCCCCGCCGCCGCCAACTGCTCCAGTGGGGCACCGCCGCCGCCGTGCTCGGCGCGCTCGGTGCCCCTTCCGTGCGCGCGCAAAGTGGCCCGAAGATCCGCGTCGGCTACTGGCCCATCGCGGCAGGCCTGCCCTTCTATTCGGCGGTGGAGCTGGGCTACTTCAAGGAGGCCGGCCTCGACGTGGAGGCGCTCAAGTTCGCCGGCGCGCAGCAGGTGATGGAGGCCGTGCTCTCCGGCCGCGCCGACGCCACCGCCAACGGCACCGGCTCGGCCAACATCGCCATCGGCGAGCTGGCCCAACCCGGCACCTTCAAGATCTTCTGCTCCAACCCGAGCAACGTGAAAAACGTGCTCGACGAAGTCATCGTGCCGGTGGCCAGCCCGGCCAAGGTGATGTCCGACCTCAAGGGCAAGCGCGTCGCCAGCGGCCCCGGTATCCAGAACGTGACGCTGGCCAAGACCGTGCTCGAGCGCGGTGGCGCCACCGGCGCCACCGTGGTGGAACTGCCGATCGGCCAGCACGTGGCCGCGCTCGCCGCCGGTCAGGTCGACGGCGCCTACACGCTGGAGCCCACGGGCACCATCGGGCGCATGAACGGCACCACCCGCGTGCTGGAGCCGGGCGTGATCGCGAAGTACGTGCTCGGCGACCCGATGGCGCCCTGGTTCGGCGGCTCGGCCGCGCTGTCGTCGGACTTCATCAAGAAGAACCCGGAAGCTGCGAAGAAATTCGTCGCCGCGTACGGCAAAGGCGTGAACTACGTACGCACCAAGGCCGTCGAGGCGCGCCAGTACCTCAAGGGCTACACGCCCATCGAAGGCGCGCTCACCGGCGAGGTGCCGCTGGCCGCGTACACGCTGTACAACGAGTTCACGCCCGCCGACGTGGCGCACTTCCAGAAGTTCTTCGACCTGTTCAGCGAGAAGGGCATCTTCAGCTCGCGCCTGATGGTCGACAGCATGCTCTACAAGGGCTGAACGCGATGGAAGCCGCCAAGCCCTGGAGCCCGCCCGCCGCGAGCGGCGCGCCCACCACGCCAAAGAAGACCGACTGGGGCAAGGCCTTGCCCTTCGTGGGCCCCATCGTGCTCTTCATCGTCTGGGACCTGGTGGTGCGCCTGGGCTTCATCAAGCCCATCCTGCTGCCGCCACCCCTGGACGCCCTGGGCGCGCTGTTGGGGGGCCTGGCCGGCGGCCCGCTGCTCGGCGACTTCGCGGTCACCGTGTGGCGCACCGTGCAGGCCTTCCTCATCGCCGCCGTGGTGGGCATGCCGCTGGGCGTGCTGCTCGGCAGCAACGAGAAGGCCTACCGCAGCGTGGAGTTCCTGATCGACTTCTTCCGCTCCACGCCCTCCTCGGCGCTGATCCCGCTGTTCCTCATGATCTTCGGCGTGTCCGACATCAACAAGGTCGCCATCGCGGCCTTCGGCGCCCTGCTCATCGTGGTGTTCAACAGCGCCTACGGCGTCATCAACGCACGCAAGCAGCGGGTGATGGCGGCCAAGGTGATGGGCGCCACGCGCTGGCAGGTGTTTCGAGACGTGCTGGTGTGGGAAAGCCTGCAACCCAGCTTCGTCGGCCTGCGCTCGGCCGTGTCCATGGCGCTGGTCATCGTGATCGTGGCCGAGATGTTCATCGGCGCCGACAGCGGCCTGGGCAACCGCATCATCAACTCGCAGCAGGTGATGAACGTGAAGGACATGTACGCGTCCATCCTCGCCGCGGGGGCGCTGGGCTATGCGCTCAACGTGTTGTTCCTGGTCATCGAACGCAAGATCGTTCACTGGAGCGGAAGATGAACGCTGTCCTCAATGCCCCCGTGTACGACGCCGATGTGCCGGAGCCCGAATTCAAACCCGGTCCGGCCGGCACGCACATCACCATCCGCGGCCTCACCAAGTACTTCGCCGGCTGGCCGCTGTACGAGAACTTCGACCTCGACATCCCCAAGCACCGCATCGTCTCGGTCTTCGGCCCCAACGGCTGTGGCAAGAGCACGCTGATCAACATGATCGCGGGACTCATTCCGATCGACAGCGGCGAGATCCTGTTCGACGGCAAGTCGCTCAAGGACACCAAGATCGGCTACGTGTTCCAGAACTACCGCGAAGCGATGTTCCCGTGGATGCGCACCATCGACAACATCGCCTACCCGCTCAAGCTCGAAGGCAGGAGCAAGGCCGAGGTGGATCGGCGCATGGCCGAGCTGGTGGCGTCCTTCGACGTCAAGTTCGACCTCAACCGCTACCCCTACGAACTCTCGGGCGGGCAGCAGCAGACGGCGTCCATCATGCGTGCGCTCGCGCCCAACCCCGAGGTGCTGTTCCTGGACGAACCCTTCTCCGCGCTGGACTTCGAGATGACGCTGTTCATCCGCGAGAAGTTGCAGGAAGTCTTCATGCAGACCGGCACGACCATGATGCTCGTCTCGCACGATCTCGAAGAGGCCGTTTACCTGGCCGACGAGGTGCTTCTGCTCACCAAGCGGCCGACCAAGGTGGCCGAGATCCTGCGCTATGAGGACCCGCGCCCGCGCACCACGGCCACGCTGTCCGAGGCCAGCTTCATCGCTGCCAAGAAGCGCAGCCTGGAGATCTTCCAGCGCGAGGTGCGGCGGTGACGCCGCTCACCCGCGCTCGGGCGCGAGGTAGGCGGCCAGCATCTGGCGGGCCAGCTTCAGGTGCGCCTTCTGCCAGGACGGTTTGTGCAGATCCTTCTGGAAGATGCGCGAGAGGGTGAAGGCATGCGCACGGCCGTAGTAGGAGAGACTGACCATCGCCACATACAGGTGCAGCGCGTCCACGCCGGTGCGCACGGCACCGCTGGCCGCGCCGCGCGCGAGCAGCTTGCGGATGCGGCTGAGCACCGGCGTGGCCATCTCGGGAATGCGCGTGGAGTTCGCCAGGTGGCGCGCCTCGTTGAGGTTCTCGAATGCCAGCAGCTTTCGCAGGCGCGGATGGGCGGCGAAATGGTTCTCCACGAAATCGAAGATGCACAGCAGGCCCTCCAGCGGCTCCATGGCATCGACGTCGAGTTGCAGTTCGTCGTGGCGCAGATCGGCCAGCACCGCTTCGAGCACGGCCACATAGAGCTCGTCCTTGCTGCCGAAGTAGTGGTAGAGCATGCGGATGTTGGAGCCCGCCTGGCGCGCGATGCGGTCGGTGCGCGCACCGCTGAAGCCGTGGTCGCCGAACTCGGCCACTGCTGCTTGCAGCAGGCGGGCGCGCGTGCGGGCCGGGTCGCGGCGCGCGGGCGCATGGGCATCCGGCGTCACCCGGCGGGAAGATGATTCCAATGTCACTGCACGCTCCCGGTGGCCGACAGGGCCAGCGCAAGCTCGAGCAGGCGCTCGTCCTGGCCCGGTGCCGCGATGAAGGATACGCCCACGGGCAAGCCCCGGGCGGCGGCGAAGGGCAGCACGATCTGTGGCAGCCCGGCGTGGCCGGCGAGCGACCCCAGGGCAAGCGCACGCGCGTAGAAGTTCGATCGCTCACCGCTGCCAGCGAAGCGGTGCAATGCAACGCAGGGCGCAGCCGGCACCCGCCAGGCCTCGTCCGGGCCGAGGCGGTTGACGAGGGCGCGCGCCGCTTCGTCGCGCCAGGCTTGCCAACGGGGCCGCGTGTCGGGGTCGAGTGCCAACGCCTGCCCGAATCGCGGGGCGATGGACTCACCCATGCGGGGACGCCGCTGCCGGATCCAGGGCCCGAGCTGTTCCCTGATGTCGAGGCCCTGCAGGGCCGCGTAGGCATCGCCCCAGGCCTGCCAGGCTCCTGCGAATGCTTCACGTGGCGCGTCGATGCCCGCCTGCCGGGACCAGGCCAGCAGCGCCTGCTGCACGTCCGCGTCGGCGAGCGCGAGAGCGTCGAGGGCGATGCAGGGGCGCAACGGGACGCGCGCCGGGCCGCAAGCGCCGCCGAACAACACCTGGCCGACCGCGTGCAAGGTGTTCACATCGCGTGCGAACCAGCCCACCGTGTCGAAGCCGGGTGCAAACGGCAGCACCCCCGCCAGCGGTACGCGGTCGTGGCTGGGCCGCATGGCCGCCACGCCGCAGAAAGAGGCCGGCACGCGCACCGAGCCACCGGTGTCGGTGCCCAGGGCGATGTCGGCCTCGCCCCAGGCCACGGCCGCGGCGGAACCACTGGACGAACCACCGGGCAGGCGATCGGGCTGCAGTGGGTGGCGTGGCGTGCCGAAGAAGGCGTTCTCGCCTTCGAGGCTGAAGGCCAGTTCGTCGGTGATGGTCTTGCCGATCACGCGCGCGCCCACGGCGCGCAGCATGGCCACGCAGGCGGCGTCCGCATCGGGGACCGGATGGCTGTCGGCCCAATCGGGGTTGCCACCGCCCGTGGGCGCGCCCGCCACGTCGATCAGGTCCTTCACCGCGAGCCGAAGGCCATCGAGCACACCGATCGCCGTGGGCTCGCGCACACATTCCAGGCCGGGGACAAAGCCCCGGGACGCCCATGATTCCGTCATCGCGCGGGCAAGGCGTCGAGCACCTGCTGCGAGCCGGTGACGAAGCCGAAGCACTTCTTCACGTTCCACACCGTGGCCTCGGTGCAGAAGGCGGGCGAGCTGGTGGCGCAACAGTCCTCCAGCATCACGCAGCCGTAGCCCAGAAAGTTGGCATCCGTCAGGGTGTGCAGCACGCACTGGTCGGTGTTGCAGCCGGCGAACAGGATGCTCTTGATGCCCAGGTTCTTCAGGATACTGTCCAGCGGCGTGTCCCAGAAGCCGCTGATGCGGTACTTGTCGACCAGGATGTCGCCGGGCACGGGCGCGAGCTCGTCGACGATGGCCGCGGCCCAGGAGTCCTTCTCCAGCACATTGCCTTTGCCGCTGGGCAAAGGGTAGCCCAGGCCGACACCCCGCCCTCCGTTGTCGTACAGATGGATCTGGTTGGGCGGCATGTTGGCCAGATCGGGGCGGTTGCCCCAGTTGACCCAGATCACCGGCACGCCCGCGCCGCGCAGCGCGGGCAGCAGCCGGCGCAGGGGCTCGATGGGCGCGCGGTCGGCGGTGTAGTCGGCGCCGAGCGAGTCGACCCAGCCGTCCTGGGTGCAAAAGTCGTTCTGCAGATCGATCACGACGATCGCGGTGCGCCGCAAGTCGAGCACCACGTTCTGCGGCGCCGCGTCGATGCGCGCGCGCACGGGCGCGGGCGGCGCCATGGCCATGTCCACTTCCTCGGGCGTGGCGATCCAGTGGTACTGGTGGCCCAGGCCAAGGGCGCCCCGAGGGCGGGCATCGGGCAGGTACGGATGGCGTTTCATGAAGGCTCCGGCTGGGTGCAGCGGTTGAAGTGCGTCGCCGCAGGCTGGTGCGCCAGGCGCTCTGGCGCACCCATGTGGGGCACACATCCGGCCGCGGGACTGGCACTGTTATTGCAGGACATGGTGATAAGTAATCGTTTATTTACTTCCCCTTCCACCCAAGCGAAAGGCATGCCATGAAACCCACCTTCTCCGTTGCTTCATCTTCCCGCCGCGGGTTCGCGCTCGGCGGCATCGCGTTTGCGCTGATGCTGTCGGCCGGCACCCTCGCGCCGCTGGCGCAGGCGGCCGACCCGCTCGCCGTCGGCATCCTCATCCCGGGCTCCAAGTCCGACAAGGGCTGGATGGAGTCCGGCTACGACGGCCTGGTGGCGGCGCAGAAGGCGCACGGCGACAAGATCAAGGTGCAGATGATCGAGAACATCAACTACGCCGACATGGAACAGGCGCTGACCAACCTGGCCAGCAAGAACAAACTGGTGATCGGCGTGGGCGGACAGACGCAGGCGGCGGTGATGAAGGTGGCCAAGCGCTTTCCGAATACGCGCTTCTCCATCGTGGGCGGCAACAAGGCCGAAGACATGCCCAACGTCGCCGGCTACGACGTGAAGCAGGCCGAGATCGCGTTCGTGGCGGGGGCGGCGGCGGCCATGCTGTCGAAGAACGGCGCGGTGAGCTACGTTGGTGGGATGGAGATTCCGTCCATCGTGAACGCCGGCAAGGAGTTCGGCAACGGCGCGAAATACGTGAACCCGAAGATCAAGTACTTCGAGAACTACACGGGGGACTTCGACAACGTGGCCAAGGCCAAGGAGGCCACGCTGGCGGCCATCGCACAGGGCGCCGATGTCCACTATCACATCCTGAACCTGGGTCTGCGCGGCATGGAGCAGGCGGCGAAGGAGAAGGGCACGAAAGTGGTGGGCAGCTACACCGACCGCTGTGGCACCGACGCCCTGTACCCCGCCTACAGCATCACCGGCGTGGGCTACCAGGTGCAATACGCGATCGATGAAGCGGTCAAAGGCAGCTGGAAGGCGGGCTACAAGCCCTTCGGCCTCGCCATGGGCCCCAAGGCCTCGGACATGGTGGTGTGCGGCGCCTCGCCGGAGGTGACGAAGAAGCTCGAGGAGATCAAGAAGGACATCCTCGGCGGCAAGATCAAGGTGCTGGAGGGCTGAGCCCCATGCGCGAGAAGCCGCACGCGGGTGAGGGCACGGCTGGCGCGCTGGCGCCGGTCGGTGAACCGCTGCTGCGCATCGAAGGGCTGTCCAAGCGCTTCGGCTCGCTGCAGGCGCTGCAGGAAGTGTCGCTCGATCTCTGGCCCGGCGAGGTGCACTGCCTGCTGGGCGAGAACGGCGCGGGCAAGTCCACCTTGTGCAACCTGGTGTTCGGCGTGCACGCCAGCGACGCCGGCAGCATGCGCTTCGATGGCCAGCCGTGGCACCCGCGCTCCCCGGCCGAGGCGCTGTCGCGCGGCATCGCCATGGTGCACCAGCACTTCAGCCTGGTGCCCGACCTCAGCGTGGTCGACAACCTGCTGCTCGGCCAGGCCCGCGGCGTGCTCGATCGCAAGGCCTGGGCCGCGCGCCTGGACCGCATGCGCGAGCGCTACGGGCTGGCTTTGGACCCGTGGGCGCTCATCCAGGATCTGTCGGTCGGCGAGCGCCAGCGGGTGGAAATCGTGAAGTGCCTGATCCGCGAGCCGCGCCTGCTGGTGCTCGATGAGCCCACGGCGGTGCTGCTGCCAGCCGAGATCGCGGCCCTTCTCGACGTGTGCGAACGCGTGGCCGCGCAAGGCTGTGGTGTGGTGCTGGTCACGCACAAGCTGGCCGAGATCCGCCAGGTGGCCCGTCGGGCCACGGTGCTGCGCGGCGGGCGCGTCGCGGCGCGCTCGGACGCACCGGCGCGCGAGATCGACCTGCTGGTGCGCGCCATGATCCAACGTGATCTGGCAGACCCCGGGGCCGCGGCTGCGGCATCGGACGGCCCGGCGGCTGAAGCGCCCGCGGCCCAAGGCAGTCCCGACGGCGAGCCGGCACTCATGGCCGACGGCCTGAGCGTGCGCGACGCCGACGGCGTGCTGCGGCTGGACCGGTTCACGCTGATGGTCGCGCCCGGCGAGATCGTGGCGGTGGCGGGCGTCGAGGGCAACGGCCAGAGCGAACTGGGCGCCGTGCTCTGCGGCATGCTGGCGCCCACGGAAGGGCGCTTCTTCCTGAACGGGCAGGAGATGACGGGCCAGCCCCCCCGTGTGCTGACCGAAGCCGGTTGCGGCGTGGTGCCCGAAGACCGCCACGCGCTGGCCTGCGTGACGGGCATGAGCGTGGCCGAGAACGTGATGCTGGACCGGTTGAACCGCTTTCGCCGCTTCGGCCTGCTCGACAGCGCGGCCTTGCGCAGCGCTGCGCAGGAATTGATGACGCGATTCGACGTGCGTGCGGCGAGCCCTGACGTGGCCTTCGGCGGCCTCTCGGGCGGCAACCAGCAAAAGGCCGTGCTTGCGCGCGAGCTCACGCTCGAACCCCTGCGATTCCTGCTCGCGGCGCAACCCACGCGCGGGCTGGACGTGGGCGCGGTCGAGGCCGTCTACAAGCACATCCGCTCGGCCGCGGCGCGCGGTGTCGGCGTGCTGCTCATCTCCTCCGAACTCGACGAACTGCTCTCGGTGGCGCACCGCGTGGTCGTGCTGTACCGGGGCCGCATCATGGGCATCTGCCGCGCCGAGCGCGCCGAGCGCGAGCGCATCGGCGCCTGGATGGCGGGCCAACAGGAGCAAGCCGCATGAACAGCCACACACTGGCCGCGAAAGCCTGGCGGCCCGCCCCGGCCCTGTGGGTGTCGCTGGCGGCCGTGGCCGGCTCGATGCTGGCGGGCATGGGCCTGGTGGCCCTGATGGGTGTTCCTGTGACCGAGGCGGTGGCGGCCTTCGCCGACGGCGCCTGGGGCTCGCCCTACGCACTGGCGGCATCGATCAACCGCGCGCTGGTGCTGATGCTGGTCGGCCTGGGCTTCGTGCTCGCCGAGCGCGCCAGCCTCACCAACGTCGGCGGTGAAGGCCAGATCGCCGTGGGCGGCATCGCCGCCACCGCGCTGTGCCTGTGGCCGCCGGTGGCGGGGCTGCCGTTCGGCCTGGCTTTCATCGTGCCCATGCTCGGGGCCTGTCTGGCTGGCGCGTTCTGGGGCGGCATCGCCGGTGTGCTCAAGGTCAAGGCCGGCACGAACGAAGTCATCGCCACGCTGATGCTCTCGTTCATCGCGATCTGGATGGTCTACGGCAGCGTGCAGTCGGAGCAGTTGCTGCGCCGACCGATGACCACCTCGGCCACCCTGCCGGAATCGCTGGAAATTCCTGCCGCCACGCAGTTGCCGCTGCTGCTGGGCGATGCCTCCGTGCCGCTGCATGCGGGTCTGCCGATCGGCCTGGTGCTGGCGGTGGTGGTCGCCGCGGTGCTGGGCTTCACGGTGCTCGGCCTCAAGCTGCGCGCGGCCGGGCTCAACCCGCGCGCCGCGCGCCGCGCGGGCATGGCCATCGACCGCCTGAGCATCGGCGTGTTGTGCGCGGCGGGCGCGCTGGGCGGCCTGGCCGGCGCGTGCATGTTGCAGGGCGAGCAGTACACGCTCAAGGCCGGGTTCTCGTCGGGCTACGGCTTCGATGGACTGGTGGTGGGGCTGCTGGCGCGTGGCTCGGTGCCCGGCGTGATCGCCGGCTCGCTGCTGTTCGGCTTTCTGCGCTCGGGCGGCATCAACATGGAGATGGTCGCGCAGGTGCCCACCGCCCTGGTGGTGGTGATCCAGGGTCTGATCATCGTCACGCTGGCCGGCGCGGCCCTGGCCATCCAGCGCATGGAAGGACGCACCGCATGATCGAACCCGAACTCGCCGCCGTGTTCGTCGGCTCCACCGTCCGGCTGGCGGCACCCTTGCTGCTGGCCGCCACCGGCGAGCTGGTGAGCGAGCGCGCGGGCGTGCTCAACATGAGCGTGGAGGGCATGATGCTCACCGGCGCGTTCGCCGGTGCCGTGGGCTCGTGGGCCACGGGTTCGCCGGCCATGGGCCTGGCGCTGGGCGTGCTGTGCGTCCTGCCGGTGGCCTGGCTCCAGGCCTTCCTCAGCATCACCCTGCGCGCCAACCAGATCGTCACTGGCATCGGCATCAACATCCTGGTGCTGGGCGCCACCACGCTGGGCTACCGCGCGATCTTCGGCAGCCGCTCGCGCGCGGAAATTCCCGGGCTGGACAAGTGGGCACCGCCAGGCCTGGCCGATCTGCCCGTGATGGGGGAGCACGTGTTCCGGCAGACGTGGTTGCTGTACGCGGCCATCGTGCTGATCCTCGGCGTGGCCTGGGTCATGCGCTCGACCTCGCTGGGCCTGGCCATCCATTCGGCCGGCACCGCGCCGCAGGCGGCCGCCAACTCGGGCCTGGCGGTCAACCGCATCCGCTACGGCGCGGTGCTGTTCACCGGTTTCATGTCGGCGCTGGCCGGCTGTTTCCTCTCGATCGGCGACATCCACACCTTCACCGAAGGCATGACCAGTGGCGCGGGCTACCTGGCCATCGCGGCGGTGATTTTCGGCAACTGGCGCCTGGGCCGCACCTTGCTGGCCTGTGTGCTGTTCGGCGGCGCCACCGCACTGCAGTTCCAGTTGCCGGCGATGGGCGTGGACATCCCCAATGCGCTGCTCATCATGCTGCCGTACGTGCTGGCCCTGCTGGCCGTGGGTGGCCTGGTCGGTCGCCAGGTGGCGCCGGCCGCACTCACCCTTCCCTACAAAGGTCACTGATGGAAGAACAGGATGTGCTCGCCTACGTGAAAGCCTGCGCCCGTGTGCTCGGGCTCCCGCTGGACGAGGAGCAGACCGCGCGCGTGGCCACCCACCTTCAGCGCACCGCCGCCATGGCCGAGCTGCTGGACGCCTTTGCGCTGCGCGACGAGGACGACATCGCCGAAGTCTTCTGCCCCGCCCCGTTCCGGCCCACGCCCCACTGACATGGCCATGACCCTGAATCTCAGCCAGACCGCGCAGGCCGTGGCCAGTGGGCAGCGCAGCGCCGCCGAGGTGCTGCAGGCCTGCATTGCGCGAATCGAATCGACCGACGCGCGCATCAACGCCTTCACCGGCACGCGATTCGAGGCCGCGCGGGCCCAGGCCGCGCGGGTGGACGCGCAGCGCGCGCGGGGCGAACCGCTGGGCCCGCTGGCGGGCGTGCCGTTCGCGGTGAAGAACCTGTTCGACATTGCGGGCGAGGTGACGCTGGCCGGCTCCAAGGTGAACCGCGCCAACCCGCCCGCCACGGCCGACGCGGTGCTGGTGCAGCGTCTGCAGGACAGCGGCGCGGTGCTGGTCGGCTCGCTCAACATGGACGAATACGCCTACGGCTTCACCACCGAGAACACGCACTACGGGCCCACACACAACCCGCACAGGCCCGGCCACGTGGCCGGGGGCTCGTCGGGCGGCTCGGGCGCGGCGGTGGCCGCTGGCCAGGTGCCGCTCACGCTGGGTTCGGACACCAACGGCTCGATTCGTGTTCCCTCATCGTTCTGCGGTGTATGGGGCCTCAAGCCCACCTTCGGCCGGCTCTCGCGCCGGGGCACCTATCCCTTCGTTGCCAGCATCGACCACCTTGGCCCGTTCGCCGACGATGTGGACGGCCTGGCGCTGGCCTACGACGCGATGCAGGGCCCCGACCCGCTGGACCCGGGCTGCTTCGCCACCTCGGCGCAGCCGGTCAGGGGTTTGCTCGGCCTGGGCGTGCAAGGCCTGCGGGTGGGCCGGCTGGGTGGCTACTTCGACGAACACGCTGGCGCCGCCGCGCGCGAGGCGGCAGCATTGGCGGCCGCCTCGCTGGGTGCCAGCGCCACGGTGGAGTGGCCCGATGCGGCACAAGCCCGTGCAGCGGCCTTCATCACCAGCGCCAGCGAGGGCGGCGCCTTGCACTTGCAGCGCCTGCGCACGCAGGCCGGCGATTTCGAGCCACTGTCGGTGGACCGCTTCATCTCCGGCGCACTGCAACCCGCCGCCTGGTACGTGCGCGCGCAGCGCTTCCGCCGCGCCTACCGCGACAAAGTCAACGCCTTGTTCCGCGACTGGGATGTGCTGATCGCGCCGGCCACGCCGGTGGCCGCGCCCGCCATCGGCACCGAGTGGATCGACATCAACGGCCAGCGCTTCCCCTGCCGCCCCTCTATCGGCCTCTTGACACAGCCCATCTCGTTCGCCGGTTGCCCGGTGGTGGCCGCGCCGCTGTGGCCCGAGGCGGCCGCCGGTTTACCGATCGGCGTGCAGCTCATCGCCGCGCCCTGGCGCGAGGACCTGGCGCTGCGGGCCGGCTGGGCGCTGGCCCGCAGCGGCGTGGCGAAGGTAAGAGAGGCGACGTTGTGACCTCGAACCCCATGACCATCGCGGCGCAACCGTTCGCCTTCGAGCTTGATCTGGCGCACGCGGCGCTGGTGATCATCGACATGCAGCGCGACTTCGTCGAGCCCGGTGGTTTTGGCGAAACGTTGGGCAACGACGTCTCGCTGCTGCAAGCCATCGTGCCCGCCTGCCAGGCCGTGCTGCACGCCTGGCGCCGCGCGGGTGGCCTGGTGGTGCACACGCGCGAGGCGCACCGGCCCGACCTGTCGGACTGCCCACCAGCCAAGCGCCTGCGCGGCCAGCCGAGCCTGCGCATCGGCGACGAAGGACCGATGGGACGCATCCTGATCGCGGGCGAGCCGGGCAACCAGATCATCGACGCGCTCGCGCCGCGACCGGGCGAGATCGTGCTCGACAAACCCGGCAAGGGCGCCTTCTACGCCACGCCGCTGCACAACCTGTTGCAGCAGGCCGGCGTCGTGCAACTCGTCTTCATAGGCGTGACGACAGAGGTCTGCGTGCAGACCTCCATGCGCGAGGCCAACGACCGTGGCTACGACGCCCTGCTGCTGGAGGACTGCACCGAGAGCTACTTCCCGCAGTTCAAGCGCGCCACGCTGGAGATGGTCCGCGCGCAAGGCGCCATCGTGGGCTGGACAGCCTCCAGCGCCGCGCTACTGACCGCGCTGCCCCCGCGCTGACCCCACACTGCTAGAGTGCCTTCGTGCCCACCACCGCCAAACGACGCTCCCCCGGCCACGCCAAGCGCGCCGCGACACCGCCCTCGCGCGCCGACGAGGTGTACGAGCAGCTCAAGCGCGACATCGCCGACTTTCACCTGCTGCCGGGCGACCGCTTCACCGAGAACGAGCTCTGCGAGCGCCTGAACGTGTCGCGCACGCCGGTGCGCCAGGCACTGATCCGACTGCAGCAGGAGGGCTTCGTGGAGGTGCTGTTCCGCGCCGGCTGGCGCGTGCTGCCTTTCGACTTCAACCGCTTCGACCAGCTCTACGACCTGCGCATGCTGCTGGAAACGGCAGCGGTGCAGCGCCTGTGCGCGCACGAGGGACCGCCTGGCCCGCTGCTGCAGGGACTGAAGGAGTTGTGGCTGGTGCCGGCCGCCGACCGCGAAAGCGACGCGGCCGCGGTGGCGGCCATGGACGAGGCGTTTCACCAGACGCTGGTGCGCGCGGCCGGCAACGACGAGCTGGCGCGTGTGCACCAGGACGTGACAGAGCGCATCCGCATCATCCGCCGGCTGGATTTTCTGAAGCAGATGCGCATCGACGCGACCTACGACGAGCACGCGAAGATCTTGCGTGCCGTGTTGGCGCGCAACGCCGACCGCGCCAGCCTGCTGCTGCGCACGCACATCCAGACCAGCCAGGTCGAGGTGCGCAAGATCACCTTGCACCAGGTGTTTCTGGCGCGGCAGACGGGGGCGGGCTGAATTTCCGTTTTGCGGGGGGGGCAGGTTGGGGTGGGGCTTCACTTCGCTGGTTGCACCTCGCGCTTGCTCGGGGCCACTGGGTGCCCTGCTCCGCGAATGTCCCCCGGACCGGCTGCGCCGGTCCTCCTCCTTTATTTCGCTACGCAGGGCACCCAGCGTCCCCGAGCAGAGAGAGCGGTGGCGCACCAACAGACGAGTGCCAACGAGGTCGTCGGTGATCGGGTGTCCGGCGCAGCGACATAAAGGCGGAGGATCGGAGCGCGCCAGCGCTCCGATCCGGGGGACAGTCGCGGAGCCGGACACCCGGTCGCCGATGACCGGCCCAGCCGGAGAAGACACCCCCCAAGCAACCGAGGAAAGAACCCACGCATACGTTCAAACCACACCGATGTTAAGAATTATTTGCATTTAGAATCCGGCGTTTCCCCCTTCTGTCCTGGAGAACCGCCATGCGCCTGAAGCCCCTT
>QFCS01001250.1_pt1 | contig 16276 bp, 15 predicted proteins | sample 3576561 | NCBI WGS metagenome assembly QFCS01 | reverse complement strand
GGTGAGACCTCGGTCGGGTGGCCCTCGGCCGGGATGCGGTCCCGGTGGAGGAGGGCGGCCCGGTCGGACCCGGCGGCGGCCAGGGTGAGGTCGTGCAGGACGACCACGACGGCCGCGCCCGCCTCGGCCTCGATGCGGGCCTGGGCGAGGACCGCCTCCTGGTGGCCGATGTCGAGCGCGGCGGTCGGCTCGTCGAGCAGCAGGACTCGGGTGCGCTGCGCGAGCACGCGGGCGAACGACGTGCGCCCCTTCTCGCCGCCCGACATCAGCCCGAAGGACTGACCGGCCAGGTGCTCGATGTCCGTGGTCTGCATCGCCTCGGCGACGACGCGGTCGTCGTCGTCCTCCTCGGGCTGCCCGCGCCACGGCGCGCGGCCCATGCGGACGACGTCGACCGCGGGGAACGGGAAGGAGATCCGGTGCTCCTGGGTGAGGACCGCGCGCCGGCGCGACATCTCGCGCAGCTTCCACTCCGCGAGCGAGCGGCCCTCCAGGCGGACCTCGCCCTCGTCGGGGTCCAGGTCGCCGGCGAGCAGGGAGAGCAGGGTGGACTTGCCCGCGCCGTTGGGGCCGACGAGTGCGAGGACCTCGCGTCGGCGTACCTCGATGTCGACGGAGTCGAGCACCGGGCGGCGGCCGAAGCTGAGGCTGACGCCGTGCGCGGAGAGGGCGACGGTGGTGCTCATGCCCAGCCTCCCGCCGTACGACGGGTCCGGCGCAGCAGCCAGAAGAAGAACGGTCCGCCGACGAGCGAGGTGAGCATGCCCAGCGGAAGGTCGGTGTAGGCGATGAAGGTGCGCGCGACCGTGTCGGCGCAGATCAGCACGAGAGCACCGGCGAGGAAGCAGGAGGTCAGCAGCACGCGGTGGCCGGGTCCGGTGACCATGCGCACGAGGTGGGGGACGACGAGACCGACGAAGGCGACGATGCCGCAGAAGCTGACCGCGGCGGCGGTGAGCAGCGCGACGACGACGATCAGGACGATGCGCAGCGCTTCGACGTTGACGCCGAGATGGCGCGCGGAGCGCTCGCCGAGGGCGAGGAGGTCGAGGCTGCGGGCGCAGGCGAGCGCGACGGCGACGCCGACCAGGGCGAGGGGCGCGACGACGACGACATAGGCCCAGCGGCTGCCGTTGAGGCTGCCGAGCTGCCAGAACACGATCGACTCGCGGGCCTGGGTGTCGCCGAGGAACATCAGCAGCGCGAGGAGCGCGCCCGCGACGGCGTTGACGGCGATGCCGGTGAGCACGAGGGTCACGACTTCGGTGCGGCCGTCGGAGCGCGAGAGCGCGTAGACGAGCAGGGTCGTGACGAGTCCGCCGATGAAGGCGCAGACGGGGATCGACCAGTCGCCGGCGAAGCGCAGGCCGAAGACGATGGCGGCGCCCGCGGCGACCGCGGCGCCGGAGGACACCCCGACGACGCTGGGCTCGGCGAGCGGGTTGCCGAAGACGCCCTGCATCGCGGCGCCCGCGACGGCGAGCGAGCCGCCGACGATGATCGCCAGGGCGATGCGGGAGAAGCGGACGTGCCACAGCGTGTACGCGCCGCGGGGGTGGGTCGGCATGGGGCCGATGTCGAGGCCCACGCGGTGCGCGAGGGAGCCGAGGATCTCGTGGAGCGGGATCTTCAGCTGGCCGGAGCCGCCCGCGACGAGGGTCGCGGCGACGAGGCCGACGACCAGGCCGGTGTAGAGCAGCGCGACGCGGCGCCGCCGCTTGCGGTCGAGCTGCGCGGTCGTCGACTGCTGGGCCGGCGCCGGGTCCGGGGCCAGCGCCGGTGAGGCGGCGGTCGCCGTCACGAGCCGTCCCCGGCGGGGAGGCTGTCGGGGGCGTAGAGCGCGACGGCGAGGGCGTTGAGGACGTCGGCGGTCCGCGGGCCGTAGCTGAGGACCTGGGAGTCGTCCATGGCGATGACGCGCTCGTTCTCGCCGGCGGGCGTCTGGGCGAGGGCGGGGAACTGCTCCAGCAGGCCGTCGACGCCGCCGACCGAGTCCAGGCCCTTGCTCATCATCAAGATCGCGTCGGGCTGGGCCTTGATGAGGCCCTCGTCGTTGATCGGCTTCATGCCGTTCCAGTCGATCTCGCTGCTGACGTCGTAGCCGCCGACCGCGGTGATGAGGGCGTCGGCGCCGGAGCCCTCGCCGAACATGTAGTAGACGTTGGCCTGGCCGCGGACGTAGAGGAACACCATGCGCAGCTGGCCGGTCACGTCCTGCGGGGCGACCTTCGCGATCTCGGCGCGGACGGCGTCGGCCTCGCTGGTGATGCGTGCCCCCAGCTCCTTGCCCTGCTCGGGGACGCCGAGCGCGTCGGCGATCTCCTGGGTCAGGGAGGACAGGTTCTCCAGGTTCCGCTCGGCGTCGACCACGACGACCGGGATGCCGGCGTCGCGGATCTGGAGGATGACGTTCCACGGCCCGAGGGAGGTGTCGGTCAGTACGACGCTCGGGTCGAGCTCGAGGATCGCCTCGGCGTTGAGCTCGTGGCCGTTCTGGGTGACGAGCGGGCGGTCCTCGATCTCCTCGTACGACGAGGACACGTCGCGGCCGACGATGTTGTCGCCGAGGCCGAGCTCGAAGACGGTCTGGGAGAGGGTGCCGTAGATGTCGAGGGCCAGGATCCGGCTGGTGTCGGTGACGGTGACCTTCGTGCCCTGGGCGTCGGTGACCGTCGCGGGCAGCTGCGGGGTCGGGTCGTCGTCCACGGGCCGGATCTCCGGCTCGGGCAGGTTGATGTCGACGGTTCCCTGGTAGGCCTTCGGGTCCGCGAGCGCCTCGACGTCGGCGATCGAGGGGACGTCGATGCCCGGCTCGTCCTCGCCGTGCCCGCCGGCGGAGTCCAGCACGGGACCGCAGGCGGTGAGCAGGAGGAGGAAGGAGGCGAGGGCGACGGCCGCGGTGGGGCGGCGGCGCAGGGCGGGGGAGACCATGGGCACGTCTTTACTGTCAGAGTGTCAACATCTGGGGCTGAGGTGACCATAACATGGAACTTAGGCTCACCTAATGCTCGCGCCCATCTCGCTTCCTACCTGGGAGGACATGGGGGCATGGCCCCGGGCCCGCGGGCTCACTGGTCGCTGACCACTTGTCAGCCGAGATCGACAGGGGCGCCGTAAATTCGGTAAGGCTCACCTTAGCCCGAGAATCCTCGCCAAGCCAGTCGGTCGGTCCGCTCAGTCCACCTCGGCGAAGCGCGCGCCCAGGCGGCGCAGCAGGTCCCGCAGCTCCACGGGCCCCTCGACCACGAACGGCCGGTCCAGGTTGGCCAGCGCCAGCACCGGCCAGTCGAGCGAGTCGGTCTGCATCGTCAGCCGCGCCCGATCGCCGACGGGCTCCACCGACGCCCAGCGGCCCACGGCCGCCTCGACCTCTGCGGCACTCGCCTCGACCACGACCCGGACCTCGTGCCGCTGCGGCCGGTCTCGCAGCCCCCGGGTCACGTACGACGCCGCGTCGCCTCCGGGGATCTCCCGAGGCCGGAACCGCTGGCCGGTCGGCGTCGGCGCCTCCTGCACCCGGTCCACCCGGAAGGAGCGCCAGTCCTGCCGTTCGCGGTCGTAGGCGGCCAGGTACCACCGGCGCCCGAGGTTGACCAGCCGGTGCGGTTCGACCCGCCGCGTCGTGGCGCTGCCGTCGGCGGCGAGATAGGCGAAGGTGACCACCTCGTCGTCGCGGCAGGCCTGGGCGAGCGTGGTCAGCACGGTCGGGTCGAGAGCCGGTCCCGCGCTCCAGGCCAGTCCCTCGGTCTGCGTCTGGAGCGCTCCCATCCGCCGGCGCAGCCGTGGCGGCATCAGCGCGATGACCTTCGTCAGGGCCTGCAGCGTGGTCTCCTCGAAGCCGGGGACCCCGCCGTTGGCCGCGGCGCGGAGTCCGACCGCGACCGCCACCGCCTCGTCGTCCTCGAGCAGCAGGGGCGCCAGCGCGCCGCCCGCGCGCAGCTGGTAGCCGCCCGCCGCGCCCCGGACGGCGTCGACGTCGTACCCCAGGTCCCGCAGGCGCTCCACGTCGCGCCGCAGGGTGCGCTCGCTGACCTCCAGCCGGCCGGCGAGGTCGCCGCCGGTCCAGAAGCGGTGGGTCTGCAACAGGGACAGCAGGCGCAGCATCCGGGCACTCGTGCTCATGTCGTCGAGATTAGGTCGAATTCAGGACAGAAACTGACCTAATGGCCTCCCAGCGTGGTGGGCATGGAGATCAACCACACAGCAGGCGGGCCGGTGATCCGCACCGCCGGGCTCACCCGGCACTACACGCGCAGCAAGCAGACGATCGAGGCCGTCCGCGGTCTCGACCTGGAGATCGCCGCCGGGGAGCTCGTCGCCTTCCTCGGCCCCAACGGCGCCGGCAAGTCCACGACGCTGCGGATGCTCACCACCCTCATCGCCCCGACCTCCGGCACCGCCGAGGTCGCCGGGTACGACGTGGTCCGCGACCGGGCCGCCGTCCGGCGCTCCATCGGCTACGTCGGCCAGGGCAACGCCGCAGGGCACCAGTTCCGCGGCCGCGACGAGGTGATGGCGCAAGCCCGCGCCCACGGGCTGTCCCGGCGCGACGCGCGGGCCCGCACGGAGGAGCTGCTCGCCGCCTTCGACCTCGCCGAGCACGCCGACCGTCCCGTCGCCCAGCTCTCCGGCGGGCAGCGGCGCCGGCTCGACGTCGCGATCGGCCTGGTGCAGGAGCCGCCCATCTTGTTCCTCGACGAGCCGTCCACCGGCCTGGACCCGCAGAACCGGGTCAACCTGCAGGAGCAGGTGCGCCGTCTCAACGCCGACCTCGGTACGACGATCGTCCTGACCACCCACTACCTGGAGGAGGCCGACGCCCTCGCGGGCCGGGTCGTGGTCATCGACCACGGCGAGGTCATCGCCGACGACGGCGCGGCCGCCCTGAAGTCCGCACTCGGCGACCTCGTCGCGATGGACTTCGCCGACGAGGAGGCGGCCCGTTCCGCCGCCGAGCGGGCGGACCGGGTTCCCGGCGCCCAGGTCGTCCTCGACGGCACCCACGTCGAGCTGCGGGCCGCCTTCGGTCGCGACGCGGCCCCCGGTCTGGTCGCGGAGCTGGCCGCCGGCGGGACGCCCGTCACCCGGCTCGAGGTCGTCGGCCCCACCCTCGACGACGTCTTCCTCAACCTCACCGGCCGCAGCCTGCGCGAGACGCAGGGCGAGCAGGCCGTCACCGCGGAAGGAGCGGCAGCATGACCATCGAGATCCACAGCCCCGTCCGGACGGAGGCCGTGGCGCGTCGTACCCGCGTCGCGTCGCGTCCCGTCGGCATCGTCGCCGACATCGCGAACGTGCTGCTGCGCGAGCTGCAGCCGGTGCTGCGCCAACCGGCGTCGGTGCTCTTCGCGATGGTGCAGCCGCTGGTCTTCCTCGGCCTGTTCGCCCCGCTGCTGCCGGACACCGGCGACGGCTCGGCCCTGCAGTGGTTCGTCCCCGGGATCGTCGCCATGACGGCGCTGATGAGCGCGTCCTTCACCGGTGCGAACCTGTCCGAGGAGATCATCAGCGGCTCCTTCGAGCGGCTCCTGGTCTCGCCGGTGCGGCGCTCGTCGCTGATGATCGGCAAGGCGCTGCGCGAGATGGTGCCGCTGGTGCTGCAGACGGTCATCATCGTGGCCGTCGTGACGCCCTTCGACTTCGACCTCCACCTGCCCGGCGTCCTGCTGGGGGTGCTCGTGCTCGTGCCGTTCAGCGTCGGTCTCGGCGCCCTCAGCCTGGCGCTGGCGATCGCGGCGAAGGAGCAGTCGTGGATCTTCTGGACCGTCCAGCAGACCGCGATCTTCCCGCTGCTGCTGCTGGCCGGGGTCCTGCTGCCTCTCGAGGGTGCGCCCGGCTGGCTGGAGACCGCCTCCGACCTCAACCCGCTGACGTACCTCGTCGACGCCGAGCGCGCCCTGTTCGCCGGCACCTTCCCGGCCGACACGGTGCTGTCGGGCATCGCCGCCTCCCTGATCGTCGGCGTCGTCGGCCTGTGGGTCGGCGTGCGCCGGATGGACCGCGCCAGCTGAGGCGGCTCAGAGGTCGAGCAGGTCGACCGGCGTGATCGTCACCGCGAACGGCTCCGTGGCCGTCCAGGTCTCCTGGGCGGCCACGCGGGCCGTCTCGACGTAGCGCCGGTCCTGCAGCGACCACACGGTCAGCTCGGGCAGGGCCGGGTCGATCGTCCAGTACGACGGACACCCCGCCGCCGCCAGGATCTCGCTCTTGGGGCCGAGGTCGTAGGCGCGGGTCGACGGTGAGTGGACCTCGACGGCGAGGAGGGGCGCGACCAGGACGCCCTGCTCGGTCACGTCGTCGCGTCGTACGACGACGAGGTCGGGCTCGATCGCGGTGCGCTCGCCCACCCGCACGTCGAACGGGGCGACGAAGACCTGCAGGTCGCGCGGCACCGCGGACCGGAGACGGACGAACAGCTCACCGACCACGGACTGGTGCCGGGGCCGCGGGGGAGGACTCATGAGCAGCATCCCGTCGAGCAGCTCATGCCGGTACCCGTCGGCCGGGATCGCGTCGCGCTCGGCGACGCTGAAGGGGCCCTCGCGCACGATCACGTCCCCGCGCTCGGCGACGGGCGGCCTGACGATTGTCATGCCTCCCATGGTGCCTCCTGTGGTCCATGGCGACCAGCATGCGCGCCTCCGGGCGCCGGCCCCGGGCGTCGTCCACAGGCCTCGGGGTGGGGCGCCGGCTCAGAGGTCGAGCAGGTCGATCGGCGCGATCGTCACCGCGAACGGCTCCGTGGCCGTCCAGTTCTCCTGGGCACCCACGCGGGCCGTCTCGACGTAGCGCCCGTCCTGCAGCGACCACACGGTCAGCCGAGGCTCCTGCGGGTCGATCGTCCAGTACGACGGACACCCCGCCGCCGCCAGGATCTCGCTCTTGGGGCCGAGGTCGAAGGCGCGCGTCGACGGGGAGTGGACCTCGACGGCGAGCAGCGGCGCGACCCGGAGCGCGTCCTCGTCGAGGTCGGTGCGCCGGGTCACGATCAGGTCGGGCTGCAACGACCGGTCGATGCCGAGCCGGACGTCGAACGGCGCGAGCAGGACCTGGAGGTCGCGCGGGCGCGCGGCTCGCAGCAGGGAGTACAGCGAGCCGACGATCTCCTGGTGGCGCCGCGTCGGCGAGCCCATGATCAGCAGCACCCCGTCGAGCAGCTCATAGCGGCGGCAGTCCTCGGGCAGTGCGTCGAGGTCGTCGAGCGTGTAGGGCCCGGGGCGCACGAGCACCTCGCCCGGTTCCAGTGCGCGGTCGAGCCCCGGTGCGGGCGGGCGGGCGCGGGTCATGACTCCCATGGTGCCTCCTCTGGTCCATGGCGACCAGCGTGCACGATCGCGCGCGTCGCCCTGCGCGTCCTCCACAGGCCCCGTTTCAGCCGACCCAGCGCAGGGTCCGCCCGTGCCCGTGCGTCTGCGCGACCATCCGCCCGTCGATGCCGAGCACGAAGGTCGGATGCTCCGGCGGGATCGCGGGGCCGGTCGCCGTGACGGAGGGCAGCACGTTCTTCCCCTCGTTGCTCACCCAGTGGCAGGCGCCGTCGGCGACGAGGCCGCGGATCAGCCGGTCGAAGTCGAGGCGCCGCGCGGGCTCCAGGTAGGCGATGACGGCGCTGTGGAACACCACGACGGTCCCGTACGACGACGCCCGCTCCACCAGCGCGGGCAGCTCCGCGACGAGGTCGCCCGCGACGATGTGCGGCGGGTCGGCGCGCGCGACCTCGAGCGCGTGGGCCAGCCGCGAGCGCCGGTCCTCGTGCTCGGGCCACACCAGGGTCTGCAGCCACGCGGCGTCGTCGGGATCGGTGACGTCGAGGGGGTGGAGCTCGATGCCGCCGCGCCAGGCGACGACGGGCGGCCGGTCCGGCAGCGGGGCCTCGCCCGTCACCCGGCAGGGCAGCCGTGGCTCCTCGCCGAGCACCCTCTCACCCGCCGGGGTCGACCAGGCGTAGCCCCAGCGGTCGGGGTAGAGGCACAGCCCTGCGGAGGCGCCGACCTCGAGCAGGGCGAGGGGGCCTTCGATGCGGGCGAGCGCCGGGAGCAGGGTCGCCAGCCGGCCGACCTCGTTGGTCTGGGTGGAGCGGGTCAGGATCGTCTCCCGCAGCGGGCCGGCGTCGTCCAGGAGGGCGCGGCGCAGGCCGTCGTACGGTCCCGGCGCGGGGACGCCGTGGTGCCGGGCGGCGGCGAAGACCAGGTTGGGCTGCTGCTTCAGGGCGGGCAGCGTCCGGATCCATGCCTGGCACTCGGGGTCGTCCGCGACGCCGCGTGCCCAGCCGGCGAAGGTGGGGGAGTCGGCCGCTTCGGCGGCGAAGCGGCGGTAGGAGTCCTCGACCTCGGCGTACGGCTCCACGGAGGAGTCCTCAGATGCGGGGCACGATCTGGCCGAGCAGGTCGCCCATCCGGGTGGCGGCGGCGCGCCCGGCCTCGAGCACCTCGGCGTGGTCGAGCGGCTCGCCGCTCAACCCGGCGGCGAGGTTGGTGACGAGGCTGATGCCGAGGATCTCCATGCCGGCCTCCCGGGCGGCGATGGCCTCCAGCGTCGTGCTCATGCCGACGAGGTGGCCGCCGAGGATGCCGGCCATGCGCACCTCGGCGGGGGTCTCGTAGTGCGGTCCGGGGAACTGCACGTAGACGCCCTCGTCGAGGGACGGCTCGACGGTGCGGCACATCTCCCGCAGCCTCGCCGAGTAGAGGTCGGTGAGGTCGACGAACTTCGCCCCGACGATCGGGGACGTCGCGGTCAGGTTGATGTGGTCGCTGATGAGCACCGGCGTGCCGGGCGTCCAGCCCTCCTTGAGCCCGCCGCACCCGTTGGTCAGCACGATCGCGCGGCAGCCCGCGGCGGCGGCGGTGCGCACGCCGTGCACGACGGCGGCGACGCCGCGGCCCTCGTAGTAGTGGGTGCGGCTCAGGAACACCAGCAGGTGCCGGTCGGGCGCGCCGTCGGTGCCGGGCACGCGGATCGAGCGGATCTTGCCGGAGTGGCCGGCGACCGCGGACGCGGAGAAGCCGGGCAGCGACGTCACGTCGATCTCGGTGGTGCGGGCTCCGCCCTCGCCGTCGAGCGCGTCCGCCGCCGGCAGCCAGCCCGACCCCAGGACGAGCGCGACGTCGTGACGGGCCACGCCCGTCAGCTCGGCGAGGCGGGCGGCGGCCTCTTCGGCCAGGGCGTACGGCGAGGTCGACTCGGTCACCCGCTCACCCTAGAGGAGGGTGCCGCCGGCGTCCGCGTCCTCGCGGGACGCGTTCACCAGGCGGCGACGACGGACTCCGGGACGTAGCCGTGCCGGACGCGCTGCGGATGGTTGCCGACCGGCAGGTAGGCCAGCTCCTCCCGGGTGCGGGTCGAGAGCACGGCGACGGCGTCGTCGTCGGACAGCGAGACCCAGCAGGTCTCGTTGAGGCCCTCGGTGGTCCAGTAGGGCTTGCCGTAGCGGTTCCCGGTCGTCGTCTCGTCGAAGTACGTCGCCTCGCCGCTCGCGACGTCCACGAGGGCCGCGTAGTCGTCCATGGTGCCGGCGGCGCACAGCGTCTCGCCGTCCGCGCTGATGGCGAGGCCGTGGTGGGCGGAGTCGTTGACGTAGAGCTCGCGCATCATCGTCGGCACCCGGTTCTCCAGCTGCACGACGTCGACGACGGCTCCGGTGGCGGGCTCGTCCTCACCGCCGAGGGTGTAGTCCGTGGTGCCGTTGAGGTCGGCGGCCTCGGTGTCGAACACGACGTAGCCGTGCAGGAAGGAGACCTGCAGGTAGAGGTAGCGGCCCTCGGGGTGCACGGCCACCGGCCGCACCGCGCCGCTCATCCCCGGGTGGCCGGCCTCGGCCAGCTCGTGCGCCATGTCCCAGCGCTGGAGGATCTCGAAGTCCTCGGCGTCGACGTACTGCATCCAGCGGTCGGCCTTGACCGCCGCGTCGAGCTTGCCCCAGGGCAGCCGGTCGAGCAGCCTGTCGAGGCCGAGCAGGGTGAGCCCGAGCTTGTTCAGGGGAAGCCCGAGCAGGCTGCCGTCGCCGGCGGGCAGGTCGTCGAGGGGCGTGTAGACCCGGCCGATCGATGCGTGGAGGATCCGCTCGCCGTCCTCGGTGTAGTTGCTCTCGTGGGGCGTCTCTCCCGACCCGAAGGTGCGCAGCCGGTCGCCCATCCTCACGACCTTGCCGCCCGGCAGGGTCTCGTCGACCATCGAGTACTCGATGACCTGGCGTGCCGTCGAGTCCGACACGAGGAGCCGGCGCCCGTCGTTCGAGACCTGCATGTGGTCGGTGCGGTAGCCGTCCATCTGCTGCTCGCGCACGATCGAGTCGGTGCGACCGGCCGTGGCCTTGGCGATGTCGATCCACACGACGTCGGCGAAGCTGGGGCGCGAGACGGCCAGGTGGCGCCCGTCCATCGTGGTGAACATGTCGTCGACGTACTGGTTGTGGCCCTGGCCGGGCCCCGCGTTGATCGCCAGGTAGAACACCGTGGCGACGGGGCTCTTGAGGATCGCCTGGGTCTCCTGGGTCTTGTCGGGGATCAGGTTCACCCCTCGCTTGAGCACCTCCAGCGAGTTCGCGTCGACGATGCTGGCGGTGCCGTCCCAGTTGTTGCCGACCCACATGACCGAGCGCAGGCCCGGGTCCGCGGGGCTACGGCGACCGGCAGGTCCTGTGCGGTCTCCTCGCGCTCCACCTGGTCGGGGGCGACGCGGACGTCGCCGCACGCGGCGGCGGCCGCGGCGAGCAGGAGCGCGCCGCTCGCGAGGGCGGCGCGTCGGGGACGGGGGAGGGCACGGCGGGTGGCGACGGTCACGTCCCGGCAACGAGCCGGAGGTGGAACGGGTTACAGATCCGGTGTCGCCCGCGCGGTCGTACGACGCCGGGCCGGGCTCACAGACCCGTCGAGCGGCAGTCGCGTCGCCGCAGTGCCGCGACGTAGTCGTCCGGTGCGTCGGCGGCCTCCGCCGCGTTCGCGATCACCCCCAGGTACGACGCCGACGGCAGTCCGCCCTCGTAGGCGTCGAGCACGTAGGTCCAGGCCACGACCTCGCCGGTCATCGTCGAGACCCGCACCTTCGTGCGGCGGTAGAGCCCCGAGTCCGCCGACTCCCACTGGTCCAGTCCCGGCTCGTCGAGCGGGCTCACGTCGTACACGGCGACGAAGACCTGCTCGAAGGGGTCCTGCACGATCGTGGCGAGCGAGCCGTCCCACCCGTGCTCCTCGCCGCCGAAGGTGAGCCGCCAGCCGGGCAGCCAACCGGTGGCGCGCAGCGGCGAGTGGGGGCACCGCTCGCCCATGCGGGCGGGGTCGAGGTTGGTGCCGTAGGCGGCGTACGACGTCACGCGGGCCAGGTTAGTGCCTGACCCGCGTGAGGCCGTGGATCGCCGCGACGACGCCGGCGCAGGTCAGGGACCGGTGTACAGCAGGTGGTTCGCCGGCGTCGCCGGCGAGCAGATCACCAGCAGCAGGCAGGTGCGCGCGGTACCGCTGACCTTGCCCTTGGTGGTGGCACCCAGGATCGCCGTGCTCACCTGCGCCGGCGTGGCCGTCGGGTCGGCCGCCAGGTGGAGCGCCGCCGCGGCGGCGACGTGCGGGCTGGCCATCGAGGTCCCGCTGATGGTGTTCGTCCCGCCGACGAGCCAGGTGGAGATGATGTCGACCCCGGGGGCGAACAGGTCCACGCACGTGCCGCGGTTGGAGAAGGACGCGCGCGCGTCGGCGCGGTCGCTGGCGGCGACGGTCAGCGCCTCGGGAACCCGTGCCGGTGACTTCGTACAGGCGTCGGTGTTCTCATTGCCGGCGGCGACGGCCATCGTGACGCCGTCGGCGATGACGCGGCGCACGGCGTCGTCGAGGGTGGCCGACGCCCCTCCGCCGAGGCTCATGTTCGCCACGGCGGGGCGGCCCGGCTGGTGGTGCGCGGCGACCCAGTCGAGCCCGGCGATGACGGCCGAGGTGGCGCCGGAGCCGTCGCAGTCCAGCACGCGCACGCCGATCAGACGGGCCTGCTTGGCCATGCCGTGGCTCGTGCCCCCGATCGTCCCGGCCACGTGCGTCCCGTGGCCGTTGCAGTCGGTGGCGTCGGAGTCCCCGTCGATCGTGTCGGTCCCGCTCACGGCGCGTCCCCCGAAGTCGGGGTGCGCGACCTGGATGCCGGAGTCGACGACGTACACGTCGACGGCGGAGGCGGTGCCGGCATAGCGGTAGGAGCCGTCGAGCGGCAGGGAGCGCTGGTCCACCCGGTCCAGGCCCCAGCTGGGCACCGGGGCCTGGGTGTCGCTCGCGCGCAGCGTGCGGTCGAGCTCGACCCGCAGCACCCGCGCGTCGCCGCGCAGGACGCCGAGCAGGGTGTCGGTGAGGGTGGCCGCGAACCCGTTGATCGCGTGCTCGAAGACCCGGGTGACCTCGCCGCCGCGGGCGGTGACCAGCCGGTCGGCGGCGGCCTCGGCGTCGGCCGAGGGCTGCAGAGTGACGATGACGTCGAGCAGGCCGGCGACCCGCTGCGGGGCGGGCGCGGCCTGGGCGGCCGGGACCTGGCTGATGCCGGTGAGCGCGAGCGCGCAGGCGGCGATGATTCCGAGAATCCGAGACATGGGAGCGGCTCCTGGTTTCGACGGCCGGCGGCCCCCTGTGCCGCCGTACCGGGGAGTAGCGGCACTCTGCCCGACGGTGATGCAGGACACAAGCACCTCCGCACTAGGCTGGCCGCGTGACTCACTTCGATGTCCTCGTCCTCGGTGCCGGCCCCGGTGGGTACGTCGCCGCGATCCGCGCCTCGCAGCTCGGCAAGTCGGTTGCCGTGATCGAGAAGAAGTACTGGGGCGGGGTGTGCCTCAACGTGGGCTGCATCCCGTCGAAGGCGTTGCTGAAGAACGCCGAGCTGGCCCACACGCTGACCCACGAGAAGGCCAAGTACGGCATCGAGGGCGACGCGACGATGGCGTTCGGTCCGACGCACCAGCGCTCGCGCCAGGTGTCGGCCGGGATAGTCAAGGGCGTGCACTACCTGATGAAGAAGAACAAGATCACCGAGGTCGACGGCTGGGGCACCCTGACCGGGCCGAAGACGGTGTCGGTCGCGGCCGAGGACGGCTCGACGACCGAGTACACGTGCGACAACCTCATCATCGCCGCCGGCGCGACCGTGCGCACCGTGCCGGGCGTGGAGCCCAACGGGAAGAACATCGTCACCTACGAGGAGCAGATCCTCGACGAGAGCGTCCCGTCGTCGATGATCATCGGCGGGTCGGGCGCGATCGGTGTCGAGTTCGCGTACGTGATGAAGAACTTCGGCGTCGACGTCACGATCGTGGAGTTCCTGGACCGGATGGTCCCCACCGAGGACGCGGACGTGTCCAAGGAGCTCGCGAAGCACTACAAGAAGCTCGGGGTGAAGGTGCTGACCTCGACGGCCGTCAAGGGCGTCGAGGACACCGGCTCCGGGGTCAAGGTGACCGTCGCCCCCGCCGGTGGCGGCGAGGAGCAGGTGCTGGAGGCCGACAAGTTCCTCGCGGCGTTCGGGTTCGCTCCGCGCACCGAGGGCTACGGCCTGGAGGCGACCGGTGTCGAGCTGACCGAGCGCGGCGCGATCGCGATCGACGAGTTCTGCCGGACCAATGTCGACGGGGTCTACGCGATCGGCGACGTGACGGCCAAGCTGATGCTGGCCCACGTCGCGGAGGCGCAGGGGATCGTGGCGGCCGAGACGATCGCAGGCGCGGAGACGATGCCGGTGGAGTACGACTTCGTGCCGCGCGCGACGTACTGCCAGCCGCAGATCGGGTCCTTCGGATACTCCGAGCAGCAGGCCAAGGACAAGGGGTACGACGTGAAGACCGCGACGTTCCCGTTCTCGGCGAACGGTAAGGCCCAGGGCCTGGGCGAGGGCGTCGGGTTCGTCAAGATCGTCGCCGACGCGGAGTACAACGAGATCCTCGGCGCCCACCTGATCGGCCCGGACGTGACCGAGCTGCTGCCGGCGCTGACGCTGGCGCAGAAGTGGGACCTGACCGCCGACGAGGTGGGCCGCAACGTCTTCGCGCACCCGACGCTGTCGGAGGCCGTGAAGGAGGCGATCCACGGGATCGCCGGCCACATGATCAATCTGTAGGCCGGTGCCGTCCGAGGAACGAGGACGGCACCGGATCACCTACGAGGTCGAGTAGGCGCGCCGCGGCGAGCGCGCGAGCCGCGGCGACCGCCGTATCGAGACCCTGATCGGCTTTGCGAACGAGGAGTGACAGTTGACCCGCGTGGTGATCGTCGGAGGGGGACCGGGCGGCTACGAGGCCGCGCTGGTGGCGGCACAGCTCGGGGCGGAGGTGGTGGTCGTCGACTCCGACGGGGTCGGCGGCTCCGCGGTCCTCACCGACTGCGTGCCCAGCAAGACGCTGATCGCGACGGCCGAGGTCATGACCGACTTCGCCGCCGCCAACGAGCTCGGCATCGTCGTCGACCCGCCGCGGGTCGACCTCGGCGCCGTCAACCGCCGGGTCAAGGCGCTCGCCCTCGCCCAGTCCGCGGACATCGAGCGCCGGCTGTCCCGCGAGGGCGTCGCCGTCGTACGCGGCCGGGGCCGGCTCGACGGCCCGGGGCGGGTCGTCGCGACCCTGCCCGACGGCGCCGAGACGTCGTACGACGCCGACGCGGTCCTCGTCGCGACCGGGGCCGCGCCGCGGACCCTGCCGTCGGCGCAGCCCGACGGGGAGCGGATCCTCACCTGGGAGCAGGTCTACGACCTCGACGAGACCCCGGAGAGCCTGGTCGTCGTCGGCTCGGGCGTGACCGGCGCCGAGTTCGCGAGCGCCTACCAGGCGCTCGGCATCCCGGTCACCCTCGTGTCCTCCCGCGACCGGGTCCTGCCCGGCGAGGACGCCGACGCGTCGCTGGTCCTCGAGGACGTCGCCCAGCGTCGGGGCATGACGGTGCTCGGCAGGTCCCGCATGGAGTCGGTGACCCGCGACGGTGACGTCGTCACCGTCACCCTCACCGACGGGCGCAGCGTGCAGGCCTCGCACTGCATCCTCGCGCTCGGCTCGGTGCCCAACACCGCGGGGATCGGTCTCGAGGAGGCCGGCGTGATCCTCAAGGACGGCGGCTTCGTCAACGTCGACCGGGTCTCGCGCACCTCCGCCCGGGGCGTGTACGCCGCCGGCGACTGCACCGGTGTCCTCATGCTCGCCTCCGTGGCGGCCATGCAGGGACGGATCGCGATGTACCACCTGCTCGGCGACGCGGTGGCGCCGTTGGATCTCAAGAAGGTCGCCTCCAACGTCTTCACCGCCCCCGAGATCGCCACGGTCGGCTGGTCGCAGCAGGCCGTGGACGCCGGCGAGATCGACGCGGAGACGATCATGCTGCCGCTGCGCGGCAACCCGCGCGCCAAGATGCAGGGCGTCACCGACGGCTTCGTGAAGCTGTTCTGCCGCACCGGCACCGGCATCGTCGTCGGGGGAGTGGTCGTCGGGCCGCGTGCCAGCGAGCTGATCCACCCGGTCGCGCTCGCCGTGGCCGAGTCGCTCACCGCCGACCAGGTCGCCCAGGCCTTCACGGTCTATCCCTCGATGAGCGGATCCGTCGCCGAGGCCGCGCGCCGCCTCCACACGCACTGAGCTGACAACCCGCCGCCCGGCGCGACGGGTGCGGTCCGGTGCTGCGAGAATGACCCCATGCGCGTCCACCTCGGCTGCGACCACGCCGGTCTCGAGCTCAAGTCCCACCTGACCGGCTGGCTCACGGAGCACGGCTACGAGCCCGTCGACCACGGCCCGTTCGTCTACGACGCGCTCGACGACTACCCGGTGTTCTGCCTGCGGGCGGCCGAGGGCGTCCGCGCCGACCGTGCGGCGGGTCTCGACAGCCTCGGTGTCGTCATCGGCGGCTCCGGCAACGGCGAGCAGATCGCGGCGAACAAGGTGCAGGGCGTCCGGGCCGCTCTGGCGTGGTCGGAGGAGACCGCGGGCCTGGCCCGCGAGCACAACGACGCGTGGGTGGTCGCCGTGGGCGGCCGCATGCACACGCTGGAGGAGATGACCCGCCTGGTCGAGGTCTTCCTGACCACGCCGTTCCCCGGCGACGAGCGGCACGTACGCCGCATCGGCCAGCTGTCGTCGTACGAGACCACCGGAGACCTGCCGCCTCTGCCCGAGTCCGCTCTCGGGCACGGCGATGCCTGAGGGGCACACCCTCCACCGGCTCGCCGGCGAGCTCACCACGGTCTTCGGTGAGCACCCGGTGCGCGTCGGCAGCCCCCAGGGCAGGTTCGCGGAGGCCGCCGAGCTGCTCGACGGCACCCGGCTCATCGACGC
>QFCS01006245.1_pt1 | contig 16282 bp, 22 predicted proteins | sample 3576561 | NCBI WGS metagenome assembly QFCS01 | reverse complement strand
CGATTCCTGCATAATACTTCATGGCTGTTCCTCTCATGATGCTTGAGGCCGATCGCTCGGACCTCGTTCCAAACATCATCATTCTGAGGGACAGCCACCAAACTGGCTACTCGTGAGACGCCGGCCCATTACGGCATCTAGCTCCCAAGATTTAAGAGCATGTCGCCAAGAGGTTATAGGATAGCTTCAATCCCTTTTCGGCGGATGACATTCAATAGGGCCAGCGCTGGCCCGGTCGGACGCTTCAGCCCGCGTTCCAATTGAGAGATATGTCCCGCCGATAGATTCAGGTGGCGAGCAAAAACGGCTTGGCTCATATGCGCCTTCTCCCGCAAAGCCCGAATGTCATCGGCACTAAGGGGAGTAGCTGTCTGTGGCACGGCATTCAAATCCCGCATCGTAATCTTCTGGAAATCGTCGTCCGCCAAGGTGCCGTTGGCGTGCATGTCGTTAGCCAATTCCAAAATTTCGAGCCGGATACGGGACACCGTTTCAGCTTTCCTTGCCATTGCTCACCTCGCTTAGAATCCCGGCCGTCACATCGGCCCCAATGCGCTCTGGATATTTCAACCATTGCTGAGCGATGATTTTCAGGTCTTCAAGATCGTTCGCACTGATGTTTTCCCGTTCATTCTTGGCAAAGCCGGTCAGGAAGATTGCTAGGCTTCCCATGCGGAAAACCAGAATGGTCCTATAGCCCCCGCTGCGGCCTTGGCCGGGGCGTGCAACGCGCTGCTTGATAAGGCCGCCACCGAGATCGGCGTCAATCAAACCGTCGCTGGCCCGCTGCACGGCATCAAGAAGTTGCTTTTCCTTGATGCTTTCTTTGCGCGCAAAGCGGCTGAAAATTCGGGTTTCGTAAACGCGCACATCAGTTCCCTAGTTCACCGAACTATAGTGCAAAGCATTAGGTTTAACAACAGGCGAGCCGCAGTCTGCCTTATCAATTTCCCTGCCGCCCCTACAGCCACCTATGACGATTACGAACGGGTGACCGCTATGCGGGGGCCTATCAGTCGATCGACCAGCATCGAGCGCTGGCCTGCCGGTTCTCCACATGCAGCGTAAGCGGTCATATGTTTCGCACGATCAACGCGCAGCTTGGCGACGCGGCCTTCGACTACGAGCCGAGCATGGGGGGCGAGGATTTTGCGCTTTTCGCGGAAATGGTCCCTTCCTTCAGGCTGCTCGTCGGCTCCTCGCAGCCGGGACGATCGGACAAGGTGCACAATTCCGATTATCAGCCGGACGAGCGCTCCATCGCCTTCGGAACCCTGGCACTGGCGAGAACGGCGGTCGATCTCCTCAGCTGAGGCACATTGACAAGTATGCTACTCAGTAGCACATTTGTCGGCAAGGAGAGAAGCCGATGAGCGTGAAATCGTCGATTTCGCTGACAGAACAGCAGGATGCGTTCGCCCGTTCACTCGTGGACAGCGGCCGCTATTCCAGCATGAGTTCGGTTCTTCAGCAGGGCCTGGAGCTGCTTCGCCAGAAGACGGAAGCCGAGGCGGTCGAAACGGCGGCGTTGCGCGAATTGGTTCAGCGCCGATTGGAAGGCCCTAGGATTTCCGCAGCGGAAATGGAAGGCCGTGTCACGGCAATGGTCGAGCGGAAGCGGCGGGCTCTCCGTGTGGACCCTTGAATATTCCGAGCATGCCGAACGGGATTTCGAGCTGATCTTCGACCATCTGTTCGATGCCTATGTCGAACTCGGGGATCCGCCTGGCGAGGCCCTGGAGCGTAGCGTTGAGCGGATCCGTAAATTGCGCGTCGAAATCGATCGTCTCGTCGATACACCTTACATAGGGACCGTGCGGCCCGATATTCATCCGGGGATTCGGTTCCTTCGGCGCGACAAGGCGGCTGTTTGGTTTCTGCCGGTAGAGTCCGAAGCCACACTCATTGTGGTGGCAATCTTCTACGGCGCACAAGACCACATCCGGAAGATGCTCTCGCGCATGCTGGTGTAGAGGCAAGGCCAGGGCGCAAGAGCGCCCTGGCCCTTCGTTGGCGGCGCGGTTATTGCGCGGCTTCTTCGATCAGGTCGGCAACGACCTGCGGCTTCGAGACCATGACGACATGGGACGCGCCTTCGACCACGACCGTGTGCCTGGAGCCGGCCCGTTCCGCCATGAAGCCGAGCGCCTTGGCCGGGATGTTCTTGTCACCATTCCCGTAGACGAAGTAGGAGGGCAGCGCCTTCCAGGCCGGATCGCCCGACTTGTCCGTCAATGCGGCTTCCGTGATGGGCCGCTGGCCGGCGGCCATTAGGGCGGCTTCGGCGGCCGGGACGTCATGGGCGAACTGGTCGTGGAACTTCGCCTGGTCGATATAGAGGTCGACGCCGCCCTCGGCGAGCTTGACCGGGGGCGCAAGCGCTTCGCCGAGCGTCCCGCCGGGGAACTTGCCGGCCAGTTCGGCCGCCGCTTCGCCTTTCTCCGGGGCGAAGGCTGCGACATAGACCAGCGACTTGACGTTGTCGTGGCCGGCAACCGCGTTCGTGATCACCTGGCCGCCATAGGAATGGCCGACGAGAACCACCGGCCCCTCAATGCTTGCGACGACGTCCGAGACGGTCCGGGCGTCGTTCGACACGCTGCGCAGCGGATTGGCGACGGCGACGGTCCTGTACCCGTCCTTCTGGAGGGACGTGATCACGCCGTTCCAGCTCGACGCGTCGGCGAACGCGCCGTGGACGAGGACGATCGTGGGCTTTGCGGGTTCGGCAAGGGCCGGGCCGGTGAAGAGGGCAGCGGCAAGGGCGAGGGTAGCGGCAAGCTTGGACATGACGGTCTCCTTTTCTGGATCTGGTGTGATGGGTCTGGGGGCGCTCAGGCGCGGATGAAGGCCAGAACGTCGGCGTTGAAGCGGTCGGCGTCGGTCTCCGCCAGCCCGTGGGAGCCGCCGGCATAGATCTTCAGCGTCGCATCCGGGACGATTTCAACGGCGCGATGAGCGGACGCCGTGATCGGCACGATTTGGTCGTCGTCGCCATGGATGATCAGGGTCGGGCGATCGATCCGCTGGAGGTCCTGCGTATAGTCGACCTCGGAGAACTCGCGGATGCAATCATATTGCCCCTTGATGCCGCCCTGCAGGCCGATCCGGCGGAAGTTCTCGCGCAAGCCCGCATTGCTCTCCACGCCGTCGCGATTGAAGCCGTAGAAGGGGACGGTCAGGTCGAAGAAGAACTGCGAGCGGTTCTTGGCCGTGTTGTCGCGGATGTCGTCGAAAACCGAGAGCGGGGTGCCGTCGGGGTTCGCGTCCGTCTTCAGCATCAGCGGCGGGACCGCGCCGACCAGGACGACCTTGGCGACGCGCGCCGTGCCGTGGCGGCCGATATAATGCGCGACCTCGCCCCCGCCCGTCGAATGGCCGACGAGGATGACATCCCGCAGGTCCAGCGCCTCGATCAGTTCCGCCAGGTCGTCCGCGTACTGGTCCATGGTGTTGCCGCTCCAGGTCTGGTCCGAGCGGCCGTGGCTGCGGCGGTCATGCGCGATGACCCGATAGCCGTTCTGACCGAAGAACAGCATCTGCTGGTCCCAGGCGTCCGACGACAGCGGCCAGCCATGGGCGAAGAGGATGGGCTGGCCCGTGCCCCAGTCCTTGTAGAAGAGGCGGGTACCGTCGGTGGTGGTGAAGTGGCTCATCGGGTTCTCCTTAATTGATTATTGTGCGATTGATTTGTGTGCGATTTATTTACTGAGCTAAAATGCCGCTGTCAATCGCTTGCAAATACATCGCGCACAAATTATTTAGGGGAAAGGAGGATCGCCATGACCGCAAACCCCGACGACCCGCATCACCCCCTGCCGGATGTCACGGAAATGCTCTGCTTTTCTATCTATTCCGCAGGACACGCCTTCACCCAGCTCTACCGGCCGCTGCTGGAAAAGCTCAACCTGACCTATCCGCAGTTTCTGGTCATGATGACGCTCTGGGGTCGGGAAGGGCGGACCGTGAAGGAGCTCGGCAAGACGCTCTTCCTCGATTCGAGCACACTCACGCCGCTCCTGAAGCGGCTGGAGGCGGCGGGCCTCGTCACCCGGACCCGGAACCCCAAGGACGAACGCGAGGTCCTGCTGCACCTGACGGAGCAGGGGCGCGGCCTGAAGGGCCAGGCGGCGGAGGTCATGGCCTGCGTCAGCGAAGGGGTGGGGCTCGATGGGGAAACGCTCGGGACCCTCCAAGCTACACTCGACGCCATACGAGACCGCTTGCATGAACAGGGGCCGTCCGGCAGGTAGGGCCCGTGGCTGCGGGAGCGCTTCGCCACTCCCGCAGGCACTGATGTGTGCCGGTTAGCGCATTGTGCCAGAGGCGCCCCCTATCCCCCGGCCGGGAACGCGCCGCTTAAGCGGGTAACCCAGTGGGCGGATTATCGCCTTAACCCGCTTGCTGAGCTTGATATACAGCTCGACCGCGCGAATTCTGCCTACATGGGAATACATGAACTATCCCCCGGTGGTCCAAGTTTTAGTCCGCATCCCCCTTGGGGAAAATTCACGCGGCATTGACAGAGGAATGTGGATCGCTCCTCACAACGTCCCCATGCCACCGTCGATTATGATCTCGCTGCCGATCGTATAGACGGCTTCGTCCGACGCGAGGAAGACGACGGCCTTGGCGATGCGGTCGGCCTTGATGTTCTGCTCGACGGACTTCAGGTTAGCCTCGCTGAAGCCGAGTTTACCATAGAGGGTTTTCTCCTCCTACAATAAGGAACAAAATATATCTCTCAATGAGCGTGCGGAGTTGGGCTTTCATCGCATTCACACTTGACGAGCTTACTTTGGATGTTTTTGTGAATTTGCAGAAGGGAAAAATGCTTGAATATTTGAGGATGCGGCTGGAGAGTCGTGTTCAAGCGTGGCGCTTATCCTGACTGACCGGAACTTTAAATACTGGGATGATAATGGCAACCGAGCGAAGAATAGAGGAATTTTCAGAGGATCTTTCCGCTGCCATAAATGATGCCACGCTCGGCCGGCGTGACTGGTCAGATGTGTGCGCATATTTGACAACGGCCTTCCCTGGATCCTATGCGGCCATCCTCAACCAGAATTTTGCAAGACCCGAGGTAAATTTCGCCGTTTCGGCCGGTATAGAAGAGGGCCACTTCAGGTCTTTCCTTACCCACTATTCCTATGTGAACCCATGGCGGAACTTTTGGGAACACGCCAAGAACGGATCAATAATTGTCTCTGAAAGAGATGCCCCGGCGAGAAATTATGCCGATACCGCGTTCTATAACGAATGGATGAGGGCTGTCGGTGACTTCGATGCCGCCATCGGCCTCAGGCTGCGGGTTGATGACGAGCAGATCATCTATGTACCGGTTCATTTTTCCGAGAAGCTGGCGAACAACTATACTCCCCTCTTGGATGCTGTCATGCAGGGTATCCGCCGCTCTCTCACCAATTCTCTTCAAGTCGCCTCCTACATGCGGAAGCCCTTGGAGCAGGCAGCGGCAAGATCAGCTTTGATTGACAGAGGCAATGTCATTGCATGTGTTGTCGATGACGGAATGCTTCTGCTTGAGGCCAATCAGAAAGCCGTGGATGCTTTTAGCACCGGTTACCCGGTTCGATGCCGGCTGGGGCGTGTTCGTTTTGTCAGGCCATCCATGGATGTCAGCTTGATGGCTGCCATTCGAAGCCGGTCACGAGATCTTACCGGAAAGTTCGTGATGACGACTGGAAACGACCAATGGCTGATAACGATAAACCAATTACCGCGGGCGGCAATCGTCAGTTTGGTAAAATGCCAGAAACAGTTTCTGCTGCAGGTCCATAGGCTGGCTCCGCAAAATGGTAAAGTCGATGGCGACCTGCTTTTCGAGGCTTACAAATTGACGCCCTCCGAAATCCAGCTATGCCGTGCCCTCGCAGGGGGATTAATCCTGGCCGAGGCGGTGAAATTCAATGGCATCAGCTATGAGAATGGTCGACAGAAGCTGAAATCGATCTTTAAGAAAACGGGCGTCTCCAGCCAGGTGGATTTGAATTCACTTCTCAGATTGCTGTGTTGAAGACGGTAGGAGCGGATTGCAGCGGCGATAGGCCAGCTCTTCTACGGGGTGGCAAAAGCCGCCCGAATAATCGGGCGGCTTGGAGGCTGCGCTATGCTGGGTACGCGGATGCTCACAGGATGAAATCACTTTCGAGAAGGGTGTATTTGCCATCCAGCTTCACGACGAAGTCAGCCTTTTTGTCGCCGTCCGTATCGCCGTGGATGAAGGTTTCATTGCCCTTCACCTGATAACTCAACTCGGCGCCATTACCGGAGAACTTCCCCTTGCCGATGAAGTCGAAGTCGGCGACCTTCGATACATCGATATGGTCGCCGTCCTTCCGAGAGAAGTCCTCGATCACATCGGTCTTGGCCGCCGTGGAGTGAGAGGCGGACAAGAAGACGAACGTATCTGCACCGGCATCGCCACCGAGCCAATTCTTACCGGAGCCGGCGACCAATCGGTCATCTCCTGTATAACCCCAGGCCCAGCCATCGGCTTTTCCAAGTGTGATATTGTCGTCGAATGCGGAGCCGTTAATGTTCTCGATATTTTTGGCGGTCTCCTTGTTGCCAAACCCATCATCGAGAATATTGACCTTTGCCTTGCGAAGATCCACGACGATACCCTTCTGGCCGAGGTCTTCCCAGAATTCGAAATTAAGGGTGTCGGATCCCTTGCCGCCGTCAAAGCTGTCCTTGCCGCTAAGACCGCGGAACTCGTTGTCTTTCGCGTCACCCTTGAACTTGTCATTGAAGTAAGTGCCGATAACGGACTCGATATTCTTCACAGTATCGATGCTGCCGAAGCCATCCTTGATCGTTCCTTTCTCCAGGTTGGCGGCAATACCTTTCTTACCGTTGTATTGCTGATCCCGATAATAGCGGACTTCATCCCATCCCTTACCACCGTCAATATTGTCTTTGCCGCCGAATCCGACAAATGTCTCACTCTTGCCGCTGCCGATAAATTTGTCGCCCAGATATGAGCCCCGATATTCCTCGAAGTTCTGGAATTTGTCGCTGCCGCCCCAACTGTTTTTCACGATACCTTTCGTGGCATCGAGCACGAGGCCTGTCTTGGCATGGCCCTTGTCCCAGTAGGACTCCTCATATGTCAGGGTATCCCGTCCCTTGCCACCATTCATGGTGTTGTTGCCAGGGCTTCCTTTGATGAAGTCATCACCACTGCCGCCAGAAATCCTGTCGTCACCTGCGTTCGTGCCGATGATGATATCTTCCTCATTACCTGTCCCTTTGATCACGTCGTTTCCGGACGTCAGACGCGAGGCCAGCTCCCAGAAATCCTTCGCCTTAAGCTCAGAGAAAATCTCGGATGCTTTAAATTCGGCCTTGGTGAAGGTCAGGTATTTGCTGCCGGAACCAGCAGTAAAGTCGGCTCCTGTCACCGTCCCCTTGGTTGCAAAATCGCCCTTGAAGGAAAGACCCTTGCCTGTCAGCGTGATCTGGTCTCCGTCATCGTCACGATAAACAGCTTTGGTCGTTGACTTCGAAACCAGCTTCAGCGTGTCCAGATCGTAGAAATCCTCAAGCCACGCTGAATCCTTGAGAGCCTTGCCAAATGTAATATTTGCCACGCGCCTTCTCCTTGAAAAAGGGATGCTGCCAGAGGACAACATCGTTCGTTTAAGGACGGATAAGCGTAAGCGCCGCGTCTAGAAGTAGAATCCACCGCTCTGGAGGTTCCCGTCCTAGGATACTATGGAACATACCGGTGGAAGAATGCGCCCCCCATTTGGGAGTTGCGAGATTCCTGCAGATTGTCCTTAACTTCGTCGTTGAAGGGGATATATCGCCTGGACGCCACTCCTGCCGATATCGTCCTACGCGATGTCCATCTGGCACCAAGCGACGGAGAAACCCCGTGCTGGAGTGACGCAGTCAGGAGCGAGGTGACGGTACTGGGCAGGATGCCCTTCCCTTCACGCGAGGGCATATCGGCTCCTCTATGATGTTCGGCGTAACCCTCTCGGCGGTCCACTCGTTGAATGAGGAGCAACCGGCGTCAAGGCCCTACCACTTAGCCAAATGGAGAGCCTGTCCAGCGATTTAGGGGGCTATTCCAGCAGGGCCGGCTAAAGCGCGCCGGACAGCACCGTCAAAAGAGCGATCGGCACAATTGCAATCGATAGCGCAATTGCCGTAGCAGATACCATCTTGATGTGTTGGGCGCGTTTCGCCCGGGTGGGATCCCACTCGTAGACCATTTTCAGTGTTCTCCAGCTGCTTCATGCATCGGGTGGCGCTGAAACACGTAGGCGCTGCGGCTCCCTGTTTCATCTGGAGCTTGCGTCAGAGTGATCAATAGGTGTTCTCTCCGCTTCGTAACTCCCCGCGCCCCAGTAGCCGGTGGCCACCACCTGGCGATGGCGGGATGGGCATATCCGCTTAACCGTTCAAAAAGGCGAAAGCCTGAAATCCTACCATTCGGCGTTCGGATCCGCGAGAAATGGTGAGATATCTGCGCAAGACAGGCCCGCAGCTTGAACAAGGGCGATGCATCTGGCTCGCTCTTCTTCAATCGCTTCAGCGATCATGTCCACCGGGTTCCGCTGCCCACGGCAGAGATGGCGTGCGGCGATAGACCATGCTGTCCGCCGGGTATCCTGTGAGGGTGATGCGCCTTCAATGCTCACGCCGTTCTCCTTGCAGCCTGGAGATTTGACAGGCGAGCCTTGCCCCGAGATGGAAATCGAGCTGCTTGCTCCAAAGCTGGCGGATAAAGGGAGAATACCCGGGAGCGGACAAGCGCTCACCGGGCCTAGTGTCGAAACAGTTCTGGGGGAACACTCGACGCTGTGCTTGTACCGAATATTCCTTAATAGTCAGTATCAGGGCCCGAAGAGCAGGTAGGGCGGGACGCCGAGGGCCATAAGTCCCGCGAAGATCAACACGACCATCCATCAGAGTCTTGTCGTTTTCCTTCGAAGTGCCTGTCTTTTCCAGCATAGTAGTTTCTCCGCGATGAAACTATCGCACGTAAATCTTATCACCCACCTGAAAGCCGAACGGAAAAGATAAGATGCCCGTGTTGGGAAATGGAGATAAGGTGCCAAGCCACAATCCTTACTGATCGGTAAGGATTCTGTTGAGGTTTCAGAAATCTTCCTGTACGGTAAGCCACTTCAGGAGATCATTTATGTTCAGGTCCTCACGGGAATTCGGCTCCGCCATCCGGGAGAAACGCAAGGCTCTCGGCTGGACGCAGACTGAGCTTGCTGCACGTTCCGGCACGGGAGAGAGATTCATCGTTGAGCTTGAATCCGGCAAGCCGAGTTGCCAGCTTGAAAAATCCCTCATCGTCGCGCGCACTGTTGGGATTGAGATTGGCGATCTTAAGACCGCTCAATCGGCTTTCAAGCCGCCGGATGACGACCTCGCCTTCCTGCCGACCTTTGGTGGCGGTGGATGACGACGATATTCTACGAGGCTCTGCCCGTCGCTCACCTGACTTTCGAAGATGAATGGCGACTAGACTATAAGGCGAGCTGGGAAGCGCGCCGCTTAGCATTCCCGGTGTCGCTCACCATGCCACTGCGTTCAGGCCCTGTGGGGGCCGACAGGCTCCTGCCCTGGCTTGCCAATCTGCTTCCGGAAACGCACCTCGCCGAGATTGGCCAGCGGCTGAAAGTCTCCCCCCAGGACATCGTCGGCCTGCTTGGCCACATCGGACGGGACACGGCAGGTGCATTGTCGATCGGCGAACCGCGAAAAGCGGGCGTTAACGTGCAGCCTATACCACATGCGGAGGCGCTGGAGCGTATTCTGAATGAACTTCCCGCCAAGCCTTTTCTGGTCGGCGAACGCGGTGTCTCCATGTCCCTTGCGGGTGTCCAGGAGAAACTGCCGGTCTTCGTTGATGACAAGGGCAGGATTTCCATTCCAATCGAGGGAACACCCTCCACGCATATTCTGAAGCCGGATACGAAACGGCTTGCGGGTAGCGTGGAGAATGAAGCCTTCTGTCTCGGCGTTGCGAGGGCATGTGGATTGGAGGCGGCTGAGGCGACGATCGGCGTTGCGGGTAAACGACGCTATCTGTTGGTGAAGCGCTACGATCGTTTCACGGATACGCGAGGTGAAATCCGCCGACTGCATCAGGAAGACCTTTGCCAGCTAACAAGCCGTCTACCTTCGCAAAAATACGAGCGATCCTCGTCAGGCCGGGGCGTAACACTGAAGATGATGTTCAATGTCATCAGCGACCTTATTTCGCCTTCCGAGCGCCTGACGTTTCTTGATTCGGTGATCTTCAACGTGCTGATCTGCAATTCGGACTCTCACGCCAAGAACTATTCGATTCTGATCGGTGCGGGTGGGTCGGCAAAGATGGCGCCGCTCTATGACCTGATGTGCGCCGCCGTCTATCGTCAGGTCGATCAGAGCCTGCCGCAGAGTATTGCCGGACGGTTCAACGCTTCGGATTTACGACGGGCGGACTGGCAGGCGTTGGCTGATGCGGCCGGATTAAGCGGCGCATCGACCGTGAAGCGCGTCAGGGAGCTTGCCGAGCGTGTCAGCGCGGCGTGCGAGAACGTCGCGCCGCAAGTAGGTGGCATTGCTGGCGATCCTGCGAGGGTTCTGGAAAGGATCACCCACAGCATTCAAAAGCGGTGTCAGCGAATTCAGGTACAAACCTGGCGCTGAAGATCAGGTCCGACCCGAAGACTACATCGGGTCAGCGAAGGTGTGGACCCACCAGGGAAGCGCTCAACATCTTCAAGTCGCCATCGACGCCATGTGGACCGCCTCATGATCAGGAGTCGCCCAGCAGTGACCTTGATGGCGGGACCGGGCACCCTTTGCCTGGTCGCGCGGTAGGTAGAGCGGCGCGTCCGCTTGGTGCGGGCGACAGGCTCCTTATCTTCTGCTTCCATCCTGAGGTGCCGGATCGCTCCTCACAGCGTGCCCATGCCGCCGTCGATCATGATCTCGCTGCCGACCGTATAGGCCGCCTCGTCCGAGGCGAGGAAGACCACGGCCTTGGCGATCTCGGAGGGGGTGCCGAAGCGGCCGGCCGGAACGAGGCCCTTGATGTTCTGCTCGACGGACTTCAGGTCCGCCTCGCTGAAGCCGAGCTTGCCGTAGAGCGGCGTCGAGACGGGGCCGGGGCTGACCGCGTTGAGGCGGATGCCGCGGCCGATCAATTCGCCGGACAGCGTGCGGATGAGGGATTGCAGCGCCGCCTTCGAGGCGCCGTAGACGCTAGAATTTGGCATGCCGACATGGGCGTTGACTGAGGTGTTCAAAACGATCGAGGCCGGATTCGCAAAGAGCGGCAGCAGGGCCTGGATCAGGAAATAGGGTCCCTTCACGTTGATGTCGAAGAGGCGGTCGAAGCCCGCTTCGTCCCAGGCTTCGAGCGGCTTGAGCAGCGCGATGCCCGCATTCACGAAAAGGATGTCGAGCCCGCCGAAGGCCTCCTTGATCGTCGCCGCCACTTGGCTCTGTCCGGCGATGTCAGCAGCATCGGCCTTTATGACAAGGGCGCCTTCGCCCAGTTCGCGGCGCGCAGCCTCCAGCGTTTCCGGATTGGTGCCGGTGACCGCGACGCGGGCGCCTTCGGCGAGGAATTGCCGGGCGGTTTCAAGGCCGATGCCGCTGGTGCCGCCGGTGACGAGCGCGCGTTTGTTCTTGAGCCTGTCCATTGTCCTGTTCCTTTCTGTCCCGTGGTCGGGTTGGTTGGCCTGAATATGGCGCAAGCCGGATGTCCGGACTATGATGCAGACTGAAGATCTACTTTCCGGGAAAACCGAACGATGAAGCTCGATGGCATGGCAAGTTTCGTGGCAGTCGCCGAAGCGGGTTCGATCAGCGAGGCAGCGCGCCTGCTGCGCCTGTCGAAGTCGGTGGTCAGCGATCGGTTGGCCGAACTGGAACGCAGCCTCGGCACGACGCTGCTCCACCGCACCACCCGGCGCCTGTCGGTGACGGAAGACGGGGCCGCCTTCCTCGAGCGTGCCCGGCGCATCCTTCGCGACGTCTCCGATGCGGCGACGGAGCTTGCCGAGCGGCGCGGCGCGCTGGCCGGCCCCATGCGCATCTCCGCCCCCGTCACCTTCGGCCGGCTGCATCTGGGCCCGGCGCTCTATCCGTTTCTGGCTGCCAACCCCAGGATCGAGCTTGCGCTCGACCTCGACGACCGCCGCGTCGACATCGCGTCCGGCGCCCATGACGCGGTCCTGCGGCATGGCACGATCGACGATTCCCGCCTGATGGTCTGGCGACTTGCGCCGAGCCGCCGCGTGCTGGTCGCCTCGGCCGACTATCTCGCCCGCCACGGCCGGCCGCAAACCACCGCCGAGCTCGATGCGCACAAGGGCATTTTCTATACGAACCGGGGTGTCGCCGACTGGCGCTTCGCCACCCCGCGGGGCGGCGAGATCGTTCGCGCGCGGGTGGGCTTGCGCGTCAACAACGGCGACATGATGCGGGATGCAGCGGCGGCCGGGCTCGGCATCGCGCTTCTGCCCGCCTTCATAGCCGGCCCGGACATCCGGGCGGGCCGGCTCACGGTCGTTGACGTGGGGGCGGAGGCTGCCCGCGAGTTCATCTACCTCGCCCATCCGGAGGGTAGGCGGCCCTCGGCCAAGCTGCGCGCCCTTGCCGAGCACCTGAAGACGGCTTTCGGTGATCCGCCTTATTGGGAACAGGGCATGAGCTGAGTGCTGCAAGGCATCGGACCGCAGTCGCCCTTCAGCCGAGCCAGGCGTCGATGAGCGCGATGCCGAAATCCTCAAAGTCCTTCGTATTGCCTGTCGCGAGAGTAAGGTCGTGGGCGATCGCGGTGGCGGCGACTAGGCCGTCCATTTAGGACATGCCCCGGCCGGCCCGCTTCGCGTCGCCCATCAGCTCGCTCAGGCCTCCGGCGCGGATTGAACGGGGAATTTCGGGGTCGGCAATGGGTCTTGAAAAACCCAAGTTGTTAGGTTAATTTGAAGCATGGTCACCGTTCTCCGCGAAGCAGGAATGCGATTTGTCATTTACACAGATGACCACGATCCGGCGCACGCACATGTTTATGGAGACGGAGAAGCCCGCATCAATATCCTCGATGTCGCGGTGTTATCGAACCGGGGAATGAAGAAGCGGGATTTGGGCAAAGCCCTTGCCATTGTTCAGGCGAACAAGTGCCTTTTCATCGAAAATGGGAGAGCATCCATGGATGAAATTGTCTTTGAGGATCGTCACTACCGCGAAACTACCATGAAGGGGGACGCAGAGCGCGCCCATGCGCCAATTCCTGCTTCGGCCCGTTTTGATGAAGCATCCGGGCGCATCGTCGTGGATTTCACTAACGGTGCGGCATTCATGGTGCCTGCCCGATCGGTTCAGGGCCTTGAAAAGGCAACGGTTGCACAGTTGGCAGAGGTTGAGCTCTTGGGCGAAACCGGCCTGCACTGGGAAAGCCTGGACGTCGATTTCACCATCGTCGGATTGATGAACGGCATATTCGGGACTGCAAAGTTCATGGACGCGCAGCGCCGAGGCGGTCAATCGCGATCTGCGGCCAAAATCCAAGCAAGCCGTGCTAACGGTGCCAAGGGCGGGCGGCCCCGAAAGATCAGCTAGGCATGCCCTCGGGTAGTGCTAATTATTAAACCCATTTTAGTGGGTTGAATAAATCGAGAAAGTGCATTATTTGATCCATTTAAAGGGTCTAGTTAATGCATCTAACTCTCCAAACCCATTTTAATGGTGAATGGCATCACGCCGCGACGCTGGAGCTCAAGGACGACGCGGCCGGCTTCCAGGGTGCGTCGATCGTCGATTACGATCTTGACTATTTTGTCACTGTAGCATCGGCGGAGTTTGTGACCGGAAAGGCGGTCCGCGACCATCGCGCCTTATCCGTCCGTTATCCCGTTGACCTCGAAAACCGATACAGCCGTAGCTGGCCATCGTTCCTGTTGGATCTCATGCCGCAGGGGCATGCAAGGCGAAAGCTTGCCGAGCATCTCAGCCTTGCTGAAGGCGCACGCGCCTCTGATCTCCCCCTGCTTCTGCGATCGGCAACGGGCGGCATAGGCAATATCCGGATCAAAGAAGCGGCAGAGGCCGAAGCGGAGCGGCTGGGTGGTGTTGAGCGCCAAGGGGTTACAGAAGCGGAAATCCTTGAACGGTCTGATCGATTCATGGAAGTTGCCGATCGCTTTGGAATGCTCGCCTCCGGCTCAAGCGGCCTGCAAGGCGAATGGCCGAAAGTCTCGATGACCCAGGCGAATGACGGTCTCTACTATCCCGACAGCTTCGTGACCGATGATGAGGCTGTGCGCCACGTCATCGTCAAACTGGTACGCAGCAACGAGCCTGTAGACCGCCTGATTCTCGAAGGCGAAGCGCTCTATTCGCGGATCGCTCAAAAGATCGGTCTGCATGTCAGCGAACCTTCGACCTACGCTGAAGGTATCCTGATCATTCCTCGTTTCGATCGGAAGAAAAAACACGGTGGCGGAACCATCCGGCTGGGTCAGGAAAGCCTGGTGTCAGCGATCGGCGTTGCCGATTTCGGCCATGTCGGCACGCATGAGGCCTATATCGACGTTCTGCGCCATTATTCGGCCGATCCCTTCACAGACGTTGTGGAATACTTGAAGCGCGACATCGCCAACCTGGCGCTCGGTAATCCCGACAATCACGGTCGGAACTCGGCAATCAGCAAGCATCAGGACGGCACGATTCGCCTGTCTCCGCTCTTCGATTTTGCACCGATGAAGCTTGCCAGGGAAGGGATCGTGCGCTCCACTCGATGGGCGATGATGCGTGACGGTGGTCGTGATCATCTTCCTCATTGGAAGTCCATTTGCGCTGAACTGACGATCGATGCTGCAGAGCAGAAGGCGCTCGCGGCTACGCTTTCTGAGTTTGCCGAACACCTGCACCGGGCTCCTGCCATGGCGAAGGATTTGGGGGCGCCTCTAGATATTTTGGACCGTGCGATGGGACGCTGCATCGAGATCGCAGATAGCGTTCTAACGGCGTGCCACTGATGACGAAGGGCAGCTAAATGGCTCGCTGGAAGAAACCCACGAAGGAAGAGATTCTTGTAAACCGGCGAACACTGGCGGAGCGTGCTCGAACTGGTGATCTAACGTTGCCTGGAGCCGTTGCAGATATCCGAAAAGGTTTCGGCATGACCCAGGAGGAGTTTGCTAGTTTGTTGGGTCTTACCAGGCGCCAGGTTGCCGAGATTGAAGCTGGCACCGCAAATCCGACGATGGAAACGTTGGAAAAGATTGGTCGATTGTTCGGCTTTGGTGTGGGGTTTGTGCCTAGAATAGGCAATAGAACCGCTTAACGGAAATAAAGATCAAACTTATCCATCTTCGTACAGTACCCGCCCGCGCGCTACTGGCTTCTCAAGGGAGGGGTGAGCGGCCTTCCTCGAGCAGTTCGTGACCTCACTCCGGCTTCCAGCCGTTCCGAATAGTGGTGATCTGATGATGCTAACTGTCGTGATCGGCTGCTTGTGACCTTGGCGTTGTCAAAGATAAAGTACGCCCGAACCACGAGCCGACGAGAAGCAGGGCAAAACCGAGTGCCAGCGGGGAGAAAAACGCCTCCTCCTGCAAAATTGCATTTATGGTAATCATTACAATTACATGGAAGGCAAACAGGCCATCGGGATCGCCGGTCATGTAATAGAGCGAGAGACATTTGCGTGCCAACAATGCCAGAAAAATAAGGAAGGCGAACGCGGCTATACCCATCTGGTACATCATTACGCCAATAGCACTTTCCAGCGGAATATCAGCGATACCCTGCGCTTGCCATCGAACCCAGTCCACCTTGTCCTCAATCGACCCTGAAAGATTGCCTCCGAAGCCAAGCCCAACTCCAAGTGGATTGTGGATGAAATCGCGAATGCCGGCGAGAAGGCCGAGCACATGGTAGTCGCCGACGCTCCGGCCGTAGACGATTGCTGCGCCGATGTACAACAGCGCACCGGCAAGGAGCGCGGCAATCGCGCCGCGTGAAGGAAGCACTATGAGCGCTACCTTGAGCGCTACGGCGGCAACAAGGGCTATCAGCGCTCCCTTGGAGCCGACGACTAAGAGAACCGGGAAGGCGAGCAAAACGAAAAGCCAGCGGTCCCTGAAAACCTGCCACATGCTGATGATCGACAATGCATAGGCAAAGCTGATGGGATGGAAGTTCGGACCGCTCAATCGAAAAACCTTCGGAAGCAGGTCTCCTACCCCAGGAATGTTGAATAGGGTGGTCGTCATAACGTCTTCTAGGT
>QFCS01001249.1_pt1 | contig 16283 bp, 19 predicted proteins | sample 3576561 | NCBI WGS metagenome assembly QFCS01 | reverse complement strand
GGTGTAGATCCGGTCGGCGCGCGCGGTGGGCGCCGTGGTGAGGGCGGCGTTGCGTGCGACCAGGTCGGCCTGTCCGGCGGAGAGGCCGAGCACCTCGGCGGCCTTCGCGGGGTCGTCCCGGCAGAGCGCGACGAGCGCCTCGAGCACCTCGGTGCGGGCGCCGGTGAGCTCGGGCAGCGACAACGAGGCCAGGTCGAGGCCGTTCCCGCGGGTCGGCACGGACTTGCCCTCGCTCGGCGGCAGCAGGATCAGCACGGCCCCAACGATAGGGTCGAGGTCATGCCGAGCAACGTCGTGGTCCGGGTCAGGGCGAGCGCTCCCGCGCTGCAGGAGGGCCTGGCGGCGATCGCCGCGGAGCTGGACCTGCCGGGCACCTTCCCGGCGGAGGTGACGGCCGCCGCCGCGGCCGCGGCGGGGAGGGACCTGCCGGCGGCGCCGGACCGCACCGAGGTGCCGTTCGTGACGATCGATCCTCCGGGGTCGATGGACCTCGACCAGGCCCTGCACATCGAGCGGGCCGGCGACGGGTTCGTGGTGCACTACGCCATCGCGGACGTCGCGGCGTTCGTGGCACCGGGCGATCCGGTCGACCGGGAGGCCCACCGGCGCGGCGAGACCCTGTACGGCGCGGGATCGCGGATCCCGCTCCATCCGCCCGAGCTCTCCGAGGGCGCCGCCTCCCTGCTGCCCGACCAGGTGCGCCCGGCACTGCTGTGGACGATGGCGGTGGACGCCGCGGGCGCCTGCACGGACGTCCGGGTGGAGCGGGCGACGGTGCGCTCGACGGCGCGCTGGTCGTACGCCGAGGCGCAGGCCGCCCTCGACGACGGCACGGCGCCGGAGGTGCTCGTCCTGCTGCGCGAGGTCGGCCTGCTGCGCGTCGCGCAGGAGGCGGACCGGGGCGGTGTCTCGCTGCCCCTGCCCGAGCAGGAGGTCGACGAGGCCGGTGACGGCTTCCGGCTGAGCTTCCGCGAGCAGCTGCCCGTCGAGGAGTGGAACGCGCAGATCTCGTTGATGACCGGCATCGGTGCGGCGTCGCTGATGCTGGAGGCGAAGGTCGGGATGGTCCGCACCCTGCCGCCCGCCGACCCGCGCGACGTGGCCCGACTGCGCCGGGTGGCCCGCGGTCTGGGCATCGCCTGGCCGCAGGACGTCGACTACCCCGACTTCGTGCGCTCGCTCGACCCGGCCGTCTCCGAGCACCAGGCGATGGTCGTGGCCTGCACGCGGCTGCTGCGCGGCAGCGGCTACGCCGCGTTCGACGGCGAGCTGCCCGAGCAGACCCGGCACTCGGCGATCGCCGCGGCCTACGCCCACGTGACCGCCCCGCTGCGCCGCCTGGGCGACCGCTACGTGGGAGAGGTCTGCGTCGCGCTGTGCGCCGGCACGGAGGTTCCGGGGTGGGTGCGCGACGCTCTCCCCACGCTGCCCAAGACGCTGCAGGACTCGGCGCGTCGCGCGGGCGCCTACGAGCGAGCGGTGCTCGACCTGGTCGAGGCGGTCGTCCTCGCCGACCGGGTCGGCCAGGACTTCGCCGGCGTCGTGACCAGTGTGCGCGACGGCGAGCCGGGCCGCGGCGTGGTCGTGCTGGCCGACGTCGGGGTCGAGGCGCCGGTGACGTCCGCCCGCGACCTCCCGCTGGGCGACGACGTCACCGTGCGCCTGGAGTCCGTCGACGTCGCGGCCCGCAAGGTCGCCTTCGTGCTGCCGTGAAGGTCCTGGTCACGGGGGGAGTCCGTTCCGGGAAGTCGCGTCACGCCGAGGAGCTGCTGGCCGCGGCCGGCGCCGTGACCTATGTCGCCGCCGGCCCCGTGTACGACGACGCCGACTGGGCCGCCCGCATCGCCGCGCACCGCGCGCGGCGGCCCGCCACCTGGACGACCGAGGAGAGCCGTGACGTCGCCGGTGTGCTCGACGGCGCCGGTGGGGCGGTCCTCGTCGACTGCCTGGGCACGTGGCTGACCGGCGTGATCGACGACGCCGGACTGTGGGAGGCGGCGGTGGGCGAGGTGGAGGCGCACGTCCTCGGGCTCCTCGACGACGTGCTCGCGGCGCTCGAGGCGCGTGGCGAGGACGCTCCGGACGTGGTGCTGGTGACGAACGAGGTCGGGCTGGGCGTCGTACCGGAGCATCGCTCGGCGCGGCTGTTCCGCGATCTGCTGGGCACGATCAACCAGCGGGTGGGCGCGGTGTGCGACGAGGTGCACCTGGTCGTCGCCGGCCGCGTGCTCCGGATCTGAGCGGGCCGACGCCGCCTCAGGTGCCGGCGAGACCGATCAGCAGCACGGCCAGGGCGAGCTCGATGCCGGCGCCGAAGACGTCGCCGGTGACTCCGCCGAACCGCCGCACCGCGTGCCGGGTCAGCAGCGCGACGACGAGTGCCGCGACGCCGACGGTCACGGGGCCGCGGACGGGGTCGGCGAGCGCGGCGAGCGCCGCGAGCGCGGCCCAGCCGAGCACCGTCAGGGCGATCGGCACCCGGCGAGTGAAGGTGACGCCGAGCCCGTCCGCCCGCGCGGGCGGTGCGATCGTGCAGCAGGTGATCCACAGCGCGGCCCGCGACGCGCAGACGGCGGAGCCGGCGACGACGGCGGAGCGCAGGTCGTCGGCATCGCCGACGTACCAGGCGAGGGCGGAGGCCTGGGCCCCGAGGACGATCACCAGGGCCGCCGCCCCCGCGGGGCCCGCGGTGCCGCCCTTCATCACCTGCAGGGACCGCTCGCGGTCGTAGGAGGAGGTGAGGCCGTCGGCGACGTCGGAGAGGCCGTCGAGGTGCAGGGCGCGGCTGCCGGCGGCCAGCAGGGCGAGCGCGGCGAAGGCGACACCGAGGGGCGGCAGGTCGGCGCGCCCACCGGCCCAGCACGCCAGGCCGACCAGGACGCCGAGGGGCAGGACCGCGAGCGGCGCGAGCAGGAGTGCGCCGGTGGCGACGGGCGGCGTGACCCGCAGGACGGCGGGCACGCGCAGCGCGGTCAGCATGCCGATCGACAGGCGCAGGCTCCGTCCGGCGACGGCGACCCGCGGCTCGCTCGCGCGGCTCACCCGGATCACTCGGGAGGCAGCAGATCCGCGAGCAGCGCGACGTCCCGCAGCAGCGCCACGGCGGAACGCAGCACGGGCACGGCGGCGACGGCTCCGGATCCCTCGCCGAGCCGCAGGCCGAGGTCGAGCACGGGCTCGAGCCCCAGCTTCTCCAGGGCGAGCGCCTGTGCGGGCTCCGTCGACCGGTGACCGGCCGCGAACCAGGCCGCCGCACCGGGAGCGATGCGCTCCGCGGCCAGCGCGCACGCGACGGACATCAGCCCGTCGAGCAGCACCGGTACGCCGTTCTCGGCGGCCTCCACCAGGAAGCCGACCGTGGCGACGAGGTCGGCGCTGCTGAGCGCGGTGAGCAGGTCGAGCGGGTCGGCGGTGCGGGCGCCGGTCCGGTCCAGCGCCTGCTGGACGACGTCCTGCTTGTGGCGCAGCGCGGCGTCGTCGACGCCGGTGCCGCGGCCGGTGACCTCCGCGGCGGGCAGGCCGAGGCAGGCGGCGACCATGGCGGAGGCGGGGGTGGTGTTGCCGATGCCCATGTCCCCGGAGAGCAGGAGCTGCGCGCCGGCGGCGATCTCCTCGCGCGCCACGGCGCGCCCCGCCTCCAGCGCTCGCGCGGTCTCGTCGGCGCTGAGGGCGTCCTCCACGTGGATCGCTCCACTGCCGCGCCGCACCTTGTGGGCGCGCACCTCGTCCGGCACGCCGTCGAGGTCGTCGTCCACGGCGATGTCGAGCACGCGCACGTGGACGTCGTGGGCGCCGGCGAGGGCGGACACCCCGGCCTTGCCCAGGACGAAGGTGCGCACCATGGCGGGTGTGATCGCCGGGGGGTAGGCCGAGACGCCGTGGCTCGCCACGCCGTGGTCGCCGGCGAAGATGACCAGGCGCACGTTGTCGAGCGGTGCGGGCGGCACGGTGCCCTGCACGGCTGCGAGCCACACGCCGAGGTCGCCGAGCCGTCCGAGCGCTCCGGCGGGGGTCGCGAGCCCGGCGAGCCGCGTCGTGGCGGCCGCGCGGGCATCGGGGGAGGGCGGGGGCACGACGGGGACGCTCATGCCCCGCAACCTATCCTCCCGGCGTGGCGCACTCCGTCCTCGTGGTCCCCGTTCCGCCGCTCGAGCCCTACGTGCGCGCGCGGTGGGAGCACTACGACCCGTCGTGGGTCTCCCGGGACCCGGTCTTCACCCACGCCCACGTGACGGCGTTGGCGCCGTTCCTGACGGCTCCGGGGGAGGCGGACCTGGCGGCGGTCGAGCGGATCGCCGCCGCCACGCCCGCCTTCGACTTCGTGCTGAGCGACGTGGTGGCCTTCCCGGACGGGATCGTCCATGCCCCTCCCCGTCCGGCCGGACCGTTCGCGGATCTCACAGCCCGGCTGTGGCAGGAATTCCCGCAGTGCCCGCCGTACGACGGCCGCTTCGACGTGGTGCCGCACCTGACGCTGGACCGGATCGATCCGGCGAAGGGCGTGGACGTGGCGCGGGTGCGTGCCGACCTCGGCGGGCTCCTGCCCGCGGCCTGCCGGGCCGAGCGGCTCGAGCTCCACTGGTACGACGAGGGCGACTGCCGCGTCCTGCGGAGCTGGCCGCTCGGCCGCTGAGCGCTGCCGCGGGGTCGCCAGCTCAGTGGACGAGCTTGAGTCCGACCACGCAGCCGATGAGACCGAGGATCAGCAGCACGCGCAGGACGCTCGCCGGCTCGTCACCGCTCGCCATGGCGTAGGCGACGGTGAGGGCGGCGCCGATGCCCACCCACACGGCGTACGCGGTGCCGACGGGGAGGGTGCGCATCGCGTAGCCGAGGCCGCCCATGCTGGCCACGAGCGCGACACCGAAGACGACCGACGGTGCGAGCCTGCTGAACCCCTCGGAGCGTCCCAGGGCGGTCGCCCAGACGGCCTCCAGGATTCCCGAGACCACGAGTACCAACCACGCCATGACCGACCACTCCTCGTGGCCGTCTTGTCGCGCTCCGGGTACGGCTCCCTCGTCCGGCAGCCGGTGGGCGGCTGTGGCGGTGATTCTACCGTGATCGGTTGCGCCGTGATGTGCGCGTCGGGTTGCGGCATGGGGGGTCTGGTGGTGCTAGAGTTCGTGACGTTGAAGAGTGCTCCCGTGAGGGAACCTCCTGCGTCCGCCGGGCGCAGTTCATCTGGTGGTACTTGGTCTTCGGTTCAGCTGGGCATCAGGCAAGGCGGATGTCTTCAGCAACACCCCCGCTCGACACGGGTCGGGCGGACGAACACCAAGGAGAGATCATGGCTCAGGGAACCGTCAAGTGGTTCAACTCCGAGAAGGGCTTCGGCTTCATCGCCCCGGCTGACGGCAGCCCGGACGTCTTCGTCCACTTCTCGGCCATCCAGGGCAACGGCTACAAGTCGCTCGACGAGAACCAGCAGGTCGAGTTCGACGTCACGCAGGGCCCGAAGGGTCTGCAGGCGGAGAACGTGCGCGCGGTCTGACCGACGCGACTCGCGACGCGAGCCCCGGTCCGCTTCGGTGGACCGGGGCTCGCGTGCGTCGTGGCCCGCCGCCGTCCGGGGGTGGCCGGGGGAGATTGCGCGGAACCGCAGGTGCGTGGCGTCGTGGTGGCCTACCGTGCAGCGCATGACCCCCCGTCGTCTCGTCTCCGTCGTGGCCGTCCTGGCCGTCTCCGCCCCTGTCGCCGCGTTGTCCGGTCCCGCGGACGCCGCCGCGTCGGCCGGCAGGTACTACAGCAGCTGCGCGAAGCTGACCAAGGACTTCCCCCACGGGGTGGCCAAGAGCCGCAAGGCGGCGCAGAAGCAGGTGCGCCAGGGATACGGATCTCCCGCCTACGGCAAGCGGGCCCGATCGGTCTACGCGACGAACAAGGGCCGCCTCGACCGCGACAAGGACGGCACCGCCTGCGAGCGCTGAGACACGTCGAGAGCCCCGGTCCGTTCCGGCGGGCCGGGGCTCTCGTTCTCTCGCCGCGAGTGCGACGTACGGCGGCGGTCCGGCCCCGAGAGGCCGGGCCGTCGCCGTACGCGATCGGTGTCAGGCCGCTGCGACGGCCTTGTCGTTCGTCCCGAGGGCGTCGCGCAGGTCCGTGAGGATGCGCTGCAGCAGCCGCGAGACCTGGACCTGCGTCACGCCGAGCTGGTCGGCGATCTCCTGCTGGGTCATCTGGTCGTAGAACCGCATCCGCAGGATCCAGCGGTCGCGCTTCTTCAGCCGGCGGCAGGCCGGTCCGAGCATGGCGACGGCCTCGCTGTGGCCGAACCCGGTGTCGTCGACGGCGAGGAGCTCGCCGAGCGTCGATCCGGTCTCCTCGGAGACGGGCTCGTCGATGGACGAGGCGCGCGACAGGCTGCCGCAGGCCTTGGCCTCCTCGACCTCGCTCTCGGGGCAGCACAGCTCGTCGGCGAGCTCGCCGATCGTCGGCGGACGTCCGAGCACCTGGGTGAGGAGCTCCTCGGCCTCGACGAGCCGGGGGCGGAGCTCCTGGATCCGGCGCGGGGGCCGCACCGACCAGCTCGAGTCGCGGAAGTACCGCTTGAGCTCACCGAGGATGCTGGGCACGGCGAAGACGAGCAGGTCGTCGCCGCGGGTGGGGTCGAAGGCGTGCACGACCCGGGTGAGCGCGAGGCAGGCGACCTGCTCGAGCTCCTCCTGGGCCTGGCCCCGGTTGCGGTAGCGCCCGGCGAGCGAGCGTGCGACCGGGATGTTGAGGACGATCGCCTGCTCGAGGAGCTCCTCGCGCTCCGGTCCGTCGAGCTCGTGGGCGCGAGCGAGCAGGTCTGCCGTGCGGGTCTTGCGCTGCTCGGCCGACAGGGTGGTCTGCGGCGGTACGTCCTCGAAGTACGAGGCCGCCAGGGAAGGTGCTGCCATCAGGGTGGACACGGACATTTCTTCACTCCCGATACTCGGAAGAGGCGTGGCGGTTGGCTGGGCCACGAAATGATGTGTGCCTGAGGACTACCCCGGTTGAACCGGGTTCATACCGACGGAGCGAGAAAACTTTCGGCGGGGGAATTCTCGAACCGTGCCGCCGTCAGGTGTCGGAGCCGGATGCCGGGGTACCGGCTGAGGCAGTCGGTGCTCTCGAGCGTCGGCGAGGCCCCGGTCCGAGGTTGGCGCCTTGCAGTGGGAACGGCCGGGGCCGCCCCCTCTTCGTGTGCCCATTCCTTCGTATCGCTCGTGCCTTCGTATCGCTCGTGCGTAGCTTCGAGGCGCTCCTCGGACGGGACCTCGGGTTGCCCCGTCCGAGGAGCAGGAAGGAAAGTTGAAGCACGAACACCATACGCATATGGCAGGCAATCACGCAAGGGCGTCGTGCTGGTCAGCCTCCGCTCTTGAGCACCTTCATCGTCAGCCGGGAGTCCACGCGGGAGATCGCGGGGTCGCCCATGAGGCGGGTGGTGAGCCACTGCTCGTAGGACTCGAGGTCCCGCGTGCGCACCCGGATGAAGTAGTCGGGAAGGCCGAACATCCGGCGCAGCTCGACCACCTCGTCCATGGCGACCGTGCGTTCCTCGAAGGCTTCGACGGTGGCCCGGTCCTTCGCGACGATCTCGGCGTGGATGAGGACCTCGAACGCCCGTCCCAGCGCAGCGTGATCGACGGTCGCGGTGTAGCCGGTGATCACGCCGTCGGCCTCCAGGCGCCGTACGCGGCGCAGGCAGGGGGCGGGCGTCAGGCCGACGCGGTCGGCCAACTCCTGATTCGTGAGCCGGCCGTCGCGTTCGAGGATGTCGATGATTGCGCGATCCAGGGAATCCACGCAACGAGATTGCCCCGTGCGCGACCTCCGGGGCAACAGTCGCAACCAACGTGCGCACTGAAATGCCTAGCGTTGCGCCCATGACCGACGCCTCCCTCCGCCCGCTCTCGGCCCCCTCGGCGAGGTACGCCGGCCTCGGGGCGGCGGCACGCCACGCGGGGGTGATGTGGAGCGGTCTCTTCGCCCTCGGCATCGGGTTCGGCGTCCTCGTCACCGACCACGGGCTGCCCTGGTGGCTGGCCCCGTTGCTGTCGGGCGTCGTCTTCGCGGGCTCCCTCGAGTTCCTGCTGATCGGCATGATCGCCACCGTCGTACCGCTCGGGGCGATCGCGACGACGACCCTCCTCGTCAATGCCCGCCACCTCTTCTACGGGCTCTCCTTCCCGCTGGAGCGCGTCGACGGTCGGTGGCGTCGCGCCTACAGCGTCTACGCCCTGTGCGACGAGGCGTTCGCGCTGCTGAGTGCCCGCACCGCCGGACTCACCGCCGGGCGGATGCTGTGGACCCAGGCCGGATTCCACCTCTCCTGGACCCTCGGCGCTCTCAGCGGCGCCATTGCCGGATCGACGCTGCTCGCGGGCGCCGAGGGCCTCGACTTCGTCCTCACCGCGCTCTTCCTCGTCCTCGCCGTCGACGCCTACCGTGCCGAGCCGGATCCGACGACCCTGCTCGTGGCCCTCGGCGCCGGCGTGCTGGCCGCGATCGTGACGCCCGGGTCGCTGCTGCTCGTGGGCATGGCCGGCTTCGTCGTGGTCATGGCGGCGCGCCACCTCGGGAGACGTCGTGCCTGAGCCCGCGTACGTCGCCGCCGCCATCGCCACGGCGGCCGCGATCACCTTCGCGCTGCGCCTGCTGCCGTTCCTCGTTCGCGGCGCCTTGCGGGACAGCCCGCTGGTCGCCGACCTGGGACGCTGGATGCCGCTGGGGGCGGTCGTGGTGCTCGCCGTGTCCTGCCTGGCCGCCATCGACGTGACGGCGCCCGGGTACGGCGCCGGGCAGCTCGCCGGCGTCGCCACGACCCTCGCAGCGCACCTGTGGCGCCGCAACGCGGTGCTCAGCATCGTCGCCGGGACCGGCGTGTGCGTCCTCGTCTCGACTTTGTGGTGACCGTCCGGAACTCCGGCGGCCGGTGGAGCGTTCACCAGATCACGATGCGCAAGAAACCTCGACCATTCCGGGCCGATCGACCTCGAACCGACGTGCACCACGTCGCTGAGGTGATCGGCCGATGACCCCCCTCCTCTCCCTCCTGCTCGGCATCCTGGTCGTGCTCGCGATCACCGCGGCCACCGGGTACTTCGTCGCCCAGGAGTTCGCCTACATGGCGGTCGACCGCTCGCGCCTCAAGGCGCGTGCCGCTGCCGGCGACGCCACCGCCGCCCGCGCCCTCAAGGTCACCCGCCGCACCTCGTTCATGCTCTCGGGCGCCCAGCTCGGCATCACCGTCACCGGCCTGCTCGTCGGGTACGTCGCCGAGCCGCTCATCGGCGACTCCCTCGGTGAGATGCTCGGCGGCGTCGGCGTACCGACCGGCGTCGGCATCGCCGTCGGCACCCTGCTCGCCCTCGCGTTCTCGACCGTCGTGCAGATGCTCTTCGGCGAGCTGTTCCCCAAGAACCTCGCCATCGCGCGGCCCGAGCCGGTCGCCGGGAGCCTGTCGCGGTCCACCCTCGCCTACCTCAAGGCCACCGGCCCGCTCATCTGGATCTTCGACCAGTCCTCCAACGTGCTCCTCCGCGCGCTGCGCATCGAGCCCGTCCACGACGTCGAGCACTCCGCCACCGCCCGCGACCTGCAGCACATCGTCGCCGACTCCCGCGAGACCGGCGACCTGCCCGAGGAGCTCTCCGTGCTCCTCGACCGGGTGCTCGACTTCCCCACCCGCGACGTCGAGCACGCCATGGTGCCGCGCACCCGCGTCGACGTCGTCCCCGTCGGCACCGCCGTCGCCGACGTCCGCCAGCTGATGGCGACCGGCCACTCCCGCTACCCCGTGACCGACGGCGAGCACGGCGTCGTCGGCGTCGTCCACCTCAGTGACCTGCTCCGCGCCGAGGACGACGTGACACTGACCGACCTGATGCGCCCGCCCCTCGTCGTACCGACGCGGCTGAGCCTGCCGGTCGCGCCCGAGGAGTTCAGCGGGACCAGCAAAGAGCTGGCCGGCGTCCTCGACGAGTACGGCGGGTACGTCGGCGTCATCACCTTGGAGGACCTGGCGGAGGAGCTCGTCGGCGAGCTCACCGACGAGCACGACGAGGACGAGCCCGCCGCCGTCAGCGACGCCGAGGACTCCTGGGTGGTGCCTGGCGACCTGCCTCTCGACGAAGTCGAGCGCACCCTCGACCAGGACCTGCCCGCCGGGGACTACCAGACCCTGGCCGGCCTGGTCATCGCCGCTCACGGGCGGCTGCCGCGGGCCGGCACGGTCGTCGACGTACGGCTGCCCGACGACCCCGCCGATCTCGTGCTCGACGAGGAGCCCGCTCCTCGCTTCGCGCGGATGGAGGTCGTCGAGGTCGAGAACCACGTGCCCTCGCTGCTGCGGGTGCGCATCGAGCACGGCCGCACCGACGGGAACGAGGAGGAGGCGTGATGGAGAACCCTGTCGTGGTGGCTGTCGCCACCGTCGTGATCATCGCGGCAAGCGCCTTCTTCGTGGCCATCGAGTTCGCCCTGATGGCCGCCAAGAAGCATCGCCTCGAGGACGCCGCACCGGACAGCAGAGCCGCGCGCGCCGCCCTGCGCAGCTCCTCGGAGCTGACCGTGCTGCTCGCCGGGTCCCAGCTCGGCATCACCGTCAGCGTCCTCGCCCTCGGTGCCATCACCAAGCCCGCCGTGCACCACTGGCTCACCCCGCTCTTCGAGACGTGGGGTGCGGCGCTCTGGCTGGCCGACGTCGCCGGCTTCGTGCTGGCGCTGATCGTCGTGACCTTCCTGCACCTCGTGGTCGGGGAGATGGCGCCCAAGTCGTGGGCCATCGCCCACCCCGAGCGCTCCGCGACCCTGCTGGCGATCCCGATGCGCGGATTCATGTTCCTCACCCGGCCGCTCCTGCGGGCGCTCAACGACGCCGCCAACTGGTGCCTGCGCAAGGTCGGGGTCGACCCCGTCGACGAGATGGCCGGCGGGCAGGACCCCGACGGACTGCGCCAGCTCGTCGAGCACTCCGCCAACGTGGGTGCGCTCGATGCGTCCTACTCGGCCCGGCTCGCCGGAGCCCTCGAGCTCGAGACGCTCACCGTCGGCGACCTCGTGCGCGACGACCCGCCCACGGCGGTCCCCGCGGCGGCGGTCGTGGCGGACGTGCAGGCGGCCAGCCGTCGTACCGGGCACCTGCGGATCCTCGTCGGCGAGACCGAGCGGCCCGTGGGCGTGGTCCACGTCCGCGACACGCTCCAGCAGGACGGCGCCAGCCCGGTCGCCGGGCTCGCGCGTCCGGTGCTGACGCTGCCGGCGGACACGAAGGTGTACGCCGCGCTGGCGCGGATGCGGGAGACCAGCAACCAGCTGGCCGTGGTCGTCGACCCGGCCGACAGCGATCGGATGCAGGGCCTGGTGACGATCGCGGACCTGCTCCAGCGGCTGTTCCCGCTGCGCGAGCAGCCTGCGTGACGGGGGCGCGGGCACGACGCCGAGCGGCGTCGTGCCCGCGCTCAGGCGCCGGGCTGGCAGAACCGCAGCGTGTTGCCGTACGGGTCGATGATGTCCAGCGTCGGGCCGCCCGGCGCGTCGGCGTCGATCCCGGGGCGCAGCCGAGGGTGGCCGCGCTCGGTCAGCTCGCGATGCAACGCCGCCACGTCGCCGACGGGGATCCACGTCGCCGAGCCGGGCGTGCCGTCGCCGTGGTGCTCGGACAGGTCGAGGACCACGGCGTCGCGCGTCACCCGCGCGTAGACCGGCAGCCCGGGCTCGAACCGGTGGACCCACGCCACCGCGACGCCCAGGTAGTCGACATAGAACCTCTCCGCGACCGACCACTCCTGCACGCGCAGGACCGGGACGGGCGCGCCCAGTCGAGCCGGGGAGGGGGAGGCCGCGTCTCCTCGATCGGCGGGGGAGGTCATGCAAGCAGAGTAGCCACGGCCGCGGTGGGCGTCGTACGGCGTCGGGTGTGGGTCGGCGGGTCTGGCTCGGCGGGTCGTCGGGGGGCATGTAACACGCTGTTCGACTCTCTGCCCATCAGTTCCCTGCGGCGACACGCCGAGAATCGGGCGTCAGCGGGCAGGTAAGTCGTGGGCAGTCAGGTGGACAGCGTGTTACATGACCGCGGCCGCGCCGCCCCGCCGGCTCCGGCCGGGCCGAGGGGACGGGCCGAGGGGACGGGCTGGCCTGTAAGCCGGGTTCTGTCCCTGTCTCCAGGGGGCGACCATCCATCTACGGCTGCCGTTGCCGACAGCCTCCAGCGACCTACCCGCACACTCGGGCGAGCCACCCTCCTGGCCGAGGCCTGCGTGTGCTGTCTGGTCTTGCTCCGGGTGGGGTTTGCCGAGCTGCACCGGTCACCCGGCGCACTGGTGGGCTCTTGCCCCACCGTTTCACCCTTACCGCGCCCCGAGGGGCGAGGCGGTCTGTTCTCTGTGGCACTTTCCCGCGGGTCACCCCGGGTGGGCGTTACCCACCACCCTGCTCTGTGGAGCCCGGACTTTCCTCGGGACCCGACGCCTCGCGGCGGTGGGTCACGCGGTCGCCCGGCCAGCCCGTCCGCGGGTCACTCTAGGGGAACAACCGGCCCCCGCCCGCAGTTGAGGGTCACATGAACGAGACGACGCAGCCCGAGATCCGCATCCAGGCGCCCGCGATCGTCTTCCCGGGCGCCAGCGCGCGGCACGAGTCCGCCTTCCGCACCGCGCACGACCTGCTCGGCCGCCGGGCCCCGCGTGAGGCGCTCGAGGTGCTCGAGCCCGCCCTCGCCGAGGAGCCCGGCAACCGGGGCCTGCGCTCGCTGCAGGCCTGGGCGTTCCTGATGCGCGCCCAGCTGAAGAAGGCCGAGGAGCAGCTGCACAGCCTCGTCGAGGAGGACCCGGCCGACTCGTGGGCGCGGCACGCGCTGGGACGCTCGCTGGAGCGGCAGGCCAAGTACGACGACGCGCTGCCGCACCTGCGGCTCGCGGCGGCGATGACCGGCGACCCCGAGCACGAGTACGACGTGCTGCGGGTCGAGCGGCTCGCCGGAAAGATCAGCTGACGCGGGTGATGTCGACGCGCACCGCGAGGTCCGCGGTGTCGGCGCCCGAGTAGATGCCGCGCAGGGGCGGTACGTCGCCGTAGTCACGACCGTGGCCGATGGCGACGTACCGCTCGGCGGGGGCGGCGTCGACACACGGGTCGTAGCCCTGCCAGCCGTCGTCCCACCACTCCAGCCAGGCGCGGGACTCGCCCGCGACGGTCTCGCCGACCTCCGGCTCCGCTGCCGGATGCACGTACCCGGAGACGTAGCGCGCGGGAATCCCCAGCGATCGCAGTCCGCCGATCGCCAGGTGCACGAGGTCCTGGCAGACGCCGGCGCGACGCCCCCACGCCTCGGCGGCGGTGGTCGCGACGCCGGTGACACCGGGGAGGAGGTCGACCTCCGCGGTGACCAGCCGGCTCACCGCGAGCGCGGCGTCACCCGGCAGCGCGGCGTCGGCGCCGATGAGGCGCACCTGCGCGGCGAACTCGTCCGGTGGGGCGACGGCGTCGGAGAGGACCAAGAACTCGGTCCAGCGGTCCCGCACCTCCCGCGTCCCGTACGACGCCCAGTCGGTCACGGCACGCGGTGCGGTCCCGCTCCGGTGCACCTGCACGGTCGAGGTGGAGGTGACGGTCATCGTCTCGTGCGGGTCGACGACCTCGAAGGCCGTGACGGTGCAGCCGAAGTAGTCGGTGTAGGTGTGGATCCACGGCTTGGGGCTGACGTCGAGCCGGCTGTGGACGACGATCTGCTCGGGGGTGGTCGCCGGCGTCATCCGGGCCTGGTTGTACGACGCGACGGCGTGTCCGTCGTACCGGTACTCGGAGGTGTGCACGATCCGCAGCTGCAGCGCCATCAGGAACCCACTCCCTTCCAGGCCAGCGCCTCGGCGCCGGCGAAGTAGCGCCGGCTGACGGCGTCGGTGGCGGCGGCGCAGGTGCGTTGCAGGCGTTCCATCTCGTCGGGGAGGTCGGCGACCAGGTCGGCGAGGGCGCGGTACTCCAGCTCCGCGCGCACCCGTCCGATGAGCCGGTGTGCCTCGTCGCGGAAGCCGGCGCGCTTGGGGTCGGGGTCGATGTCGTCGAGCGCCTGCTCGGCGCTCTGCAGCGCGAAGACCACCGAGCGCGGGAACAGCCGGTCCAGCAGCAGGAACTCGGCGGCCGCGCGGTCGGTCTCGATCCCGCGGTAGGTGCGGAGGAAGGCGTCGTACGCGCCGGAGGCCCGCAACGCCGACGTCCATTGGCCGGCGCCTCCCGACAGGGCGGTGGTGGCGACCAGCCGCGAGGTCATGTCGGCGCGCTCGATGCTGCGGCCCAGGACGATGAACTGCCAGCTCTCGTCGCGGGTCATCGTGGCGTCCGAGGTCCCGGTGATCAGGGCTGCGCGCTCGCGCACCCACTGGAAGACGTACGGCGGCCGCAGGGTCGCGAACCGGCCCGAGGGGATCGGGCGCCAGGTGGTGTTGATGGCCTCCCACAGCGGCACCGACAGCGTCTCGCGGGCGCCGCGCGCGGACTCCCGGGCCGCGGTGAGGGTGGCCGCGATGGAGCTGGGGGAGTGCGGGTCGTAGGCGAGCAGCCGCAGCACCTGGTCCATCGTGACCGCCGCACGCAGGTCGATGCCGAAGGCGGCGGCGTCCTCGGGCTCGATGCCCATGCAGGACAGGAGGTCGCGGCAGGTCTGCGTCTCGTCGATGCCGCCGTCCTCCAGGACGAGCTGGGTCTGCACGTCGAGGATCCGCGCGGTGTTGTCGGCGCGCTCGATGTAGCGGCCGATCCAGAACAGCGACTCGGCGATCCGGCTCAGCATCAGCGGACCTCCCGCGCGTGCTGCCGTTGGTCCTGCTGCTGCTCGGGGGACGTCGGTCCGGCCAGGACCCAGGTGTCCTTGGTGCCGCCGCCGCGCGAGGAGTTCACGATCAGCTCGCCCTTGCCGAGCGCCACCCGCGTCAGACCACCGGGCAGTACCCACACCCGGTTGCCGTCGTTCACGGCGAAGGGCCGCAGGTCGACGTGCCGCGGCCCGAGCTCCCCGTCGACGAAGGTCGGCACGGTCGACAGCTGGACGACGGGCTGCGCGATCCACGAGCGCGGATCCTCGACCACCTTGCCCCGCAGCTCGTCGAGCTCGGCCTTCGAGGCGCGCGGCCCGATCACGATGCCCTTGCCGCCCGAGCCGTCGACGGGCTTGAGCACGAGCTCGTCGAGCCGGTCGAGCACCTCGGCCAGGTGGTCCGGCTCCCCGCACCGCCAGGTGTCGACGTTGCGGATCACGGGCTCCTCGCCGAGGTAGTAGCGGATCACGTCGGGCAGGTAGGTGTAGACGAGCTTGTCGTCGGCGACGCCGTTGCCGACGGCATTGGCGATGGTGACGTTGCCGGCGCGGGCGGCGTCGATCAGCCCGGGACACCCGAGCATCGAGTCGGGACGGAAGTGGACGGGGTCGAGGAACTCGTCGTCCACGCGGCGGTAGATCACGTGCACCGGCGCCAGGCCCTGGGTGGTCCGCATCATCACCTCGCCCCGCCGGCACACCAGGTCGCGTCCCTCCACGAGCTCGACCCCCATCGTGCGGGCCAGCAGGCTGTGCTCGAAGTAGGCGCCGTTGTAGACGCCCGGCGTCAGCACCACCACCGTCGGGTCCGCGACCCCCGCCGGCGCCGCGGCCCGCAGCGCCGCCAGCAGCCGCTGGGGATAGCTCGCCACCGGACGGATCCGGTGCTGCGCGATCGTCTCCGGCAGCGCCGCCGAGATGGCCCGGCGGCTCGTCATCACGTACGACACCCCCGACGGCACCCGCACGTTGTCCTCGAGCACCCGGAACTCGCCGTTGTTGTCGCGGATCAGGTCGATGCCCGACACGTGCACCCGGACGCCGTTCGCCGGCCGGATGGTCGCCGCCTGGCGGTGGAAGTGGGAGCTGGTGGTGATGACGCTGCGGGGCAGCACCCCGTCGTCGAAGACCCGGCCGGCGTCGTACACGTCGGCGAGGAGCATCTCGAGTGCCTGGACGCGTTGCTGCAGGCCCCGTTCGATGACCGACCAGGTGTCCATCTCGATGACCCGCGGCAGGATGTCGAGCGGCATCGCCCGCTCCTCGCCGCCGATGTCGAAGGTGATGCCCTGGTCGAGGTAGCCGGCCTGCAGGGCCTCGACGCGGTTGCTGAGCTCGGGGGTGGTCAGCTTGTCCAGCGAGTCGCGCAGCCGCAGGTACGGCGGCCGCAGCTGCGCACCGTCGAACATCTCGTCGTAGGCCGGTCCGGTCGTCCCGTAGCCCTCGAACATCGTGCTCCTTACGGGACCCTACTCATGCTCTGTGACGCGGATCTTGCGTG
>QFCS01001022.1_pt1 | contig 16308 bp, 15 predicted proteins | sample 3576561 | NCBI WGS metagenome assembly QFCS01 | reverse complement strand
TTTATCTCCTGTTGCTTTATCTTTTAGATGATTAATATTTTGTTCATAATTTGGACTAGAATTTAATTTTTTCAACTGCCCGCAAGGTGTTCTTGGTGCTCTAACAGGTATAAAAGGTGTCGTAATAACTGAATCATCACCTATATCTTGGCTCGGATTAGTTGGGTTTTCTTCGTTTGGGTTTTGTTCATTCGGATTGGTTTCTTGAGGGGTAAAACCACCTGGTGCATTACCTCCGTTGCCGCCATTTCCACCAATTGATCCATAATTACCCGGATTGTATGGGTCACCCTCATTACCATTTGAAGGATTACCCGGCCCTGGTTGATTACCGTTTAAACAATCTTGATCCACAATAATTTGAACTATCGTTTCGGGGTCCGGAGTAAAACTACCGTTGTTAACATAACTGCATTGTCCGCTCCTCATCCCTTGTAAGTCGTGTTCTCCACTAGGGCATATACATCCTCCAACTGTAACAAATGTTAAACAATCAATCATACCCATTCCGCCACTGAACGTTGTTAATTGAATCACTAAATCTGTAATTTCCCCCACTTCTATATAACTAATCTTTCCATCCAAATCAACAGCTTGTTTTTGCTCGATTTTTGTCTTGTCTTGCTCAGTTAAATCATAAACAATAATCCTGCCATACATGCCTCCGTTGGCATCAATACTAACGACAAGGTTTTCTATTAAACGAGTTTCTCCTTCACGGGTTAACGAAAACGTATAAGTTGTTTTACCGTTTTTAATGATTTCAATAATTTCATCGGTATAAATCTTATAATTACTTATGGAATCAGAATTGCGAGCGAATAGCGAACTTTCTCTTCCGATTTTTTCGTTAGCTACTTTAATTTTAGCGGATAATTTTGGCTCTTTACTGTTCAATTGATTCCAATTAATCCGTTTCATCTTAATTTCACTTTTAAAATGGTGACCATCCGCTTCCAGATGATCTTCATCAAAAGTGCAATTGTAAAAAAGAAGTAAACAAAATGAGAATAGTGTTAAACAAATGAGCTTTTTTAGGTTTTTCTTCATGGGTTATAGTTTAAAATTAATAATTATTTTGTGTCTGTTTGTCGTTGTTTAGTATGCTCTAAAATTTCATCAAACAAGTTCATTTTTCTCTTTAAACGTTTAACGTTTTTATAACAAGAAAAAGTGTATGACTAAGCTACAAATAAAAATTTAAATCGTGTTATGCAAATTTTAATTATTTTTACCCTGATTTTGCATAATGAATTATCTTTGACTAAAAAGGAATAGTATGAATACAGTAATTGGTTCAAAAATTAAAGCATATAGAAAGCAAAAAGGATGGTCGCAGGAATATGTTGCTGAAATTCTTCATCTTTCTCAATCTGCTTATTCTCGTATTGAAAATGGTGATAGTAATTCATGGGTTAACCATTTAGAAAAAATTTGTGAAGTGTTTGAAGTCACACCAGAGGAACTAATAAAAAATGAATCAATTATTTTGAGCAATAATCAGCAAGGAGGTACTTCTACCAATGCTCTAGTGATCAATCAACTATCAGAAAAACTAATCGAGCAATATGAATTACGCTTAAAAGAAAAGGATGAATTGATTGAAGAATTAAAAAATAGTTTGGAAAAGCTTAATAAGTAAATGCTCAAAAAAATAGTGTACTTGTTTATTAAACTTTCTTTATTTTCACCTATTCAAAAACGCCAACAAAACCTCATTCGCATTACCAAAAGTAGGAGGCTGATCAATTACACTTACCACTCTTTTTTTGTTTAACTTATACGTCAAATCAAATTCGGTAGTAAATAAAATAACTGACAAAAACGGATTATTGATAAAGGGAAGTAAGCGGTCAAAAGTACTATCAACAGTATGTATTTCAAACAATTCTTCTTTTTGAAATCGAAATTTTAGTTCTAATTTTAATTCATTTTCTTCTAAAATAGGTCGAATAAAAATATTTTTTATTTCGGTGTTGCCGATGGTTTTGGCAAAAGTACCGTCAGAAAGACTTGTTTTAAGTTGTTCATAAAACACTGAAAATGTTGCAGTAAATAACATATTTTTATTTTTTATCCTTTCGGAATCGCTTCAATTAATTTTTTGGTATACTCACTTTTTGGATTAGCATACAATTCATCCGCATCGGCTATTTCTTCAATCTTTCCTTTATTCATTACCAAAACCTGATCACTCATATATTTAACCACAGCCAGATCATGTGAGATAAAAATATAGGTAAACCCAAAATTCTCTTTGAGCTCATTCAACAGATTCAACACCTGAGCCTGCACTGAAATATCCAGTGCCGAGACCGATTCGTCACAAACAATCAGCTTCGGTTGCAAAGCAATGGTACGGGCAATTCCGATACGTTGCCGCTGGCCCCCTGAAAACTCATGGGGATACCGGTTAAAAAATACTTCTCCTAAACCAACCCTTTCCAGAAGTTCAATGGTTTTTATTTTTCGCTCTGCGTCGTTTTGATACAATCCATGTACCTTCATGGGCTCCATAATGGCTTTTCCGACCGGAATTCTCGGATTCAAAGACGAATAGGGATCCTGAAAAATAAGCTGGATTTCTTTCCGAAGCTTTCGGATTTCAACTTTATTGAGTTTCGTAATATCATTTCCTTTATAGAAAATCTGTCCGGCGGTAGCCTTATCCAATTGCAAAATAGCATTTCCTAAAGTAGATTTTCCACAGCCGGATTCGCCTACCAACCCCACTGTTTCTCCTTCATAAATTTGAAAACTCACCCCGTCAACTGCTTTAAACGATTGTTTTTGACCAAACAATCCAACCGCAGAAAAATATTCCTTTTCCACGTTTTTAACCTCAAGAAGAGGAGCTTTAGCATATATTTTTTCCTGATTCTCTTTCCGCTCTTCAGCAGTAACAATCTCACTTTTAATTGCTCCTTTTAAAAAATCCTGAATGGTCGGAAGTCTTTTTAAACGAAAATCCAGTGAAGGACGGGAAGCAATCAAAGCTTTGGTATAATTGTGCTGTGGTTGTTCAAAAACAGCTTTGGCTACTCCCTGCTCCACAATTTCTCCTTTATACATCACCAAAACCCGGTTGGCAATTTCGGAAACCAATGACAAGTCATGCGAAATAAAAAGAATACTCATTTTGGTTTCTGCCTGCAGATCTTTTAACAACTGAATAATCTCCTTCTGAACCGTTACATCCAAAGCAGTTGTGGGTTCATCGGCTATCAACAGTTTTGGTTTGCAGGCAATCGCCATCGCAATCATGACCCGTTGTTTTTGTCCACCGGAAATCTGATGCGGGTATTTGTTAAACAGCACCTCCGGATCCGGTAATTTTACCTTTTCAAATAGTGAAATTACCGTTGCTTTAATCTCATTCTTAGACAGTGCTGTATGCCTTTCTAAGATTTCTGCCACCTGTAAGCCACATTTTAACGAAGGATTCAGAGAACTCATCGGCTCCTGAAAAACCATGGCAATTTCGTTTCCCCTTATTTTTTGAAATGCTTTGTCCGTTAAATGAGTAATGTCTTTCCCGCTAAAAAAGATTTTTCCATCCGTAATTTCTGAAATTTTAGACGGAAGCAATCCCATTACAGCCAAAGATGAAACCGACTTTCCGGAACCGGACTCTCCTACGATTCCAACAATTTCATTTTCATACAAATCATATTTTAGCCCCTTTACAACAGGTACAAATTCCTTTTCCTTTTTAAAAGAAATCGTCAATTTTTTTACCGATAAAAGAATCTCTTTTTCCATGCGTTTAAAATTAATTGATTTTTTTTATTTACATCTGAAATTTCATTTTTTTCGTACTTAAAAAACAGCTCTTTCATTGAGCAGAAAAAACCAATCGTAAACGATTGTTAAATAATTTATATTTTTTTAAGTAAATCTGGGGAAAAAATTAAATTTATATCTTTGAATCATTAAAATTCCAAATCATCACATGAATAGCCTTTACTTGTCTAAAAAATGGTTCTGCCTACGCTTGCTTCTACTGCTTTTTTCGCTATCTGCATTGAGTCAGACACAAGAACAGAAAAAAGAGCTTTTGGCACAATATGATGTGTCAAAAATTAAACAACTCGCAACAGTACTTTCTGAAAAAGCAAAAGCAGAAAAAGCAAAAGCACTTGTTGCCGCCCGAAGAAACCAGTGGCAAGTTTTCAAAAAAAATACTGACGGGAGTGTCGATGAATTAATGGGCTTGTTCCCTGACGGAAGTCCGAAATACTTTTCCGTCAACAACATCAATGCCGCAGTTTCTACCCGGGCAAATCAATTACATACAGGTGGCGGATTAGGGTTAAACCTGAATGGTCAGGGAATGATTGGGGGTGTTTGGGATGGCGGTCCGGCCAGAACAACGCATCAGGAGTTTGGAGGAAGAATGACGGTGGGAGACGGTGTTACCGAACTCAACGGAAACAGCTTTCACGCTACGCACGTTACCGGAACCGTGGGAGCTGCCGGAATTGATGCTGATGCAAAGGGAATGGCTTTTGAGGCTATCGTTAAAACGTTTGACTGGACATTGGATGAAGCTGAGGTTTTAAATGAAATTCAAAATGGTTTACTGCTTTCCAACCACTCTTACGGAACCCGCCTGATCAATGTACCCAGCTGGTATGCCGGAGCTTATTCTCAAGATGCCCTTCAATGGGATATGATCCATCATATTTCTCCCTATTACCTGATGGTTGTGGCGGCCGGAAATGATGGAAACAATAATAATGAAACCCCCTCAACACCGGGTTTTGATAAGCTTACAGGAAATAAAAACGGTAAAAACAACCTGGTTGTAGCCAATGGTCAGGATGCCGAAATTGATGGTAACGGCAACCTGGTTTCCGTGAACATCAATTCGGCCAGTAGTGAAGGACCTACGGATGATTTCAGGATTAAACCCGATATTACCGGAAACGGAACCGGCGTTTATTCTACCAACAGTAGCGGAGATGATCAGTACACCACTCTATCAGGCACCTCAATGGCAAGTCCGAATGTAATGGGAACGTTACTGTTATTCCAACAGCATTACCACAACTTGTATCAAAAGTTTATGAAATCGGCCACGTTAAAAGGTTTGGCCTGTCACACGGCTGATGATGCCGGAAATCCGGGTCCGGATGCTGTTTTTGGGTGGGGATTACTCAATGCAAAGGCCGCTGCGAATGCCATTACAAACAACGGACTGAACACCTGGATTTCAGAAGAAAGCCTGACACAAAATCAAGTGTACACCAAAACCGTTAAATCCATCGCCGGACAACCCTTGGTTGCCACGATTTGTTGGACAGACATTCCGGGTATAGCCAATAACGGAATATTAAACGACCCGACACCGGCGATTGTACATGATTTAGATATTCGAATTACACAGGGATCCACTACTTTTTATCCGTGGAGATTGCAGGCAGATGCAACTCTATTTGCCCTGAGAAACGGGGATAATTTTGTAGATACGGTTGAAACGGTGACCATTGATAACGCCAATGGCGGTGATTATATCATCAGTGTTTCATACAAAGGAACACTGCAAACCAGCAAACAGGACTTTTCCTTGATCATTTCGGGACTTAATTCTACGTTTGGTTTTGTACCACTGGGTTATAACCAGGTAAAATGTGCCGATGAAACAGCTTCCTTTTCTTTTGTATTTAAGAATACCGGCATAGGAAATGTTACGTTAACAGCTATTGATGTTCCGGAAGGTGCCGTTGCAGGGTTCAGTCAGACAACCCTTAACAGTAGCGGGAATTTTGACTTAGTTTTATCTAATTTGTCTGCCGTTGAACCGGGAAATTACACCATTGGAGTTGTAGCAACCGGTGCCAACGAATCTGAAACAAGGTATATTGAACTGAAAATTTTGAGTGCAGCTTTTGATTTGATCACCACGGTTTCACCAATTAACGGGCAAACCAATGTGGCAACCGCTGTCATGTTGTCCTGGGAAGCTGATGTAAATGCAGAAAATTATACGGTAGAAGTGGCAACCGATATTTCATTCAGCACGGTGATTTGGTCTGAAACCACTCAGCATACCGCTGTTAATGTAACTGACCTGAACAGTGAAACGGTTTATTACTGGCGGGTAAAACCGGGTAACCGCTGTGGTAATGCGGTAACATATACGGTCGCCGGATTTCAGACCGGTATTTTTAATTGTAATCTGGAATTTACCGCTACTGATTTTTCAACTGCCGTAATTAACAATGTAGCCAATTCTATTGCTACAGTTCCGATAAATGTCTCAGGTGGCATTATGATTGCCGATTTAGATGTAGCCCTCGATATTTCACATTCCTGGGTACAGGATATGTCAATTTATCTCATCGGTCCACCGGAAACAGGAAGTCCTTCCATTACATTGCTGGAAGAACCTTGCGGTGGCGAAGATGATATTGTTGCCACACTTGACGACTCAGGAACCCTGTTAAACTGTGGTTTTAACCCGGCTATCTCGGGTATCATCAAGCCCAAGCAACTTTTAAGCGAATTAAACGGTTTACCGGCAGACGGTATCTGGACACTTTTTGTCATTGACAAATACAACAATGACGGGGGAGTTATTAATGCGGTTCATTTAACATTTTGCAAGGCAACTCCGGTTGAAAACAACCTGAGTTTTCAAAACAACGGCATCATAACAGAGGTAAACAGTATCAAACTGATTTCAACAGCAGAAATTAATGCGGTTACACCTTTACAGGCCGACTCAAATCAACAATACACCTTACTCGAACCGCCTTTTCTTGGTGTGCTGAAAAAGGAAGGATCTGATTTAACGCTTGGTGATACCTTTACGCAGGAAGATGTGAACCTGAATAAAATAACCTATGCCAACCAACTGACCGAAGAAGCCGCTGATCATTTTGTGGTAAGTATTTTGAATGCCACTTCGGGATGGATTCCCCATACACTTGTTCCGATCACGATTGAAAACAACCTCGGTTTGACAGCAAATAACAGCCCGCAGATTCATATTTACCCGAACCCTTCAAAAGGGCTGTTAACCGTTACATGGTCTGAGCAGCTCGAAACGAATATTGAGATGGCAGATTTGCAGGGGCGGATCATTCTATCCAAACAGTTTTATACAACGGCAGCGGAATTTGACTTGAGCAATCTCTCAGACGGTATTTATATGGTTTCCGTTCAGAATGAAAAAATAAAAACCGCCAAAAAAATAATCCTGAAAAAATAAGCAAAGGCTCCGTGAGGAGCCTTTGTTATACATGAATAATTTCTTCTTCAATCAATAAATCCTCTCTTCTGAACCGCAGTAAAATTTGTGCTACGGCAATCACGTCTTTTTCACAATATGTAATAATCCGGTCAATATTTTTTTCAACATAATATACATACGCTACTTCGCTGCCGTCAATATCATCCTTAGGTGAAGGAATCTGAAGTACTTTGGTTAAAAGCCGCATAGAAGAATAATGCTTATAATCGCCAAACTTCCATAATTCCATGGTATCTAAATGCGGAACTTCCCATGGTTTTTTCCCGAACAGGTTTAATTTTGGCGGAATTTCAACCTGGTTAATAATCATTCGTCTGGCCATAAATGGAAAATCAAATTCCTTGGCATTATGACCGCATAAAATATGTTGAGGCTGGTTAAAATGATTGTTGAGCAGGTTACTGAAATCTTTCAGTATTTTTTTTTCATCCCCAAAGAAAGACGTTACCCGGAAATTCCGCACATCACCTTTGGTCACAAAGTAGCCTACCGAAATACAGATGATTTTACCAAATTCTGCCCAGATTCCGGCCCGGTCATAAAATTCTTCAGGGGTAAATTCGTCTTTGCGTTGATACTGGGTTTTGGTTTCAAACAGGTATTGCTTTTCTTCATCCAGAAGTTTAAAGTTCTCTTCTTCCGGAACAGTTTCAATATCCAGAAACAAAATGTTGTCGAGTTTAATTTTATCTATCATGGCTTTGTAATTTAATCACATAAAGATATAAAAAACATTTTCAAAAACATCCGCCTGCTCGTTTCTCTAATCAAAGTCATCCAGTTGAAAGATTTCATTCACCGTCTTCTTAAAAAGCATGGAAATCTTTAAAGCCAAAACAGTTGACGGAACAAACCGATTCGCTTCAATGGCATTAATGGTCTGACGACTTACACCAATTTTTTCGGCTAAATCGGCCTGGGTCATATTGGCTATTGCCCGTTCAATTTTTATACTATTTTTCATCTTCACAGATTTTTGAAGCCTTGTAAATCATCCAATGAAAACGAATGATAAAAAAGAACAATACCGTAAACATATTGTAAATCATAACGGTAAAAAAAGGAGTGCCGTAAATAAAAAGAATGCAGCACAGCAAAACAATGTAATTGGCATACGTAGCCCAAACCAAACTTTCCAGACGAATCTGCCGAACCATTTCATCTTCCGTCTTTTCTTTAGAAAAAGACAGAAGCAGCCCGCTGACAATCAGCAGGAAGCACAGTATCTCGTCAAGTACATTGTTCTCTATCAATGCAAAAAAGCGACTTTTCTCTAAAAAATCATCTGAGAAAAAAGCGGGTACCTGTCTGTCAAAAAAAGCAATCTCATGCTCAAAGAACAGGTAAATTATCGAAATAACCAATGTTGGAATAAATACGACCCAACCCAGCTTTTTAAAACGATACGGAAATAAATAATTTGTTTTCATAAGGTTAATTTTTAAATTTCGTTTCAAATGTAAAATATTTTTTCCAATATGTAAAACAAACTTTACATTATTATTTAAAAAAAACCGCCCTGACTAATCAGGGCGGTTCAATTAAATTATGCTGTAGAGCGATTACTGATTAACCGGAGCTGAATCAATAACTTTTCCTTTGATGGTAAGTACTTTTGGCACTTCATTTTCGTTTAAAGAAACTGTAACTGTTTTAGAGAAGTTTCCGGCTGTTGCAGCATTATACGTAGCGGTTACCGTTGCTTTTTCACCAGGTTTTACAGGTGTTTTTGTATAATTTGTCGCAGTACAGCCGCAAGATGCTTTTACATTTGTAATTAAAACCGTTTGTTTTGTAGTGTTGGTAAAAGAAAAGTCATGAGAAACCGGGGTTCCTTTTTTAATTTCACCAAAATCATACACTACTTCACTCCATGTTACCGGAGAAGTTGGCTTTTGTGCAGCCGGACTGGTGGTGATTGCCGGTTTAACTTCCGCTTTTTTTTCCTGAGCTGTAGCACCCACTGAAAACAATAGAGTTGCCGCAACGGCAAACAAAGATACTTTTAATGATTTCATACGTTATTGTTTTTAATTAGTTAAATATTCATTTCGAACATAGCAAATATATTGACAAGAAATCAGATATTTGTTAAGCACAATATAAGTTTTGTTAACGAGTTGTTAATCAGCATTACGTGACTCAAATTTGAACCGATCTGTGAGTAGTTTTGTCAACATAAAATAGCAATCCATTGAAGTTTACCCGATTAAACAGCATCATCTTAGCCGGATTCATCTGCATTGCAGGTGTTTTAACCATGCAGTTGCTCATGTTGAACCAGGCTTATTCTTTTGAGAAAAAAGATTTTCAGGAAAAAATTCACTTTGCTCTTCAGGACGTGGTTAAACGGATTTACAAGGATAATAAAACACAACTGGCCATCACCAACCAGGTAAAAAAAATTACCGATGACTATTATATCGTTAACCTTGATGATGTTTTTGAACATGAAGTTCTGGAATACTACCTGAAAACGGAATTCCAGAAAGTTAACCTTGACCTTGATTATGAGTATGCCATTTACGATTGTGCAACCGATGAAATGATTTACGGCAGCTATATTTCCAGCGATACCGGAAAACCGGAAAAATGTGAAAAGTGCTTTAAAAAAAATGAAGGGCTGATTTATTATTTCGGGATCCGCTTTCCCGGTTTGCAACATAAATTCATTACCTCACTGGGCCAATACTGGATTTATACGGCCATTCTTTTTCTGGTTTTAATCATCTATGTTTACTCGGTCATCCTTTTGTTAAAGCAAAAAAAGTACACTGAACTGCAAACGGATTTCATCAACAACATGACGCATGAATTCAAAACACCGCTTTCGTCCATTTTAATTGCTTCACAATATGCCACTTCGCAGGAAGAAATTAAAAACAATCCTAAACTGGCCAAATACATGCAGATTATTACCAACCAAAGCCATAAATTAAACCACCATATCGAACGGATTCTGAATGTAGCCAAAGGTGATGCCAAATGGATTGAACTGGAAAAAAAATCCATCCCTCTCAAAGAAGCTCTTGAATTGGTGAAAGAGAATACCCTGCTGAAAACAACTAAAAACTGTCACATAACCATTGAAGTAGCTGATACGGTAAAGATATGGGCAGACGAATTTCATTTTAACAACATTCTGTTTAATCTTGTTGACAATGCCGTAAAGTACTGTCCCGATAATCCGGATATCGTTATTAAATCCTCTGCTACAGAAAAAGGAATAACCCTTACTTTTTCTGACAATGGCAGCGGGATCTCATCGCAGCATATTGACTATGTTTTTGATAAATTTTACCGCGTTCCCCGCGAAAACAAAAAAGACATTGAAGGTTTTGGCATCGGTTTGTTTTATGTGAAAAAAATCATTGATTTGCATCATTGGAAAATTTCGATAAAGAACAACACGACCAAAGGCATTACCGTATCCCTGTTTATTCCCAAAAAAGACATTCTATGAGTAAGAAGAAAATTTTGTATGTAGAAGATGATGAAACGCTGGGCTTTTTAACCGCCGACAGTTTAGAGAGCCAATACGAAGTGATTCATTTTACCAACGGTCAGAAAGGTTTTGATGCGTTTTGCAACGGTGAATTCGATTTATGCGTTTTAGATGTCATGCTTCCCGATATGGACGGTTTTGAAATAGCCACCCGGATCAGAAGGCGAAACCAGGAAATACCCATTATTTTTCTTTCGGCCAAAACCATGAAGGAAGACCGGATCAAAGGTTTAAAGCTGGGAGCCGATGATTACCTGGTCAAACCCTACAGCATGGAAGAGCTGACATTGAAAATTGAAGTTTTTCTGAACCGGAGCCAAAAAACCCCTTCTAAAAGCAAACAGACCTACTCCATTGGTTCATTTGAGTTTGACCCGACCAATTACTGCGTTTCCAAAGGAAAAGAAATCACCAACCTGACCGAAAGGGAAGCTGCCTTACTGAAACTTTTTCTGGACAACAAAAACACCGTTTTAAAACGCGAAAAAATACTGACGGAACTCTGGGGAACGGATGATTATTTTATGGGAAGAAGTCTGGATGTTTTTATTTCCCGTTTGCGGAAAATTTTTAAAAATGAACCCAACATCCGGATTGAAAATATACCGAGGGTTGGGTTTAAACTGGTATTGGAATAACCTTATTTCAGTAAGCTGTACATATAAGCTTCGATGGCTTTCAGCTCATCATCCGTCATTTTTTTAGTGATAGCAAAATTGGTTTTCATCACTTCGTATTGTGTCGGATCCACAATAGGATCGGCTTTTTCTTTTAAAAAATCGACCATATTAGCGTTCTTGTTTTTATAAATTTCAGCAATTTCAACAATGCTGGGGCCAATAATTTTTTGATTGGGTTTATGACAAGTGTAACACATTCCGCTTCCGTTAAATAGTTTTTCACCCAACTCAATTGGTGTTTCTTCAGTTGAAGATGTACTCCCGAATGGCTCTGATTCCTTTTTTCCACAGGAAATTACTGCAGAGAACAGAACTAAAAGAATTAATCTTTTCATTTTTAATTTATTAAGAAATAATTTTTACCACGTCTTTTGCAAAATAACTCGCCATCATGTCTGCACCGGCTCTTTTAATGGCAGTCACCTGCTCCATCATCACGGCATCATGATCCAACCACCCTTTTTCAGCGGCAGCTTTAATCATGGCATATTCACCCGAAACCTGATACACTGCCACCGGAACATCAAATGCATTTTTAATTTCGCGAACAATATCCAGATAGGCTATGCCGGGTTTTACCATCACCATATCGGCTCCTTCTTCTACATCCATCCGGGTTTCACGCAAAGCTTCAATGCGGTTGTGATAATCCATCTGATAGGTTTTTTTATCTTTCGGAATGTTCAGTGCATCTACCGGGGCACTGTCTAATGCGTCGCGAAACGGCCCGTAATGAGCAGAAGCATACTTGGCACTGTACGCTAAAATTCCGGTATTTATATATCCTTCGTCTTCCAAGGCTTCACGAATTTCGAGAATCCTGCCGTCCATCATATCGCTTGGAGCGACAAAATCGGCACCGGCTTCGGCATGTGAACAACTCATTTCGGCTAAAATGGCTGAGGTTACATCGTTGGCGATAATTCTGTTTTCTATTACACCATCATGTCCAAAAGAAGAATACGGATCTAACGCCACATCGGTCATCACAACCATATCCGGAACCGCATTTTTAATTACTTTCACGGCCCGTTGCATTAATCCGTCCGGGTTTAACGCTTCGGTTCCCTTGTTGTCTTTTAAATGATCCGGAACTTTTACAAAAACCAACACCGTTTTCAGGTTCAATTTCGCTAATTCTTGCACTTCTTTCTCCAATAAATCAAGACTCAACCGGAAATAGTTGGGCATGGAAGGAATTTCTTCTTTCACATTTTTGCCTTCCGTCACAAAGAGTGGTACAATAAAATCGCTGGGGGAAAGGATGGTTTCACGCACCAAGGAGCGAATGGTTTCGTTGGTTCTGAGTCGTCGGTTTCGTCTGAGTGGAAACATAATGCTGGTTGATTTTTGATTATTGATTCTCGGTTTTTGATTGACTTACAATCCTATTTTTTCAGCTGTCTTATCGTAATATTCCTTTACTTTTTTGGGCGGATCAAAACGATAGCCTGCAGTTATTTTTAACGTTGCTATTTCGTCATTCAATCGGATTTGAGCGGTTGTATCTTGAACAAAATCGATATAATTCAGGTTGACAAAGGTAAAAAACGAATCGGAATTATAGCCAATTTTTAAACTCACACTCCATTCATAAATAGCCGAAACGTCACCATCCACACTATTGAATCCTGCACCGGTTGACATTCCGCCGGAAAGCAAGACATGATTATTGATTACAAAATTATAAAAATAAGCAGGAGCCAGTGAAACCAGAAAGATATTGCTTTTGGTGTCATCACCACCATCATTCAAATCGAAGTTGGTGTAATACATCGAAAGATTCGGAATAAAACTGCCGGCTCTTTTGGATTGCCACTCCTTTTGATTGGCAAGGGTTTTAAACGAAAACTTCTCGTTAAAAATATACGAAGTGGTTACGCCAATTTTTGTGCTTCGCATTCGCGGAAAAGGAGCTTCCGCTTGGCCATTGCTCACATAAAACCCTTTTTGATTGATGAACATAAGCGATTGCATCCATTTTTTATGATACAACCGTGTGCTTAAAGTAAACAATTTTGAATTGCTGTTGTCTTGGTTCTCTGCCAAAAAAGCAGGCGAAAACCCGTAGGATACATCGATGAATTTATAACTCAAATTCACCCCAATTTGCTCCCGTCGATTAGGTTCAAATTCCAGGTAATTGTTTGTTCCGTCCAGGTTATAATTGAATATAAAACTGTTGGAGGTGTCAAAATAATATACACTTGTGATTACTTTTTCGTCATAATTTGTAAAATGACTGCTTTGTTCAGCACCCTGCTGAGCAAACGAACAGCTGGTTCCTCCCCAAAACAGTACTATAACAATTTTTACACCCATTGTTTTGGCTTTTGCAGTACCGAAATCAATTTTTCTTCTTCGCTGCCCTTTTCCGGATGATGATCATACACCCATTGCACATGAGGTGGTAAACTCATCAAAATACTTTCGATTCTGCCGTTGGTTTTTAGTCCGAAAAGTGTTCCTTTGTCATGAACCAAATTGAATTCCACATAACGGCCACGGCGGATTTCCTGCCATTTCCGTTGCTCTTCCGAATACGGTAACCTTACTCTTTTTTCAACAATCGGAACATAGGCCTCCAGAAAACTATTGCCTACTTCGGTTACAAAATCATACCAATCTTCCATTGTGATCGTGTCGGTTGCTTTGCAATAATCAAAAAACAATCCGCCAATGCCCCGGGCTTCGTTGCGGTGGGCATTCCAGAAATAATTGTCGCATTGGGTTTTAAATTTCGGATAAAATTCCGGATTGTGTTTGTCGCAAGCTCTTCTGCAAGTTTGATGAAAATGAATAGCATCTTCTTCAAACAGATAATAAGGTGTCAGATCCTGCCCCCCGCCAAACCAGGAATTGATGATATTACCCTGCTCATCATACATTTCAAAATACCGCCAGTTAGCATGAACGGTAGGCACCATTGGATTTTTAGGATGAAGCACCAGACTTAGTCCGCAGGCAAAAAAATCGGCTTCACCAACATTAAAGAGCTTTTGCATCGAATCGGGTAACTTTCCGTGAACCGCCGAAATATTGACACCGCCTTTTTCAAAAACGTTTCCGTTTTCAATCACACGGGTTCTGCCGCCGCCGCCTTCCGGACGTTCCCAAAGGTCTTCACGGAATGCGGCATGACCATCCACGGCTTCCAGTTTGGCCGTAATTTGATTTTGAAGCTCTTGAATGTATCGGTAGAATTTTTTTTTCATGGCTAAGCAGACTGACTTACTAAAGCACAAAGCTTACATCATCTTTGTGTTGCAAAAATAGGGTAATTTTAGTTTATCTGAGGGGTTTGGGGGGGAATTTAACCCGCTTAGAATATCGTGTTCATAACATAGCCCTTCCTGTTAAAACCATTTCTTAACTTATGCTGAAATTTTGTTTGCATATCCAACAATTTATTTTACTATAAATGTTTCTTTTTTATGTGATTCTGAGTTATAATTATCAATACACTTCCAAAACCCTATGTACCTTATCAATCTCGCTGTCAATATAAGATTGGGCATAATGCACATAACGATTAAAGGAAGTAGAAGAATGACTATGACCACTTATTTTACGAACCAAGTGTTCCGGCATTCCCAAGATGAGCAATGTGGTGATGGCTGTTCGTCGCATCATGTGAGAACTCATTTTATCACAAAAGCGGTCCTGTTTGTCTGCGTTCGTTTTTTTGATATTTTGTGCTTTGCCTAATTTTTCTCTCGTTACTTGTATTGGCGTAGTAAAATTGGCCTTTTCTCCAATTACTTTTAGGTTTTTATTAAAATTAAACAACGTTATTTTTCCAAAAATCGGGGTCTTACTGTTTTTAGGTATGTATTTGTTTACAATAATAACAGCATAACCAGGTAATTTAATGGTGCTGTAGGTTTTAGTTTTTTTAGATTTAATTTTTAAATACCAATCATCACCTACTTTCTCAAAATTTTTGTTAGTTAACAAATAAATATCCGAATACCGCAAACCCGTTGTACAACCAAACACAAAAATGTCTTTTATCTTGCGTTGGGCAGGTGTGAGTAAAGCATCAAATTCGATATTATGAATCAAAAATTTTAATTGATCAGGCGATAACACTAAAATATCAATTTCTTCTTTTCGCACATAAAACAACCGTTGAAAATCGCCTGTTGCAAAGTCTTTATCATTTTTGAGGTAATTAAAAAACACTCTGAAAATTTTCATGTTGGCACCCACATAATTGTCGTGGCAACCTTTTTTATAAAAGTAATCGGTGAACTTTTGATAAAACTTTTTCCAGTAATTCTTTTCAGAAAGCAATTCTCTTTTATTGAGTTTATTGGCTTCGCATATCCGTAATTCAAATTTTTGTTGGGCAGAAAACTCAATTAGGTTATGCAACAAATAACGGTAATTGTCAATCGACTCCGGTTTTATTTTTTCGCCGTTTTTCTTTAATCGTTTACCGGTTTCTGTTTCTTTGATAAATTGTTTAAATAACGGAATGAGTTGGTGTTCTTTCTTCATGGTAAATTTTTACAATTGTAGAAAGAATTTTTGGGATGGCAAAGTAATGGGTATATTAACAGAAAAAACACGAGCTTTGAGGCTGTGGGTTTAGTTTTTTGCTTCGAGGTCTGAAATACTAAAAACAATGTGCTTTTTTAGAAGGTAATTATTTGATAGCCAAACAAATAATTGTCTTTTTAAAATAAATTTATTATGAGTGAAAGTATTCCGCAAAGTCAGAGACATTTGCCTTTACTTTGGATTTGATTAAAAATGGTTAAATTTATTCAAAGGAAAGCAGAGGTGAACTTTAGACTTTGCTAGTTAGGAACTAAGCTCCGCATTAGTCCTCTGCCTTCTCCTTGAACCCAGTTGAATTG
>QFCS01004918.1_pt1 | contig 16326 bp, 17 predicted proteins | sample 3576561 | NCBI WGS metagenome assembly QFCS01 | reverse complement strand
CGCCAGGACATCACGGGTAGGGCACCATGTCGAACGAACTTCAGACCGTCATCCTCGGCGATCGCCGTTATGCCGTCCATCGCAAGTGGGCGCGCCTACCGGCCGGCGAGAATTTTGGCTTCCTGTCCGACCTGATGGTCGATGGCGAGGGCCGCGTCCATGTCGCGCAGCGCGGCACGGACCGCCCCATCCTGGTCTTCGAGCGTGACGGTGCCTTCGCAGGGACCTGGGGCGGGGACGTGCTTGCCGACCCGCACTACATCAACCAGGCGCCCGATGGCTCGATACTGGTCGCCGATCGCGACGCGCATCAGGTGTTGCGCTTCGACGGTGCGGGCCGGCAAGTGCAGGCACTGGGCCGGCGGCATTGGCCAGCCCTCGATGCTCCCTTCAACCACCCGACCGCGGCAGCGCAGGCGCCGGACGGCGAAATCTACGTCGCCGACGGCTACGGCAATTCGAGCGTCCATCGCTTCGCCGCCGACGGAACGCTGTTGGCGACCTGGGGCGGCCAGGGCAACGGGCCGGGCTATTTCACGACGCCGCATGCCATCTGGATCGATCGTTTTGGCAAGGTTCTGGTCGGCGATCGCGAGAACAATCGGGTGCAGGTCTTCGATCGTTCGGGCGGCTTCCTCGCCGAATGGGGCGACTTCTATCATCCCATGCAGATCTGGGTGGACGACCGCGACATGGTGTTCGTGACCGACCAGATTCCACGTATCAGCCTGCTGTCGCCCGACGGCAAGCTGGTCGGCCGCTGCCGCGGCGCGATCAACGGCGCCCACGGCATCTCCGGCGACGCCGAGGGCAACCTCTATCTTGCGGAACTGCCGCCGCAGGAGATCACAAAACTGGAACGACTGAATTGACACGTACTTCTTCGTCCCGACGAGTGGCGCTCGCCGCCCTGTCGCTCGGCCTGCTGGCGCTGGGCGCCTGCTCGCATCCCGCTCGCGGTCCCGCCGTTCCCCGCGCCGATACGGCGCGGGCGCAGCCGCTGGGCATTCCCAATGCCCGCTTCTTCGCCGACGGCGATCCCGGCCCGATCGTGGAGGAGGTCATGGCGGCCGGGATGCGCGAAGTGGAGGTGATGCGGGCCGACGGGCGCCTGAAGGGCGATCAATTGCCGACGAAGATGCCGCCCGTCACCTTTCTGGCCGTCTCGGGCGGTGGCGACAACGGCGCCTTCGGGGCCGGGCTGCTGAAAGGGTGGAGCCAGACGGGCACGCGCCCCGAGTTCAAGCTGGTGACCGGCGTCAGTACCGGCGCCCTGATCGCGCCCTTTGCCTTCCTCGGTTCGACCTATGACGACGCCTTGCGCGAAGTCTACACGACGATGACGCCGGAGCGGATCTTCCGCCCGCGCGGCCTCACCGCCGCCCTGTTCGACGACGCAATGGCAGACACTTCGCCGCTGGCCGACATCATCGCCAAATATGCCGATCAGAAGCTGTTCGACGCGATCGGACAGGCTTACCAGCGTGGACGCCTGTTGATGATCGGAACGACCGACCTCGATGCGCAGCGCCCGGTGATCTGGAACATCGGGGCGATCGCCGTCAGCGGACGTCCGGGCGCGCTCGATCTGTTCCGCAAGATCCTGCGTGCCTCGGCAGCTATCCCCGGCGCCTTCCAGCCGGTCATGATCGACGTCGAATTGGACGGCAAGCAGTACGAGGAGATGCATGTCGACGGCGGGGCCATCGCCCAGCTCTTCCTGTATCCGCCCTCGATCGACGTTTCGCAGGCGCGGGGAACGCGCGAACGGCGCGCCTACATCATCCGGAATGCCCGCCTCGATCCCGACTACACGGTGGCGGAGCGACGCACCATCAGCATCGCCGGCCGGGCCATCAGCACCATGCTGGCGGCCAGCGGCTACAATGACGTGCTGCGCACCTACTTCGTGACCAAGCGCGACGGCGTCGACTACAATCTGGCCTATATCGGCTCCGACTTCGTTCCGCCTGCCGTGAAGACAGGCGAATTCGATCAGGTGTACATGCAGGCGCTGTACGAGTATGGCCTGCGCGAGGGCCGGTCCGGCCACGCCTGGCACAAGGTGCCGCCGGGACTTCCCGTGCCGGCCACGGACCCCCGTGCGCCGAGAGCCGCCAGCCGCTGAGGAGCGTTTGGCACCAGGTCGCGCATCACTGACATCGGCAAACGGTCGGTCGTCTGGCACCGACCGTGCAAGAGACCGCACGCGGTTCCGGTGATGCGGTCCGTGCCGGCGACCGATGGACTCGCGGCCGGCGGCGTTGGAAACTTCGAGAAACCGTGGAGCGGACCGACGATGGACAAGGCGATGATCGAGCTGCTGGCGCGCCGTGCCGGCCTCGACAAGGCACTGGCGGAACATCCCGACGATGTGGCGGTTGCGGCGCGACAGGCCGCCGAGGTCGTGGCCAGGATCAAGCAGCCGGTCGAGCCGACGGCCGAGCCGTGGCCGCCGATGCAGCCGGGGAGGGGACTGTGAGGGACGGTCCCCTGCGGGAGCCGCACTGGCTGGGAGTCGCCGATGCTGCCGAGGCCATCTCCGCCAGGGCTCTGTCGCCCGTCGAGCTGATGAAGGCGTTGCTCGATCGCGTCGAGGCTCTCGACCCGCAACTGAACGCTTTCATCCGTGTCGATGGAGAGGCCGCGATGGCGTCGGCCAAGGCCGCCGAGGCGGAAGCCTCATCCGGCCATCTGCGCGGGCCGCTGCACGGCGTGCCGGTCGGCATCAAGGACATCATTGACGTGGCCGGTCTCGCCACGACCTGCCATTCGAAGATCCTTGCCGACAACATCGCCTCGGCTGACGCGGTCTGCGTGCAGAAGCTGCGTGCCGCCGGCGCCATCGTGATCGGCAAGCTGTCGACCCACGAGTTCGCAATCGGCGGTCCGAGCTTCGACCTGCCGTGGCCACCGGCGCGCAATCCCTGGAACACCAACCATCACCCGGGCGGTTCGTCCTCCGGTTCCGGCTCGGGCGTGGCGGCCGGCCTGTTCCCGATGGCACTGGGCACCGACACCGGGGGCAGCGTGCGCAATCCGGCGAGCTGCTGCGGCATCGTCGGGCTGAAGCCGACTTACGGGCTGGTGTCGCGGCGCGGTGTCTTTCCGCTGTCCTTCACGCTCGACCATATCGGTCCGATGACGCGGACCGTCGCCGACAATGCCCTGATGCTGCAGACCATCGCCGGATACGATCCGCTTGATCCGGGCAGCGCCGCTTCGGGTGTCGGGCACTATGGGACGGCGCTGGATCGCGGCGTGCGCGGCCTGCGCATCGGCTTCGTCCGCCATTTCCACGAAGTCGATACGCCGGCCGAGCCGGAAGTGACGGCCGCGCTCGCGCACGTGGCGCGCACGCTCGAGATGGAGGGGGCGGAGCTGCGCGACATCAAGCTGCCGACCCTGGTCGAGTTCGGCGCGGTCAACCGTGTGATCCTGCAGAGCGAGGCCTGGGCGATCCATGGCCCCTGGCTGCGCGAGCGGCCGGGCGATTACGGCGAGCTTGCGCGGCGGCGCCTGCTGCCCGGTGCCTTCTTCGGCGCCGGCGACTATGTGCAGGCTCAGCGCCGGCGCCTGCAGATGATCGCCGAGGTCGAGGCGGCGCTACGCGAGGTCGATGTGCTGCTGTGCGCCAGCTCGATGGATCCGCCGTGCCGCATCGATCGGCCGGCCGACGTCGAGCGCACCTATCCGCGCCAGGCGCGCACGCCCTTCAACGTCACCGGCCATCCGGCGCTCGCCATGCTGGCGGGACTGTCGGCGGGCGGCCTGCCGCTGTCGGTCCAGTTCGTCGGCCGCTACTTCGACGAGGCCACCGTCTTCCAGGTGGCGCGCGCCTGGGAGCGGGCGGCGGGGACGGACAAGAAGCGGCCACCGATCGTGTAGCCTGCGTCAGGCGGCTGCCCGACGCCGCAACAGCAGGTTGCCGGCGTACACGGCGCCGAACAGGGCGAGGCCGACGAGGTCGCTCGCGAAGCCCGGAGTCAGCAGGCCGAAGGCGGCGGCCAGCAGCGGCACGCGGGAATACCAGCCGATGCGGCCGACGCCGTAGAGCCAGCCCTCCAGGCCGGAGGCCAGCAGCAGGACCGCGAAGCACGCCGTGGCGACGTCGTGCGCGATGTGCAGCGGTTCTCCGACAAGGATCAGCGTCGGATTCAGCACGAACAGGAAGGGCACGACGAAGTTGATCATTCCCAGCCGCATGGCCCATACGCCGGTGCGCCAGGGATCGGACTTGGCGATGCTCGCTGCGGCGATCGCCGCGAGCGCGACAGGCGGCGTGATGAAGCTGATGAGGCCCCAGTAGAGAATAAAGAGGTGGGCAGCGATCGGATTGAGGCCGCCCTCGATGAGGGCTGGACCAAGGGTCACGGCCAGGAAGATGTAGCAGGCGCTCGAGGTCATCCCCATGCCGAGGATGAAGCTCGTCAAGGCGCCGAACACGAGAAGCAGGTAGATGTTGCCGCCGGCGAACTGAAGCAGCTCGCGCGAAAAGGCGCCGCCCACGCCGGTGTAGGAAAGCGCGCCGACGATGAAGCCGACGCCGGCGAGGATGGCCACGATGTTGACGATGTTGCGTGTGGTGTCGATGGCGAGATCGCGCAGGCCACGGAGGCCGAACCGTTTGCGGCTGAAGACGATCGTGGTCGCGACCAGAACGGCGGTGGCGATGTAGGGGGCCAATGCCTCGCGCTTCATCACCAGCAGCAGATATGTCAGCAGGCCCAGGCTGAACAGGAAATGCCAGCCCTCGCGCAGCACCGGCAGCATGCGTGGGATCTCTTCCGCGGGCTGGCCGCGCAGGCCGTGGAGGGCAGCGTAGGTGTCGGCCTGCAGCAGCAACGCGCCGTAGTAGAGCAGCGCCGGCACCACGGCCGCGATCATGACCGCGCTGTAGGGCACGTTGAGAAATTCGGCCATGATGAAGGCGACAGCGCCCATCACAGGTGGCATCAGGGCGCCGCCGGTCGATGCGCAGGCTTCGACGGCGCCGGCATAGTGCGCCGGATAGCCGGTGCGCTTCATCGTCGGAATGGTGATCTGGCCGGTCGTCACGACGTTGGAGATCACGCTGCCCGACAGCGAGCCGAAGAAGCCGCTCGACAGGACGGCAACCTTGGCCGGGCCGCCGCGCGCCCTTCCCAGGAGGGCAGACGCGAGCGACATGAAGAAGTCGCCGCCGCCGGTCACGACCAGCGCCGATCCGAAGACCAGGAAGCCGATCAGCAGCGAGGCGACCGTCCGCAGCGGCACGCCGATGATGCTCTCGACGCCCATCGCATGCGCGCTCACGGTCTCGGCGAGGCTGCTGCCCGGTCCCCACAGGAAGCCCGGCATGATATCGGCGAAGCTCGGGTAGAAGGCGAAGAAGGTGCACAAGCCGAGCAGCACGGGGCCGCCGGCGCGTCGGACGCCCTCAAGTGCGAGCAGGCAGACGACGGCAGCCACGCCGACGGCCACCGGCGGTGCGGCGAGATCCCAGCCCTCTGCCACGATACGCCCGCCGTTCCAGGCGAGATAGCTCGTGGTGGCGATGCAGGCGGCGAACAGCATCCAGTCGAACCAGGGAATGGCGCCACGATCGGCCTTGCGCGCCGGGTAGGCCAGGAAGGCGAGCGACAGGAACAGGCCGAGCAGCAGATAGTAGAACGACGTGTCGATGATCGGCTCGCCGAGGAGCTGCAGGTTGAAGGTCTGGTTGATCGTCAGCAGGACGCCCGCGCTGCCCATCACCAGCGCCAGCCAGTAGGAGAAGCCGGACAGGCGGTCTCGTCCACCGTCTTCCGGCGCGAGTTCGAGCACGTCGGCGTCGCGCTTGCCGCTCATCTCCCAGCGTCCTCCCTTGTCCATGCCGCGTTGCGGCATGGTTCGTTGTTGAGGTCAGTTTGACGCTTGGGACGCCAATTGCCAATGTCCTGTCGAAACATAAAGCACAAAGGAGGAAACACGCGATGAAGAGACGTGACGTGATGATCGGCTCCGGCGCCTTGATGCTGACGTCCGGCATGGCGCAGGCGAAGCTGCCCGACAGCTCGGTATGGACCGCATACGACCTCGGGTCGTCCGGCTATGCAGAGGCATCGGGCATCGCCGACGCGATCATGAAGAAGCAGCCGATGAAGGTGCGGATCGTGCCATCGGGCACCTCGATCGGCCGGCTTCTGCCGCTCAAGCAAGGCAAGGCCAATTACGGCTTCCTCGCAAACGAGCTCTACTTCGCGTCGGAAGGGACGTTCGACTTCGCGGCGCCGTCGTGGGGGCCGCAGGACGTGCGGGTCGTGCTGGCGCGTCCGGCGAGCAACGCCATGGCAACCGCGGGCGACATCGGCGTGAAGTCGATGAAGGATCTCAAGGGCAAACGGATCGGCTACGTGAAGGGCAATCCGTCGGTCAACGTGAAGACCGACGCCTACCTTGCCTTTGCCGGGCTGACGCGCGCCGACGTGCAGGTCGTGTGGTTCGGCAGCTACAACGCCATGAAGACGGCCGTGATCAACAACCAGCTCGATTCCTTTTCGAGCGTCACGACCTCGGCCAACATGCGCGAGATCGAGGCCAGTCCGCGCGGGCTGACCTATCCGCCGTTTCCGCCGTCGGACAAGGAAGGCTGGGCGAGGATCCGCGAGGTCGCCGACTTCTTCGAACCCTATCGCGAGACGGCCGGCGCCGGCATCTCCAAGGAGAAGCCGATCGATCTCGTCGGCTACCGCTACCCGATCATCGCCACCTATGTGAATGCCAATGCCGACGAGGTGTACTCGCTGGTCAAGGCCATCGACGAGTCGATGGATCTGATCAAGAACATCACCGGCAGTGCCGCCAACTGGGCGCCCAACATCGCCGGCAAGCCGCCGGCGGATGCGCCCTGGCACGAAGGATCGATCCGATACCTCAAGGAGAAAGGCATCTGGACGGCGGATCATCAGGCCTGGCAGGACCAGCGCCTGGCGCGACTCAAGAAGATCCAGGCCGGCTGGGCGGATGCGCGCAAGAAGTTCGGCGGCAAGGGCGACGAGGCCTGGATCGGCTTCTGGGAGGATTACCGGGTGAAGACGCTCGGGCTGCGTCCCAGCGAAGCCTGAGACGTCCTCCGCTTGCATCGGAGATGAAAGGGCGCGGCCACACCAGGTGGCCGCGCCCTTAATCACTTCATTAGTTCTTCTTGTTCCCGAACGCCTTGCCGCCAAGGGGCGCGGCTGCCTATGTCTCGCTGAACACCGAGGCCCGTCATGCCCCTGCCCAGATCCAAGAAGCTTCGTCTCGGCGCCTTCATGCGCCCCGTCAGCATCCATACTGCCGCCTGGCGCTATCCTGGCGGAACGCCGGACGCCAACTTCAATTTGAAGGCATTGATCGGCTACGCCCAGACCCTGGAGCGTGGCAAGTTCGATGCCTTCTTCATGGCCGATCACCTCGCCGTGCTGAACATGCCGATGGACGCGCTGAAGCGCAGCGCCACCGTCACGTCGTTCGATCCGCTGACCCTGTTGCCGGCGCTCGCTCAGCACACCGAACGGCTGGGCCTGATCGCGACGGCATCGACCACCTTCGAGCCGCCCTACACGATCGCCCGTCGGTTCGCGTCGCTGGATCACATCTCCGCCGGCCGGGCGGGCTGGAACCTCGTGACGACCTCCAACCCGGACGCGGCCCTGAATTTCGGCCTGAACGAGCACATGGAGCATGGCGAACGCTACGCCCGCGCGCGCGAGTTCTACGATGTCGTGACGGGCCTGTGGGATTCATGGGCCGACGATGCCTTCATCCGCGACGTCGAGACCGGCATCTACTTCGATCCGGACAAGCTCCATATCCTGGACCACAAGGGCAAGTACCTGAAGGTGCGCGGGCCGCTCAACATCGCCCGCCCGATCCAGGGATGGCCGGTGATGGTCCAGGCAGGTGCCTCCGATGCGGGGCGGCAGCTGGCGGCCGAGACCGCGGAGGTTGTATTCGCGGCCGGCGGACCGATCGAAGCCGGTCGGGCTTTCTATGCCGATGTGAAGGGGCGCGCCGCGAAGATCGGGCGCAATCCCGATCACATCAAGATCCTGCCCGGCGCCTTCACCATCATCGGCGATTCGCTCGATGAGGCGCACGAGAAGCGGGCCAAGCTCGACAGCCTGGTGAGCTACGACAGCGGCATCGCGGCGCTGTCGATCGCCATCGGCGTCGATGCGCGCAGGTTCGACCCCGACGGACCGCTGCCCGAGATTCCGGAGACCAATCAGAGCAAGAGCGGCCGCGAACGCGTCATCGCGCTGGCGCAGCGCGAGAACCTGACGGTCCGCCAGCTTGCCGGCCGACTCGGCGGCTATGGCGGGCTCGCCATGATGGGTACGCCCAGGATGATCGCCGACCAGATGGAGGAGTGGCTGGTGACGGAAGCATCCGATGGCTTCAACGTCATGTTCCCCTACCTGCCCGGCGGTCTCGACGACTTCGTGAACAAGGTAGTGCCGGAGCTGCAGCGGCGAGGTCTGTTCCGCAAGGAGTACGAGGGCACGACGCTGCGCGAGCATCTCGGGCTGCCGCGTCCGGAGAACCGATTCTTCGCTGCCACCGCAAAGGCGGCGGAGTAGGCCTGTCGGGGCGTTTCGGCTAGCTTGGTGGCCATGAGCTTCGAAATCGCGGTCGGCAGCGCCGACGACGTGCAGCGCATGGCCAAGTGGGCGGCCGACGAGGGCTGGAATCCGGGCAATACCGATGCCCATGCCTTTTTCGCCGCCGATCCCGGCGCTTTCCTGATCGGACGACTCGCCGGGGAGCCGGTGACCTGCATTTCCGTGGTGAAGTACGGGAAGGGGTTCGGCTTCCTGGGCTTCTACATCGCCCGGCCAGCAGCGCGCGGGAAAGGGTACGGCATTCAGACCTGGAATGCCGGGATGGCCCGCCTGGCTGGCCGCAATGTCGGTCTCGACGGCGTGGTGGCGCAGCAGGCCAACTACCGCGCATCGGGCTTCCGCAACGCCTGGAACAACATCCGTTACGAGGGCACGCCGCCGGATGCGGCGACACCGGCGGGTGTCGTCCTGGCCGATGCGCGCGGCGTGCCGTTCGACAGGCTGGCCGCGTATGACCGCCGCTTCTTTCCGGAGACGCGCGATTCGTTCCTGGCGTGCTGGATCTCGCTGCCCGAGCGGGCCGCCATGGTCGCGTTACGCGACGGCAGGATCGCAGGCTTTGCCGTCATGCGTGCCTGCCAGGCGGCAGCGCGTGTCGGTCCGCTGTTTGCGGATTCGCCCGATGTCGCCGCTGCCCTGGTCTCGGGGCTCGCCCGGCAGACGGGCGCGACGTCGGTGGCGATCGATGTTCCCGACATCAACAGGCCTGCCGTCGCGCTCGTCGAGCAGGCGGGCCTCAAGCCATCGTTCGAGACTGCCCGCATGTACACGGGCGGCAGCCCCGACATTGAGCTGGCCGGCCTGTTCGGCGTGACCAGCCTCGAGCTCGGTTAGGCGCCCGCCCATGGTGCCCGCCCATGGTGCCCGCTCGTAGCGCCGGCGTCGCGCGCTACTCCTTGCACGGCGAAGGATCTCGACACGGTCGGGCTCGGCACCGACTGCGCGCCGCACAACCTGATCGAGGAGATGCGGCTAGCGATCGTGGCCGGCCGCCTGATGAGGGAGGACATCGCGAGTCTCGACACCGGCGGCGCCTTCGAGGCGGCGACGACCGGTGGGAGGCAGGGCGCTCGGCCGCGACGATATCGGCATCCTGGCGCCGGGAATGCTGGCCGACGGCGAGCCGCTGCATCTCGACTCCGCCGGCGCGATGGAGCGCTGGCCGAGGCGCAGGCGCGCATGCTGCGGGGATTCGGTGAAACACGACTATGCCGGTCGTCCGGCCGAGGAGATCGCGCCGCTGTCGCTGCGGGCCATCAGGGCGAGCGCCCCGGCGTCAGCGCCAGCCAGAGGGCCACGACGGTCGAGGCAATGGCGGCGGCCTGGAGGAGCGACAAGGGCTCGTCGAGCAGCATCACGCCGCTCACGATGGCGACGATCGGTATGGCGATCGACGACAGCGCTGCCACCTGGGCGGGCAGCAGCTTCACCAGGGCGAACCATGTCGCGGTTCCCAGCGCCATCGGAATGGCGCCGGTATAGATCGTGGCGACCAGCGCCTTGGTCGACGGCCAGTGGTCGGGCAGGCCATCGATCAGCAGCGCGCCCAGGGCGATCGGCGGCAGGCTGATCACGACCTGCCAGAAGGTGAGCGACAGCCCCATGCCGCCCCAGTTCGTGCGCTTGACGATGAAAGTGCCGACCGCCCAGCAGAAGCCGGCACTCAGTCCCCAGAACAGCCCGGCCGGCGCCTGTCCGTAGCTGGCGAAGTTGGGCGCCATCAGCGCCACGACGGCACCGGCGCCGATCAGCAGGGCGGCGAGGAGGCGTCCCGTCAGTCTCTGGCCGAAGGCGACGAAGCCGATCAGCGCGACCCAAAGCGGCATGGTGTAGGCCAGCACCGACGCGTGGCCGGACGGGATGTAGAGCACGGCGAGCGACGTCGCGATGTTCCAGATGAACAGGTTCATCGCCGATGCGGCGATCAACGCCGGCCATTTCCCCGGCGGCACGGCGAAACTTTCGCGGCGGACCAGCAGGATCGCCGCCAGCGTCGCGAAGGCCGTGCCCAGCACGATGGTGCGGAAGGTCAGCACCGGGAGCTCGTCGAGGGCGATGCGGAACAGCGGCCAGTTGGTGCCCCAGACCAGAGTCAGCAGCACCAGCAGTGCCAGTACCTTGGGCGGAACACGGCTCACGATGGTGATCAGACCTGGTTTTCGTCGAGTGGCTCGAGGAAGCAGCCGTCGATGCGCCAGGTGCCGTCAGGCTGCTTCACCATGGGATAGTTGGCGATGACCGGGCGCCCGTCGGGACCGACGACATGCACCTTCTGCATGATCGCACCGTCGCGCGTCACGATCTCGCGGAAATCGAAGGTCCGTGGCCGATAGACCGGCTGATAGCCCTGTCGCACCATGTTCATGAAGACGTCGGGCGTACCGAACATGCCGCGGATAGCGGGGGAGGCGAGGCCGAAGGCGGAGGGGCCGTCGTCGCGCCGGAAGGCGTCGACCTGGTAGCGAATCACATCGCGGATGGCCGAGCGGTCGGCGGAGGACAAATCCTGCGCCGCTACCGGAACGGCAGCGGCCAGGATCAAGGCAAGGAGCGAGAGGAAGCGAAGGGCCGTCGCCGGCTTGCTACTGCACACGCACGGGCATGCCGAACGCCGGTTGGACGGAGACCCGTCGCGGCGTGACGGTCACGCGCTGCTGGCCGGGGGATCCGAGCCGGCCGAGATTGACCCCGTACGACAGCGCGGCGAGGTTGGTGCGCTCGCGGGACAGGAAGCCGTTCTGGCGGGCGATCTCGGCATTGAGGTCGCTGATCAGGCGGTCGATCTGCTGCATCGACCGCGTGGTCTCACTCTCGATGCTGCGCAGGTTGCGGTGGTCTTCCTCGACGGCGCCGCCGACGGCATAGGTGGCGCGCACGTTCTCGAGCAGGTAGCCCGCCACCGACGCCTGCGTCGTGACCTGGGTGGCCAGCGAGTTCAGGGTGCCCACATTCATGGTGATCGCATCCAGCTTGGCCTGCGCATCGTTCCACTGGCTGACCAGATTGGGGTTGCCAGGCGTCGAACCGCTCTGCAGGCGGGAGGTGATGCCGTTCACCAGGCCTGCATAGGCCTGGGTCTCGCTGGAGATCTGGCCCCGCGTCGCCGTGAGCAGCGACTGCTGCTGCGAAATGCCATTGGAGAGCGCCGCCTGATCGGCACGCAGCTGCTGGACACGCTGACGCACAGTCTCCGTGCCCGTCTGGGTAACGGGCGCATAGCCTGCCGCGGGCGACCCAGGCGCCTGGCCTGAAGGGCCCTGCGCGATGTAGGTCTCGTTGCATCCCCCGAGGATGATTGCCGCCAGAACGAGTGCGGATCGTTGGACTCTTAGCGCCATTGTTTGGCCTCGAACCTGCCCTGGCATCATCACTTGGATGCCCCATTCCGGCCACCTGATTCCAGGCTGCGCGATACGGGACACCGACCCCCAAATCCAGATGCCCGTCATGCTACTCGAAAGCAAGTCAAACTTCCAAGAACCGATTTCCATGGCGGCGTAAGCACTTGGCCCGTGTTGTGCACTTCTTTTGCAGAGGGCCGTGCTGCGTTGCTGTCGCAGGCCTTCTCCCGACTTGCTTTGCCGGACTGCTTTCACTAGGGTGCGCGCCTCTTCGCCGGGCGCCGAGAAGCGGCCACCCGGTTGCGCGCCCGTAGCTCAACTGGATAGAGCATCTGACTACGGATCAGAAGGTTAGGAGTTCGAATCTCTTCGGGCGCGCCATTTCTCCAAGTTCAGGTAGCCGATCGCCTGCCATGCGCCGGCTGGGTTGCCTGCAATAGCGCGTTGGCCCGCGCCAGGATGGGGGTCGCAAAGCCCTCGCTGAATCGCCGGTAGATGGGCGCGAGGAGGGCATACGCCTCCATGCGGCGCCCTTGCATTTGCCGGTCTTCCGCCAGAGCAAGTGCCGGGCGCAGTTCCTTGGGAAGGGCATATGCCCTGCTTATGTCGCAGCGTCCGGAAGACGGATTGCGCTGGGCGCGTAGGGCAATACAGGACAACCCCCATTGGACTGCTTCGTATCGCGGACTCGTTGCCGCGTTGGTGTTGAATGGCAGGCTCGAAGAGGCGCCACCCGTAGCGGACAAGCTGCTGGAGATTGATCCCGGATTTTCCGTGCGACACTGGGCGGAGACCGCCCCGTCCCGTGCAGGTTTTCGTGGTGGCTGGGGGACCTCCAGCGCAGGCGACTGTGCTTGCGCTGCCGGACAAGCCGTCAATCGCGGTTCTGCCATGCCAGAATATGTCCGGCGATCCTGAGCAGGAGTACTTCGTTGACGGGCTTGTAGAGGATATCATTACGGCACGATCGCGCTTCAAGTCGCTGTTCGTCATCGCGCGCAATTCGAGCTTCGCTTACAAGGGGCGGTCCCCAGACATCCGACAGGTTGGCAGGGAGCTAGGTGTCCGCTACGTCCTCGAAGGCAGCGTGCGTAAGGCCGGTAGTCGGATGCGCATCACAGGACAGCTTATCGAATGCGGGACGGGCGCTCATTTGTGGGCTGATCGTTTCGATGGCGCGCTTGAGGACGTCTTCGAACTGCAAGACCAGGTGACGAGCAACATCGTCGGAGCGATTGCACCTAAGATCGATCTGGTCGAGATCGAGCGGGCGAAGCGCAAGCCAGTCGAGAACCTTGACGCCTATGACTGTTTCCTGAGGGGGCTGGCTTACTTGAACATCGTCACCAAGGACGCTGCAGAGGCTGCTCGCGGTCTTTTACCGCGCTATCGAGCTCGATCCGAACTTTGTGACACCGTATGGACTAGCCGCCCGCAATAGGAGCTGGGTCAGCCTTTGGCTCGGACAACGCGAAGCGGCCCGTGAGCAGCTTGGGCGAGCATCTCGCCTCAGTCCGATCGATCCCGAAACCTATCGGTCGGAAGCTATCATTGCGCTGATCCATCTGATCCAGGGCAGGTACGACGAAGCATTGAGATGGGCGACGAGATCGAACGCACGACAGCCCATCTAGTGCATCCAATCCGGACCCTGATCGCGGCTAACGTTTTCTCAGGAAACGTGGAGGAAGCACGTAAAATCGCGACCCGCCTACTCCAGACAAACCCGGCAATCCGCATTTCCAGCTTGAACGATCTTCGAGCCTTTCGCCGACTGGAGGACGTCAGCAAGCTGATCGAAGGCCTGCGCCTCGCGGGTATTCCCGAGTGAACGTCTCCCGACGATTGGCTGGGATCCTGGTAGCGGATGTGGTGGGCTACTCGAAGCTCGTCGGCAACGACGAAGCAGGCACATTGGGCCGGCTACAGGCATTGCGGGCCGAAGTAATCGAGCCACAGGTCGTCAGGCACTCCGGGCGGGGTGTTCAAGTAGGTAGGCGATGGTTTCCCGGGTGGCCGGCTATCCAGCAGGTGAACGCCGAAGGGCTACTTCCGGCTGGAGGCGGCTGAGCAGCGAGAAATCCTGAAAATTCTGGTAGGCTATGAGTGGCGACGCTTCCATTGGTTCCGACAACTTTGCGGCTCGGCGGACGGACACGCCGCGGACAGCCTGAGGCACTCACGAAGGAGAAAGTCCAATGACCGGCGACACCCTTCGCAACGCCGTGATGGCAGTCGCCGCCATCGCGCTTGCCGCGAGCAACGTCAATGCCCAGAGCCCTAGCGTCTATCAGGCCACGCTCGCTGAGCCGAACCAGAAGACGCAGGAGGTCAGCACCGAGCAGTTGCGGCAGATCCTGGCCGACGGCAGCGCCATCGTTGTCGATACCCGGACCCGCGCCGAATTCGACGCGGGGCATATTCCCGGTGCGCGCAATCTCGACGCGCCGCCGTCCGACCATGTCGCGGCGGTCGAACGTTTGCTCGACGGGGACAAGACCAAAGCGCTGGTGCTTTATTGCAATGGCCCGTATTGCCAGGCCAGCCGTCGACTGGCCGAGCAGCTGGTCGATGCCGGGTTCACCCACGTGCGGCGCTATCAGCTCGGCATTCCGATCTGGCGCGCACTTGGTGGTCCGACCGCCATGGAGCTCGATGGCATCGCGCGCATTCTTGGAGTCGACAAGACCGCGGTTTTCCTCGATGTCCGCTCGTCCGAGGAATTCGCGAAGGGAAGCCTTCCCGGTGCGCTCAACGTCCCGGTCGACCAGGTGGCGTCAGGCGGGCTGAAGAAAATTCCGTTGCCGGAGGACGATTTCAATCGGCGTATTGTGCTGTTCGGACGTGATGCCGCACAGGCGCGGCAGCTCGCTCAAGTGCTCAGCAAGCGTCCTTGGCACAACGTAGCCTACTTTGCCGGATCATTCGATACGCTGAGCGCGGCGTTCAGAGGCAAGTGACCGGAGGCAATCTGTTGGCCAGAGGCTGGAAACAGCTAAAGTCATTGTTTTGGGATCTTGGGTCGGAACGCCGACGGCGACGATGACGGCGACCGAGACGATGCGGCCGGCTTGGCAGACCTTCACGTAGGTGGCGTCGATCCACAGATACGGCCAATCGCCCTCGATCGGCCGGTCGAGGAAGGCTTTCACCCGCTGGTCGATCTCCTCGCACAGGCGGCTGACCTGGCTCTTGGAGATGCCGCTCATGCCCACGGCCTTGACCAGCTCGTCGACCGAGCGCGTCGAGATGCCCTGGATGTAGGCCTCTTGGATCACCGCCGTCAGGGCCTTCTCGGCCATGCGGCGCGGCTCCAGAAAGCCCGGGAAGTAGCTGCCACGGTGCAGCTTGGGGATGCGCAGCTCGACCGTGCCGGCTCGCGTCTCCCAGTCCCGATCGCGGTAGCCGTTACGCTGGGCCAGGCAGGCCGGGCTCTTCTCGCCATGGCCAGCGCCGGTCAGGGCGCCGACCTCGATCTCCATCAGCCGCTCGGCAGCAAAGGCGATCATCTCACGCAGGACATCGGCGTCGGGGGTCTTCTCGACAAGCGAACGCAGGTTCATCATCTCATCGGTCATCGGTGGTTCCTAGGTTGCTGGTTGGACCTCGCAACCCGACCCTAAACCGGAAATCGTCGATGACCGCCGCAAGGCTACACCACCACCTGGGACACGACCCGGCGGCGCTCCACCCCAACGTATAGCGGGGACAAACGAACGGCCGATTTCGCGCCGCCACCGATGCATCTAGCTTCCGGACCAACTGAGGCACGTGATGGATGTTCTGCAAACCCCCGAGATGCTGCCGGTCGGCGCCGACGACCATGTCCTGGGGGCGGCCGATGCTCTCGTCACGCTCGTGGAGTACGGCGACTTCGAATGCCCGTATTGCGGCGAGGCTCACCGGGCTCTGAAGTCAGTCCGGCAGGTGATGGGCCGGAGGCTGCGCTTCGTCTTCCGCCACTTTCCCCTGCGGGCCGCTCATCCTCATGCCCTGCATGCGGCTGCCTTTGCCGAGGCGGCTGCCGGCAGCGGCCAGTTCTGGGCGGCGCATGATCTGCTCCATACGCATCAACGTGCGCTCGACGATGCCAGCCTGGTCGCCTATGGCCGTACGCTCGGGCTCGAGCATGCCGATGTTCTCGCCGCCCTGGGTGGACGCTACGACGAGAAGATCCGGCGCGACTTCATGGGTGGTGTGCGCAGCGGCGCGAACGGCACGCCGTGCCTGTTCATCGATGGCCAACGCTACGACGGGCCGCGCGACCAGAAGAGCCTCGTCGAGGTTCTGGAATCCGTCGCCCGCACCTACGCATGATGTGGCGCCGACAGGCGCTCGAGGGGATTGGGGATGTCTGT
>QFCS01000359.1_pt1 | contig 16348 bp, 13 predicted proteins | sample 3576561 | NCBI WGS metagenome assembly QFCS01 | reverse complement strand
CTCGATCAGCAGCATCGAGCCCGCCGGCGTGCACGGCACGAAGGCGGTGTCGAGCTCGCCGGTGCCGAGCTTGCCGACATTGACGAAATGAAAGCCGTCGACGTCCTTGTCGGGCGAGATCGTCTGGATGATGCGGCCGGCGTCGATATGGCCGGGCAGCGGCAGCTGCACCAGGATGCCGTGGATCGCCGGATCGGCGTTCAGCCTTTCGATGAGGGCGACCAGGTCGGCCTCGGCGGTGTCGGCGGGCAGCTTGTGCTCGACCGAGTGAAAGCCGCACTCCTTGGCCTTCCTGCCCTTGGAGGCGACGTAGACCTGGCTGGCCGGGTCTTCGCCGACGATCACCACCGCGATCCCCGGCACCACCCCGGTCGCGGCGATCAGCCCCGCCGCCGCCTCCTTGACCTTCGCGACGACATCCTCGGCCACGGCCTTGCCGTCGATCACCTGGGTCATGAACCTTCTCCCTGCGTGTCGCACTTGCCTTCGGCGGTTCGGCTTTGCGCCAATCCGGCGATCCGCTGCGACCGATTGCGGACCGTCATGTTGCTGCGAAGTCTAGCAAACCGTCTGCCGAAAAGTCAACCTAAAGGCAAGAATCTTTCACATGAAGAAAGTATGAAAACTGCCGAAAAAACACCGGCAAGCACCCGTTCGGATGCCTGGAAATCACAGCGCGCCGCTTGCGCAGGCGTCGGCGGCCGCGTGGCGCAAAGCCGCCGCGTTCGGCTGCCGCTCGGCGGCGAAACGCTCGCGGCAGTGCCGTAGCATCAGGCCGGCCCAATGGGCGTAGGTATCGGCGCTGCAGGCCGCCGGCACGCCGCGGGCCGGCGCCGGAACCGCCTCGAGCAGGCTGCGGGTGCGCAGCGGCACAAGGTCGGTGCATTCGAGCATGCCGGCGAAGACCGCCGTGACAGCGAACATCTCGCCTTCCACCGGTACGAACGGCTCGCCGCCCTCCGGGCAATCCTCCAGTGCTTCCAGCGCCTCGTGGAACGCATATTGCAGGGCGATCGGCGCGTGGCCTTCGTGCAGTTCAGGCAGTTTCTTCGGCATGGTCAGCGTCCCCCGCGATGGCGATTGAAACCGGTTCCGGCGGCTTGGCCGCCGCAGCCCGGCGCCGCTGAACGCGTCAGTCGGCGCTTGCCGGGCAGCACGTCCAGTCACGCGACGAACGCAACGAACTTGAACGTAATGAAACATATTTGCACGATAGTTAAGCTAGCCGCAACGGGCCACGGGGTCAATGCGGTGATCCAGTCGAACGATAGGAAATCTCTATCGCTTTCAGCGGGCAAGTCGAACGAACGGCTCGCGCAGGCGCGCCGACAAGCCGGCCGTGTCGGAAATCGTCGTTTTCGTTGAGTGGCTTGTACGAAAAACCCGCAGCGCCGGCGCGGCGTGTCTGTCCGGCAAAGAGAAGGGGAGGCCGGTTGCCCGGCCTCCCCCGAAAGTACAAAACCGGAAGGGGTGCGTCAGAGCACGAAGATCCAGTTCGAGATGAGCACCACGACGAGACCGGCAATCAGCGTCAGGTAAGGCAGCATGCCGGCCTTGCGCTCGCGCAGGTCCTCCTGGCGGATGCCGAGATCGTCGAGCATGTGCGCGGGGAACTTGCCGCCGTCCTGGATGTAGTGGCGGTAGCAGAACACCGGTATGATCAGCGCCGCCGTGAACAGGCCGGCCCACAGTGCCGACGGGTTCCACACCTTGGCGCCGGCGCCCATGAAGACGGCGTTGACATAGGCGAAGATCGCGCCGACGGCGATGAGGAAGGTCGGTGCGCGCCACGGCCGGGCGATGTGGCCGTTGTCCATGCGATGGATCCAGCCGGCGTTGAGGTTGAGGAAGTTGAAGATGATGTAGCCGCAGTTCGACACGGCGAGGATGAAGAAGAAGCTCGCCGCGTCGGCCGACGCGATCGCCAGCACGATGAGGTTGACGATCAGGTCGGTCCACATCGCCCGGGTCGGGGCGCCGTGCTCGTTGACGTGGCTGAGATATTTCGGCAGCCAGCCGTCCACGGAGCCCTGGTAGAGCGTGCGCGACGAACCCGCCATCGCGGTCATGATCGACAGCAGGAGCGCCAGGATCATCAGCATCACCAGCAGCGACTTGATCATGCCGCCGCCGCCGACCATGCCGGCGAGCGCGTCGGCGACACCGGAGCCGTCGACGATCGGCGTTGCCAGCATGCCGTTTAGGCCGAGCACGCCCTGGAAGGTAAACGGCACCAGGATGAACAGCAGCATGCAAAGCAGGCCGGAATAGAAGATCGCCCTGAACGTGTCGGTCGCCGGGTTCTTGAATTCGCGGGTATAGCAGACCGCCGTCTCGAAGCCGTAGGTCGACCAGGCGGCGATGAACATGCCGCCGAGCACCAGCGTCCATCCGGGAATGTTCCACGCTCCGGGTTCCGGCGCGTAGGCGGCTGCCAGCGGTACGATCGGCGAATAATTGTCCCAGTTGATCTGGCCGGTCAGGATCGGCACCACGCCGACGATGAGCAGCGGCACGATGACCAGGATGCCGACGACCTTCTGCACGTTGGCCGTGCCGAGAATGCCGCGGTGCTGGATGGCGAAGGTGAGCAGCATCAGGAGCACGCCGATCCAGAAGGTGGCGTTGAGCGAGAAGCTGACCGGTCCGAGCGAGTGGCTGTAGAGCGTCCAGTCGCGGATCGCCGGCGTCGCCGTCGCGGTGACGGCGGCGATCGCGTCGGCCGCGTTGGTGCCGGCATTGGCGGCGATGTAGGCAACGACCTCAGGCGAGGTCTCGCTGAAGCCGGGGATCGGCGCCAGCGCGTTGAGGATGTAGGCCGCGGCGATCGAGCAGCCGAGCGACAGCACCGGCGACCAGGCGAACCAGTTGCACCACACCGACAGCGGGGCGATGAACTTGGAATAGCGCAGCCAGGCGGTGGCGCCATAGACCGAGGCGCCGCCGGACTTGTTCGGGAACAGGCCGGCGATTTCGGCATAGGTGAACGACTGGATGAACCCCATCAGCATGGAGAACGTCCAGATCAGGAAGGCGACGTTGCCGGCGGTGCCGGCTATGCCACCGATCGAAAACAGCACCAGCGGTGGCACGCCGCTCGCCACCCAGAAGGCGCCGCGCCAGTCGATGGTTCTATGCAACTGCCCCGCGGACCCCTCCGCATAGGTGTTCGTCACAGCACTCATGGCTTGATGTCCCATTGCTTGAAGTTTTGACTGCCTCCGCACTCCGGACCTCCCCTGTTCCGGCCGGACCTGCGGTTTCCTCTCAGTCTTGTTTTTTTCCTTAGAATAAAGATCGACCTATTCCTTAACGTCGTCAAGCGTTTTGTCGGCTTGGCGCCAGAAACCGGTTGATGACCCGGAAAGTGCGCCCACGATTGCCCGTTGGGCCAATCCTTTCACCACCCGAACGAAGGGGGATTCTACCCATCCGGGCGTTTTCAGACGCGTCGAAACGATGTCTGCTGGAAGGCTACCAAAGTCCACTGGAATGAAAGAAACATTCACAGTAGGAATGGGAGGTCTGTCATGCTTGTCGAGGATGTCGGAAGGATGTTGCGCCGTGACGGTGTGGCCTACGGACGTGCCGCCGCAGTGGAGGAGGGCCGGCCGGTCAGCTTCCGCGAGGATGTGCGCAGCCTGCTGCAGCGCCTGCTGCTGTCGGTGGTGAAGGAGCGCGAGCCCGAGGTGGCGGCACTGCTGGCCGGGCAGGGCACCATGGGCGGGCTCGCCGAGCCGCACCGTATCCCTGCCTTGCAGGCGACCGGCATCTGGTTCCAGCTGCTGGCGATCTCCAACGAGTTGCTGGCGATGCGTTCGCGCCGCGAGATCGAGCAGGCAGGCAGCGCCGACGACGTGATCGGCTCCTTCGCCAACGTCGCCGGCGAGGCGGCCGCCCGCGGCTACTCGGCCGAGATGGTGCAGGAGGTGCTGGACGGGCTCTGCGTCGGCCCGACCATGACCGCGCACCCGACCGAGGCCAAGCGCGTCACCGTGCTGGAGATCCACCGCCGCATCTATCGCAAGCTCACCGAGATCGAGCAGCAGCGCTGGGCGCCGCGCGAGCGCGAGCTGCTGGTCGACGACCTGCGGTGCGAGATCGAGCTTTTGTGGGCGACCGGCGAACTCCGGCTGGAGCGTCCGTCGGTCGAGCGCGAGATAGCCTGGGGTTTGCACTTCTTCCGCGAGGTCATCTTCGAGGCGACCCCGCAGCTCTACGAGACCGTCGAGGCGGCGCTGCGCCGCCATTTCCCATACTACGAGCTGAAGGTTCCGTCCTTCATGCGGTATGCCTCGTGGATCGGCGGCGATCGCGACGGCAACCCCAACGTCACGGCGAAAACCACGGCGTATGCGCTGGCGCAGAACCGCAAGGCGGCGGTCGACTGGCATGTCCGCCAGCTCCGTCGTCTGCTCGCGGTGCTCAGCGTCAGCGCCAATGTCGTCGACATACCCAGGCCGTTCCAGCAGGCATTGCAGCGCGTGCTGCTGGCCAGCGGCGCCGGCGAGGCGATCGCGGCGCGCAACGCCGGCGAGCCGTTCCGCCAGTTCGCGGCGGCGATGCTCGCCCGGCTGGAGGCGGTTGTCGGCAAGGGGCAGGGCGTGCCCTACCCGGACGCTGAGGCCTTCGTCGCCGACGTGCGTTGCCTGATGCTGGCGCTCGAGCAGGTCGGTGGCCGCTCCGCCGCGCGCCGCCTGGTCCAGCCGCTGCTGCGGCAGGCGGAAAGTTTCGGCTTCCGCACGGTGGCGCTCGACATCCGCCAGAACTCGACGGTGGTGAACCGCGTGCTCGCCGAGCTGTTCGCGCTGGCGACGCCGAGTGCGGCACCTCAGCCGGACACGCCGGGATGGTCGCAGCGCATTCGCGAGGCGCTGCGCAAGGGCGAGCGCCCGGCCTTCGAGCGCGATCGCCTGTCCGACGAGGCGCGCGAGCTGCTCGACCTGTTTGCCGTGATCCGCGACGCCGCGGCTGAGCGCAGCGGCGCGGTCAGCGCCTTTATCCTCAGCATGACCCGCTCGGCCGACGACATCCTTGCCGTCTACCTGCTCGCGCAGTTCAGCGGGCTGGCGACGGCGGAAGACGGAAGCGGCACCATCGACCTCAAGGTGGTCCCGCTGTTCGAGACCATCGCCGACCTGCGTGCCGCGCCGGCCATCATCGAGCAGCTGGTCGAGGTGTCGATCGTGCGCCGCTCGCTGCGCGAGTTCGGCAATCGCCAGGAAATCATGCTCGGCTACTCCGATTCCAACAAGGACGGCGGCTTCCTGGCCGCCAACTGGGAACTGAGCAAGGCGCAGAAGAAGCTGGCGGCGCTCGGCGCCAGGAAAGGCATCGGCATCCGTTTCTTCCATGGGCGTGGCGGCTCGGTGAGCCGCGGCGGCGCTCCCACCGGCCGCGCCATCGCCGCGCAGCCGGCCGGCACGGTCGCCGGCGCGATGCGGGTGACCGAGCAGGGCGAGGTCGTCTCCTCGAAATTCGCCAACCGTGGCACCGGCCTGCACCAGCTCGAGATCCTGGCGGCGAGCGTCTTCGCCCACAGCCTGAAATCGCCCAACGAGGTCGAGCTCAAGGACAATCCGGAGTTCGAGGAGGCGCTGGAAGCGCTGACCGGCATGTCGCAGGCGGCTTATGCCGGCCTGATCGGCGAGCCGGGCTTCATCGATTACTTCAACCAGGCGAGCCCGGTCGAGGAACTGGCGCTGCTGAAAATCGGCTCGCGCCCGGCCCGCCGCTTCGGCGCGCGCGACATTGCCGACCTGCGCGCCATCCCTTGGGTGTTCGCCTGGAGCCAGAACCGCCATCTGCTGACCGGCTGGTATGGCATCGGCAGCGCCCTCAACGCCTTCGTGACGGTGCGTGGCGAGACCGGTCGCGACCTGTTGCGCCAGATGTTCGAGCGCTCGCGTTTCTTCCGCCTCGTCGTCGACGAGGTCGACAAGACGCTCTACCAGGCCGACATGGAGATCGGCCGGCAATATGCCGGCCTGGTCAGCGACCGGGAGACCGGCGAGCGCATCTATAAAAAGATCGCCGCGGAATACGCGCTGACCAGCCGCATGATCGGCGAGATCGCCGGCGGCGCCGATTTTTCGCAGCGTTTCCCCGCGTTCAAGCGCGGCTTCGACCGCATCCGGCCGGAGATGGACAGCATCCACGCCTTGCAGGTGACGCTTCTGCAGGAGGTGCGCGAACGCGCCGCAGCCTCGTCGGGCTCGCGCCGCGCCGTCAACGCGCTCCTCCTTTCTATCAATTGCATTTCCGCCGGACTTGGCTGGACTGGATGACAACGCCGGCGCGCGCCGCCGGGAGGGAGGAGAGAAATGAATATGCCAGCACGGCCGGGTCTCGGCGACCTCGGCCATTTCTTTCACGCCGGTGTCGCCGAGACCGACCCGGCGGTGAACGCTGCCATGCAGCGCGAACTGCACCGGCAGCGCGACGAGATCGAGCTGATCGCCTCCGAAAACATCGTCTCCAGAGCGGTGCTCGAGGCGCAGGGCTCGGTCCTCACCAATAAATATGCCGAGGGTTACCCGGGCCGCCGCTACTACGGCGGCTGCCAGTATGTCGACGAGGTCGAGGACCTGGCGCGCGATCGCGCCAAAAAGCTGTTCGGCTGCAGCTTCGCCAACGTCCAGCCCAATTCCGGCAGCCAGGCGAACCAGTCGGTGTTCATGGCGCTGATGCAGCCGGGCGACACCTTCATGGGCCTGAACCTTGCCGCCGGCGGGCATCTCACCCACGGCTCGCCGGTCAACCAGTCGGGCAAATGGTTTAACGTCGTGTCCTACGGCGTGCGCCAGGAGGACCAGCGCATCGACCTCGACGAGGTGCGCGATCTCGCGCGAAAACACCGGCCGAAGGTGATCCTGGCCGGCGGCTCGGCCTATCCGCGCATCATCGACTTCGCGGCCTTCCGCGCCATCTGCGACGAGGTCGGCGCAAAACTGTTCGTCGACATGGCGCATTTCGCCGGCCTCGTCGCCGGCGGCGTGCATCCCAGCCCGCTGCCGCACGCACATGTGGTGACCACCACCACGCACAAGACGCTGCGCGGCCCGCGCGGCGGCATGGTGCTGTCCAACGACGAGGAGATCGGCAAGAAGATCAACTCCTCGGTGTTCCCCGGCCTGCAGGGCGGTCCGCTGATGCATGTCATCGCCGGCAAGGCGGTGGCGTTCGGCGAGGCGCTGACGCCGCAGTTCCGCACCTATGCCGCCAATGTCGTGGCCAACGCCAAGGCGCTGGCCGAGACGCTGGTCGCGGGAGGGGTCGACATCGTGTCGGGTGGGACCGATACTCACCTGATGCTGGTCGACCTCAGACGCAAGGGGCTGACCGGCAAGGCCGTCGAGGCCGCGCTGGGCCGTGCCCACATCACCTGCAACAAGAACGGCATTCCGTTCGATCCGCAGGGACCGGCCATCACCTCGGGCGTCCGGCTCGGCACGCCGGCCTGCACGACACGCGGCTTCCTCGTCGAGGAGTTCCGGCAGGTCGGACAACTGACGATGAAGGTGATCGACGGACTGGCGGCCCATGGCGAGGAGGCCAACGGCACGGTCGAGACCGGCGTGCGGGAGGAGGTCGGCGCGTTGCTGCGCCGGTTCCCGATATACGACTGAGTCGATCTACGACTGGGTTGCGTCGCGGAGGAGCAGTCAGGAATAAGATGAACGCAGTATGGAACGGACAACGTCCGGATTCCGATATGGGTGCTGGCCAGATGGCCGCAGACCGCAAGTTCAGGGTGCTTGTCGCCGAGCGCAACCCGCTGGTGGTGTCCGCGCTCGGCGACATGATTCGCCGCGACAGCCGCTTCGAGATGGTCGGCAGCGTGCAGAACGGCGAATCCTTCCTGGATTCGGTGGCGGCCGGCCATCCGGCCTTCGACGTCGCGGTGCTCGGCTGGAAGCTGTCCGACATGGACGGCGGCGTGGTGCTGTCGGAGTTGCAGCGGCGAAAGCTGTTCGCGCGCGTCGTCATCTTCTCCAACGACCACGACGTCGCCATCCTGAAGCAGTGCGTGCGCCTTGGTGTGCAGGGTTTCTGCTACCAGTTCGACGACCCGGCCATCCTGTTCGACACGCTGATCGCGGTCGCGCATGGCCGGATCTGCATCCCTTATGTCGATGTATCCCGGATCAACGAGACGCCGCTGTCCAAGCTCACGCCGCGCGAGCGCGAACTTCTCGCCGTGCTCGCCGACGGCTGGACCAATCTGCAGATCGCCACTCGCACCGGCATCTCGGAAAACACGGTGAAGTACCACCTGAAAAATCTCTACGACAAGCTCGACGTGCGCAACCGCGCCATGGCGGTGGCACTGTTTGCCAGCGAGAAGAACCGTGGATCGCAGGCGAATTCCTGAGTGATTCGCGAGCGGCTCGATGGCGCATGACGCCATCGTTTGCCGTTTTGGGCATGCCGGAGGTGTCGGTTGGGCCAGAGGGCATCCGATCGCACTTGCGACCGCTCGGCCGATGCCATCCGGACGACCGTACATCCACCGAAATCAGACTTTTTTATGCGCAAAAACAGATGGTTGGATGCATATGCGTGTCTGCTGCCGCGATGCGGACATCCTCTATCGCGATGCAAAAAAGCCTCCCGCGCCGCAGCACAGGCTTTTCTTGACACTTAAACGGCTTTTCCAGATATTTCCTCTCGGGCAAATAGTTTTCTGCAAAATCAACCAAAAAGCCCAAGATCGCTTAGCCTCGGGGAGGGGACAATGGATGCGACGCAAAGCCAGCACGCTGGCTCGCTTTCGCTCGACGAGCGTATAGACAAGATGCACGGACGTGACCGCATGGGCGCCATCGCCTTCGTCGTGGTGATGTGGATCACCGTGCTGTTCGCGCTTCTGACGGTCTGGCCCCACATCACCGTGGGCGGCATCAAGGCGATCCTGGTGATTTTCGGTGGCCTCGTGCTGCTGTTCAACACCGCGGCCATCGTCGCCATGCTCCGCCACTACGGCCACGACAAGCACTTCATCTACGGCCTCGACCTGAAGCATCTCGACGAGATGCGCAGGCAGAAGCGCATCTAGGAGGACGACGATGGCTTATCAGCCGCCCAAGCAGGGCATTGCCGCGCAGATCGTCGACGTCGTCGTGCTGCTCGTGCTCACCGTCGGTGCGCTCTATCTACCGCTCTATCTCGGCCTGGCGGGTGCGGCCAAGACGCCGAACCCGATCGAGAACCCCACCTGGGAGACGCTCGGCCAGAACGCCGTCGAGCAGCAGCAATGGGCCGCGCTCGGCGTCACCGACCCGGCAGCCGCCAACGACATCGTCACCGCCCGGTTCGACTACAGCTTCAGCTGGACTGCGCTGATCGTCATGGCGGTGCTGGTGATCGGTTACTTCGTCATGGTGGTCCGGCTCTCGGACAAGGAATACCGAGAAGTCATCGACGAGCGGTTCGGACCGAAGCGCTAGGGGAGGGTGGCATGGATACCTGGAATATCCTCGAATACCTCGCCTGGGCGCTGTCGTTCCTGTTCGGCGCGCTCATGCTGCTCGACATGATCAAGATCGACAGCCGCTATGACAACGACCTGCTGACCTCCTCGCGCGAAGGCGAGATCGAGGCGACGCAGGAACGGCACCAGATCTGAGGGCAACGGCGATGGCAAACGTGACTGCAACCGGCGCCTCGACGGAGCGCCTGCAATTGCTGCGCGTGCTCGGACCCGGGCACGTGTGGGCGCTCGGCGTCGGCATCGTGCTGGTCGGCGAGTACATGGGCTGGAATTTCGCGATCGGCAAGGGCGGCATGATCGCCGGCCTCGTCGCCTGCTGGGTGGCGGGCCTGCTCTACACCTGCGTCGCCATGATCGACTCGGAGGTGACGTCCACCGTGGCGGCGGCCGGCGGGCAATATGCCCAGGCCAAACACATCGTCGGGCCGCTGATGGCCTTCAACGTCGGCCTGTTCCTGGTCATGGCCTACACCATGCTGGAAGCGGCCAACGCGATCACCGTCGGCTTCCTGCTCGACACGGTGGCCGGCATGCAGGGCCATTCGGGGCTCAACCAGCAGCCGTTCATCATCCTGGCGATCATGTTCCTCGCCTGGCTGAACTATCGCGGCGTGCTGGCGACGCTCACCTTCAACCTGGTGATCACCGCGATCGCGTGCTGTGCGATCGTCATCCTGTTCCTGTCCGTGCAGTTCGGCGCCTCAGCCGTGCCGCTCGACTTCTCGGCCGTTGCCGAGGAGCCGCTGCCTTACGGCTGGGTCGGCATCATCGCCTCGGTGCATTTCGGCCTGTGGTATTACCTCGGCATCGAAGGCACCTGCCAGGCCGCCGAGGAAGTGCGCTCACCGTCTCGCTCGCTGCCCTACGGCACCATGGCGGGCATCATGACGCTGCTGATCGCCGCGACCATGACCTGGTATGTCTGCTCGGGCCTGATCCCGTGGGAGTATCTCGGCCAGGCCGGCACGCCGCTGTTCGATGCCGCCCGCGTCACCGGCAGCACCGGGCTGATGGTCCTGCTGTTCGTCGGCACCACCTTCGCCACGCTGGCATCGGCCAACGGCTGCATCAACGACGCCTCGCGCGCCTGGTTCTCGATGGGCCGCGACCGCTACCTGCCGGTCTGGTTCGGCGCCGTGCATCCGAAATACCGCACGCCGTACCGCTCGATCGTCTTCCTGGTGCCGATCGCGCTGATCTTCGCGCTCGGCGCGCCGCTCGACCAGGTGGTCACCTTCTCGATCCTGTCCGGCCTGCTCGGCTACACCTTCATGACCTTCAACATGGTGATGTTCCGCAGGAAATGGCCGCTGGACAGCATCAAGCGCGGTTACGTGCACCCGTTCCACCCGATCCCGGCGATCGTGCTGCTGGTGCTGTGCGCCACCGCCTATTTCGCCGTGTTCCTCGGCTATGGCACCCAGCTCATCGCGATGATGTGCTTCTACATCGTCGCTTCGCTGTGGTTCCACTTCTGGCGCTACCGCTTCGTGCGGCGCGGCGACCAGTTCACCATGCCGTGGCCACGGCCGCAGGGCTACTGAGCTCGAACGGCGCGGCGCCAGGCGCCGCGCCGTCGTTCATGACGATGACCGCGACCGCCGCCATGCTTTTTGTCCTCGCCGGTCTCGCCGCCGCCGGTCTGGCGGCGATGGCGATGCGCCAGCACCGCGGCGTGCTGGACAAGCGCGGCCGCCTGCTCGATGCCGCCGCGGCACTCGTCGACGACGGCAGGATCAGCATCGCGCCCGACGGTTTTCCCATGCTGGACGGGCGCCTCGCCGACCATCGCCGCATCCGTGTCGAACTGATCGCCGACACGCTGGTATGCCGTCGCCTGCCGCAGCTCTGGCTGAAGCTGACGCTGGTCGAAACCGATCGGCAGGCACGCCCGTCGATCGGCGCGCTGTCGCGCCCCACCGGCGCCGAGTTCTACGCGGCCGTGCATGAGCTGCCGGAATGGATCGCGCCGCCGCAGGCCGAGGCGCCGCTGCTGATGCGCGGCGACGGCAACGCTTCCCCCCAGGACGTCGAGCGTGCCGGCACGATGTTCAAGGCGCTGTTCCGCGACCCGGCGGTGAAGGAAGCGCTGATCACGCCGCGCGGCGTGCGGCTCGTCCGCCAGGTCGCAGAGGGGGATCGCGGCGCGCATCTGCTGCTCCGGCAAGTGCGCTTTCCCCTGACCGAAGTCGCCGCCGACACTGTTCTGGATGCCCTCGCCGATCTGCGCGCCTTGAGCGAAACGCTGCGGGCGGACGATTTCTCGGCCGCGTCGCGGTAGCCCGCGCGCTCGCAAAATCGCACGGAAACCGGAGGGCTAGAGCAATTCCAGGAGAAGTGGAAACCGGTTCTCCGTCCGGAATTGCGTAAAAACAAAGAGATAGAGCATTTCCGCGATTCGGAGAAAAGCGGAAAAGCTCTAACGCGAAAATCGCCATTCTTCGCGTCAGCCGGCGTGCCGCGCATGCCGGCCGAACATTTCCCTGGAGCGTTTCCGGCTTCTGCGGATCACCGAATTGCTGGAACGGGAGCGCGGCCGAGGTCCAGGCCCCTACGATCCGTGCCGAACCGGTCGCGCCGTACCACGGCGGAGCGAAGCATTCCGCTCACCACGCTTGATCCAATCGCCCCGGTCATACGAACGCCGTGTCACGCGTGCGGGACAATGATTATGCAAGAAGCCCGCCGGTGGGCGGCGGGCTTTGCTGGGTGTCACGTCGGTCCACGCCGAGCAGACGTCCGCCGGCCCTATTCCGCGGCGACGGCCGAGGCCGAGCGCAGATACGATTCCAGCGAATCGTCCAGCGCGTCCTTCCATGGCGTGTGGTGCGGCGGCGCCATCGTGCCGGTGATCACCGAGCGGTAGGAGTGGTTGCGGAATTCCATGATGCCCTGCTTCTTGTGTTCCTTCCACTCGAAGAAGGCCTCGTTGGCGCCGTCCACGTCGAAGCTCGGGTAGTCCGTCTCGGCGATCAGCTCCTTGACGTAGTCTCCCTGGTACTCGATCGCGTCATGGGCGTCCTTGCCGGCATCCTCGCGGGCGACGCGGTCGTCGACGTCGACGATCATCTCCTGCTTGCCGGCCGGCAGCTTGATGCGGCCCATGATGACGTCGCGCGCCCACCAGGCCTGCGCGTCGAACATGTTGAAGGTGAACCACTGGTCCTGCATGCCGAGATAGAACAGCGCCGGGTTGTGGACGTAGGCGACGCCCTTGTAGAGGTCGGCGGTCGCCAGCCGGTTGGCGGTCCTGAGCCGCAAATCGTCCGGCAGGAACGGGAAGTGGTGCTTGTAGCCGGTGCACAGGATGATGGCGTCGATGCGTTTGGTCGAGCCGTCCTTGAAGGTGACGGTGTTGATGTCGACCTTGTCCAGCAGCGGCTTCTCTTCCCAGTTGTCCGGCCATTTGAAGCCCATCGGCGCGGTGCGGTAGCAGTTGGTGATGGAGTTCGCGCCGTATTTCCAGCACTGCGAGCCGATGTCCTCGGCCGAGTAGCTGGTGCCGACGATCAGGATGTCCTTGCCGATGAACTCGCGGGCGTCGCGGAAGTCGTGGGCGTGCAGGATGCGGCCGTTGAAGCGGTCGAAGCCGGGGAATTCCGGAACGTTCGGGGTCGAGAAATGCCCCGAGGCGACGATGACGTTGTCGAATTCCTCGGAATAGCAATGGTCTTTCGGCAGGTCCTGCACGGTGACGGTGAATTTTTTGGTCTGTTCGTTCCAGGTCACCAGACGCACGACCGTCTCGAAGCGTATCCACTTGCGTACGCCGGCCTTCTTCACCCGGCCCTCGATATAGTCGAACAGCACGGCGCGCGGCGGGTACGAGGCGATCTGCTTGCCGAAATGCTCTTCGAAGGAATAATCGGCGAATTCCAGGCCCTCCTTGGGGCCGTTCGACCAGAGGTAGCGGTACATCGAACCATGGACGGGCTCGCCATACTGGTCCAGGCCGGTGCGCCACGTGTAGTTCCAGAGACCACCCCAGTTGGCCTGCTTCTCGAAGCAGACGACCTCCGGGATGTCGGCACCCTTTTCCGCGGCTGACTGGAAGGCCCTGAGCTGGGCAAGTCCCGACGGTCCGGCCCCGATTACGGCCACACGCTTAGCTGCCATGGTATCCTCCTGCTGGTATAGACCAAATTTCTGGTATTGGTTCCCCTGGTTCAGTGTATGCTGCCTGCTATTATACCAATTTGTCAACGCGTTTCCTGTGAGGAAGAAAAATTTCGTGCGGCCGGGATGACCATCCGGCCCTTTCGTGAAATTCACTCCACATGCAGACCTCGAGCTTCGCCCATCGCCTCGCCGTTTCCACCCTCTTGCCCAGGCTGTCCGTAGGCATGCCGGACGCCGTCAATATCGGGTTCCTGGCGCCGCTGAGCGGCCAGGCGGAGTCGTGGGGTTTGCCGGGGTTGCATGGCTGCCGCATCTGGGAGGACTGGCTGAACAAGACCGGCGGGCTGCTGATCAACGGGCGGCGCTATCCGGTCAGGATCGTGGAATACGACTGCGACTACGATGCCGGGCGCGCCCTGGAAGGCGCGCGCCATCTCGTCGAGCGGCATGACGTCAAGCTGCTGATGATGCTGGGCGGCGATACGATCACCGGGATGAGGGATTACCTCACCGATCGCAAAATCCTGACCTCGACCCTGCTGCCCAGCGACCTGTCGCCGGACACGCCCTACCTGATCGCGCCCAGCGAACTGCACCCGATCTACAACGTTACCGGGGTGGACTGGCTTTCGCGTGCAAGGCCGGAACTTCGGAGAGTTGCGATCTGCAGCCAGTCCGACTCGCTCGGCCTTCCTTCGCTTGCGACGTATCGCGCCGCCTTCAAGGCCGCGAAGATCGGGATCTCGAAGGAAATCCAGTACGACCCACGTATGACGGATGCTGCGGCAATCGTGCAGCCGATGCTGGATTCCGACCCGGATATACTGTGCTGGTGCACCAGCTACACGCCGATGGTCCATGCCATGACCGAATATGCCCATGCGCGGGGGTTCAGGGGCCAGATCATATCCTGCACGCTGGATTATTACGATCGGCTGGTCGCCCGGACATCCGAGGGTTTCATGGAGGGTTTCGTCTTCCAGTTTCCGGATTTCGACGACGAAAGGCTGACGGACAAGGCGTTTTTCTTCAACCGGCCGAAGGCTTTCTACGACGAGTACAACCGCCGCTTCCCCGGCTCCTGGACGGCGGTGAGCTGGGAGTACGTCGCCATCCTCGATATCTGGCACGCGGCGGTGGAGAAATCCAACGGCGTCAATCCCTTGTCCGTTTTGGCGGCCATGAAGCAGCTTGGCCACGTCACCCACGCGTTCGGTCCGGCGCATTGGTGGGGCGAGAGCATGTTCGGCATCGACAACGCCCTGGTCGGCGACTGGCCGGTGGTGACGCTGAAGAACGGCAAGGCGAGGATTGCCGCCTTCGGCTCGATTCCCCGGTGGCTGAAACGTCACGGCGACCTTCTCAAGCGGGAGATGTCGGATCTGGGGCAGCTCTGGGACCAGCGCCTGCGCTCGAGCGGGAACGGAACCGCGCTGCAGGCGCGGACGCTGGAATCAATCCTGTAGAAGCAGTTTCTGCTCCTCGATCAGGTGCAGCTTGATGAACTCCACGGCGCGCTCCACGTCGCGGGAGGCAATCGCGTTGAACAGCGCGTTGTAGCGCTGCTGGTATTCGAGGATGCGTTTCGGCGACAGGTGCCGGCGCAGCAGCGTGGTGCGGAAGCTCACCCGGCAAGCCTCGATCGCCAGGTCGTAGCAGGACGCCAGCAGGGGATTGTGCGTGCCCTCGGCGATCTTGCGGTAGATATCCTCCTCGCATTTCACGAAAGCGGCGACGTCGGTGTGCACGTTTTCGATCTTCGACATCAGGTGTTCCAGTTCCCACACCTCGCGCTGGGTCATGTTGATGACGGCAAGGCGGACCATTTCGGGTTCGAGGATGCCGCGCACGACGAGATGGTCCAGCGGGCTGGTCTCCAGCGCGACCGAACTGTCGCCCCGCTCCGGCACCTCTTCCGAGCGATAGGTGACGAAGCTGCCGCTGCCGGGGCGCCGCGTGATGACCTTGCGGTCCTCCAGCACGTCCAGTGCCTCACGCACGGTGTTGCGGGCCACCCCCATCTCGGAGGCCAGCGCCCGTTCCGACGGCAGGCGCGCATTCAGCGGATACTCCTCCGATCTTATCTTCGCGAACAACCTGTCCAGGACGGTCTGGACCGTCGCTCCCACCGAGTAGGTGGCGATGATCTGAGATGTGAGTTGGTCGGTCTCGACCGTCATTTCACGACCTTGCATGTCAGTTCTGCCCGCTGGCCGCGGGTCGGACGAATCCTAGCGCAGCGCGGTCCAAGTTTGAAACATTCGTCGAATCTGGTCCAGCGAGATACCGCGTGGACCAGCGCGGGGGAGGGGGACCCGCTTGCATGCCTGCCGGGCACCAATGGTTGGTGATTTCGCGCGGTATGGCGGCCGCAAATTCCCCTCCCCCTTGTGGGGAGGGGTTAGGGGTGGGGGGGGTAAAGCGGCATCGAACTTCGCCCTACGCCATATGCGATTGCCCTGGCGTTTCCGCGGCAGCGCGAAAGGAGCCTTGCGGAACGGCACGAAATAAGTATTCTTGGCACTGAAATTATTTTACACAGAGGCAAGTTTTAGGGAGGTGAGCGTGTTGCAATCGGCTTACCCAAGCGTTGTTTCCGGCCCGCCGCGTGCGAGTTCGATTCTTTTGCCTGGGCTTGCGGTTCCTGGTGCTGGTGTTGAGCGGTACGAGGTCGCGGGCGGCGGGGCTGTTGTGGTCGACGTCGAGGCGGGGGACCGGGTTAGCCTGCGCAATCTT
>QFCS01001248.1_pt1 | contig 16431 bp, 18 predicted proteins | sample 3576561 | NCBI WGS metagenome assembly QFCS01 | reverse complement strand
GGGCGGCAATCTCCTCGCCCACCACTACACCCGCTACCTGGGCGACCTGTCCGGCGGCCAGGTGATCGGCCGCGTGCTGCAGCGCACCTTCGACCTGCCCGAGGACACCGGCGTCGCGTTCTACGCCTTCCCCGACATCCCCAAGCCCAAGCCGTTCAAGGACGCCTACCGCGCCAGCCTCGACGGCCTGGGCCTCTCGGCCGACGACGTCGCCCGCGTGGTCGACGAGGTCCGCGCCGTCTTCGGCCTCAACCAGGCCCTCTTCGACGAGCTCGGCCGCCAGATCGACCGCTACCGCGCCGCGTAGTCCCCCTCCGGCGCGGTCTCCTCGGCCGCGCCGGAGTCGCCGACGCCGTCCGGCCCACCGAGGTGACGGTCCAGGAAGACCAGCGCGTGCCGCACCGCCGCCGCGTGGAACGCCTTGCCCGGGAACAGGTCGAAATGGTCGCCCGGATAGTGCCGCACCTCCGCCCGTCCCGCGAACGCCGCCTTCATCGCGGCCTGCGGCGGCGCCGAGCTGTCGAAGTCCGCGACCTGCACCAGCCACGGCACCCGCAGCCGCGCCGCGTCCTTCGCCGGCGCCCGCGTGCCGAGCTCCATCACCACGTCGGCCGCGACCTCGTTGCGCCACGTCGGCCCCGCGATCGACAGATAGTCCTCCCGCGCCCCGGGCAGCGTGAGCGCACCCACCTCGCCGGGACCGGCCACGACCGGGATCATCGACGGACCGCGACCGGCCCGGCGTCGTACGGCGCTCGCGAGGCCGCGGCCCGTCGAGGCGAGCAGCTGTCCCGGCGCGTGATGGCGGGTGGCCAGGCGCGCCGCGGCGAGGCCGTCGACCAGCGGCACGGCCGAGATCACCGCGACCACGTCGGTGCGCTGCGCGGCCACCGACACCACGTGGCCGCCACCCAGCGAGACACCCCACAGCACCACGCGCCGCGGGTCCACCCCCGGCAGCCGCTTCGCCGCGTCGACGGCGGCGTGCAGGTCCGCGACCTGGCCCGCGACCGACACCGACTGGCGCGGTGCGCCCTCGCTGGCCCCGAAGCCGCGGTAGTCGAAGGTCACCGCGTGCCGCCCGGCCGCGGCGAACGCCTCGGCGAAGGGCGCCAGGCCCGAGTCCTGGGTGCCGGCCAAGCCGTGCGCGAGGACGATCACCGGCCGGCCGCCCTCGACCGCGTCCCCCGCCGCCGGGACGTGGGTGGCGGCGCAGCGCGTCCCGCCGGAGGTGAAGGTGAAGGTGGTGGTCATCGCGTGCTCCCGTTCGTTCCTGCAGGTCCGTAGATGCCGCTGATCCACAGGTGGGTCAGCGCGTCGATGTGCTCCTCGCGCGGCGGCCCGCCGCCGAGGGCGTGCCGCTCGACGCCGGTGTCGTTGAGGTCCAGGAGGACCGCGGCCAGCGCCGCCGCCGGCGGGCCGTCGACCGCCGCGCCGCTCGCCCGCTCCCGCTCGATCATCTCCGCCACCATCGCCGCGAAGTCGGCGCGCCCGGCGTCCCACAGCGCGCGGACGTCCGGACTGGCCGCCCGCGCCTCCAGCAGCGCACGATAGGTGTGCGGTGTCCCGTCGACGGAGTCGAAGAGGGTCGCGATCACCCGGCGGATCCGCTCCCGCGGCTCCCCCTCGGCCTTCACCAGCAGGTCCGTGGCGTCGGAGGCGTCGTCGTACAGCTCGGCCATGAGGGCGAGCACGGCGGCGGCCTTGGACTCGAAGTAGAAGTAGAAGGCCGAGCGGGTCACCCCCGCGCGACGGGAGATCTCCGCGACGTTGACCTGCTCGAGCGTCTGCTCGCGCAGCAGCTCGTCGAAGGCCCGCAGCAGCGCCGTACGACGCAGGTCGCCGCGGTTGACGCTGCGCCGGTCGACCAGCCGGGCCCAGGGGCGCTCCTCGCTCATCGGGCCGCCAGCGCCCGCGCGCGCCCCGCGGGGACCTCCGTGACCCGCAGGTCGTGCTCGTAGAGGAAGTAGTCGAGCTGCTGGGTGTGCCGGGGACGCTGCACCATGTGCGCGGTGTACTTGTGCTGGTCGGCGTCGATGACCCGCTCCATCTCCGCCTCGCTCGGCGGGCTGTACTGCCCCACCAGCCAGGCCGCGACGAGGCGGGCCTGGCACTCCACGAACGGGAAGAGCGTGGGCGTCGCCTGGGCGAACCCGACGAACGCGAGGTCGTCGATGCCGGGCTTGAAGATCCGCTTGTAGAGCCGGATGTGGTTGTCCGGCGCGCTGAGGAACGCCGGGTCGAAGAAGGGGAAGGTGATGTTGTAGCCGGTGGCGTGCACGACGACGTCGAAGTCCTCGCTCGACCCGTCCTCGAAGTGCACGGTCGGCCCGTCGAAGCGGGTGATGTCGCCCTTGGCGCGCAGGTCGCCGGACCCGAGCCGCAGCGGCAGCTCGACCGACTGGGTCGGGTGGGCCTCGAAGAACCGGTGGTTCGGGCTGGGCAGGCCGTAGTCCTCGGGGCGGCCCGCCGTCATCGGCTGCATGATCTGCACGAACCTGCGCTGCCAGGCGAACGGGATGTGCGGCGAGGTCCGGTAGTACTTGTCGGCGGGCTTGCCCGCGAAGTACTTCGGCACGATCCACGCGCTGGAGCGGGTCGAGATGACCACCTCGTTGTCGAGGGTCCTGCTGGAGAGCTCCACGGCGATGTCGGCCGCGGAGTTGCCCAGGCCGATGATGAGGATCCGCTTGCCCGTCAGGTCGTACGGCGTGCGCGGGTCGATGTAGGCGTGCGAGTGCATCGTCAGCCCGGTGAACTCGCCGGGCTTGTCGGCCAGGCGCGGGTCCCAGTGGTGGCCGTTGGCGACCACGAGGGCGTCGAAGCGGCGTACCCCGGTGCGCTGGGTCTCCAGCTCCCAGCCGCCGTCCGGCAGGCGCCGCGCGTGCACCACGCCGTTCTCGAACTCGATGAGCCGGCGTACGTCGAAGGCGTCGGCGTAGGAGTCGAGGTAGTCCTTGATCTGGGTGTGGTGCGGGAAGTCCGGGTACTCCTCGGGCATCGGGAAGTCCTTGAAGGACAGCTGGTGCTTCGAGGTGTCGATGTGCAGCGAGCGGTAGGCGCTGCTGTGGCCGTTGGGGTTGCCGAAGGCCCAGTTGCCGCCGACCCGGTCGGAGGACTCGAAGGCGGTCACGTCGACGCCGTAGTCGGCGAGCATCTTCGTGGTGGTGAGGCCGCTGATCCCGGCTCCGATGACGGCGACGCGCATCCGGTCTGCTCCTTCGTGGCTGCTGGTCGTGCTGCTGGTCCGGTGCACGGGGTGCTTGACAGACCGGGGTGACGAGCGTCACGTTAGGCGCGCTGTTTGACACCTGTCAATCAGCACAGACGAACGTCAGGAGAGCGTCGTGAAGGTCACCGTCGTCATCGGAGGGGCCTCCGGGATCGGGGCGGCCACCGCTCGCGTCCTGTCGGACTCCGGCCACCGGGTCGTGGTCGCCGACCTGCCCGGGACCCCCTGCGACATCCCCGTCGACGTCACCGACGAGACCTCCGTCGCCGCTCTGCTCGACGGCGTCGTCGCCGAGCACGGCAGCCTGCACGGCGTCGTCAACTGCGCCGGCGTCAGCACCCTGTCCCGCGTCGTCGACCACGACGCGGCCGAGTGGCGCCGCGTCGTCGACGTGTGCCTCACCGGCGCCTTCCTGGTGCTCAAGCACGCCGGGCAGCGAGTCGCCGACGGCGGGTCGCTGGTGACCCTGTCCTCGCTCAACGCCCGCCAGCCCGGCAGCGGGCTCGCGGCGTACTGCGCGGCGAAGGCCGGACTCGTCGCGCTCACCGAGGTCACCGCGCTGGAGCTCGGTGCCCGCGGGGTCCGCGTCAACGCCGTCGCCCCCGGCCTGGTCGTCACGCCGCTCACCGCACCGGCCATGGACATCCCCGGAGTACGCGAGGACTACCTCGACAACACCGCGCTCGGGCGCTCCGGCGAGCCCGAGGAGATCGCCGGGGCCGTGCGGTTCCTGCTCTCCGACGACGCCGCCTGGATCACCGGCGAGACGCTCGGCATCGACGGGGGCGCCCGGCTCAAGCGCTACCCCGACCTCGTCCACCTCGTCGAGAAGGCGTTCGCGTGAGCGGCGGGCAGGCGGGACGGACCGCGATCGTCACCGGCGGCGGCTCCGGCATCGGCGCCGCCCTGGTGCGGGCACTCGTCGCGCAAGGCGCCCACGTGGTGTGCGCCGACCTGGACCTCGCCGCGGCGCAGGCAGTGACGGCCGCCGCAGCCGGCCCGGGGACCGCGGTCGCCCGGCGGGTCGACGTGACCTCCGCCGACGACGTACGGGACGCCGTGGACGCCGTCGTCGCCGAGCACGGACGGATCGACCTCGTCTTCAACAACGCCGGCATCACCTGGCTGGGGCTGACCGAGGAGCTCACCCTCGCCCAGTGGGACGCGATCATCGACGTCAACGTGCGCGGCGTCGTGCACGGCGTGCACGCGGCGTACCCGCGGATGATCCGCCAGGGCTCCGGGCACATCGTCAACACCGCCTCGATGGGCGGGCTGATGGCGGCCGGGCTGATGACGTCGTACGTGACGACCAAGCACGCCGTGGTGGGGCTCTCCCTCGCCCTGCGCACCGAGGCCGCCGCGCACGGCGTGGGCGTCACCGTCGTGTGTCCGGCCGCCGTCGACACCCCGATCCTCGACAAGGGCGAGATCGGCCGCTTCCGCGGGCGCGACTTCTACCTCGAGGGCCAGGGCGTCAAGCGGCCCGTGGACCCCGACGCCCTGGCGCGGCGCGTGCTGCGGGCCGTCGAGCGCGACGAGGCGTACGTCGTCGAGCCCCGTCAGGCCCGCATCGCCTGGCGTCTCGGGCGGCTGGCCCCCACGCTGGTGAACACGATGGCGACGCGCTTCATCGCCAAGCAGCGGGCGGGCGTCGCCTGAGCAGTCCGAGGGCGTCCAGGCGCTCCGCGAGGCCGTCGCGGCAGCCGGCCATCATCCGCGCGTGGTTCCACTCCAGGACCCCACGCAACGGGTACGACGCCACCCCGAGCCAGCCGCGTACGGCGACCTCCTGGCGATAGTCGAGCCGGGTCGCCGCCTCGTCGGCTCCGACCCGGGTCAGCGTGAAGCGCGCATAGCCGTCGAGGTCGCCGGCGAGCGTCACCTCGACGACCGGCGGCGTACGGCTCACCGCGTCCAGCACCAGGTCGAGGGTGTAGGGCAGCACCGACCGGCAGCAGACCCACGCCGTGTCGGGACCGAGCTTCGCGACGGCGCGCACCTGCGGCCACCAGCGGGGGTAGTGCTCGAGGTCGGTCAGCACCGCCGCCACCGCGTCCGGCGGCGCGGCGACCTCCCAGGAGTCGGTGAACGCGAAGGACCGGCGCACCGCTCCATCATCACCCGCGTCCGGTGAGCCTGCTTGACCTGGAGCCCGCTCCAGGCGCGACACTGGGGCGGTGAGCACCGCCACCGGCCGCACCATCGCCGACGCCGCCGAGATCCTCGGCCTGTCCGTCGACACCTTGCGCTACTACGAGAAGGACGGGCTGCTGCTGCGCCCGGTCCCCCGCTCGAGCAGCGGGCACCGCCGCTACGAGGAGCTCGACCTGCGCTGGATCGAGCTGGTCACCCGGCTCCGCTCGACCGGCATGCCCATCCGCGACGTACGCCGCTACGCCGACCTCGTGCGCGCCGGCGACGGCAACGAGGCCGAGCGCCTGGCGCTGCTGCAGGCCCACCGCGAGAGCGTGCTGCGCCAGCTCGCCGAGGTGACCGCGCACCTGGGCGCGATCGACCACAAGATCGGGATCTACAGCGAGCGGCTGCGCCTCGACGTACCGGCGTGAGTCGCGGGCGGCCGCCCGCCCGCGCTGACAGCCCGCTCGCCGAGAGCCCCCTCGCAGGAAGCTCTTGACCTGGAGTGCGGTCCAGGGGGTTGGCTGGGGTCATGACCCAGACCCGCACCCTCGGCACCACCGCCCCCCTCACCGTCTCCGCGCTCGGCCTCGGCTGCATGGGCATGTCGGAGTTCTACGGCGCGCCGGACGAGGCCGGCGGCATCGCCACCATCCACCGCGCGCTCGACCTCGGCATCTCCTTCCTCGACACCGCCGACATGTACGGCCCCTTCGTCAACGAGCAGCTCGTGGGCAAGGCGATCGCGGGCCGGCGCGACGAGGTCCAGCTCGCGACGAAGTTCGGCAACGAGCGGCGACCCGACGGCAGCCGTGTCGGCATCAACGGCAGCCCCGACTACGTGCGCCGCGCCTGCGACGCCTCCCTGGCCCGCCTCGGCGTCGACCACATCGACCTCTACTACCAGCACCGGGTCGACAAGACCGTCCCGATCGAGGACACCGTCGGGGCGATGAAGGAGCTCGTGGAGGCCGGGAAGGTCCGCACCATCGGGCTGTCCGAGGCGTCCGCCGACACGATCCGCCGCGCCCACGCGGTGCACCCGGTGACCGCGCTCCAGACGGAGTACTCGCTGTTCACCCGCGACCTGGAGGACGACATCCTGCCGGTCCTGCGCGAGCTCGGCATCGGGCTGGTCCCCTACTCCCCGCTCGGGCGCGGCCTGCTCACGGGCACCGTCACCGCCGACGGCTTCGACGCCGCGGACAGCCGCAGCTCGGTCTACTTCCCCCGCACCAGCGGGGAGAACCTGACCGCGAACCTCGCGCTCGTCGACCAGGTGAAGGCGCTCGCGGCCCAGCACGGCTGCACTCCCGGCCAGCTCGCGCTCGCCTGGGTCCTCGCCCAGGGCGACGACGTGGCGCCGATCCCCGGCACGAAGCGGGTGCGCTACCTGGAGGAGAACGCCGGAGCCCTCGACGTCACGCTGAGTGCCGACGACCTCGCCGCGCTCACCACCGCCGTGCCCCGCGACGCCGTCGCCGGCGACCGGTACGGCGACATGAGCACCATCGACGCCTGAGTGTCCGGGGGGCCGCACGGGACGGCGCTAACGTTGCCCGGTGACCCCCGACACCGACGTCCTGCTCAACCGGGCCCAGTCCTGGCTCGCCGAGGACCCCGACGTGCACACCCGCGACGAGCTGACCCAGCTGGTCGCCGCGGTGGAGTCCGGCAACGCCGACGCCCGCGCCGACCTGGCCGACCGCTTCCGCGGAACGCTGGAGTTCGGCACGGCGGGGCTGCGCGGCGCCCTGGGTGCCGGGCCGAACCGGATGAACCGGGTCGTCGTCATCCGGGCGGCGGCCGGCCTGGCGTCGTACCTGCTGGCGGAGGGCGCGGAGCCCGGCACCCCCGTCGTCATCGGGTACGACGCCCGCCACAACTCCGACGTGTTCGCCCGCGACACCGCCGAGGTGATGAGCGGGGCGGGGCTCAAGCCGCTGCTGCTGCCCCGCCCGCTCCCCACCCCGCTGCTGGCGTTCGCGATCCGCGAGCTCGGCTGCGCGGCGGGGGTCATGGTGACGGCGAGCCACAACCCGCCCCAGGACAACGGCTACAAGGTCTATCTCGGCGACGGCAGCCAGATCGTGCCGCCGGCCGACACCGGCATCGCGGAGCGGATCGCCGCGGTGGGGCGCCTGGAGTCGGTGCCCCGGCTCCCGCTGGGCGCCACGGGCGGCGCGGTCCTCGACGAGGGCGTCGTCGACGCCTACCTCGACGCCGTCGCCGGGATCGCCGGCGACGGCCCGCGCGACCTCGCGAGCGTCTACACGCCGCTGCACGGCGTCGGCGGCGGCGCGTTGCCGACGGTGCTGGAGAACGCGGGCTTCGCGACGCCGCAGGTGGTCGCCGAGCAGGAGGCGCCGGACGCGGACTTCCCGACCGTCGCCTTCCCGAACCCGGAGGAGCCCGGCGCGATCGACCTCGCCGTGGCGCTCGCCGAGCGCACCGGCGCCGACATCGTGATCGCCAACGACCCGGACGCCGATCGCTGCGCCGCCGCCGTGCCGGATCCCCGGGGCGGCTCGTGGCGGATGCTGCGCGGCGACGAGGTGGGCGCCCTGCTGGCCGACCACCTGCTCCGCCAGGGACGCGACGGGGTCTACGCGACGTCGATCGTGTCGTCCTCGCTGCTCGGCACGATGGCGGCGGCGGGCGGGCAGCGGTACGCCGAGACGCTCACCGGGTTCAAGTGGATCGGCCGGATCCCCGACCTCGTCTTCGGCTACGAGGAGGCGCTCGGCTACTGCGTCGACCCGGTGAACGTCGCCGACAAGGACGGCGTCTCCGCGGCGCTGATGCTGTGCGAGGTCGCGGCCGCCGCGAAGGCCGAGGGGCGCACCCTGCACGACCTTCTCGACGACATCGCCGTCGCCCACGGCCTCCACGCCACCGACCAGCTGTCCGTGCGGGTCACCGACCTCGGCGAGATCGCCGCCGCGATGGAGCGGCTGCGCTCCGCGCCGCCGGCGACGCTGGGCGGCTCCCCCGTCACCGCGGCCGACGACCTGGCGCTCGGCTCCGCCGACCCCCCGCCCACCGACGGGCTGCGCTACCGCACCGCCGACGGCAGCCGCGTGATCGTGCGGCACAGCGTCACCGAGCCGAAGCTCAAGTGCTACATGGAGCCCGTGGTCCCGGTCGCGGACGGCGACGTCGCCCTGGCGCGCCAGGAGGGCGCCGTACGGCTCGCGGCGCTGCGGGCCGCCATCGCCGCCGCCGCGTGCATCTGACCCGCGGGCATCTGACCCGCGGGCATCCGGCCAGCGGCGCCCAGCCGGCCCGGAACAGGACGAGCGACGCGATGCCCGACCCGGCGCGCAGCCCGACCTCCGGCCACGCCCACGCGTGCCGGACGCCACCGGTCGCCTCGCTCCGCTCGGCGTGCGCGGTCGCGACCCGGCGGCGCAGCTTCGACTCGATCAGCCACCCCAGCGAGTGGTCGACCTCCGCGACGTCGGGGCCGCGACGGTCGTCCTTGCGCATCGTGCGCCGCGAGCGGCCGAACCCGCTGGCGACGTACCTGCGGCCCTCGGCGCGCACCACCGTCACCTGGCCGACGTCGACGCCCTCGGCACCGTCGACGAGCCGGTACGGCACCCACCGGCTGTGCAGTGCGTTGCGCAGCTCGACCTCGTCGGCGCCCAGCACCAGGGCGGGCCGGATCAGCACCGACCAGAAGGAGACGGCGAGAAAGACCAGGAGCGGCCACAGCCACGGCGCGTAGTCCTCGCGCGCGGCGACCACGCCGTACACGAGGGCGAAGAGCACACAGCCGATCCCGATGACGCCGTACGCCATCCCACCGGTGCGGTAACGCTCGGTCGCAACGCCTTCGCTCTCCACGTCGCGAACTCTATGCTGGGTCAATGTCCACCCCCGCCACCGCCGAGCCGGTTCCCGGTCTCGCGGCGTACTCCGAAGTGACAGCGAGCGACGCAGCGCTGCGCCGCTTCCTCCACGGTCTGCCCGGCGTCGACCAGGTCGGCGCGGAGGCCCGCGCCGCCGGTCTCGGCACCCGGTCGATCAAGACCACCGCGAAGGAGTGGGCGATCGACCTGGCGATCCGCATGGTCGACCTGACCACGCTGGAGGGGCAGGACACCCCCGGCAAGGTGCGCGCGCTGGCGGCCAAGGCGCTGCGCCCGGACCCCGCGGACCCGAGCTGCCCGTCGGTCGCGGCCGTGTGCGTGTACGGCGACCTGGTGGGCGAGGTCAAGGAGATCGTCGGCGACCGGGTCAACGTCGCGGCCGTCGCCACCGCGTTCCCCAGCGGCCGCGCGTCGATGGACATCAAGCTGGCCGACACCCGCGACGCCGTGGCGAACGGCGCCGACGAGATCGACATGGTCATCGACCGGGGCGCGTTCCTGGCGGGCCGCTACCTGCAGGTCTTCGAGGAGATCGTCGCGACCCGCGAGGCGTGTGTGCGTCCCGACGGCACGCACGCCCACCTGAAGGTCATCTTCGAGACCGGCGAGCTGCAGACCTACGACAACGTACGACGTGCGTCGTGGCTGGCGATGCTGGCCGGCACGGACTTCATCAAGACCTCGACGGGCAAGGTGCAGCCGGCGGCCACCCTTCCGGTGACGCTGGTGATGCTGGAGGCGGTCCGCGACTTCCGCGAGGCCACCGGGGTCCAGATCGGCGTCAAGCCGGCGGGCGGCATCCGCACCGCCAAGGACGCGATCAAGTACCTCGTGATGGTCAACGAGATCGCCGGCGACGACTGGCTCGATCCCGACTGGTTCCGCTTCGGCGCCTCGACGCTGCTCAACGACCTGCTGATGCAGCGCACGAAGATCGCCACCGGCCGCTACAGCGGTCCCGACTACTTCACCCTCGCCTGAGCGGGAGCTGACCGAGCATGGCATTCGAGTACGCACCGGCTCCGGAGTCGCGGAGCATCGTCGACATCAAGGCCTCCTACGGCCTGTTCGTCGACGGCGAGTTCGTCGACGGGCGCGGGTCGTCGTTCAAGACGATCAACCCCGCCACCGAGGAGACTCTCGCCGAGGTCGCGGAGGCCTCCGAGGCTGACGTCGACCTCGCCGTGAAGGCCGCCCGGCGCGCGTTCCGCGGCTGGTCGCGGATGTCGGGGCGCGAGCGGGCCAAGTACCTGTTCCGCATCGCCCGGATCATCCAGGAGCGCGGCCGCGAGCTGGCCGTGCTCGAGTCGATCGACAACGGCAAGCCGATCAAGGAGAGCCGCGACGTCGACGTCCCCGTCGTCGCCGCGCACTTCTTCTACTACGCCGGCTGGGCCGACAAGCTCGAGCACGCGGGGCTGGGCCCGAACCCGCAGCCGCTCGGCGTGGCCGGCCAGGTCATCCCGTGGAACTTCCCGCTGCTGATGCTGGCGTGGAAGGTCGCCCCGGCATTGGCCTGCGGCAACACCGTGGTCCTCAAGCCCGCCGAGACCACTCCCCTGACCGCCCTGCTCTTCGCGGAGATCTGCCAGCAGGCCGACCTGCCTCCGGGCGTCGTCAACATCGTCACCGGTGCCGGCGCGACCGGCCAGGCCGTGGTGGCGCACCCCGACGTGGACAAGGTCGCGTTCACCGGGTCCACCGCCGTCGGCAAGGCCATCGCCCGCGCCGTCGCCGGCACCGAGAAGAAGGTCACGCTCGAGCTCGGCGGCAAGGCCGCGAACATCGTCTTCGACGACGCCCCCATCGACCAGGCGGTCGAGGGCATCGTCGGCGGCATCTTCTTCAACCAGGGCCACGTGTGCTGCGCCGGGTCGCGGCTGCTGGTGCAGGAGTCCGTCGCCGAGGAGGTGCTGGCCCGGCTCAAGCGCCGGATGGGCACGCTGCGCGTCGGCGACCCGCTCGACAAGAACACCGACGTCGGTGCCATCAACTCCTCCGAGCAGCTGCAGCGGATCCGCGAGCTCTCCGACATCGGCGAGGCCGAGGGCGCCGAGCGCTGGGCGCCGCCGTGCGACCTTCCCTCGTCGGGCTTCTGGTTCCCGCCGACGGTCTTCACCGGCGTCACCCAGGCCCACCGCATCGCGCGCGAGGAGGTATTCGGCCCGGTGCTGTCGGTGCTGACCTTCCGCACCCCCGCCGAAGCCGTCGAGAAGGCCAACAACACCCCCTACGGCCTGTCGGCCGGCGTGTGGACCGAGAAGGGCTCGCGGATCCTGCACATGGCCTCGCAGCTGCGGGCGGGCGTGGTGTGGGCCAACACCTTCAACAAGTTCGACCCGGCCAGCCCGTTCGGCGGCTACAAGGAGTCCGGCTACGGCCGCGAGGGCGGGCGTCAAGGCCTCGCCGCCTACCTGAAGGGTGACAGCTGATGGCGCGCATCGACGTCCGCAAGACCTACAAGCTCTACATCGGCGGCGCGTTCCCGCGCTCGGAGTCGGGCCACTCCTACGAGGTCGCCGACAGCAAGGGGAAGTTCGTGGCCAACGCCGCCCTCGCCTCCCGCAAGGACGTGCGGGACGCGGTCGTCGCCGCCCGCAAGGCCTTCGGCTCGTGGTCGGGTCGCACCGCCTACAACCGCGGCCAGATCGTGTACCGGATCGCCGAGGTGATGGAGGACCGGCGGCCCCAGTTCGAGGAGGCCGTCCGGCAGTCCGAGGGCGTCAGCGCCGCCGCCGCCCGAGGCCAGGTGGACGCCGCCGTCGACCGCCTCGTCTGGTACGCCGGGTGGGCCGACAAGCTCGCGCAGGTCATCGGCAACGCGAACCCGGTCGCCGGGCCGTTCTTCAACCACACCGCGCCCGAGCCGACCGGCGTCGTCGGCGTCCTCGCGCCGCAGGGCTCCTCGTTGCTGGGACTGGTGTCCGTGGTGGCGCCCGTGATCGTCACCGGCAACGTGGCCGTCGTCGTGTCGTCGTACGAGCGGCCGCTTCCGGCGGTGACCTTCTCCGAGGTGCTCGCGACCTCCGACGTCCCCGGCGGGGTCGTCAACGTGCTCACCGGCGACGCGGCGACCCTCGGGCCGTGGCTGGCGGCGCACATGGACGTCAACGCGATCGACCTCGCCGGCGTCGCGGGACTGCCCGAGCTCGCCGCCTCCCTCGAGGTCGCGGCGGCCGAGAACCTCAAGCGGGTACGACGCGCGCCGGACGCCGAGCCGGACTGGGCCGCCGACCCCGGGCCGTCGGCGATGACCGCCTTCGTCGAGCAGAAGACCGTGTGGCACCCGATCGGGATCTGAGCCGGTCGTCGCGGTGACGACGACGGGCGGCGGCGACTTCGCGCTCGGCTCCGACGAGCTGCGCGCCGTGGCGAGGTACGCCACCGACGCCGCCGCGGCGGTGCTCCACGTCTTCGCCGACGCCTGCCCGGACGACCCGCGCCCGGCGGCCGCTCTCGATGCGGCGCGGCTCTTCGTGGGCGGCGAGCGACGTACGAACCTCCAGCGGGTGGCCTCGCTCGACGCCCACCGGGCGGCCGCGGTCGCGCCCACCGAGGTCGCCCGCCTGGCCGCCCAGGCTGCGGGCGACGCCGCCTCGGCGGCGTACCTGCATCCGATCGCGAAGGCGCATCAGGTCGGCCACATCCTGCGCGCCGCGGCCAACGCGGCGCGGATCGCCGAGCTCGAGGCCGGCGACGACCCGGAGGTCGGCCTCGCGGCCGTCGCGGCCGCGGCGGAGCGGGCCCGTGCGACACCGGTGGTCGTCGACGTGCTGCGCCGCTATCCCCCGGCACCCGCGGGCCGCAGCCGGCCGGCGGTGCTGCTGGCCGCCCTCGACGCGGCGCTGCGCGCCTGAGGCGCGCGGAAGCCTCCCGGCGGGCTCCTGCGTACGTCGCGCCCGCGCTGGGGCAGAATCGAGCCTCATGACCGCTCGTGTGATCGTCCTCGCCGGCCCCTCGGGCTCGGGGAAGTCCCGGCTGGCTGGTCGTCTCGGCAGGACGTTCGGGTGGCCGACGCTCCGGCTCGACGACTTCTACCGCGACGGCGACGAGGCCGGCCTGCCGCGGATCACCGACGGCGCCAACGCGGGGATCGTCGACTGGGACGATCCCCGCACCTGGCACCACGAGGACGCGCTCGCCGCGCTCCGCGAGCTGTGCGCCACCGGGAGCACCGACATCCCGGTCTACTCGATCTCCGAGAGCCGGCGCACCGGAAGCCAGCACCTCGACCTCGGGGGTGCGACCCGCTTCTGCGCCGAGGGCATCTTCGCCGCCGAGATCGTGGAGGAGTGCCGTCGCGCCGGGATCCTCGCGGCGGCGTACTGCGTCACCCAGCATCCGATGGTGACCTTCTGGCGGCGGCTGACCAGGGACCTGCGCGAGCACCGCAAGCCGCCGCTGGTGCTGGTGCGGCGCGGGCTCGCGCTGGCGCGGGCCCAGCGGCAGGTCGTGCGGCGTGCGGTGGCCGTGGGGTGCCGGGTCGCGACCGGCGACCGGGCGTTCCGCGAGCTGCGTGCCGCGCACGCCGATGCGGAGGGTGACCATGCCCTGGCCGGCTGACCTCGACCCCGCCCGCCTGCGGCAGCCCGACGCGCGCAGCTGCGGCGCCGCGAGCGTGCTCGGGGCCCGGGCGCTGCTGAGCTCGTGGCGCCCGGAGGACCCCGCCGTCGAGATCGCGGTCGAGCACGAGCTGCTGACGTCCTCGCGCAGTCCTCGCGACCGGTTCCAGATGCCGTGGCCGCGCGCCCTCGGCACTCCCCCGTGGGCGGTCGCCAACGCCCTGCGGGCGCTGACCGGCGACCACCTCGCCACCGTGTTCGTGCGCCCCCGCGCGGCGATCGGCTACGAGGTGCTGCGCGAGCAGGTACGTCGCCGGCCCGTGGGCGTCTACCTCGGCAGCCCCTGGCTGCCCCGTCACGTCGTGCTCGCCGTCGACGAGATGCCCGGCGGCGTGCAGGTCTTCGACCCCGCGCGCGGCCGGCTCGTGCCGGTGCGCGCGGAGCAGTGGACCGAGCACCGGGTCGGCGTCGCCGGCTGGAGCCACTTCTGGTTCGTGGTCTGAGCGCGACCACCCCACCTCCGCTGGTCGAGTAGGCGCCACCTCCGCTGGTCGAGTAGGCGCCGCGAGGAACGAGCGACGCCGTATCGAGACCACCCCGCCGATGGTCTCGATACGGCCTCGCCTGGCGGCTCGGCCTACTCGACCAACGAAGGGCCTGGCGGCTCGGCCTACTCGACCAACGACGGGCCTGGCGGCTCGGCCTACTCGACCAACGAGCAAGGCGCTGGCGGCTCGGACTACGCCACGACGACGGAACCACCCGGCCGCCGGGCGCGCTCAGCCCCGCTGCGCGGCGTACCAGGGCTTGATGGTCTCGGTGATGAGGCGGTAGCGCTCGTCGTACGGGATGAAGGCGGACTTCATCGCGTTGACGGTCAGCCACTCCATCTCCGCCCAACCGTAGCCGAACGCCTCGGTGAGCAGGGCGAACTCCCTGCTCAGCGAGGTCCGGCTCATCAGGCGGTTGTCGGTGTTGACGGTGACGCGGAAGCGCAGCGAGGCCAGCAGCTTGAGGGGATGCTCGGCGATCGAGGGCGCCGCACCGGTCTGGACGTTCGACGACGGGCACATCTCCAGGGGGATCCGCTTGTCCCGCACGTACGACGCCAGCCGGCCCAGGCGCGCGTTGCCGGCCTCGTCGACCTCGATGTCGTCGACGATGCGGACGCCGTGGCCGAGCCGGTCGGCGCCGCACCACTGCACGGCCTCCCAGATCGAGGGGAGGCCGAAGCCCTCGCCGGCGTGGATGGTGAAGTGGGAGTTCTCCCGCTGGAGGTACTCGAAGGCGTCGATGAACCGGGTGGGCGGGTAGCCCGCCTCGGGGCCGGCGATGTCGAAACCGCCGACGCCGCGGTCACGCCAGGCGATGGCGAGCTGGGCGATCTCCATCGCACGGGCTGCCTGGCGCATCGCGGTGAGCAGGTGACGCACGACGATGGTGCGCCCGTCGGCACCGGCGGCGGCCATGCCCTCCTCGAAGCCCTGCTGGACGGCGGCGACGACCTCCTCGAGGTCGAGGCCGCCCTCCACGTGGAGCTCGGGGGCGTAGCGGATCTCGGCGTACACGACGCCGTCGGCGGCGAGGTCCTCGACGCACTCACGGGCGACACGGGTGAGCGCGGCAGCGGTCTGCATGACGCCGACGGTGTGCGCGAAGGTCTCCAGGTAGCGCTCGAGCGAGCCGGAGTCGGCGGCCTCGGCGAACCAGACGGCGAGAGCGTCGGCGTCGGTCTCGGGCAGCTCGTGGCCGACCGCCGCAGCCAGGTCGACGATGGTCGCGGGCCGAAGCCCGCCGTCGAGATGGTCGTGCAGCAGGACCTTCGGCGCTGCCCGGAGGAGGTCGTCGGTGAGGGCGCGTGTAGGTTCCATGTCCGCATTCTTACCGCTTCCCCGAACCCAGGAGCAGAACATGCGGGTCTTCACCACGTTCGACGAGATCATCGACGCCGCCGGGGAGACCCTCGGCACCAGCGACTGGACCGAGATCACCCAGGAGCGGGTCGACCAGTTCGCGGAGGCCACCGGCGACCACCAGTGGATCCACGTGGACGTCGAGAGGTCGAAGAACGGCCCGTTCGGCGGGACCATCGCCCACGGCTACCTGAGCCTGTCGCTGCTCCCGCTGCTGGGCAGCTCGGTCTACGCCCTCGAGACTCCCGGCGCGAAGCTGAACTACGGCATCAACAAGGTCCGCTTCCCGAACCCGGTGCTGGTCGGCAAGCGCGTGCGGGTGACGGTGGCGCTGGCCGAGGTCAGCGAGCTGGCCTCGGGCTACCAGATGACGCTGAAGCACACGATCGAGATCGAGGACGAGGCGAAGCCGGCGGCCGTCGCCGAGACCGTGGTGCTGCTCCTGCCCTGACGACCGCGCCGCTCAGCCGGCGACGAACTGGCGCTCCCGCCCCGCGTACCGGGCGGGGCGCCGCGCGACCAGGACCGCCGGGTCCAGCCCGTCGAGGGCGGTCAGCTCGGCGGCGAGCGTCGTACCGATCCTCAGGCAGAAGCCCACCGGGTCCTCGGCCGCGTCCGGCACCTCGGGGACGACCACGTCGAACACCCCGAGGGCGCGCAGCGAGGCCACGCCCACCCGGTGGGAGCGGGCCCGGTCGGGGGCATGGGCG
>QFCS01002137.1_pt1 | contig 16548 bp, 15 predicted proteins | sample 3576561 | NCBI WGS metagenome assembly QFCS01 | reverse complement strand
GCTTTCGCCATTTTCCTTGTGGGCTCCATCAATGTCGCCAATTCCGAATCAATCGCAAGCAAATTTTCGGGAGGCGCGGTGGCGGCTGACATCGCGGCCTTCGTGGACGAAGCGGCGCGCCGATTCGCAATCCCGCCGCTCTGGATTCGCGCTGTCATGCAGGCTGAAAGTGGTGGTGACGCGCGCGCCCTGTCAGCACAGGGCGCTATAGGCCTGATGCAGATCATGCCCAGCACATGGGCTGAACTGCGACTGCGCTACGGCCTGGGTGCAGATCCGTATGACCCTCGCGACAACATCGCCGCTGGTGCGGCGTACCTGCGAGAAATGCACGATCGCTACGGCAATGCAGGTTTCCTCGCAGCCTATAACGCTGGCCCCGATCGTTACAAAGAGTATGTCGCCACGGGTCGACCGCTGCCTGCGGAAACGGTCTCCTACATGGCTGTTGTCGCGTCGCTCATCGATGGTGGAGAGGGCATTGCCCCGTCAGTCGCTTCCTCTTGGGCATCTTCGTCGCTCTTTGTCGTGCGTGGGATGGTTGGCTCCGCGCCGCTACGTCCGTCATCCAGTGCGACAAACCAGCTGCTTCCGCCCCGCGATGCCGCGCAAGTCGGCACAACGCTCACACCCCACTCCGAGGGGATGTTCGCCACCATGCTGCTTGGAGTCGGACGGCGATGAACCGCATCGGGCTGCTTCGCGCTCTGACGGGCTGTGGCGCGCGTTCGAGCATAAGCCAACAGTTGCAGAAAAACCCGATCATCGGACGGCGAGATAAAAGGGCATGCCCGAAACGCTGTAAGCCTCTGACGAGGCTTGCGTTTTGGCGTGCATGCCGGCCGGTCGCGGGCATGAAGCCCGGTTTTTCTGAAGGATTTCAAGGTTTCCGTATGCACGGGCCTGGAAAGGCGCTGACCGGTGCCGCGTCATGAGCGAGCGCGACAGAGATTTTCGTATTCGGCCCGGCCGCATCAAATCCACGCGCGGACCGAAGGCGAAGAGCTTCCTCAACCAGGTGCTGCGGGCCGCTAAGAAGGCGGGCCATACCGCTGCGCCGGCGTCAGGTAGACGTGCGTCCGGCTATGGCCGCTCGACCTTCGGCCGGGGCCGCGGCAGCTTCAGCCGCAGCCGTCTGTTCAGCTCGACCCGCCGCGTCATCGTCAAGGCGCGGGTCGTGCGCCACCACGGCCGATCCTTCCGCTCGGCGCCGCTCTCAGCACACCTGTCCTATCTCAAGCGTGAGGGCGTCAGCCGGGACGGGGAAAAGGGCGTCATGTTCGACGCCGCCTCGGACCGCGCCGACGATTTCGCCTTTGCGGACCGGTGCAAGGACGACCGACATCATTTCCGTTTCATCGTCTCGCCCGAGGAGGCCGGGGAGATGACAGACCTCAGGGCGTTCACACGCGATCTGGCGCAGCAGATGGAAGCCGATCTGGGCGAGCGGCTGGACTGGGTTGCCGTCGATCACTGGAACACCGACAACCCTCATGTCCATCTTCTTGTTCGCGGCGTGGATGATGCCGGCGGCGATCTGGTGATCTCACGCGATTACATCAGCCGGGGCCTGCGTTCGCGCGCCGAGGACCTGGTGTCGATCGAGCTTGGTCCCAAGCCCGAACACGAAATCCGCAACGCCCTCGAAAAGGAAGTCACCGCGGAGCGGTGGACCCGTCTCGATGTCGAGATCCGAGGCAATGCTGACGACGTCGGTTCCATCGATCTGCGCCCCGAGACACGCGGTCCCGCCGATCCCAAGACCCGCCGCCTGATGATCGGCCGCCTCCAGCATCTGGCGAAGATGGGCCTTGCTACCTCGACCGGTCCCGGGGAGTGGATGGTGGCGTTTGAAGCCGAGCGCGATCTTCGCGACCTCGGCATGCGCGGCGACATCATCAAGACAATGCACCGGGCCTTCACCGAGCGGGGCCAGGATCGCGGCATTGCCGACTATGTCATCGACAATGGAGCCGGCTCGCCGATCATCGGGATGCTGGTCGATAAGGGCCTCCATGATGAGCTGACCGGCGAAGCCTATGCCGTCATCGACGGCACGGACGGCCGCGCCCATCATGTTCGCTTTCGTGGCATCGAGGCCTTCGCACATGCGCCGCCTGTCGGTGGCGTCGTCGAGGTTCGGCGCTTCGGCGGGCCGGAGGACCGGCGGCCGACGCTCGTGCTCGCCAACCGTTCTGACATCGATCTCCGCAGCCAGATCACTGCGCCGGGCGCCACCTGGCTCGACTACCGTCTGGTCGAGCGCGAGCCAATGCCGCTCGCCATGGGCGGGTTCGGCGGCGAGGCGCGCGATGCCATGCAGGCCCGTGCCGAACATCTCGCTGACGAAGGGCTCGCCCGTCGCCAGGGTCAGCGCATCATCCTGCAGCGCGATCTGCTCAACACGCTGCGACGCCGCGAACTGGACGCCGTGGGCGAGAAGCTGTCGGCCGAGACGGGGCTGCCGCATGTGAAGGCCGCGGCGGGCGAGCATATCGGAGGCGTCTATCGCCAGCGCCTGACGCTCTCCTCAGGTCGCTTCGCCATGATCGACAACGGGCTTGGCTTCCAGCTCGTACCCTGGTCGGGCGAGATCGAGCGGAAGCTTGGCCAGCACGTCGCGGGCGTCGCCCGGGACGGCGGCGGCATCGAGTGGAGCCTGGGGCGCAAGCGCGACCTTGGCCTCTAGCCACGAGCAAGAAGAAAGGATCCTTGCCATGTCCGCGACCAAAATCCTCTGGGGCCAGATCATCGTCGTCTTCCTGGTCGTGCTGATCACGACCTGGGCGGCGACGCAGTACGTGGCCTGGCAGCTCGGCTTTCAGGCCCAACTCGGAGCCCCGTGGTTCAGGTTCGTGGGAATGCCGGTCTATCTGCCGCCGGCCTTCTTCGCCTGGTGGTTCTCTTACGATGCCTATGCGCCGGAGATCTTCAACGAGGGTGCCATCATCGCTGCGTCGGGAGGCGTCCTCTCGATCGCGGTCGCCATTGGCATGTCGGTATGGCGGGCGCGGGAAGCGAAGAATGCCGAGACCTACGGCTCGGCTCGCTGGGCCGAGAAGAGGGAGGTGAGGGCGGCTGGGCTGCTCGGCCCGGATGGCGTGGTGCTCGGCAAGCTGGGGCGCGACTACCTCCGCCACGACGGACCCGAGCATGTCCTGTGTTTCGCGCCGACACGCTCGGGCAAGGGCGTTGGCCTGGTCGTCCCGTCGCTGCTGACCTGGCCGGGGTCGGCCATCGTCCACGACATCAAGGGTGAGAACTGGCTGCTCACGGCCGGCTTCCGGGCGAAGCACGGGCGGGTCCTGCTGTTCGACCCGACCAATCCCAAGTCAGCAGCCTACAATCCGCTGCTCGAGGTCCGCCGCGGCGATTGGGAGGTCCGCGACGTCCAGAACGTCGCCGATGTGCTGGTCGATCCGGAAGGCTCGCTCGACAAGCGCAATCACTGGGAGAAGACCAGCCATTCTCTGCTGGTCGGCGCCATCCTGCATGTCCTCTACGCCGAGGAGGACAAGACGCTCGCCGGCGTCGCCGCCTTCCTCTCCGATCCGAAACAGCCGATCGAGTCGACGCTGATGGCGATGATGACCACGCCGCATCTCGGCGACGCCGGGCCGCATCCCGTCGTCGCGTCGACTGCACGCGAGCTGCTGAACAAATCCGACAACGAGCGTTCCGGCGTGCTGTCGACGGCGATGTCGTTCCTCGGCCTCTATCGCGATCCCGTCGTCGCCCAGGTGACGCGGCGCTGCGACTGGCGCATCGCCGACCTGATCGCCGATCCGAGGCCGGCGACGCTCTACCTGGTGGTGCCGCCGTCCGACATCTCCCGAACCAAGCCGCTCATCCGGCTGGCCCTGAACCAGATCGGGCGCCGCCTGACCGAGGATCTGCAGGCGAAGGAACGCAAGCATCGCGTGCTGATGATGCTCGACGAGTTTCCGGCGCTCGGCCGCCTCGACTTCTTCGAGTCCGCGCTCGCTTTCATGGCGGGCTACGGCATCAAGAGCTTCCTGATCGCGCAGTCGCTGAACCAGATCGAGAAAGCCTATGGGGCAAACAACTCGATCCTCGACAACTGTCATGTCCGGGTGAGCTTCGCGACCAACGACGAACGGACGGCAAAGCGGGTGAGCGATGCGCTCGGCACGGCGACCGAGATGAAGGCGATGAAGAACTATGCCGGGCACCGACTATCTCCCTGGCTCGGCCATCTCATGGTGTCACGCTCCGAGACCGCCCGCCCATTGCTTACCCCCGGCGAGGTGATGCAGCTCCCGCCCACCGATGAGATCGTCATGGTCGCAGGTGCGCCGCCGATCCGAGCGAGGAAGGCGCGCTATTACGAGGATGCCCAGTTCAAGGAACGCATGCTGTCGCCGCCGGACCCGCAGAAGTCCGGGCGGACATCCCGCGCCAATGGATGGTCAGCACTGGCACCGCAGAAGCCGGACGCGGAACTGCTGGGCGAGATGGAGACCGAGAGCGATCAGGCCAATAGCGGCCTGCGCCGCGAGCCTGAGCTCCCCGACCATGTCGCCATTGCCAGGGAGACCACTGACCAGAAGCCAGCGGAGGAGTTCGCCATGATGCTCGATGAGCAACCGGAAGATGTCGCGCGCCAGCGTCAGGCGTTGCGCCGGCAGATGCGTGGGCTCGCTCGCCAAGTGTCGCTCGATCCCAATGACGGCATGGAACTCTAGGAGGCCCGGATGCGTGACCGCCTGAACCTCACCTTGCCCGTCGAGATGATCACTCGGATCAACGAGCTGTCGGAACGCAGGAGGATCTCGCGATCGGCTATCGTTGAGGCGGCCGTGGCGTCATTCCTTTCGCCCGACGCCGCCGATCGGCGCGAAGCCGCCTTCACCCGCCGGATGGACCGGCTTTCCCGGCAGGCACAGCGCATCGAGCGGGACCTCGGCATCACGGCAGAAACGTTGGCGCTGTTTGTGCGCTTCTGGCTGACGATCACGTCGCCGTTGCCGAGCGATGGACAGGCCGCCGCCCAGATCAAGGGCCGCGAGCGTTTCGAAGGCTTCGTCGAGACGCTCGGCAAACGGCTTCAGAAAGGCCAGAGTTTCCTGCGAGAGATTCCCGAAGACAATGTCGGCACGATAACGCCCGGTGAAGCCGACTCGCTGGGAGAAGACCGATAGACCGAGGGCTTGCGATGGCCGGTTACATTCGAGCTATTCGAGAGTCGGCGATTACCGAAACTGCGATGTAAGGCCGGTCCCGACACCGCGTTCCTTGGACCGGCGGCTGGCGTGCCGCCTCGCGCGCTTACCGAAGTAGTCGTGACGGACATTCCGCGGGAGTCCGGCGGCGCGTCGGAACCAGACGCCTCCTAGCGATCGGCCCGCTTGCCTGTCTTTCTAGCCGGCAGCCCTATCGGCCTCTCGTCATCATTGCCTGGCAGCCGGTCTGCTCATTAAGCAGTGCCTACGCCTCGACCTTGAGGCGTCAGGAGCGCGATGTGACGACGATCTCCTCTTTCCGGTCAGAAGCCATCGCGCGCGGCACACGCATGCTGCGCACCGCACTCGGCCCCCTGATCGCCGCTCATCTGGAAGATCCAGGCGTCGTCGAGATCATGCTCAATCCCGACGGCCGTCTCTGGATCGACCGCCTCTCTGGTGGACTTGAGGATACCGGCCACCGGATCGCGCCAGCTGATGCCGAGCGCATCGTTCGCCTGGTCGCCCATCATGTTGGCGCAGAGGTCCATGCCGGCATGCCGCGCGTGTCGGCCGAGCTGCCGGAAAGCGGCGAACGATTTGAAGGTCTGGTGCCGCCTGTCGTGGCGGCCCCTTGTTTCGCCATCCGCCGCCCGGCGGTCGCAGTGTTCTCGCTCGACGACTACGTCCAAGCCGGCATCATGTCGTCGGCAGAAGCCAATCTTTTGCGCCGCGCGGTTCGCGAGCGCCGGAATGTCCTCGTCGCCGGCGGCACCTCGACCGGGAAGACGACGCTGGTCAACGCGCTGCTCGCGGAAGTCGCCACGACCGGCGACCGGATCGTGCTGATCGAGGACACCCGCGAGCTGCAATGTGCCGCGCCGAACCTGGTGGCGCTGCGCACCAAGGACGGAGCGGCCACGCTCTCCGACCTCGTGCGGTCGGCACTGCGCCTGCGGCCCGATCGCATCCCGATCGGCGAGGTGCGCGGCGCCGAGGCGCTGGACCTCTTGAAGGCCTGGGGCACCGGCCATCCCGGCGGGGTCGGCACCCTGCACGCCGGATCGGCCCTCGGCGCGTTGCGCCGTCTTGAGCAACTCATCCAGGAAGCCGTCGTCACAGTGCCGCGCGCGCTGATTGCCGAGACCGTCGAGGTCATTGCTGTCCTCTCCGGCCGCGGAACGTCGCGACGGCTGACCGAGCTCGCTGCTGTGGAGGGCCTTGGACCCAACGGCGACTACGTCCTCGTACCCGCAGGAGAACAATAATGCTGCCTATCCGGCGTCCCCTCGCCATCCTTTCATCCTTCGTCGTCGTCGCTCTCCTCGCGGCACCGGCGCATGCGGCCGGATCGAACATGCCGTGGGAGCAGCCTCTCAACCAGATCCTGGAATCCATCCAGGGACCGGTCGCAAAGGTCATCTCCGTCATCGTCATCATTTTGACTGGCCTCGCCCTGGCCTTCGGAGAGACCTCCGGCGGCTTTCGCCGCCTGATCCAGATCGTCTTCGGGCTCTCCATCGCCTTTGCCGCCTCGAGCTTCTTTCTGTCGTTCTTCTCGTTCGGCGGCGGAGTGCTCGTCTGATGGAGCCGCGCGAGCTTATTCCTGGCTTCTACGCTCCGGTCCATCGCGCGCTGACCGAGCCGATGCTGCTGGCAGGCGCGCCGCGTGCGGTCGTGATCGTCAATGGCACCCTGGCCGCAGCCGTCGGCCTCGGCTTGCGACTGTGGCTCGCCGGTGCGGCGATCTGGCTGGTCGGCCATCTGGCGGCGGTGTGGGCGACGCGGCGCGATCCGGCTTTCATCGATGTTGTGCGTCGGCATCTGCGCTACCCCGTTCATCTTGGCGTATGAGGCCGCGCCATGATGAACCTCGCCGAGTACCGCCGCCGCTCCCAGAGCCTCGCCGACTTTCTGCCGTGGGCAGCGCTGGTCGAGCGCGGCGTCATCCTCAACAAGGATGGGTCGTTTCAGCGTACTGCCCGATTCCGTGGTCCCGACCTCGACTCCGCCACGGCGGCTGAGCTCGTGGCCATCACGTCGCGGCTCAACAATGCGCTGCGGCGGCTGGGATCAGGCTGGGCGATCTTCGTGGAGGCGCAGCGACAGCCTGCCAATCGCTATCCCGACAGTGTCTTTCCGGATCGGGCCTCCGGCCTGGTCGACGCCGAGCGCCGTGCCCAGTTCGAGGAGGAGGGGGTCCACTTCGAGAGCCAGTATTTCCTGACGCTCGTCTGGCTGCCACCGGCGGACGATGCAGCGCGTGCTGAGGCTTGGCTCTACGAAGGCCGGTCTCGATCCGATGCCGATTGGCGTAACACGATGTCGGCATTCCTCGACCGCACCGACCGGGTGCTGGCCCTGATCGAGGACTTCATGCCCGAGGCTGGCTGGCTCGACGACGGCGAGACCCTCACCTATCTTCATTCCTGCATCTCGACCCGCCGTCAGCGCGTTCGGGTGCCCGAGACGCCGATGCATCTCGACGCCATCCTGGTCGACCAGGAGCTGACAGGTGGTCTCGAGCCGCGGCTGGGCGACGCGCATCTCCGGACGCTCACTATCATGGGTTTCCCGTCGCAGACCTGGCCCGGCCTGCTTGATGAGCTCAACCGGCTGGCCTTTCCCTACCGGTGGACGACGCGGGCGATCTGTCTCGACAAGACCGATGCCGCCAGGGTGCTGGGCCGCATCCGCCGCCAGTGGTTTGCCAAGCGCAAGTCGATCATGGCGATCCTGAAGGAGGTGATGACCAACGAGGCGTCCGTCCTGCTGGACTCCGATGCCGCCAACAAGGCGCTCGATGCCGATCAGGCGCTACAGGAGCTGGGCTCCGATGCCGTGGCGCAGGCCTTCGTTACCGCCACCGTCACTGTCTGGGACGCGGATCCGACCGTCGCGGCCGAGCGGCTGGCGCTGGTGGAGAAGACCATCCAGGGCCGCGACTTCACCTGCATGCGTGAGACCCTGAACGCGATTGAAGCTTGGCTCGGCAGCATGCCGGGGCATGTCTACGCCAACGTGCGCCAGCCGCCGATTTCGACCCTGAACCTCGCCCACATGATGCCCTTCTCGGCGGTGTGGGCCGGACCGGAACGGGATGAGCATCTCGATGCTCCGCCGCTCTTCTTTGCCCGGACCGAAGGCGCGACGCCCTTCCGCTTCTCGCTTCATGTCGGCGACGTCGGCCATGCGCTGGTCGTGGGTCCGACCGGGGCCGGTAAGAGCGTGCTGTTGGCGCTGATGGCGATGCAGTTCCGGCGATATCCGAACGCGCAAGTCTTCGCCTTCGACTTTGGCGGGTCGATCCGGGCGGCCGCACTCGCCATGGGTGGCGACTGGCATGATCTCGGCGGAGCGCTTGCCGGGGAGAGCAGCGAGCCTGTCGCTCTGCAGCCGCTGGCCTGGATCGACGATGCCGGCGAGCGCGCCTGGGCTGCCGAATGGATCGCGAACCTGCTCTCCCGCGAGTCCGTCACGGTCACCCCCGATCTGAAGGAGCATCTATGGTCGGCCCTCACTTCCCTCGCCTCCGCGCCGGTGACGGAGCGGACGCTCACTGGACTTTCGGTCCTGCTGCAATCGAGTGCGCTGAAGCAGCCCTTGCAGCCCTATACAGTTGGCGGTCCGTGGGGCCGCCTGCTCGACGCCGAGGCCGAGCACCTGGGTCACGCCGAGGTTCTAGCGTTCGAGACCGAAGGCCTGATTGGCAGTGGCGCAGCGCCCGCCGTCCTTTCCTATCTTTTTCACCGCATCGAGGATCGGTTCGACGGTCGGCCCACCCTGGTCATCGTCGACGAGGGTTGGCTCGCCCTCGACGATCACGGGTTTGCCGGTCAGCTGCGCGAGTGGCTGAAGACGCTGCGCAAGAAGAACGCGTCCGTGCTATTTGCCACGCAGTCACTGGCGGATATCGACGGCAGCGCCATCGCGCCGGCCATCATCGAGAGTTGCCCGACCCGGCTGTTCCTGCCAAATGAGCGGGCGCTCGAGCCGCAGATCGCCGCGATCTACCGCCGCTTCGGCCTGAACGACCGGCAGATAGAGATCCTGAGCCGCGCGACGCCCAAGCGCGACTACTACTGCCAGTCGCGCCGCGGCAACCGGCTGTTCGAGCTCGGTCTCTCGGAAGTGGCGCTCGCCTTTACGGCCGCCTCCTCGAAGACCGACCAGGTCGCGATTGCCGACACGCTCACCGAGCATGGCGCCGAAGGCTTCGCCACCGCCTGGCTGCGCCGCAAGGGCCTCGACTGGGCGGCCACTCTGCTCACCACCCCAGAGGAGACTTCCGATGAACATTAATCGCGTTCGCACGCTGCTCGCCAGCGTCTGTCTCACGGCCGTGCTCGCCGCCAGTATTCCGGCGCGCGCGCAAATGACCGTCTTCGATCCCAGTAACTACAGCCAGAACCTGCTCACGGCCGCGCGCACCCTGCAGCAGGTCAACAATGGCATCCAGAGCCTGCAGAACGAAGCGATGTTCCTGCTCAACCAGGCCCGCAATCTCGCGAGCTTGCCGTACTCGTCTCTGGCGCAGCTGCAGCAGTCGATTGGGCAGACTCGGCAGCTCCTTACCCAGGCGCAGCGCATCGCCTATGACGTCGGCGCCATCGATCAGGCCTTCACCCAGAACTACCCGCAAAGCTACGGCGCCTCGGTCTCCTCGCCGCAGCTGCTCGCCGATGCCAAGGCGCGCTGGCAGAATTCCCTGGCGGCTTTCCAAGATGCCATGCGCGTGGGCGCTGGCGTCGTCGGCAATCTCGATCGGACGCGCGCCGAGATCGAGGCGCTGGTGTCGTCGAGCCAGTCCGCCACGGGGGCGTTGCAGGCGGCCCAGTCCGGCAACCAGCTCGTCGCGCTGCAGACTAATCAGCTCGCGGATCTGACTGCCGTGATGGCGTCGCTTGCGCGGGCCCAGAGCCTTGAAAGTGCCCGCACCGTTGCGAGCCAGGCCCAGGCGCGGGAGCAGCTGCAGCGCTTCCTCGACTACGGGTCCGGCTACCAGCCGCAGACGGCCCGCATGTTCCACTGACAGGGACCGATCATGGGTGGCACGGGCGTCATCGACCGGTTCCTCGGTATCTTCACCCAATACATCGACTCCGGCTTCGGCCTGATCCAGGGCGACGTCCAGTGGCTCGCCGGCGTGCTGATCGTGATCGACGTCACCCTGGCCGCGCTGTTCTGGGCGTTCTCGCCGGACGAGGAGGTGCTGGCCAGGCTGATCCGCAAGACCCTCTATGTCGGCGTCTTCGCCTTCATCCTCGGCAACTACAATAACCTCGCCTCGATCATCTACAACTCGTTCGCGGGCCTCGGCCTGTTGGCCGGCGGCAACACCATCAGCGCCGCCCAACTCCTTCAGCCGGGAAGGTTGGCCCAGGTCGGCATCGACGCCGGCAAGCCGATCCTCGATTCCATTTCCGGCCTGATGGGCTTCGTCAGCTTCTTCGACAACTTCATCCAGATCATGATCCTGCTGATCGCCTGGCTGATCGTCGTCATCAGCTTCTTCATCATGGCAATCCAGCTCTTCGTCAGCCTGATCGAGTTCAAGCTCACGACCTTGGCCGGCTTCGTCTTGGTGCCCTTCGGCCTGTTCGGCCGCACCGCCTTCCTCGCTGAGAAGGTGCTGGGCAATGTCTTCTCCAGCGGCGTAAAGATGCTGGTGCTCGCTGTCATCGTCGGCATTGGCTCCACGATGTTTGGCCAGTTCACCAGCGGCTTCAACAATCCGCCCACCATTGACGACGCGCTGACCCTGATCCTTGCGGCCCTGGCGCTGCTCGGTCTGTCAATATTCGGGGCGGGCGTCGCGAATGGTCTGATCTCCGGCGGTCCGCAGCTTGGTGCGGGCGCGGCAATCGGCACAGGCCTTGCTGCAGGCGGCGGTGTCGTTGCTGCGGGTGCCGCGGCCGCCGGGGCCGTCGGCGTCGCTGGCCGCGCGATCGGCGGCACTGCAGGAATGGGAGCCGCGACTGCCGGCGGTGCCACTGCTGCTTTTCGTGCCGGAGGGGTCCAAGGTGTCGCCAGCGCCGCTGGAAACGTCGCTGCGAGCCCGCTGCGCCGCGCGGCGACGGCCATGAGAGACCGGTACGAAGGCGGAGCGCGGAGCGCGATGTCAGGCACCGCTGACCGAGCTGACTCGGGCGGTGCCAGCTCAGCATCTGGCTCTCCGGCCTGGGTCAATCGGATGAGGCGCCATCAGGCCATGCATCGCGGCGCTTCTGCGGCTCACCAGGCCGTTCGCTCCGGAGATCATCCAAGCGGCGGTTCCTCCGTCGACCTCTCAGAAGGATCATAGCGATGTTTCGACGTCCGACTGTTCGCTACGGTGTTACGCCGGAGCCCGAGACGCCCTATAAGCGCGCCGGCCAGGCTTGGGACGACCGCATCGGCTCGGCCCGCGTTCAGGCCAAGAATTGGCGGTTCGCCTTTTTTGGAGTTCTGCTGATGAGCGGCGGGCTGGCGGCCGGGCTCGTCTGGCAATCGGCTCGCGGCACGGTCACGCCCTGGGTCGTTCAGATCGACAAGCTCGGACAAGCTCAAGCAGTGGGCCCAGCTGCTGCGGACTATCGGCCGACCGATCCCCAGATCGCTTGGCATCTCGCTCGCTTCATCGAAGAGGTGCGCCGGATCCCGGCTGATCCAGTCGTGCTGCGCGACGATTGGCTGGAAGCCTATCGCTTCGTCACCGATCGCGGCGCGCTGGCGCTGAACGACTATGCCCGGACCAGCGATCCCTTCGGCAAGCTTGGCAAGACGCAGATAGCGGTCGACGTGACAAGCGTGGTCCGTGCTTCGGAGAACAGCTTTCGGGTGGCTTGGGTGGAACGTCACTACGTCGACAACGCGTTGGCCACGACCGAGCGCTGGACCGCCATCCTCACCATTGTCGTGCAGCCGCCAACCGACGCCGAGCGGCTGCGCAAGAATCCGCTTGGCATTTACGTCCACGCCTTCAACTGGTCCAAGGAGCTCGGCTGATGCGCATAACGCGATTGACGTTTCCGCTGCTTGCCTCGGTGTCGCTCGCCGCCTGCTCGAGCGCATGGAAGCCACCGGAGATCAAGTACGACGACACGCCGCGGCAGGCCGTGCTGCAGCCTGAGCCGCCCAAGCCCATACAGATCGTCGAGTTGCCCAAGCCGCTGCCCCTGCCGGGGCAGCTGAAGCCGCTGCCAAGTGGAAAGGCACCGCCCGATCCAGCCGATCCGCATGCGCGAGTCGAGGAGGCCAACGGGGCGGCGCGTATGCAGCCGACGCGGGCTGGCTACGTCAATGCGATGCAGGTCTATCCCTTTTCAGAAGGAGCCCTGTATCAGGTTTATGCAGCTCCAGGGCAGATCACCGACATCGCGCTGGCGCCGGGCGAGCAGTTGGTCGGCTCTGGGCCGGTTGCCGCCGGCGACACGGTGCGGTGGGTCATCGGGGACACCGAGAGCGGGACCGGACCGGCAAAGCGTATGCACATCCTGGTCAAGCCAACGCGCCCGGATCTCGTCACCAATCTTGTCATCAACACCGATCGGCGGACCTACCACCTCGAACTCCGGTCCACCGAAAGGACCTACATGGCGTCCGTATCGTGGGCCTACGCACAAGATCAACTGATCGCGCTGCGCCGCCAGAATGCCGCCGCTGATGCGGCCACGCCCGTTGCCACCGGCGTGGACATCAACGCACTCAACTTCCGCTACCGAATCGAAGGCGACAATGCGCCCTGGCGGCCGCTGCGCGCTTTCGACGATGGCCGACAAGTCTTCATCGCGTTCCCGACTGGCATTGGTCAGGGTGAAATGCCGCCTCTCTGGATCATTGGGCCGGCCGGCGGTGCCGAATTGGTCAACTATCGCATCCAGGGCAATCACATGATCGTGGACCGGCTGTTCGCGGCAGCAGAACTCCGGCTCGGCGGCGAGCAGCAGAAGAAGGTCCGAATCGTGCGCACGGATGGGAGGCCGCAGTCGTGACCGATGTCCCGTCTGATCCGGCTGACGGGCGCCCGGCAGAAGGACAAAGGCTCGAGATGCGCCTTCGACCCAATCGGGTGCCGGTGATGCGCCTCTCGCGCAAAGTGATTGTTGCCCTTTGCCTCGTCGCGGCCATCGCAATCGCCTGTGCTTTATTCATCGCTTTGCAGTCCAAGCGGCAGGTTGCCGGTACCGAGTTGTTCAGCACCGACAATCGCACCACGCCGGATGGCCTCAACAATCTGCCACATGACTACACGAGCGCGCCCAAGCCCGTACCGCAACTCGGGCCGCCGTTGCCAGGCGATCTAGGTCGGCCGATCCTCAACGCAGGCGCTGGAAACGCGGCAGCCGCGCCTCCTGATCCGGAGAAGCAGCGTATTGCCCAGGAGCAGGAGGCGGCCCGGGTCAGTCGTCTCTTTGCTGTGACGAATGTTCAGCAGTCTCCTGCCGCCATGCCGAAGTCCGCTGGCGTGTCTCCAACAGCCGTCGCGCCAGCCGGCAGCACTGGTGAGTTTGCGGCAGGAGATCGCAAGCTGGCGTTTCTCGAAGGTAGCGTCGATCGCCGCACCGTCAGCGCCGATCGGATCGCCGCGCCTGCAAGCCCGTATGTACTCCAGGCCGGCGCCGTTATCCCCGCCGCGATGCTCACCGGTATGCGCTCGGACCTGCCTGGTCAGATCACTGCCCAAGTGACCGAGAATGTTTATGACAGCCCTACCGGCAAGATCCGCCTGATCCCGCAGGGTGCTCGCTTAGTTGGCCTGTACGATGCACAGATTGCGTTTGGGCAGACGAGGGCGCTGTTGGTGTGGACTCGCTTGATCATGCCCAACGGCCGCTCAATCGTCCTGGAACGACAGCCAGGCGCCGATGCCGAAGGATATGCCGGCCTCGAAGACGAAGTCGACAATCATTGGGGAACATTGTTTAAGGCGGCCATCCTCTCGACGCTGCTAAGCATCGGCTCTGAGGTCGGCAGTAGCGGCAGTGAGGATGATCTGATCCGCGCCATTCGGCGGGGCGGGGCGGACAGCGTCAACCAGATCGGTCAGCGCATCGTTGGTAGGTCTCTCAACGTGCAGCCTACTATCACCATCCGGCCGGGCTTCCCGGTCCGCGTCTTGGTTACACGCGATCTCGTGCTCGAGCCCTATGTCAATTGAGAAGGTCCTATGTCGAAGCTGAAGCTGAACGCAATCGACGACGACAAGCCCGTACGGTTAACGATTGAGCTGCCTGCCGCCGTGCACCGCGATCTTGCTCTCTATGCTGAAGCACTCGGGCAAGGCACAGACAAGGCGACAGTCGAGGTGGTGAGGCTCATTCCGCCAATGCTGGCTCGGTTCATGGCGACCGACCGTGCCTTCGCCAGATTGCGTCGGATGCGGTCAAAGCAACCTTCGTGACTGCGCCTCGTCGCGCATGAAGGCGATGAACCGTCCCACCGCGGCGTCCTCACTCGTTGGTCGCCACGCCAACTCGACTTGCACCCAAGCGTCATCCTCGCGAATTGGCCTATAGACTACTCCCGGAAAGGCGACTTCCGCTTGGCTTTGCGTCGCCAAAGTAATGCCGAACCCAGCGCCAACAAGGGCCATGACCGACTGCTTGCTCGCCGGATGAGAGGAGAACTTTGTGACGTCTCCCAAGAGCGACGCGTAGAACGCCCTGGCGGCATGACTGTCCTCCCAGCCCTGCGTGAGGAAGGTATGGCCGCGCAAGAGATCCCACATCAGCGAATCATGGGAGGCCAGCCTATGTCCTTGTGGGAGAGCAGCTACAAGGGGCTCCCGGTAGATTGGGATCGTGTTTGCACCACGTCGGGGCGCAAATGTCGTCACGAACGCCGCGTCCAGGCTATGCTGCGCCAGCGCCTCAGCGATCTGATTGTCGTTCAGCTCGTGAAGGGTAAGCACGACACCAGGATGTCGGATGCGCCAGTCGGCCAGCAGAAGCTGCAACGGCTGGCCGATCGGCGGCATACGTACACCCAGCCGCAACCGCCCCGTTCTAGCCACCCCGCTGCTCTTACCCGCGCGCGTCACAGCGTCGAAGGAGTCGAGCGTGCGCCGGACCAAGACCATCAAATCGCGCCCTGCTGCCGTAAGGCGAATTCCGAAGCGTCCTCGTTCGAAGACGGTGACGCCCAGTTCGTCCTCGAGGCGCCCGATGCGCCTGCTGATCGTTGCTGGATTGACGCCCAGCGCTTGAGCGGCGCTTGAAATGCTGCCGGTTTCAACCGCGATCGATAGATAGCGGAGATCTACGAGATCCATCGCACCCGTCCTCTGGCTGCCGCAGTCATTCATCTGCCTTCTGGTTTGGTCGCCAGACGACAGAAACTCGGAGCCCGGGCGATTGCGAAGCAATGGTGGCTGCCGCTTCACCGCGGCAGACCGGGCACGGACGGTAGTACCTATGTGATCCTAGAGCGGCGGTTGCCCGAACATTGTATGGTTGTAATCAAGCACGGAAATGATCGGATGTGCCTCCTCACTGCAGTGGATTCGCCGCACAATGCAAATTCAACGCGAGCAAATCGCTCCTTATGCCATTGACCGGCTATGCCAAGCGCGCGGCGGAATTGTCGATGCTGCGCCGGCCAACCCTATGAGGCATCTCCACCCGGGTCTAGGAAGGACAATTCCGTAGGCGCAATCGAGCAATGAATAGCGGCGGATGTGCATGCAGAGCTCGGTCCTGGCCTCGCGACGGGCGACGCATGCTGCTCGACACAGCTCTTTGCAATGTTTAGCAAGCTTCCAAGCGGCCGGCGAGGCACGGGTTGCCGCTAATGATTGCGACGACACCGATTGGCTGACCATAGCCCGGTCCGAGCTGCATACGCCTATGCCCTTCCAAAGCGGCAACTGCGATAGAAGCAAATTTGCTTCGGGCGTCTCTTACGTCGAAGTCACCCTATCGTAGTGGCTCGTCACGTCCGTCGACCCAACGCCCGTACCGACCAGCAACTCAACGGCCCGGTCTGCAGCGTCCTGGAATGGTCGCAGAACGAGATCGGCGCCGGCCGCGAGCAGCCGGTCCGCATCCTCATCGACGCGCGAGGCGACGGCGACTCGGCCGGGAAAGCCTGTCGCGCGCACGGCCTGGAGGATTGTACGCCGCGCATCCTCCTGGCTGACGCCGGGGAGATGGACCGGGATTGTCGAGACAACCCATTTCGTGGCGCCGAGAGGCAGGCTGGCCACGAACTCGGGATCCGTTGCATCACCGTACTCGACCTGGAGGCCAAGCGCGCGCCACTGACGCACCGCGTCGGGATTGAAGTCTACGCCCAGCACGCGAAGACCGGCGCGATGCAGGCGCGTGCCGATAGCCGTTCCGAAGCGTCCGAGACCGAGCAGGACGATATCGTACGGCACCGCCCG
>QFCS01001247.1_pt1 | contig 16597 bp, 17 predicted proteins | sample 3576561 | NCBI WGS metagenome assembly QFCS01 | reverse complement strand
GCTCCACGACCTGCGCTCCGCCGTCCCCCTCGCGGCGCCCCCCGGTACGCCGCAGCGCTGCGTCGACCTCGCCGGCCGGGCCCTGCACCTCGAAGCGGTCGTCGAGCTCGCCCTCGCCGACGACGGAGGGGCGCTCAGCGTGACCGCGGCCGGCGCGCGTCGTACCGCCCTGCAACCGCTGGAGCGTGCCGCTCGACACGCGCTCACCGCCGCCTGCTCGCCCGACGGCTGGCCACCTCCCGGCTGAAGCGGCGGGAGCGATAGCCTGCAGCCGCGATGAGCCTCCACGACGCCACGGACGACACCCTCCTGATCACCGTCACCGGGACGGACCGACCCGGGGTGACGTCGGCGGTCCTCGACACGCTCGCCGCGTCCGGCGTCACGGTCGTCGACGTCGAGCAGATCCTGATGCGCGGACGCCTCGTCCTCGGCGTCCTCGTCACCGCGCCCCGTGACCGCAAACGGCTGCGCAAGCAGCTCGCGACCACGGTCGAGTCCCTCGGGATGAGCGTCGAGGTCGAGCGCGGATCCGGAGACAACCGCACCCGGCCGGCCGAGCGTGCCCACGTCACCGTGATCGGCGCGCCCCTCAAGGCGTCGGCGATGGCCGCCGTCGCCGGACGGATCGCCGACTGCGGCGGCAACATCGACCGGATCGAGCGGATGGCGCGCTACCCGGTCACCGCGATCGAGCTCGACGTCTCCGGTGCCGCCCCGGACCGGCTGCGCATGCTGCTGTCCGCCGACGCCGCCGCCCACCGGATCGACGTCGCCGTCCAGCCGGCGAACCTCCTGCGCCACGGCATGCGTCTGATCGTCATGGACGTCGACTCCACCCTGATCCAGGGCGAGGTGATCGAGATGCTCGCCGAGCACGCCGGCTTCGGTCCCGAGGTCGCCGAGGTGACCGAGCGGGCGATGCGCGGCGAGATCGACTTCGAGGAGTCGCTGCGCGCCAGGGTCAAGCTCCTCGCCGGCCTCGACGCCGGCGTGCTCGACGAGGTGTACGACGCCATCGTGGTCAACCCCGGAGCACGCACCATGGTCCGGACCCTGCGACGCCTCGGCTACCGGTTCGCGATCGTCTCCGGAGGGTTCAGCCAGATCACCGAGCGGCTCGCCGCCGACCGCGGCATCCACCGGGCCCGCGCCAACACCCTCGAGATCGTCGACGGACGGCTGACCGGCGACGTCGTCGGCGAGGTCGTCGACCGCGCCGGAAAGGCCCGCGCGCTCCGCGAGTTCGCCGCCGACCTCGGCGTCTCCGACGCCGCGACCACCGCCATCCGCGACGGGGCCAACGACCTCGACATGCCCGACGCGGCCGGCCTGGGGATCGCGTACAACGCGCGGCCCGTCGTACGGGAGGCGGCCGACACGTCGCTGAACGTGCCGTACCTCGACACGATCATGTACCTGCTCGGCATCAGCCGCGAGGAGATCGAGGCCGCCGACGCGGAGGCGGGCATCGTGACGCCCGCTCCCCCGTTGGTCTGACCGGCGCGACCCGCTCGGCCCGAGGTGCCCTCAGGCGCGCCCGACGTGGAAGGCGACCAGCCGCGCCCCCATCGGTACGACGTCCTCCCACGACCCGTCGACCTCCAGCACCGCCGCCGCGCTCGTCGGGAAGCCGTGCGTCGATAGCGCGCCCGTCGCGGCGCCGGTCCCGTCGTCGAGGAGCTGGGCCAGCATCCCCGCCGTGGGGTTGTGGCCGACCACCACGACCGTGCGCGCCGACGGGTCCGTGCTGTGCACCAGCTCCAGCACGCCGTCCTCGTCGGTGGCATACAGGTTGCCGTCGACGTGCGGCTCGACCTGCCAGCCGGCCGACTCCGCGAGCACCTGCCAGGTCTGGCGGGTGCGGGTCGCGTACGAGACGTAGGCGACGTCGACCGCGTCGTACCCCTCGGCGCCCAGCCAGCGACCCAGCTCGGCGCCGTCGGCGTAGCCCCGCTCGGTCAGCTCGCGCTCGACGTCGGAGGCCGCCATCGGCTCGGCCTTGGCGTGCCGGACGACGATGAGCCGGCGGATGCTCTCCACCGGCTCATCGTAGCGAGGTCGGGGGGTCAGGCGCCCATCGCGTGGAAGCCGCCGTCGACGTGGACGATCTCGCCCGTCGTGGCCGGGAAGAGGTCCGAGAGCAGGGCGCAGACCGCCTTGGCCGTCGGCTCCTGGTCGGTGTTGTCCCAGCCGAGCGGGGACTTCGTCGCCCACATCGACTCCAGGTCGCCGAAGCCGGGGATCGCCTTCGCCGCCAGGGTGCGCAGCGGCCCCGCGGAGACCAGGTTCACCCGGATTCCGTCGCCACCCAGGTCGCGGGCCAGATAGCGCGCGCACGACTCCAGGCCGGCCTTCGCGACGCCCATCCAGTCGTAGACGGGCCAGGCGACGCTGGCGTCGAAGGTGAGGCCCACCACGGAGCCTCCGCTCGTCATCAGCGGACGGCAGGCGACGGCGAGGGACTTGAGCGAGTAGGCGGAGACCTGCACCGCCTGCGCGACGTCCTCCCAGGGGCCGTCGAGGAACTTGCCGCCGAGCAGCGTCTCCGGGTTGCCGTAGGCGATCGAGTGCACGACGCCGTCGAGCGTCGCGTCGGCGCCCAGCGCCTCGCGCACCGCGTCCGGCAGCGCCGCCAGGTGCTCGGCGTCGGTCACGTCGAGCTCGATGACCGCCGGCAGCTCGGGGAGCCGCTTCACGATCCGGCGGGTGATCCGCAGCGCCTGCCCGAAGTTGGAGACCAGGACGGTGGCGCCCTGCTCCTGGGCGAACTTCGCGACCGCGAAGCCGATCGAGGTGTCGAGGGTGACACCCGCGACGAGGATGTTCTTGCCTGCGAGGATTCCGGTCATTCTCAGTGCCCCATTCCCAGTCCGCCGTCCACGGGAATCACCGCGCCGGTCACGTACGCCGCCTCGGGGCTGGCCAGCCACAGCACCGCCCCTGCTACCTCCGCCGGGTCGGCGTACCGGCCCAGGGGTACCTGGGCGCGGATGCCTTCCTTCTGCTCGTCGGTGAGCACGGCGGTCATGTCGGTGTCGACGTACCCGGGCGCCACGACGTTCGCCGTGATCGAGCGGGGGCCGAGCTCGCGCGCCAGCGAGCGCGCCATGCCGACCAGGCCCGCCTTGGAGGCGGCGTAGTTGACCTGGCCCGGCGAGCCGAGGAGGCCCACCACGCTGGAGATGAAGATGATGCGGCCCTTCCGCTGGCGCAGCATGCCCTTGGCGGCGCGCTTGGCCAGACGGAAGGAACCCGTCAGGTTGGTGTCGATGACCGAGGACCAGTCGTCCTCCGACATGCGCAGCAGCAGCGTGTCGTTGGTGATGCCGGCGTTGGCCACCAGCACCTCCACGGGGCCGTGCGCCTCCTCGGCCGCCGCGAACGCCGCGTCGACAGCCGCCGGGTCGGTGATGTCCGCGACGAGCTCCAGCGCACCCTCGGGCGCGCCCCCGCTCCGGGTGGTGACGGCGACCTTGTCGCCCGCGGCGACGAAGGCCTCGGCGATGGCGCGGCCGATGCCGCGGTTCCCGCCGGTGACGAGGACGGACCGTGGTGAGTTCACACCTGAAGACGCTAGTGGTGCGCGCGGGACCGCTCGCGGGCCGCGGACACCAAGATCGCCCGCTCGCCTTGTAGGTGTCCTACAAGTCGCCTCCGGTTGCTACTCGTCGTCCTCCAGGCGGAAGCCGATCTTCATGGTGACCTGGAAGTGCTCGACCTGGCCGTCCTTGATCTGGCCGCGCACGCCCTCGACCTCGAACCAGTCGAGGTGGCGAAGGGTCTGGCTGGCGCGCTCGACGCCGTTGCGGATCGCCTGGTCGATGCCGTCGGGCGACGTGCCGACGATCTCGCTGACGCGGTAGGTGCGGTTCGACATGACCAGCAGCGTACTCACGCGGGACGCGGCGTACGCTGCAGGTATGTCCACCCAGCGCCCGGCTCGTCCTCGTGGGCAGGAGGCGATCCGGATCACCACCGCCGGATCGAGCCCCCAGGCCGACCTGGCGCGGCGGCAGAGGAAGTACGTCATCGCGATGACCATCCGCACCCTGTGCTTCGTCGGTGCCGCCATCAGCGGCGCCGCCGGCCTGCACTGGCTGTGGCCCTTCCTCATCGCGGGCGCCGTGATCCTCCCCTACGTCGCCGTCGTGATGGCCAACGCCAACGACAGCCGCTCCAACGAGGTGCCGCTCGTCGGCGGCGGGGACGCGCAGCGCCAGCTCGGCGAGGGCGGACATGGAGCCTGACATCTGCTCCGCCAAGGACTGCCGGGCGGAGGCCGCCTGGCAGCTGCAGTGGAACAACCCGAAGATCCACACCCCCGACCGCCGCAAGATCTGGCTGGCCTGCGCGGGGCACCGGGAGTCCCTGGAGACCTTCCTCGGCGCGCGCGGCTTCCTCCGCGACACCGTCGCCCACGTCGCTCCCTGACCTCTCCCGTCGAGTGGGGGAATCCCGACCGTCGAATGGGGGAATCCCGACCGTCGACTGGGGGAATCCCGACGGCGAGGCGGCGTCGCCCCACCGCCCCCACCCGCCCCGGTCCGGACCCGCACCCCTCCCCAGGTACGACGCGGGGCGGATGTCATCCCCAGGCCGGCCCGAGCAAGAAGCGGTCACGCCGTCGAGACGGCAGCGTCGTACGGCATGGACATCGACGACTTCCCGTACCACCCGTTCCGTGCGCGCGACGCCGCCTCGCTCGGACTCAGCCAGCGACAGGTGCAGCGCGGCACGGAGCAGGGACTGCTGCGCCGGGTGCTGCACGGCGCCTACCTCCGCACCGACCGCGTGGACTCCGTCGACCTGCGCGCCCAGATCGCCGCGATGGTCGTCGAGCCGCACCATGTGGCGGTCGATCGCACCGCCGCCTGGCTGCACGGCGTCGACGCGCACACCTTCAGCGAGCACGACCTGCTCCCGCGGATCGAGACCTGCGCGTTCCGCGGGTGCAACCCGACCAGCCGGCCCGAGCTGCGGGGCCGCAGTCGCGACCTCCTCCCGCGCGACGTCGGCGAACTCGCCGGCATCACCCTCACGACACCGCTGCGTACGGCGCTCGACGTGGGGTGCCACCTGCGCCGTCGCGAGGCGTTCCCGACCATGTCTGCGCTGATGCGGCTGCACGGACTGGGCACCGATGCCCTGGCGCGGGAGCTGCCGCGCTACCGGGGTCGGCGGGGCGTGATCCAGTGCCGCGAGCTCGTCGCTCTCGTGGATCCACGCTTCGAGTCACCGCGGGAGGCGTGGACGTACCTGGCGATCCTCGATGCGGGGCTGCCCCGCCCGCGGCCGCAGTACTGGGTCGAGATCGACGGCGTCGCGGCGTACCGGCTGGATCTGGCCTACCAGGCGGCCCGGGTCTGTGTCGAGTACGACGGCGAGGAGTTCCACGACCGAACGCCGGACCAACGTCGCGACGACGAGGTGCGGCGCGCGTGGCTGCGCGGCGAGGGATGGCGGGTGATCGTCGTACGCCGGGGCGACTTCACCGGCGACAAGCTGGAGCGCTGGCTCCGCGAGCTGCGCGAGGCGTTGGAGCCGGACTACACCAACCGCCGGTGGTGAGTCGGGAATCCCCCACTCGCCAGTCGGGAATCCCCCACTCGCCAGTCGGGAATCCCCCACTCGCCAGTCGGGAATCCCCCACTCGACCGTCGGGAATCCCCCACTCGCCGGTCGGGAATCCCCCACTCGCCGGTCGGGAATCCCCCACTCGGCGGGGGGAGGATCAGCCGCCGATGGCCGACATGGGGCGGTCCGGCTGGAGGAAGGTCGGGTCGTCGATGCCGTGGCCGGCGGCCTTGCCCCACATCGCGACCCGCCAGCGCTCGGCGAGCTCGGCGTCGTCGGCGCCGTCGCGCATCGCCCGGCGCAGGTCGGACTCGGAGCGCGCGAACAGGCAGTTGCGCACCTGACCGTCGGCGGTGAGGCGCACGCGGTCGCAGTCGCCGCAGAAGGGGCGGGTCACCGAGGCGATGACCCCGACGGTGGCCGGACCGCCGTCGACGAGGAAGAGCTCGGCCGGGGCGCTGCCGCGTGGTTCGCGCGCCGGGCTCAGGGCGAAGCGAGCGGACAGCGCCGCGAAGATCTCGTCGGCGGTGATCATCGCCGCGCGGTCCCAGCCATGCTGCGCGTCGAGGGGCATCTGCTCGATGAACCGCAGCTGGTAGCCGCGCTCGACGCACCAGGCGAGGAGCTCGGGCGCCTGGTCGTCGTTCACACCGCGCAGGAGCACCGCGTTGACCTTGACCGGTCCCAGGCCTGCGGCCTCGGCGGCGGCGAGGCCCGCGACGACGTCGTCGAACCGGTCGCGCCGCGTGATCTCGTGGAAGGTGTCGCGCCGGACGGTGTCGAGGCTGACGTTGACGCGGTTCAGTCCGGCGGCGGCCAGGGCCTCGGCGGTCCGCGCGAGCCCCAGGGCGTTCGTGGTGATCGACATCTCGACATCCGGGTCGGCCGCCCGGACCCGCCCGACGATGTCGACCAGGCCGCGACGGACCAGCGGCTCTCCCCCGGTGAACCGGATCTCGCGCACGCCCAGCCGCCCGACGGCGACTCCGATCAGCCGCACGATCTCGTCGTCGGTGAGCTGGTCGTCCTGCGGCAGCCAGTCGAGGCCCTCCGGCGGCATGCAGTAGGTGCAGCGCAGGTTGCAGCGGTCGGTGAGCGACACCCGGAGGTCCGTCGCGATCCGACCGTGCTGGTCGACGAGAGGCTGCATCGCTCCAGCATAGGCCGGAGCACCGACGGAAACAGGCGGGACCTACGGTGGGGGTGTGCGTACCTGGCTGGCCTCGTGGCGGTTCCTGCTCACTCGCCGCTGGGTGCTCTTCTTCCTCGCCATCATCCTGGTCGGCTGGGCGACCTGGTGGCTGGGCGAATGGCAGTTCGGCCGCCTGGAGGACCGCAAGGAGCGCAACGCCGTCGTCGTGGCCAACGAGGAGCGCACCGCGAGCCCGATCGAGGACGTCCTCGCGCCGGGGCGCAGCGTCCGCGCGTCGGACGAGTGGCGGCTCATCACGGCCACCGGCGAGTACGCGCGCGACGACACCATCGTGGTCCGCTACCGCACCCGCGACTCCGCGCCGGGCGTGGAGGTCGTCGTACCGCTGGTCACGGCCGACGGGACCACCGTGCTGGTCGACCGCGGCTGGTACGGCACGGAGGACCCCCAGATCGGCCCGGACGAGCTGCCGGCGCCGCCGGTAGGCCAGGTCACGATCGAGGGCTGGGTGCGCGCCGACGGCACCGGCGGCAGCACGCAGGTCACCGGGCACTCGACCCGCGCGATCGCGAGCGGTCCGATCGGCGAGGCGATCGGGCGCGAGGTGTTCACCGGGTTCGTGGCGCTGAAGTCGGAGGACCCCGAGGCACCTGACGCCCTGGAGCCGGTCGAGCTGCCCGAGCTCGGCGAGGGCCCGCACTTCTTCTACGGCCTGCAGTGGTGGTTCTTCGGCGTGCTCGCGGCCGGCGGCTTCGCCTACCTCGCCTACGACGAGCGCCGCAACGGGCGTCGTGGCGAGCGGCGGCCGGTCAAGCGCTCCGGTGGACCGTTCTCCCGTCAGAGGGAGCGCGACATCCCACCGTCGACCGGCACCATCACGCCGGAGACGAAGGACGAGGCAGGCGACAGCAGGAAGGCCGCCACCCGCCCGAACTCCTCCGGCGCGCCGTAGCGCCGCAGCGGGATCTGCGGCAGCCACCGCTCCCGGGCCGCGTCGGCGTCCCCGCTGGCCTCGTCGAGCTCGGCGACCCGCGCGGTGGCGACCCGTCCGGGCAGCAGGCCGTTGACCCGGATCCCCCGCGGGCCGAGCTCGTCGGCCAGGGTCTTGGCGACCATCGCCAGTCCGGGGCGCAGCCCGTTGGAGATCGCGAGGTCCGCGACCGGCTCGCGCACGCTCGTCGACAGCACGAACGCCATCGACCCGCCGTCGCCGAGCTCCGCCCCGATCTCGCGGGCCAACCGGACGCCGCCGAGGAAGACCGAGGAGAACGCGGAGGTCCACTGCTCGTCGGTGACCGCCGTCGCCGGACCCCACGGCGGTCCACCGACACTGATCAGGGCGCCGTCGAGGCGGCCCCAGCGCTCGCGCCCCGCGGCGACCAGCCGCGCCGGGGTGCCCGGGTCGGCGTTGTCGGCGACCACCCCGACCGCCCGCTCGGCGCCCAGAGCGCCCACCGCCTCGGTGACCGCGTCCTCGCTGCGGCCCGACACGACGACGCACGCGCCGTCGGCGACGAGCGCCTCCGCGGTGGCGCGGCCCAGCCCGCGGGTGGCGCCGGTCAGCACGTACACGCGACCGTCCAGTCCGAGATCCATCAGGGTGCCTCCGTCGTCTCGTAGGGCTCCAGCTCCTCCGCGATCCGCGAGACCGGTACGACGTCCGGTGCTCCCTTGCGCGCGGCGTCCGCCGTGTGGTCGTCGGGCTGGCGCTGGCTCTCACGCTCGGCCTCGACCCGCTTCAGGTAGTGCTGCAGCTCCCGGTCGTGCTGGTCGGCGTCCCAGCCGAGGTGGCCCCGGACCAGGTCGGCGACGTACGGCGCGGCGGCGACGCCGCGGTCGAACGTCTCGAACGAGACCCGCAGCCGGCGGGTGAGGATGTCGTCGAGGTGCCGGGCGCCTTCGTGGGTGACGGCGTAGACCGCCTCGGCCTGCAGGTAGTCCTCGGCGCCGGGCAGCGGCTGCGCGAGGTCGGGCTCGGCGGCGATGAGGTCGAGGACCTCCAGCACCAGTGAGCCGTAGCGTTCCAGGAGGTGCTCGACGCGGTTGATCGCGAGCCCCGACTGGGCGGCGAGGGTGCGCCGCTGGTTCCACAGGGCCTGGTAGCCGTCGGCGCCGACGAGCGGGACGTGCTCGGTGACGCACGGGCCGACCTTGCGGCCCAGGACCGTCTCGAGACCGTGCACGGCCTCGTCGACGGCGTCGGCGGCCATCACCCGGTACGTCGTGTACTTGCCCCCGGCGACGACCACGAGCCCCGGCACGCTGTGGGCGACGGCGTGCTCGCGCGAGAGCTTCGAGGTGGCGTCCGACTCCCCCGCGAGCAGCGGCCGGAGGCCGGCGTACACGCCCTCGACGTCGTCGCGGGTCAGCGGCACCTCGAGCACGCGGTTGACGTGCTCCAGCAGGTAGTCGATGTCGCTGCTGCTGGCCGCCGGATGATCCTTGGAGAGCGACCAGTCGGTGTCGGTGGTGCCGATGATCCAGTGCCGCTTCCACGGGATGACGAAGAGCACGGACTTCTCGGTGCGCAGGATCAGGCCGGTCTCGCCGCGGATCCGGTCCCGCGGCACGACGAGGTGGATGCCCTTGCTGGCCCGCACCTTGAACTGGCCGCGCTCGCGCGCCATCTGCTGCGTCTCGTCGGTCCACACGCCGGTGGCGTTGATGACCTGCGACGCGCGGATCTCGAAGCGGTGGCCGGTCTCGAGGTCGATCACCTCCGCACCCACGACCCGCTCGCTCTCCTTGACCAGGCCCAGGACCCGGGTCCGCGACGCGACCGCTGCACCGTACGTCGCGGCGGTGCGCGCGAGGAACATGGTGTGCCGCGCGTCGTCGACCTGCGCGTCGTAGTAGCGGATGGCGCCGACGAGGGCGTCCTTGCGCAACGACGGGAACGCCTTGCGCGCCCCGTGGCGGGTCAGGTGCCGGTGCAGGGGGAGGCCGTCGCCGTACCCGCTGGCGCGCGACATCGCGTCGTACATCGCGACCCCGGAGCCGGCGTACCAGCGCTCCCAGCCGCGGCCGTTGAGCGGGTAGAGGAAGGGCACGGGGCGCACGAGGTGCGGGGCGAGACGGGTCATCAGCAGCCCGCGCTCCTTGAGGGCCTCGGCGACGAGGCGGAAGTCGAGCATCTCCAGGTAGCGCAGGCCGCCGTGGATGAGCTTGGAGCTGCGGCTGGACGTGCCGGAGGCGAAGTCGCGGGCCTCGACGAGCCCGACGCTCAGGCCGCGGGTGGCCGCGTCGAGGGCGGCGCCGCTGCCGACGACGCCGCCGCCGATGACGAGTACGTCGAGATGCTGGGTCTGCATCCGCCGCAGCGCGGCGCTGCGGGCGCGGGGCGAGAGTGGTGCGGGGTTCATCCGGGTACCTCCACCCAGTCGAGGGTCCGTTGCACGGCCTTCTTCCACTGGGCGTACCCCGTCGTACGCCGCTCGTCGTCCCACTGGGGGTGCCAGCGGGTGTCCTCGCGCCAGTTGCGGCGCAGCTCGTCGGTCGAGGACCAGTAGCCGACGGAGAGTCCGGCGGCGTAGGCCGCACCGAGGGCGGTCGTCTCCGGCACCACGGGCCTGCTGACCGGTACGCCGAGCACGTCGGCCTGGATCTGCATGCACAGGCTGTTCAGGGTCACGCCGCCGTCCACCTTGAGCACCTCCAGCCGGACTCCGGAGTCGGCGCACATCGCCTCGACGACGTCGCGCGATTGATAGCAGATGGCCTCGAGGGTGGCCCGGGCGACGTGGGCGTTGGTGTTGAAGCGGGACAGGCCGACGATGGCGCCGCGCGCGTCGGAGCGCCAGTAGGGGGCGAAGAGACCGGAGAAGGCGGGTACGAAGTAGACGCCGCCGTTGTCGTCGACCTGGCGTGCGAGCGCCTCGGACTCCCCCGCACCGCTGATGATCCCCAGCTGGTCGCGCAACCACTGCACGGCGGAGCCGGTGACGGCGATCGAGCCCTCCAGGGCGTAGACGCACGGCTCGTCGCCGAACCGGTAGGCGGGCGTCGTGAGCAGGCCGGAGCGGGAGCGGACGATCTCGGTGCCGGTGTTCAGGAGCATGAAGTTGCCGGTGCCGTAGGTGTTCTTCGCCTCGCCGGGCTCGAAGCAGACCTGACCGACCGTGGCGGCCTGCTGGTCGCCGAGGATCCCGGTGATCGGCACCTCGCCGCCGAACGGGCCGTTGGCGCGGGTCACGCCGTACGGCGTGGTGGCGGACGACTCCCGGATCTGCGGGAGCATCGCGCGGGGGATGCGGAAGAAGCCGAGCAGCTCGTCGTCCCAGTCCAAGGTCTCGAGGTCCATCAGCATGGTCCGCCCGGCGTTGGTGACGTCGGTGACGTGCACACCGCCGTCGGTGCCGCCGGTGAGGTTCCACAGCACCCAGGTGTCGGCGGTGCCGAAGAGGGCGTCGCCGCGCTCGGCGGCCTCCCGGGCTCCGGGGACCTCGTCGAGGATCCACTGCAGCTTGCCGCCGGAGAAGTACGTGGCCGGCGGGAGGCCGGCGCGGTGGCGGATGACGTCGCCGCGACCGTCGCGGTCGAGCGCGGCGGCGATGGCGTCGGTGCGCGTGTCCTGCCACACGATGGCGTTGCTCAGCGGGCGGCCGGTGCGCCGGTCCCACACGATGGTGGTCTCGCGTTGGTTGGTGATGCCGATGGCGGCGAGGTCCGCGGCTCCCAGCTTCGCCTTGCCGAGCGCCGTCTGCACGACGGCCGAGGTGCGCTCCCAGATCTCCACGGGGTTGTGCTCGACCCATCCGGCGCGGGGCAGCACCTGCTGGTGCTCGAGCTGGTGCCGGACGATCTCGTTGCCGCCGTGGTCGAAGACCATGAAGCGCGTGCTGGTCGTGCCCTGGTCGATCGCGCCGACGTAGCGTGGCTCAGCCATGCACCGGACTCTAGTGCGCGGGTGGCGACGGCGTCCCGGACGCACCTGGGGGTGGCCCGGGGCCACCTCAGGGAGATTCCCGATGGGATCCGTCGGCGGAGGCTGGCAGGGTGAGGCCCATGACGACCGCCACCACCGACGGCACCACCGACCACCAGGCGCCTCGGCCCGTCGCCGCGAGCGCGCAGGACCTGCGCAAGACCTACGGTTCCGGCGACTCCGAGGTGCGGGCGCTGGACGGCGTCTCGCTGGAGCTGCACGCCGGCGAGTTCACCGCGATCATGGGTCCGTCGGGCTCCGGCAAGTCCACCCTGATGCACTGCATGGCCGCCCTCGACCTGCCCTCGTCGGGCGAGGTGCGCATCGGCGACGTCGCACTCAGCCGCCTGCGGGACAAGGCGCTGACGGCCCTGCGGCGCGACCAGGTCGGCTTCGTCTTCCAGGCCTTCAACCTGATTCCCACGCTCAGTGCGCAGGAGAACATCCTGCTGCCGCTCAACCTCGCCGGGCGCAAGCCCGACCCGGACTGGTTCGACAAGGTCGTCGCCGCCGTCGGGCTGCGCGACCGGCTCGGCCACCGCCCTGCGGAGATGTCCGGCGGTCAGCAGCAGCGGGTCGCCTGCGCCCGCGCGCTGGTGAGCCAGCCGTCGATCGTCTTCGCCGACGAGCCCACCGGCAACCTCGACAGCACCTCCGGGGCCGAGGTGCTGTCGTTCCTGCGCCGCAGCGTCGACGACTTCGGGCAGACCATCGTGATGGTGACCCACGACGCGAACGCCGCGTCCTACTGCGACCGCGTGGTCTTCCTGGCCGACGGCAAGGTCGTCGACGAGCTGCGCCGGACCGCCCCGGAGCGGCCTCTCGAGGCGGAGCGCATCTCCCAGCGGATGACCGCGCTCACGCCGGTCCAGCGGACGGCCTGAGCGTGCTGCGCCTCACGCTGCGCAACCTGTTCGCCCGCAAGGTGCGGCTGCTGATGAGCGGCCTCGCGGTGATCCTCGGGGTCGCCTTCCTCTCCGGCGTGCTGGTCTTCAGCAACGGGCTGTCGACCACCTTCGACAGCATCATCTACGGGTCGACGCCCGACGGTGTGGTGCGCGCGCAGGACACCGACGAGTTCAGCGGCGGGGTGGGCGGTCAGTCCGACCTCGTCCTCACGCCGGAGGTCGTGGCCGAGCTCGGGACCCTGCCGGAGGTGGCTCGTGCCGACGGCGACGTCACGGGCGCGGGTCTGAGCCTGCTGGCGAGCGACGGGACGGTGGTCGGCGGGACCGGAGCCCCGACGCTGGCCTTCAACTACCACGACGGCCCGAACATGGCCGGCGACGAGATGCTGATCCTGCGGGACGGCCGGTGGCCCGAGGGCGACGACGAGATCGTGCTGGACGAGGCTGCCGCGGAGTCGGGCGCGTACGCGCTCGGGGACCAGGTGCAGCTGCTCGCTCCCTTCGGCGAGCTCGAGCGCACGGCGAGGCTGGTCGGCACGGCGGAGTTCAACGGCGGGGGCACGGCCGGCGCGACCCTGTTGATCTTCTCCACCGAGGGTGCCCAGGAGCTGATGTTCGAGGGACGCGACGTCTTCAACCGGATCAGCCTCACCGCGGCGCCCGGAGTGTCGCAGTCCGCGCTCGCCGATGCCGCCGACGCCGTGCTCCCGCAGGGCTTCGAGGCCGTCACCGGCGACACGGTGGCCGAGGAGTCGCAGGACGCGATCGGTGCCTTCCTCGACGTGATCACGATCTTCCTGACCGTGTTCGCGATCATCGCGGTGCTGGTCGGCGGGTTCATCATCGTCAACACCTTCTCGATCCTGGTCGCCCAGCGCACCCGCGAGCTGGCGCTGCTCCGCGCGCTCGGGGCCTCGCGCGGCCAGGTCACCCGCTCGGTGCTGCTCGAGGCGTTCGTGCTGTCCTTGCTCGCCTCCACGGTGGCCATCGGACTCGGCCTGCTCCTGGCCCGGGGTCTCGCGGCGCTGTTCCGCACGTTCGGTCTCGACATCGCCGGTGGAGCCCTCGACCTGACCGGCGACGCGGCGCTGCTGAGCTATGTCGTCGGCATCGGCGTGACGATGCTGGCCGCCTACCTGCCGGCCCGTCGGGCAGGTCGCGTGGCCCCGGTGGCCGCGATGCGGGCCGATCTCACGCCGGAGCGCTCGTCGCTGCGGCGGCGCACGGTCATCGGTGCCGTGGTGCTGGCCCTCGGTGCGGGCTTCGCGGTGGCGGGCACGGTCGGTGCGCCCGGCTCGGACGCCGCCTGGATCGGGGTGGGTGCGGTGCTGTGGATCCTGACGGTCGCCGCGTTGAGCCCGGTCCTCGGCAAGCCGGTGCTGCTGGGGTGTCGCGCGCTGTTCGGCGCGCTCTTCGGTACGACGGGCCGCCTGGCCGGCGAGAACGCGCTGCGTGATCCGCGGCGCACCGGGGCGACCGCCTCGGCGCTCATGATCGGCCTCGCCCTGGTCTCGACGATCGGGGTGCTCGCCTCCTCGCTGAACGCGTCGGTCGACGACGTCGTCGACGACCAGTTCACCGCCGACCTGCTGGTCCAGAGCACCACGTTCCTGCCGTTCTCGACCGAGGTCGGCGACCGGATCGCCGAGGTCGACGGCGTGGGGGTCATGAGCCGCCAGCAGTTCAGCACGGCCCGGTACGACGACGACACGGTCTATCTGACCGGCAACGACGCGGAGTTCGACGAGATCTACGAGCTCGAGGTGGTGGAGGGGCGCCAGCAGGTGAGCGGCGAGGAGACGTACGTGACGAAGGGCTTCGCCTCGAAGCACGGGCTGTCGCTCGGCGACCCGCTGCCGCTCTCGTTCCAGGGCGGGGTCACCCTCACGCCGACGGTGGTCGGCATCATCGAGGGCAGCGAGGTGGTCTCGGAGGTCAACGTCCCGCTGGAGCTGCTGGCCGAGGCGGGGATCCTGCGCCAGGACACCTCGATCAGCATCCTCCTCGCGCCGGGCGCCGACGACGCGGTGGTGCACGACGCGGTGGACGAGGCCGCCTCGTCGGTGCCGATCGTGGGGGTGTACGACAAGGCGGAGTTCGCCGACCAGATCCGCGATCAGGTCAACCAGCTGCTGTACATGATCTACGGCCTGTTGGCGCTGGCGATCGTGATCGCGGTGATCGGCATCGTGAACACGTTGGGACTCAGCGTCATCGAGCGCACCCGCGAGGTCGGACTCCTGCGGGCCGTCGGCATGAGCCGGGCGAAGCTGCGCCGGATGATCACGCTGGAGTCGGTGACGATCGCGGTGCTGGGCGCGGTCCTGGGCATGGCTCTCGGGGTCGCCATCGGCGTGCTCCTCCAGCGCTCGCTCGCGACCCAGCTCACGAGCCTGGGCCTGCCGTGGACGCAGCTGCTGGTCTTCCTGGTGATCTCCGTGGTGGTCGGCGTGCTGGCCGCGGTGATCCCCGCGGTCCGGGCGGCGCGGCTCAACGTGCTGGCGGCGATCGCCACCGAGTGACGGCCGATTCAACAGATCAAGGTAAGGTTCGCCTGACCTAAGCGAACAGGCGCCCCGGCGCCACCACGATCTGGAGCGACCGCCGTGAACAGGCCCTCGACCGCCCGCACTCCTCTGCTCTCCCTCGCCGCCCTCGGCCTGCTGGCCGCCGGCACCGCCTGCTCCGCGGCCGACGAGACCGCCGACGGCGGCACCGGCGGCACCGGCGAGCGAGGCGACGGCGCCTACACCGCCGGTGACTACACGGCCGAGGGCGCCTACACCACGCCTGCCGGCCAGGAGGAGCTCGCCGTCAGCATCACCCTGGAGGCCGACGGCACCATCACCGCCCTCACCGTCGAGCCGCTCGGCGTCAACCCCAACTCGAAGAGGTTCCAGGGCCAGTTCGCCGAGGGCATCGGCGCCGTCGCGGTCGGCAAGGACATCGCCTCGCTGAGCGTCGACAAGGTCGCCGGATCCTCGCTGTCCTCCGCGGGGTTCAACACGGCGCTCGACGCCATCGCGGAGCAGGCACAGGCCTGAGCGTGCGTGCCCCACTCGTCCTCGACGCGCTCGGGACGCGGTGGGAGATCCAGGCCGACACCGCGCCCGAGCACTCCCGGGTGCGCGCGGTGCTCGACCGCGTCGACCGGACCTGGTCCCGGTTCCGCCCGGACTCGGACGTCAGCCGGGCCGCCCGCGACGGCGGCACCCTCCCCCTCGACACCGACGGAGAGCGCCTCCTCGACCTGTACGACGTGCTCGCCGAGCTGACCGACGGCGCCGTGTCCCCCCTGGTCGGCGACAGCCTCGTCGCCCTCGGGTACGACGCCGGCTACTCCCTGCGCCCCGGCAGCCGCACGCTCGCCACGCCCACGCCCACCCTGCGCCGCGAGCCCGGCCGCCTCACCCTCGACGCGCCCGCGGTCATCGACGTCGGCGCGGCCGGCAAGGGGCTGGCCGTGGACCTGGTCGCGCGCGCTCTCGACCCGGAGCGCGACCCGGCCAGCGGGCTGCGCTGGGTGGACGCCAGCGGGGACCTGTGGCACGCGCACGGGGCGGACCCGCTGCGGGTCGCTCTGGAGGACCCCGACGACCCGCGCGCCGCGGTGGGCGTCGTACCGGTGCCGGCGGGGTGGGCGATCGCGGCGTCCGCGGTGAACCGCCGGGCGTGGGGGTCGGGCCTGCACCACGTCCTGGACGCCCGGACGGGGCTGCCGACGCGCGACGTCGTCGCGACCTGGGCGATCGGGCGCTCGGCGATGGTGGCCGACGGCGCCGCGACGGCCCTGTTCTTCACCCCTCCGCGGGTGGTGGCCGACGTCCTGGACGTCGTCGCCGTGCGGATGACTCGCGACCGCCGACTCCAGGTCGGCGGCGACTTCACCGGAGAGCTCTTCACCTCATGATCAGCCGCATCGACGCGAGCCTCGCTCGCCTGCCCCTGTACCGCGTGGTCAGTCTCGCCCTGGGCGCACTGGTGCTCGTCTCGCTCGTCCTGGCCCTGGCGGGCCGACTGGACGCGACCGTCTTC
>QFCS01000574.1_pt1 | contig 16608 bp, 13 predicted proteins | sample 3576561 | NCBI WGS metagenome assembly QFCS01 | reverse complement strand
TGCGAATCGCTCGCTGCCACCGGCCACGCGGGCCAGTTCGATGTGTTCGTGCTGTCCGACAGCTACAACCCCGAGATCGCCAGGGCCGAGCGTGCCGCCTGGGAAGACCTGCGCGCCGCGCTGGCCGCCCAGCCGGATCTGTCGCCCAGCGAGGCCTACTACCGCCGGCGCCCCCGCTGCGCCCACCGCAAGGCCCGCAACGTGGCCGACCTCTCCCGCCGCTGGGGCACGCACTACCGCTACATTGTCGTGCTCGACGCCAACAGCGTCATGAGCGGCAACTGCCTGGTCTCCATGGTCAAGCTCATGGAAGCCAACCCCAGGGCCGGCATCATCCAGACCGCCACGCAGGCCATCGGCCACGCCACCCTGCACGCCCGCGCGCAGCAGTTCGGCTCGCGCGTGACCGGCCGCCTGTTCACGCTGGGCATGCAGTTCTGGCAACTGGGCGAATCGCACTACTGGGGCCACAACGCGATCATCCGCGTCGAGCCTTTCATGAAGCACTGCGCGCTGGCACCCATCAAGGGCACAGGTGGCATGTCGGGCGGCATCATGTCGCACGACTTCGTGGAAGCGGCCCTGATGCGCCGCGCCGGCTACCACGTGTGGCTGGTCTCGGACCTCACCGGCAGCTACGAGCAGCAGCCACCGGACCTGCTGAGCGAACTGCAGCGCGACCGCCGCTGGTGCCAGGGCAACCTGCAGAACTCGCGCCTGATGGCCGAGCCCGGCATCCACCGCGTGCACCGCACGATGTTTGCCATCGGCGCCATGTCCTACCTCTCGGCACCGTTGTGGCTGGCCTTCCTGTCGATTGGCACGGCCCTGTGGGCCGCCGATTCCAGCGCGATCCCGAGCTGGGCGGCCGTGCCCGAGGAACTTCGCGCACTCTGGATGTGGACGCTGACGATGCTGTTCATGCCTCGCGTGCTGGGTCTGCTGGCGGTGTTCATGCGGCGCGAGCAGAAGTCGTTCGGCGGTACGCTGGGCCTGCTCGGCAGTTCGGTGGTGGAAACCTTGCTCGCGCTGACGCAAGCGCCGATCCGCATGCTGGCGCACTCGCTGTTCGTGCTGGTGGCGATCACCGGCCTGAAGCTGGAATGGAAGTCGCCGCCCCGGGAAGCGAATGGCGTGGCCTGGCGCGATGCCGTGGCCCGTCTGGCGCCAATGACGATCGTGATCGGTCTGCTGGGTCTGGGTGTGGCCATGATCAATGCGAACGCGCTGATCTGGCTGGCACCTGTCGCCCTGCCATTGCTGCTGGCGGTGCCGCTGACCGTGGCCACCAGCCACGTGGACCTGGGTGCCTGGATGCGTTCGCGGGGCGTGCTGCTGATTCCCGAGGAGTCGTGGTCGCCTGCCGTGCTGCGCCGTGCGTGGCGGCATGCCAGCCGGTTCTCCTTGCCCCAGGCTGCCTGAGTTTCTTGCTGAGCTCCCGGTTTCGCCCCACTGTTGTGGGCGAGGTCGGGTGGTCCGGTCAATCCAGGCGCCGGCTCGTCGCGGGTGTCTGCCCGGGTTCTCCGCCAGCCCTGTGTCAACAACAGGATTTGTGCACTGCCACTGGTTTGACGCGAGGTCTACCCCTTGCGTCCCCTGAAAAGCCCACCCAGCTGATTCACCACCAACCCCAGCAGCACGAGCCCCGTGCCCAGCCACTGCTGCAGCAAGGGCAGTTCGTCGAAGAACATCCACGCCGCCCACAAGCCCACCACCGGCACCAGCAAGGAAAACGGCGTCACGCGCCCAGCGGGATGGCGCTTCAGCAACTGCGTCCACAGGCTGTAGGCCAGCAGCGTTGCCAGCCACGCCAGGAACAGCACCGCCAGCGCGGCGGGCCAGCGCATCCCCGCGAGTTGCGCCACCACGGCCTGCGGCCCGTCCATCCACAGGGCCAGTGCGACGAAGGGCAGCACCGGAAACAGGCTGCTCCACACGATAAAGGGAAACGGGTCGTAGTCGCCCAGTCGGCTGGCCAGACGCGCCACCAGATTGGAGATGGCCCACATGAAAGCAGCGCCCAGCGTCAGCACGAAACCGGCCAGCGTCATCTGCCCCGGGCCCTCGCCGTGCGCGGTGGCGATCAGCACCAGCCCACCCAGTGCCACCGCCAGGCCCAGGCCCTGTGAAAAGCGCGCACGTTCACCGAGCACCGGCACAGCGAGCAACAGGGTGAAGAACGCCTGCGTCTGCATCACGACCGACGCCATCCCTGCGGTCATGCCCATCTGCAGTCCCAGGAACAGGAAGCCGAACTGACCCAGGCCCTGTGCCAGACCATAGGCCACCACGTAGCGCAGCGGCAGGTTCGGGAACCGCACGAACAACAGGAACGGCAACGCGGCCGCGGCGAACCGCAGCGCGCCCAGCAACATCGGCCCCACGCCTTGCAGGCCCACCTTCATCACCACGAAATTCAGGCCCCAGATCACGACCACCGCGAGCGCACGCAGCAGATCGCCGCGCGACAGCGGCACGGTGCTCACCGCGAAACCTTCACCGGCCGCCCCTGGGCCTCGCGCGCCGCGACGAAGGCATCGAAGGCCTGCGCGCTGGTCTTGTGCGGCCGATAGCCGAAGCGTTCCTTCAGCGCGGTGTTCAGCAGCACAGGCCGGTAGCGCAGGAAATCGAGTTGCTCCGGCCCGTAGCGGCTCACACCCAGGGCCGTGCCCACGCGCAGCGCCAGGCGCAACAGGCCTGCAGGCAGGACGAGCGCGCGCTTGCCCAGCCGTTCGGCGATCTGGTGGATGGTGAGCGCGCCATCGCCCGCCAGGTTGTAGCAACCCGGCACGGCGCGACCACTCAGCGCGTGCAGGATCGCGCCGGTCACGTCTTCGTCCCACACGAACACGAAGGGGCTGTCGCTGCCCGCGATCGCGATCGGCCTCGGTTTCTCGAACAGTGCGGTGATCTGGTTGTCCACCCGGTCGCCCAGGATGGTGCCGATGCGCAGCACGGTCTGGTGCAACCCGGGGTGTTGCGCCCGTGTCTCGGCCAGCATCTCCTCCACCAGGCGCTTGTGGTGCGCATAGGCGAACACCTCGTTGCCGCGCAGCGGGTGTTCTTCGGTCAGCCACGCCGGGTTGTCGGCGTGGTAGCCGTAGGCCGCGCCGCTGCTGGACACCACCAGATGCGCGACACCGTGCCGCAGGCAGGCGTCGATCACGTTGCGCGTGCCACCCACATCCACCGAATGTTCGAACGCGCGGCTCGACCCTTTGCCGGGCGTGACGATGGAGGCGAGGTGGACCACGGCGTCGATGCCGTGCGCATCCACCGTGTCGGCCAGCACGCGGTCGCGCACATCCTCCGTCACATACGCTACGCGGGGCAGGCGCTGGTTCGGCGGCACCTCACGCACGTCCACAGCCACCAGATGTTCGATGTGTGGCTGGCGCGACAGCGCCTCGATCACCCCACGGCCCAGAAAACCGTCGGCTCCCGTGACCAGCACGCGCCGTGCGGCTGGCGCCTGTCCTGTCGCTGTGTTCATCACTTCCCCGTATCCGGCACGCCACCTTCCAATGGCCGTTTGGCCCACCAGCCCGCCAGCAGCAGGCCGGCGATGATGTCCCAGAAACCCCAGACGCCGGCCACCACCGCCATGCCACCCAGGCCACCGAAGAAGCTGAAGATGATGACCAGCCCGAGACCCGCGTTGCGGATGCCGACCTCGATGGACAAGGCACGACGGTCGTAGTCGGGCAGGCCGACGGCGCGTGCGATGGCATAGCCGGTGCCGAAGGCCAGCGCGTCGTGGATCACCACGGCCAGCAGCACCAAGCCGACGTAGTCGAGGAAGTAGCGCCAGTTGCCCGCGATCGCCCCGACGATGAAGGCGATCAGCGCGACAAAGCTCAGGATGCGCACCGGCTTCTTGAAGCGCGTCGTCCAGGCCGGAAAGCGGTGCGCGCACCCGATGCCGAGTACAAAGGGAACGCCGATGATGAGCAGGATATGGACGAGCATCTCCAGCGGGTCCAGCGCGATCGTCTTGAGCAGCGGCGCGGCCGTCGGATGGATGCCACCCCAGAACGCGAAGTTCAGCGGCATGGCCACGATGGCAATGGCATTGGACACCGCCGTCATCGACACGCTGAGCGCCACATTGCCATTGGCGCGGTGCGTGAGGATGTTGCTCACGTTGCCTGGCGGGCAGCAGGCCACCAGGATCATGCCCAGCGCGATGCTGGGGCCCGGCTGCAGCAGCAACGTGAGCACGTAGGTGATGGCCGGCAGCGCGATGAACTGCGCGACGATGCCGACAGTGAATGCCAGTGGCATGCGCATGACACGGCGGAAATCTTCCAGCTTCGTGTCCAGCGCGATGCCGAACATGAGAAAGGCCAGCACCGCGTTGAGCACCGCCAGCGAAGCGGGGTTGAAGTTCAGCCGGATTTCGTCCACGGGCAGCATCGGTGTCTCCTTCTCGTTGTGGTCTCGGGTCGCCTCGATGGCTTCAGGTCAACGCCTCGGCCGCCTGGCGCACTGCGTCGCGGTACACGTCCTTGTTCACGTAGTAGGCCATGCGTTCGAGCTGCAGGTACTTGTAGCCCCCCGAGAGGTCTGGAGCGGGGCCAGCCTTCGCCGCACGGAACGCGGCAGCACTGGCCTTGCCATCGTCAAGCCCCTTGAAGTAGCGTGCCACCAACTCGGCCTGTTCATAGCGGCCCTGCCAGCCCAGACCACTGGCCTCGACCATGCCCAGCACAGCGAGGCGGTCGAAGCGTGGCGCGAAGATGTTCAGGTAGAGACGCGGCGCCATGCCCTGCCAGTTGAGCAGCGCATGATCGAGAAACGGGTAGTGCAGCTTGTAGCCAGTGGCTGCGAGCACGAGGTCGTAATCGCGGTGGCTGCCGTCCTTGAAATGCACGGTATGGCCATCGAAGCGCGCGATGTCGGCGCGCACGCCCACGTCGCCATGGCCGATGTGGTACAGGATGAGCGAGTTCACCACCGGATGCGATTCGTACATCCTGTACGTGGGCTTCGGAAAACCGAAGCGCACCGGGTCGCCGGTGAACCACTTCAGGATGGTGCTGTCGATCTTCTGCTTGAGCCAGGGCGGTAGCCGCAGCTTGCCGCCAATGGAGTCGGCCGGCTTGCCAAACACGTACTTGGGCACGAAGTAGTAGCCACGGCGCACCGAGATGTCCACACTGCGCGCCTGGTGCACCGCGTCGACCGCGATGTCGCAACCCGAGTTGCCCGCTCCCACGATCAGCACCCGCTTGCCCCGGAACTGGTCGGCATGCTTGTAGGCCGAGGTGTGCAGCAGCTCGCCAGTGAACTCACCCTCGAAGGCCGGCATGTTGGGCTCCGCCAGCGTGCCATTGGCCACCACCACGCCCTTGTACTCCGCGGTGTGCCGCTCGCCGCTGGCATCTTCGGTGGTCAGACGCCACAAGGTATCGGGTGCGTCGCTCATCGGCACCGCCTTCAGCACGCGGGTGCCGAAGCGGTAGTGCTCGCGCAGCCTGAAATGGTCGGCGAAGGCGCTGAAGTAATCGAGCAACTCGCGGTGGCTTGGGTAGTCGGCCACCCAGTCGGGCATGGGAAATTCGCTGAACTCCGTCATACGCTTGCTGGAGATCAGGTGCGCCGACTGGTAAACCGTCGAACGCGGGTTGTGGATGTTCCACAGACCGCCCACGTCGGTGTGAGCCTCGAAACCCTGGAAGGGAATGCCGTGCTTCTGCAGGCAGCGCGCGCCGGCCAGGCCCGAGGGCCCGGCACCGATGAGGGCAATCTGTTGTTCGGTCGGTGTCGTCATTTTTTCAGGCCCGGGATGTCGGTGGCACCGGGTTCGCCGGCACGGGGTTTGCGCGGCTGGCCGAGCAGGATGCGGTCGTGCAGACGCGCGGGCAACAGGCTGAGCGCTCGCGAGAGCCAGCCGATGCGCCGGGGCAGCACGATGTGTTCGGTGCCGCCGGCCACGCCGGCCAGCAGCCGGCGCGCGGCTTCGTCGGGTTCGAGCAGACCCGGCATGGCGAAACGGTTGCCCGCGGTGAGCGCGGTGCGCAGGTAACCCGGGCTGACGGTGTGTACGGTGATCGCGGTCGGGCGCAATTCCGCTCGCAGGCTCTGCAGGTAGGCGATCAGGCCGGCCTTGCTCGCGCAGTACGCGCCATTGCCCGGCATGCCGCGCCAACCCGCCACGCTGGCCACGCCCACCAGCGCGCCACGCCGCCCACCGGCGCGCATCGGCGCCATGAAGGGTTGGAAAGTGGTGGCCACCCCGAGCAGGTTGATTTCGAGCATGCGGCGCATCACGGCAAGGTCGCCGGCCTGCGCGGTGTCGAAACCGCCGGCCACCCCCGCGTTCGCGATCACCAGATCCGGTGCGCCAGCGCGGCCCAGCCAGTCCGCCGCCATCGCCTGCATCGCGCCTGCGTCAGACACGTCCGGCTGGTAGATGGCGCAGCGCTCCGGCGCCAACGCGGCCAGCGCCTCCAGCGCGGGCCGCTGCAAGCCGACCAGTGCCACGCGCGCGCCACCGGCGATGAGTTCACGCGCCAACGCCTGGCCCAGGCCACCGCAAGCCCCGGTCACCACCGCGTTGTGAAAGCTCGGTGTCGTCACCGCCCATCTCCTCGAAGTTGTGCCCGCAATGTAGGGGCCCCTAGAATTCGTCTCGAAATAATTTCATGATTCATCTCATTTTTCGAGACATGAGCACCGAAACAGACAGCAGTCCCGGCTTGCGGTTGATGGAACTGCTGGAGCGGATCACCCGCACCGACCAGCCGCTGGCGCTGCCCGACATGGTGACACTGACGGGCTGGCCCAAGCCCACCGTGCATCGCATGCTCTCACAACTGGAGCACGGAGGCTGGCTGGTGCGAGAACCCGACGGCCGGCGGTACGCGATGGCATCGCGCCTGCTGCGTCTGGCCGAAGCCGCCCTGAGCAACAGCACACAGCAGGGTGTGCGACATGCTGTGCTGCGGCAGCTGGTGGCCGAGGTGGGCGAGAGCTGCAACCTGACGGCGCTGTCGGGCGCGGAGGTGGTCTACCTCGACCGCGTGGAGTCGGCCTTTCCGCTGCGGCTGGAACTGCGGCCCGGCACACGCGTGCCGGCGCATTGTTCGGCCAGCGGCAAACTCTTCCTGGCGTGGATGAGCGCACGCCAGCGGCGCGCCGTGCTGGATGGCCTCACGCTCACACGCTACACCGCCAGCACGCTGACGCAGCGTGAAGCGCTGGACGCCCAACTGGACGCCATCCGCCGTGATGGACATGCGGTGGACGCCGAGGAATTCGTCGAAGGCCTGGTGTGCGTGGCGGTGCCGGTGTTCGCACCGGGCCAGCGCACCGTGCGCTGCGCGCTGGCGCTTCAGGCCCCCGCCGCGCGCATGTCATTGGCCCAGGCGCGGTTGCAGTTGCCCCGTCTGGAGGCGGCCGCGCAGGCGCTGGCCCGCACCCTGGGTTGACGCCGTCGCTCAGTAGAGCGTGTTGCGCTGGCGTTCAGGCAGGGCGCTGTCGTAGGCGACCCCGTCGATGGCATCGTTCGTCAACGCCGCCAGCATCGCGCCGGCGGTGGGCACGGCAGCCGGTTCTTGCACGTCCCACAGGCGTGAACGCTTCATGGCGCGCGCACACTGGAAGAACACCGTCTCCACGGTGATGACAATCACGCAGCGCGGTGGCTTGCCTTCCATGGCCAGCCTTTGCAGCAGGTCCGGCTCGACCGAGATGAGCGCACGACCGTTCACGCGCACGGTCTCCCCCACACCTGGCACGAAGAACAGCAAGGCCACGCGGGGATCGGCCAGAATGTTCTTCAGGCTGTCGATGCGGTTGTTGCCCGCGCGCTCGGGCAGCAGCAAGGTGTGCTCGTCCTGGATCGTGACAAGACCCGGCGGGTCGCCACGCGGAGAGGCGTCCAGGCCGTCGGACCCCACCGTGGCCAGCACCGCGAAGGGGGAAGCTTCGATCCAGCGCTGGTAGACCGGGTGAAGGCGCGAGGTTTCCTTGCGCAGCGAGGCTTCGCCCACCGGGCCGAACAGGGCCTGGAGCGAGTCGAGGTCGCTGATGGTGTGGGGATCGGCGGGTGCGGTGCCCATGTATTCGAATCCTGTCAACGGCCCATGCCGGGCAGCTTGGGCATGCCTTTCATGCCCCCCATGCGCTTCATCATCTTCATCATGCCGCCGCCTTTCATCTTCTTCATCATGTCCTGCATCTGCTCGAACTCCTTGAGCAGGCGGTTGACCTCCTGCACCTGCACACCCGCGCCTGCGGCGATGCGGCGCTTGCGCGTGGCCTTGATGATCTCGGGCTTGCGGCGTTCGCTGAGCGTCATGCTGCAGATGATTCCTTCCTTGCGCTTGATGTCCTTCTCGGCGCGGCTCATGTCCACCTCGCCGGCCTTCGCAGCCATGGCCGCAGGCAGCTTGTCCATCAGGCTGGAAAGCCCCCCCATCTGCTTCATCTGACGGAGCTGGTCCAGGAAGTCGTTGAGATCGAACCCTTGCCCGCTCTTCACCTTGGCGGCGAGCTTCTGTGCCGCCGCCATGTCCACGCCCGCGGTGACCTGCTCGACCAGCGCGAGAATGTCGCCCATGCCGAGCACGCGCTGGGCATGGCGATCGGCATCGAACACCTCCAGACCGTCGATCTTCTCGGACACACCGGCGAACTTGATCGGCGCGCCGGTGATCTGGCGCACCGAGAGCGCTGCGCCGCCGCGCGAGTCGCCATCGAGCTTGGTGAGCACGATGCCGGTCAGGGGCAGCGCATCCTTGAATGCCTTGGCGGTGTTGATCGCGTCCTGGCCCTGCATCGCGTCCACCACGAACAGCGTCTCCACCGGCTTGAGCACGGCGTGCAGTTCCTGGATCTCGCGCATCAGCGCCTCATCGATCGCCAGGCGGCCTGCCGTGTCCACCAGCAACACGTCGAAATAGTGCTTGCGCGCGTGGTCGATCGCGGCGCGCGCAATGTCCACCGGCTTCTGGTCCGGCGTGCTGGGAAACCATTCGGCCCCGGCTTGTGCGGTCACAGTCTTCAACTGCTCGATGGCAGCCGGGCGGTAGACGTCGCCAGAAACGGTCAGCACCTTCTTCTTGCGCTTCTCGATCAGGTGTTTGGCCAGCTTGGCGGTGGTCGTGGTCTTGCCGGCGCCCTGCAGGCCCGCCATCAGGATCACGGCCGGCGGTTGCGCCGCCAGGTTGATGTCGGCCACGCCCTCGCCCATGGTCGCGGCGAGCTCGCGATGGACGATGGCCACCAGCGCCTGCCCGGGCGTGAGCGAGCCCACCACTTCCTGGCCCAGTGCCTTCTCCTTCACGCGTGCGATGAAGTCGCGCACCACCGGCAGCGCGACGTCCGCCTCGAGCAGGGCCATGCGCACCTCGCGCAGCATGTCGGTGACATTGCTCTCGGTGATGCGGGCCTGGCCGCGCATTTCCTTGACGATGCGTGAGAGACGGTCTGAAAGGGCTGATGCCATGCTGCGCTCGGGTAGGGAGGAAAAGAACGGAAACCCGCGCCGGACGGGCCGTCGGGCGGCGATACAGGCCGGCGGGCCGGTGTGGTCGGGCCAGACAAGGCCGTTAAACTGTGCGGATGATTTTAGCTGCGCCCTTCCCTTTCACGCTTGGCGCGCTGCCCCGGTGATGAGCCTGCTGCCCGCACTCGCGTCCAACCTTCCCGTCACCGTGTTCTCCGGTGGTGCGGCACTCGCCTACGCGCTGCTCGCCTGGGCCCACCCGCGCATGTCGGCCCCGCAGAGCCGCGGCCTGCTCGGTCTGGCCTGGGCGCTGCACCTGCTGGTGCTGGTGCTGGGCCTGTTCGAGCAACCGGCACGCTTTGGTTTCGCACCGGCGTTGTCCGTCACGGGCTGGCTCGTGCTCACCGTCTACCTCATCGAAAGCCGCCTGTATCCACAGATGCGTGCGCGCTGGACGCTGGCCGTTCTGGGCATGGCCGTCGTGCTGCTGGCCCTGGTGTTTCCCGGTACACCCTATCCCGCCCTGCACTCCGCCTTGATGCCACTGCATTGGGCGTTGGGCATCGCGTCCTACGGCCTGATCGCGGCGGCCGTGGTGCACGCCTGGCTGATGCAGCGCGCCGAAAAAGCCATCCGGCTGGGCAACGCGAGCGAATCCTCCATGCCGCTGCTCACACTGGAACGCCTCACCTTCCGCTTCGTCGCGGCCGGCTTCGCGCTGCTCAGCGCAACGCTGCTGGCGGGCTGGTTCTTTTCCGAAACCCTCAACCACCGCTGGGTCTGGGACCACAAGACCACATTCTCGCTGCTGTCCTGGCTCACCATGGGCGTGCTGCTCTGGGGTCGGTGGCGCCTGGGCTGGCGAGGCCGTGTCGCCGTGCGCACGCTCTATGTGGCCGCGGGCTTCCTGCTGCTGGGCTACGCCGGCTCCCGGTTCGTGCTGGAAGTGCTGTTGCACCGCGCCTGATGCATCGACCATGAAATACCTGATCGTCCTGGCCGTGGTGATGGTGGCCTTCTACATCTGGCGCAACAACCGCGTGAGCGACCGCGCCGACGCCGCCCGCCGCGCCCCCCCCACGCCCGGGCGCCCCAAGCTGCCCACGGTCATGGTGGCCTGCCCGCACTGCGGCACACACCTGCCCGAGAACGAAGCCGTGCAAGGCCGGCAGGGCGCGTATTGCAGCGTCGAGCACCGCCGGCTTCGCGAAGGCGGCGCGGTATGACCCTGATCCATCAGGACTGACATGGCCCGGGACGTCAGCTCTCAGTTCTCCCCGTCCTGGTACTCCGCATTCGAGGGCACCCACACGCAGAGCCGTGAGCAGCGCATGCGCGCGTTCTCGCGCTTGTGGAGCGCCTTCATGCGCGCCCGCGTGTTCATTGCCGCCGTGCTGCTCTCGCTGCAGGTATTCACGCTGGTCACCCAGTCCGCCGGCCCGCAATGGCTGGTGGTGGTGTGCTCAGCCCACCTGTGCGCTGCCCTGGTGATGATGTATTTCTGGCGACCGGTGGAACACCGCCACCCCATGCACATCCAGTGGGTGTTGACCATCGGGGTGGATGTGCTGGTGTTTGCGCTGCTGCAGTCCTTCCAGATCAGCAACATCAACTACACCGCACTCTTCGCCTTGCCCGTGCTGCTGGCGGCCATCCTGGGCTCCCTCACGCTGGGCATGGCAACCGCCGCGAGCGTCACCCTGTATCTGCTGGGCGAAGCCGGCTTGAGCGCCCTCTGGACGAGCGACCTCTCCACCGCCCGCTTTCTGCAAGCGGGTCTGACCGGTACCGGTTTCTTCCTGGTGGCAGTGCTGGCCCACCAGTTGGCGATCCGCCTGGCGAGAGAAGAAGCGCTGGCTGCCAGCAGCCAGGCCGCAGCGCGCGCGCAGGCGCAGGTGAACGTGCTGGTGATCGAGAGCCTCACGGTGGGCGTGCTGGTGGTGGATCCGCACGGCGTGGTGCGCAGCGCCAATCCCGCCGCGCAGTCCATGCTGCTCGGCCAGGTCTCGCCCCAGGCCGCGAAGCTGCTGCTCTCCGCGCGTTCGAGCTGGCAGCATCTGGCTCATCTCGTGAACGAGACTTTCGCCCGGGGTGAAGCACTCGAAACAGAAACCACCATCGACGACGAGAATCGGCCCAGCCAACGCCTGCATGCACGCACCCGGTTGACCGCCCAGAGCGGTCGCAGCGCAGGCCTGTGCGTGCTGTTCCTGGAAGACCTGCGCGAGGTCGAAGCGCGCGTGCGCACCGAGAAGCTCGCATCCATGGGACGCATGTCCGCCGCCGTGGCGCATGAAATCCGGAACCCTCTGTCGGCCATCACGCAGGCGAATGCCCTGCTTGATGAAGAAGTGCAGGCGCCAGCACAGAAGCGCCTCACCCGCATGATCGAGCAGAACGCGCAGCGGCTTTCGCGCATCGTCGACGACATCCTCAACGTGGCACGCGCACAGCCCAACCAGGACACCACCACGGCGCCCGCTCTGCCGCTGGACCAGACGGTGCGACAGGTCGCACTGGAATGGGTGAGGCAGAGCCGCGCGGATCGCATTCTTGGCGTGCACGTCCATGCGCCGGCTGCCCATGTGGGTTTCGACCCGGAGCACCTGCGCCGCCTGCTCATCAACCTGCTGGACAACGCCCTGCGCCACGCCAGCGGCAAACCTTCCTCGATCCGATTGATCACGCAACCCAGCGGCAATGACCATATCCGCCTGTCGGTCTGGAGCGACGGGCAGGCGCTGGAGGCCAGCGTGATGCGCCACCTGTTCGAACCCTTCTTCTCTTCCGAAAGCCGCTCCAGTGGCCTGGGACTCTACATCTGCCGTGAGCTGTGCGAGCGCTATGGCGCCCAGATTGCCTACAGGCGCACCCGGCTGGACCAGCAGGAGGGCAACGAGTTCTATGCGCTGATTCCGGCTGCCGGTCCGGCCCCGGCGCGAGAGCCCACGCAGCAGAGCCTCTCGTACCCGGCCGGCGATTCCATCGCCACACGTGCCGAACCCCACAGCCGCCCCATGACAACCGGAGGCGCGTCCCTGGGGGCCCGCTGAATTCAACCCGATGCCCAACGCGCCTTCCCCCGCCTCCGTGCTGGTCGTTGACGACGAGCCCGACCTGCGCACGCTCTACGAGCTGACGTTGTTGCGCGAGGGCCATGCGGTGGTCGCCGCCCCCGATATCACCCAGGCACGGGAATGGCTCGCGCAACAACGCTTCGATGTGGTGATTTCCGACATGCGTCTGCCCGATGGCCTGGGCCTGGATCTGCTGCGCGAAATCGGCGACGCACAGCGCTCAGAGAAATGCATCGTGATCACGGCCTACGGCTCTGCGGAGAACGCGGTGGAATCGCTGAAGGCTGGCGCGTTCGACTACCTCACCAAGCCGGTGGACCTCAAGCAGCTGCGCAGTGCGGTCACGGCCGCCGTGCGAAGCTTGCGCGACCAGCAGGGTGGCGCGCTCAACGGTGCGGCCACTCCGGGCCTGCCACAGGGCGGCGCGACGGGCGATGTATCGCGCAAGCCCGAAGCTCCATCCAGCGGCACGCAATCGCTGCGCCGGATCGTGGGCAACTCACCCAGCATCACCCAGATCAAGTCACGTATCGAAAAGGTGGCCTCCAGCATGGCACCCGTGCTCATCCTGGGCGAATCTGGAACCGGCAAGGAGCTGGTCGCCCGCGCCGTGCACGACTGCAGCCACCGCAACGCCGGGCCCTTTGTCGCGGTCAACTGCGGCGCCATTCCCGAGAACCTCATCGAAGCGGAATTCTTCGGCGCGCGCAAAGGCGCCTACACCGGCGCCACCGCGGACCGCGAGGGGTACTTCCAGGCAGCGCGTGGCGGCACCCTGTTCCTCGACGAGATCGGCGACCTGCCACTGGCCATGCAGGCCAAGCTGCTGCGCGTGATCCAGGAACGCCGGGTGCGTGCACTCGGTGGCGTGCAGGAAGAAGCCGTCGATGTGCGGCTGGTCAGTGCCACGCACCGCGATCTCGGTGGCCTGGTGCAGAGCGGTCAGTTCCGCCAGGACCTGTTCTACCGCCTCAACGTGATCGGATTGCGCACGCCGGCCTTGCGCGAACGCCGTGACGACCTGCCAATGCTGGTGAACGCGCTGCTGGTTCGCCTGTGCGCCGAATCCGGCCAGAATGTGCCATCGCTTTCGCCGCGCGTGCTCGCCTGGTTGCAGTCCCGTGAGCTGCCGGGCAACGTGCGCGAGCTGGAGAACCTGCTGCAGCGCGCCCTCGCCTTGAGCAACGGAGACACGCTCGAACCCGAAGACTTCGGCGAATCCGACGATCTTCCCGAGCAACCGACCCAGCCGGACGAACTGTCACCCACCAGCGGGCATATGGGCGCGTCGACCGCCTCCCCCACGGACATACCGCCCGACCTGCAGACCTACCTGGACGAACAGGAGCGGCAGGTGCTGCTCAAGGCGCTGCGCGAATGCGACTTCAACCGCACGGCGGCGGCGGCCCGGCTGGGCCTGAACCTGCGTCAGATGCGCTATCGCATCCAGCGGCTGGGCATTGCCATGCCCTCGGACGATGACGACACCTGACGAAAGCATGCGAGGCGCCTGGCGCGGTGGCTGGCTGCAGACAGCCCGCCACTGCGCTTCGCCCAACCACGGACCGAGGCCCGAAGGAGCCATCGTCGACCTGATCGTCATCCACTCCATCAGTCTGCCGCCGGGCGTCTACGGCGGCCCTGAGGTGGAACAGCTCTTCACCAACCAGTTGGACTGGAAGGCACACCCCTACTTCGAACAGATCCGCGGCATGGAGGTGTCGTCGCACTTCTTCGTGCGGCGCGATGGAGAAGTCATCCAGTTCGTCGATGCCGACGCGCGGGCCTGGCACGCGGGCCGGTCCTGCTGGCGCGGCCGCAGCAATTGCAACGACGACTCCATCGGCATCGAGCTCGAGGGGCTGGAGGGCGATGTGTTCGAGGTCGCCCAGTACGCGGCGCTCGTCCAGTTGTGCACCCAGCTGGTGCAGCGTTACCCCATCGCGCATGTCGCCGGCCACGAGCACATCGCCCCTGGGCGCAAGCAGGATCCCGGTCCGGGTTTCAGCTGGTCACGTCTGCGAGCAGGTCTTGGCTGGTCAGATGATTTTTTTCCACCCGATGCGTTGCGCCAGAGCATCGCGGGCAACTGATTGCAACGCTGGACGAAGCCGCTTCGCGCCCAAGCCATGAACGGCGCGCCGATCCAAGGCAAATCTGGCTGGAGCGCCCGTCAGCGTTGATCCCACCTCCACAAGGCAAGGCGTCTCGCGCGCTCGACAGCGATCACTTCGTGCATGACATCAACGCGCCATCGATCAATTTCTGTCTAACGTAAAGCGCTTCGCGCATGCCCTCCCTCGATTTTGGGAAAACACTACCCGTAGTGGCTTGAACGTGACATGGACACCAGATATAGTGTTACCTTGTGACGTCCAAAACGTACTCCCACCCGTATCGCCACCCACCGGATGCAGCCCGCCTGGCTGCTGTGGCAATCACCTGTGGCCAACGTTGATACCGGCACCCAGTCACTATGCAGCCATCGGGCAACGCGCACCCGATGCCGTCACCACACAACAATCAAATGAAAGAGGAATCATGCTGACCGCTTCCCCCATCACCACCCCGTCACCCGCCTCCCTGAAGCCTCCTGTCGGCATGCCCGCCGCAGCTTCGCTGGCCGCGAGCAGCTCGGTTTTCTCCAATTACCAGATCATCCGCCGCAACGGTGCCGTGGTGCCGTTCGAGCCCAGCAAGATCGCCGTGGCCATGATGAAGGCGTTCCTGGCGGTGCACGGCACCCAGGGTGCCGCATCGGCCAGCGTGCGCGAAACGGTGGATGAATTGACCCAGAACGTGGCGCGCGCCCTGATGCGCTCGCGCCCGGGCGGCGGCACCTTCCATATTGAAGATGTGCAAGACCAGGTCGAACTCGGCCTGATGCGCAGCGGCCACCACGAAGTCGCCCGCGCCTACGTGCTCTACCGTGAACGCCGCACGCAGGAACGCGCGCACCAGGCGGAAGTGGCTCACCCGACCGAGCCTGTTCTGCACGTGCTCGACGGTGGCCAGCGCGTGCCGCTCGACCTGCCGCGCCTGCAAGGCCTGATCGCCGCCGCCTGCAACGGCCTGGGCAAGGACGTCAAGGCCGAGCCCATCGTCGCTGAAACCAAGCGCAACCTGTACGACGGTGTGCCGATGGAAGAGGTCTACAAAGCCTCCATCCTCGCTGCGCGCACGCTGATCGAGAAGGATCCCGACTACACCTACGCCACCGCGCGCCTGTTGCTGCACACGATCGTCAAGGAAGTGATGGGCGAGGAAGTGCCCGCCGCCGAGATGGGTGCCCGCTATGCCGAGAACTTCCCGCAGTTCATCAAGAAGGGCGTCGACAACGACCTGCTCGACGAGAAGCTGCTGCAGTTCGACCTGGCCCGCCTGGGCGCGGCACTCAAGCCCGAGCGTGACCTGCAATTTGACTACCTCGGCCTGCAGACCCTGTACGACCGCTACTTCCTGCACGTGCGCAAGACGCGCATCGAGCTGCCGCCATCTTTCTTCATGCGCGTGGCCATGGGCCTGTCGCTCAACGAGATCGACCGCGAAGCCCGCGCCATCGAGTTCTACGAGGTGCTCTCCAGGTTTGATTTCATGTCGTCCACGCCCACGTTGTTCAACAGCGGTACGCTGCGCTCGCAGCTCTCCAGCTGCTACCTGACCACCGTGCCCGACGACCTCGACGGTATCTACGAGTCGATCAAGGAAAACGCGCTGCTGTCCAAGTTTGCAGGTGGCCTGGGCAACGACTGGACGCGCGTGCGCGCCCTGGGCTCCCACATCAAGGGCACCAACGGCGAGTCGCAGGGCGTCGTGCCGTTCCTGAAAGTGGTGAACGACACCGCCGTGGCCGTCAACCAAGGCGGCAAGCGCAAGGGCGCGGTCTGCACCTACCTGGAAACCTGGCACCTCGACATCGAAGAATTCCTGGAGCTGCGCAAGAACACCGGCGACGACCGCCGCCGCACGCACGACATGAACAAGGCGAACTGGATTCCCGACCTGTTCACGAAGCCCGTGCTGGAAAAGGGCGAGTGGAGCCTGTTCTCGCCCTCCAACACCCCGGACCTGCACGAC
>QFCS01002136.1_pt1 | contig 16642 bp, 14 predicted proteins | sample 3576561 | NCBI WGS metagenome assembly QFCS01 | reverse complement strand
TGATCTGCGAATCGGCTGGCATCATCAAATACGGCGACAAGGGCAACATGACCCGCAAGGAGATCGACACCACCATCGATTTCCTGATCAAGACCAAGAAGGATGGCCAGTTTCGCGCCTTCTGGAAGACCTTCGACGAGTCGGTGAACTTGATGGCTTCCGGTGAGGTCGTCATCCAGTCGATGTGGTCACCGGCCGTCTCGGCGGTGCGCGGCAAGGGCATTCCCTGCACCTATCAACCGCTGAAGGAAGGCTATCGCGCCTGGGGCGGCGGCCTGTCGCTCGCCAAGCACCTGAAGGGCGCGCAGCTCGACGCCGCGTACGAGTACATCAACTGGTACCTGTCAGGGTGGGTCGGCGCGTTCCTCAATCGCCAAGGCTACTACTCGGCGGTGCTCGAGACGGCCAAGCAGAACATGACCGAGGACGAATGGGGCTTCTGGATGGAAGGCAAGCCCGCCAAAGGCGACATCAAGAACCCGCAGGGCCAGGTGGTCGAGAAGGCCGGCGCGGTGCGTGACGGTGGCTCGTTCTACGATCGCATGGGCGCCGTCGCGTGCTGGAACGCCGTCATGGACGAGGACCGGTACATGGTCCAGAAGTGGAACCAGTTCATCGCGGCTTGATGCTCGCTCGGGACGCGCCACTCCAGTGGCGCGTCTCCGTCTCCCCACACCACAAGATCGTGCGACTGGAGTCGCGCGCGCCCGGCCCTGAATGAAACGCATCAACACCTGGGTCACCTATCTGCAGGTCGCGCCGCTGGCGCTGGTGTTCCTGCTCTTCCTGGTCGTGCCGATCGCCACGATCGTCGTGGTGAGCTTCTGGGACTACAACACGACCCAGATCATCCCGGCGTTCCTGCTCCAGAACTACGAGGAGCTGCTGCTCTCGCCGGTCACCTGGCGGACCTATCTGCAGACCGTCGAGTTCGCCGCCATCACCTGGGTCATCACCCTGGCGGTAGGTTTCACCGTTGCCTATTTTCTCGCCTTCCATGTCCAGTCGGCGGCCTGGCAGATGGTGCTGTTCCTCGTCTGCACCATTCCTTTCTGGACGTCGAACGTGATCCGCATGATCTCTTGGATCCCGTTCCTTGGCCGCAACGGGCTGGCCAACATGACGTTGATGAAGCTGGGACTGATCGACCAGCCGCTCGAGTTCCTGTTGTTCTCCGACTTCGCCGTCGTGCTGGCCTATGTGCACCTCTACGCGCTGTTCATGGTGGTGCCGATCTTCAACTCCATGGTGCGCATCGACCGAAGCCTGCTCGAGGCGGCGCGCGACGCCGGCGCGACGGCATGGCAGACGCTGTGGACCGTCATCGTGCCGCTCTGCAAACCCGGCATCGCCATCGGATCGATCTTCGTAGTCACCATCGTCATGGGCGACTTCGTGACGGTGCGGTTGATGAGCGGCGGTCAAAGCGCGTCGGTCGGCCTGATGATGATGAACGCCATGTCGCTGCTCCAGTATCCGGCGGCGGCGGCCAATGCCGTCGTGCTGCTGCTGCTCGTCCTGTTCACGGTCGCGGTGATGCTGCGGCTGGTCGACATCCGGAAGGAACTGTGACGTGACCCGGCGCCGTGGTCTCGGACACTGGCTGCTCGCGGGCTTCTTCGGGCTGTTCGTGCTCTTCCTCTATGGTCCGACTCTCACCATCCTCGTCCTGTCGTTCCAGGGACCTTCGGGTGGTCTCACCTTCCCGATGAACGGCGTCTCGGTGCACTGGTTCAAGAACCTGTTCGAGAAGCAGATGGTCGGCGATTTCGCCGGCTCGCTCCAGCGGTCGCTGATCCTGGGCGTCGGCGTGATGCTGGTGACCGTGCTGGCTTCGTTCTCGGCGGGCCTCGCCTTCCGCAATCGCTTCCGTGGCGCCTCGCTGGTCTTCTATCTGGCGATCGCCAGCCTGATCGTGCCGTCGATCCTGATCGGTCTCGGCATCGGCCTGCTGTTCCGTGTGCTTGGCTGGGAGGCGGCCTGGTACAGTTCGGGTTTCGGCGCCCATCTCACCTGGACGCTGCCATTCGGCCTGCTGATCATGTTCGCGGTCTTCAACCGCTTCGATCGGCGCTTCGAGGAGGCGGCGCGCGATCTCGGCGCCACGTCGTGGCAGACCATCCGATACGTGATCGTGCCTATCCTGATGCCCAGCCTGATCGGCGTCGGCCTGTTCGGCTTCACGCTGTCCTACGACGAGTTCGCGCGCAGCCTCTACACGAGCGGTACCTTCAACACGCTGCCGCTCGAGATCTACGGCATGACCACCAACGTCACGACGCCGGTGCTCTATGCCCTGGGCACCGTGACCACGGGTGTGTCGTTTCTGGTGATCGCCCTGGCGCTCGTCTCTTTCACCTGGCTGCGCCGCCGGCGCGAGCGGCACGGCAGCGATGCCGGCAAGGCGGCATGAGCGCCGCATCGGCCAGAGGGCGGCGCGCCCGTGTGCTGCGGCTGGCCACGACCGGCCCGCAGGATGTCGCGCCGCTCGCCGGCGCCATCGATCGCGGCGAGATCGATCCCGCGACCATCGTCGCCATCGTCGGCAAGACCGAGGGCAACGGCTGCGTCAACGACTTCACCCGCGGCTATGCCACCCTGACCCTGAAGCTGCTGTTGGCCGAACGCCTGGGCTGCCCGATGGCCGAGGTCGAGGGGCGCGTGGCCATCGTGATGTCGGGCGGCACCGAAGGCGGGCTGTCGCCGCATCTCTTGGTGTTCTGCCGCGAGACTGCTCCTGACGGGGGCGCTGCCGCGGGACCGCGCCTCGCCATCGGTATCGGCCTGACGCCGGCCTTCAAGCCCGAGGAGATCGGTCGGAACGCGCAGATCGCCGCGACCGCCGAGGCTGTCAAGGCGGCGATGCGGGATGCCGGCATCGCCTCGCCGGCCGACGCGCATTTCGTGCAGATCAAGTGCCCGCTGCTGACCAAGGAACGCATCGAGGAGGCGGCCCGCCGTGGGGCGACCGTGGCAACAGGTGACACCTACCATTCGATGGCGCTTTCGCGCGGCGCTTCGGCGCTGGGAGTCGCCTTGGCGCTGGGTGAGATCAGGGATGCCCCCGAGAGCGCCGTGTGCCGTGACTGGTCGCTGCGGTCGGGCGTCGCCAGCACGTCGGCCGGTGTCGAGCTGCTGCGCAACGAGATCGTTGTGCTGGGTAACGGCGCCGGCTGGGCCGGCGATCTGGTGATCGACCATGCCGTCATGAGCGACGCCATCGACGCCGATGCGGCGCGGGCCGTGCGTGAGCGGCTGGGCGGTGAACTCGTGGCGGTGCTCGCCAAGGCCGAGGCCTCGCCGTCTGGCGAGATTCGCGGTCGCCGTCACACCATGCTCGACGACAGCGACATCCATTCGACGCGCCACGCCCGCGCACTCGTGGGCGGCGTGCTGGCCGGGGTGTTCGGCGACACGATGCTCTACGTCTCTGGCGGCGCCGAGCATCAGGGCCCGCCGGGCGGCGGGCCAGTGGCGGTCATTGGAAAGGTTCGGTAAGTTACGCCGAAGCCGTCGGAGAGAGCGTGTCATCGGATTTCGTCCTCGTCCCAGGCCCTCCAGTACGAGCATCAAGCTGGGAGCCAACGGCCAGGCATCTGCGGGAGGCGGGATGGCAGGTGCAGGTACCGGACCTGCTTGCCCATCATGGTACTCCGCCTGCCTGGAGCGCATGGACTCGAAACCTTCTCGATTGCATTGCTCCAACCGGCAAATCGATTGTGGTGGGCCATAGTTCCGCAAGTATGCTGGCTGCCGATCTGGCGGCCAAGCTAGAGGCGCGTGGCGTGATCATTGTTGATGGCGATATCCCTCCGCCACAAGGTACGGCCTCGCCCGTCAGGCCAGCCTTGCGCGAGTTCATCCGAGGTCTTGCCGATGCCACCGGAACTCTTCCGATCTGGTCAAGGTGGTACTCCGGTGACGCCCATCGCAGTTCAATTGTCGGCCTGGACACGTTGGCCGCCGATCCTGCTGCCTTCGAGCAGTTCGAAGTCGGACTTCCAAGAATGCGGGGCGATTGGTTCGACGACGTGATCGAACTCACAAGCTGGGATCACATACCGGCCGGCTACATTCAAACTTCAGAGATCTACGACCATGCAAGCCTGGAAGCGCAGCGCCGTGGATGGCCTGTTGTGAAACTGAACGGCACGCATCTCGATCCTACTCTCCGTCCGGTGGAGACTGCAGAGGCAATTCTATCAATGTCGCGTCGACTTGGAACGGCCCAATAGCTCGCTTTGGCGCGATGCGGACATCAACGCTTGGGCTTGGTTATGCGTGGGAATAAGCTCCCGACATGGCCTCTGATCCCTATCCGCAGCTTGGCGTTCGCCGTCGCATCAATGCCGCCGGCGCACTGACCCGGCTGGGCGGCGCGGTGATGGCGCCGGAGGTTGTCCAGGCGATGGCTGCCGCCTCGCGGGCGTCGGTCGATATCGGCGAGCTGCAGGATGCCGCTAGCAACCGCATTGCTCAAGCGACCGGTGCCGAGGCGGGGCTGGTCACGACCGGCGCTTCCGCGGCGCTGACGCTCGCGGCGGCGGCATCGATCGCGCGATGGGATGTGGCGAAGATGGCGGCCTTACCGCATGCCGATGCCTTTCCGCGCGACATCCTGATCCCGCGCACCCATCGCAGCGGTTACGCGCACTCATTGGCCGCCTCCGGCGCCCGCCTGATCGATATCGGCCACAACGACCGCGGCACGGGTGCCGGCGTGCGCGGCCTGGAAGCGTGGGAGATAGAGGCGGCGCTGTCGCCGTCGGTGGTGGCTATGGCGTTCTCGGTCAATGCCGCGAGCCTCGCCGACCTGCCGGCGGCCGTTTCCGCCTGCCGTGCCGCCGGCATTGCGTTGATCGTCGATGCCGCCGCGCAACTGCCGCCCAAGGAGAACCTCAGGCGCTTCATTGCCATGGGCGCCGATCTGGTGGCCTTCTCTGGCGGCAAGGCGCTGGGTGGGCCGCAGGCGTCGGGCATCCTGGCGGGCCGCCGCGATCTCGTGGCCTCGGCGCTCCTGCAGCAGCTCGACATGGACGTGGCGCCCGAAACCTGGACGCCGCCCCATCTGGTTGACCGCGCCAAGCTGCGTGGCGTGCCGCATCATGGCATCGGCCGCGGCTTCAAAGCCGGCAAGGAGGAGATCGTCGGCCTGCTGACAGCGCTCGACCGCTTCGTGAACGCCGACGATGCGGCCGGCAATGCGCGGCTGGAAGCGCGGCTGAAGGCGATTGCCGCGGGGCTGGAAGGCCACGAGGTCACTTTGGTGCCGGCTTCTGTCACCGGCCGCGTGCCCGTGCTGGAGATTGCCGCGCCGGATGCGCTGGCGCTCAGTGCGCGTTTGCAGCAGGGCGATCCGCCGGTGCATCTGTCCGAACGCCGGTCGGGGCACGGCGTGCTGACCCTCGATCCGCAGGTGCTGCTGCCGGAGGACGACGCCGCGCTCGCGGCGGCGCTGAAGGCGGCGCTCAGGGCCGGAGGCTGACCTCCGGCCCTGCCGCCGGTCGCCGCTCAGGCGGCCTTCAGGATGCCTAGCTGCTGGAGCGCGGTCACACCGTCGTCCAGGCCGATCTCTTCCTTGACCATGCCGTTCTCGATGCGGAGCACGGTAGTCCCGGTGAAGTGCATCTTCCGGCCGGACCCGGCGGGCAGCGTGCCGATGAGGAAGTCGCTGAAGGCGGGGCCGGTGTGCGTGCCGCCGCCCTTCCATTGACCGACCACGTAGTCGCCTTCGGCGATGAGATCCGCCGCGCCACCGAACTCGAGGTCGGGAAACGCCTCGCGAAAGCCGATCATGAAGTCCTTCACGTCTTCGCGGCCGCGGCGCGGAGCGTGCAGGGAGTACTGCAGCAGAATGTCGGGTGCGGCGAGCTCGTCGATGATCCTGGGATTCCAGGGGTTGCCCCAGAACTCGGTGAACCAGCGGCCGACGATGGCCTTGTTGTCCTGTTCCTTCGACATGGTTGGATCCTTCGGGTTGTTGTTCAGCAACACGACCCTAGGCTCCGGCGTCTGATACCGTTATCCGCCTGCTGATTGCAATTTAGTCACTCGATCGCTGCGGCACCCTCGTCGCGATAGGCCCAGCAGGTGTCGGGCGGCAGGGTGAGGGTGATCTCGCCGTCCTGATGGCGTGCGGCCGTGCCAAGCTCCAGCGCCTCCAGGCGCTGGCCGCCCAGCTCGACGTCGTACAGCGTCTGGACGCCCTGGTAGCGCCGGTCGATCACACGTGCGGGGAAGGCGTTGGCGGGACCGGCTTCGCCCAACCGGATGTTCTCCGCCCTGAGCGCCACCCTCGCCTTGTCACCGGGGGTGAGGGGCTGTGGCGTCCATGCCTCGAGGCGTCCGGCGGCGCCGAGATCGATGACGGCCCGCTCGCCGCTACGTTCCAGCACCGTGCCCAGCAGCGCGTTGGAGGCACCGGTGAAGTTGGCGACGAACGGGTCGACCGGCCGATTGTAGATTTCGCCGGGGGCCGCCATCTGCAGCAGCTTGCCCTCGCGCATCACGCCGATACGGTCGCCCAGCACGACCGCCTCGGACTGGTCATGCGTCACGTAGAGACCGGTCATGCCGGTCTGCTTGAGGATACGGCGCAACTCGTCGCGCAGGCGGATGCGCAGCTTGGCGTCGAGGTTGGAGAGCGGTTCGTCGAGCAGCAGGAGCTGCGGTCGGTAGACGAGGCTGCGCGCCAGCGCGACGCGCTGCATCTGGCCGCCCGACAGCGATGTCACCGGCCGCTCGGCGTAGTCGGCGAGGCCGACCAGTGCCAGCGTGTCGTCGACCTTGGCCTTGATGTCGCCTGTGCTGCCGCGCCGGTGCTTCAGTGGATAGGCCACGTTCTGCCGCACCGTCATGTGCGGCCACACGGCATAGGACTGGAACACCATGCCGATGTCGCGCTCGCGCGGCGGCACGAGCAGACCGCGCTCCGGCTCCGACACCACGCGGTCGCCGATCGAGATGCGGCCGCCGGTCGGATGCTCCAGCCCCGCCACGCAGCGCAGGGTCGTGGTCTTGCCGCAGCCCGACGGACCGAGCAGGACCACGATCTCGCCCGCCGGCACGTCGAAGCTGACATCGTCCACGGCGGGCCTGCCCGTCGCGAACCGCTTGACGAGGCTTTCGATGAGGAGGGGAGCACTCACCGGTCGCCCCTACTGGCGATAGCCGTAGGTCTTGTTCCACTCCTCGAGCCAGGGTGTACGAAGCTTCTCGAACTGCTCGAAGTTCGGCACCCATACCTTGATGACCTTGGGATCCCAGCCCTTGGGGAAGGCCGGCGGCTCCTTGAGCGAGGTGATGTTGCCGAGCTTGGTGATCTGGAAGGCCTGGCCTTCCTTGGAAAGGCGCCAGTTCATGAACAGCCGCGCGGCATTGGGGTTCCTGGCGGTCTTGGTGATGCCGTCGGCATACGGGATGATCGGCACGCCCTCGGGCGCGAAGATCGCCTCGGCCGGCGCTCCTTCGACGATTTTGGTGTAGATGATGTTGTAGAGCAGCGGCGCGATCGAGATCTCTCCGCGTACCAGCGCATCGGAGGTCGGCGCGCCGGACGGGAACAGCGAGATGCCCAGCGCCGCCTGCTTCTTCCAGTAGTCCTCGCCCAGCACCTGGCGCTCGAACATGATTCGCGTCCAGGTCGTGCCGCCCGACGGGCCGACGACCTGACCGATCTGCTTGTCCTTGTACTCGGGCTTCGTGAGGTCCATCCACGTCTTGGGCGGGTTCTTCACGAGCTGGGTGTTGTAGGCGATCGCCCAGCCCAGCGTCGCGCCCGGCCATAGCTTGGGCGAGACCACGGCATCGGGTCGATAGTCGGCGGCGTTGGGCGGCGCGTAGTCCTGGAAGAGATCGGCGATCGCCAGCATCAGGCCGCGGTCGGAATGATTGACGACGTCGGCGGCGAGCTTTCCGGCCGCCGCCTCGGTCTTGATGCGGGTGATGAGCTGGCCGCCCGGCGCGCGCACCATCGACACCTTGATCTTGGGGAAGGTCTTGTTGAACTCCTTGATGACCTCCTGCTCGACCTCGGCAAAATTGGCGGTGTAGTAGGTCAGGCCGCCTTCCTTCTCGGCTGCGGCGATCACTTCCTTGCTGCCGAATTTGTCCTGCTGTGCCATCGCCGGCAGCCCGCCGGTCAGGATGCCGGCGGCGCCGAGCATGGTGGTCCTGGTGAAGGTACGTCTTTTCATGGCTCGCATTTCCTCCTGTTCGTTCTTCAGTTGAAGCGGGCGCTCTGAGTCGTCTCGCGCGACAGCCAGGTCGTGAGGCCGAGAAGGACGGCAAGGATCGCCGTCTGCACGAGGCTGAATGCTGCCGTCTTGCCGGTGTTGCCGCCCTCATAGTAGTCGAGCAGCAGCACCGCCATGACGGTGGTGTCGCTGGTGTAGAGGAACAGCGACGATCCCAACTCGCGGATCGCCAGCACGAACAGAAGCGTCATCGATGCCACCACGCCGGGCCTGGCGAGCGGCAGGACGATGGTGCGGATCGTGCCGAGCAGGCCTCGGCCGCAAATCCAGGCGGCCTCCTCTAGTTCCTTGTGGATCTGCAGGAACGATGTCGATAGCGCCTTGACCGTATCGGGCATGAAGCGCGCGACGAAGGCCAGCGCCAGGATCCAGATCGTGCCGTAGAGGCCGCCCGGCAGGCCTATCCATGCCCATAGGTACGCCACGCCGACGACCAGGCCGGGGATGGCGACCGGCAGGGTCGCCAGCAGGTCGATCGAGCGGCGCCCACCGACCGTCGTGCGGTTGACGGTGTAGCCGATGGCGAAGGCGAGCGCTCCCCCGATCAACGCCGTGATGACGCCGACCTTGAGCGTGTTCCAGATCGACAGCATGGTGAGTGGATTGTCGAACACGCTCTGGAAGTGGCTCCAGCCATAGGCCTTCATGTCGAACAGGGCGTTGAAGTCCTTGAAGAACAGGAACTTGCGGAAGGCGGCGATGACCAGGGCCAGCGTCGGCAGCACGACCACCACGAAGAGGTACAGCAGCGCCAGACCGAACGTGAACCAGCGCCAGCGGCCGAGGTTCAGGCTGCGCGGGCGGAAGGCCTTGCCGGCCACCGTGGCGAAGCTCTTGCCGCTGAGCACCCGCTGCTGCGCCCAGACCAGGATCGCCGTCACGACCATCAGCAGGATCGCGACGGCTGCCGCCGTGTTGTAGAGCGGCGGGCTCCAGGCGGTGAGCTTGAAGATATAGGTGGTCAGCACGCTGATGTTGGCCGGCGCGCCGAGCGCCGCCGGCACGCCGTAGATGCCCAGCATGACCACGAATGACAGCAGCGACCCGGCGAGGATGGCCGGCGCAATCAGCGGAAAAGTGACGGTGAACAGCGTCGTGAAGGCCGAGGCTCCCGACACCTCGGACGCCTCCTCCAGGCTGGGGTCCATATTGCGCAGCGCCGAGGCCGTGAACATGTAGACGTACGGCGCGTAGTAGATGCCGAACACCACGATCAGGCCGGCCATCGAGTAGAAGTCGAAGCGAAAGTCGATGCCCATCCATTTCAGGGCGGTGTTGAGCAAGCCGGTCTTCGGCGATCCCAGGATGCCCCAGGCGACTCCGGCGACCAGCGGCGGCACGAACAGCGGGATCAGGCTGGCGCCGGCGATGAAGCCTCGGAACGGCGTGTTGGTGCGAACGACGATCCAGGAGAAGGCGAGTCCGATCACGACCGCTAGAACGGTGCCGCCGCCACAGGCGGCCAGTGCATTGAAGAAGGCGAGATGAACGTTCTCGTTGCCCAGCACGTCGAGGAAGTGCTTCGCGGAAGGCCGGAATGCTCCGAATCCATCGACTACCGGGTTGGAATCGCTGAGTGCGCCGAACACCAGCATCAGCAGCGGATAGATGACGAGAAAGGCCAGGACGATCAGCAGCGCGCCCACCCACAGGGGCGCCGCCAGGCGGCGTGGTGCATCCGTCATTTCGCGGGCAGCCGGCAAGGCTGCGGCACTTGTTGCCGTCAACGCTGACCACTCCTCCCAGAACACTCCGCCGGTGTTTTCGGCGGCTACTTATTCATTTGATGTGTGACCGTAGCCCATCGGCACTTCCGACGCTACGCTTTGCTGATGTTCTTGAAGACCCACGATCGCTACGACTATGCGCCCCTGCGGGGCCGTCCCGACTACACCTGGCCTGAAGGCCGTCGTCTCGCCGTCTATTTCGCATTGAATCTGGAGCATTTCTCCTTTGCCGAAGGACTGGGCGCCGAGCTTGCGCCGGGCGGGCCGCAACCCGACGTGCTGAACTACGCGTGGCGCGACTACGGCAACCGTGTCGGCGCCTGGTACATGCTCGATGCCTTTGACGCGCTCCGTCTGCCGCTCGCCGCGCTGGTCAACAGCGCGATGTACGACTACGCGCCGCAGTTGGTGGAAGCCTGCCGTGCGCGCGGCGACGAGATCGTCGGCCATGGCCGGACCAACGCCGAGCGGCAGGGCGTCCTCGAAGAAGCGGCGGAGCGCGCGTTGATCGAGGCGGCGACGGCACGTCTGTCCGACGCCGAGGGTCGCAAGCCGGAAGGCTGGCTCGGGCCGTGGATCTCGCAGAGCCGGCAGACCCCGGATCTGCTGGCAGAGGTGGGCTACCGCTATCTGCTCGACTGGTGCATGGACGATCAGCCGATCTGGTTTCGTTGCCGCGGCGGACGGCGCATCCTCGCGATGCCCTATCCGCAGGAGGTCAACGACATCCCGCAGATCGTCGGCCGCAAGCTGGAAGGGCCTGCCTTTGCCGACATGATCGTCGACAATTTCGACGAAATGCTCGAACTGTCGCGCGACCGGCCTCTGGTCATGGGCATCGCGCTGCATGCCTATCTGGTCGGCCAGCCGCATCGGCTGCGCCATCTCAAGCGTGCCCTGCGCCACATCGCGGCGCACCGCCACCGGATCTGGCTCACCACGCCGGGTGACATAGCGCGGCATTGCGAGGCGCTGCCGCCAGGCGTGGTCCCATAGACCCCCTCTCCAGCGAAAGTGGGGAGCGGTGCCGCCGCGGATGGCGGCATGAGCCGGGCGCATTGCCCATGCCCCTCCGTCACCGGTGACGGCGCTTCCTCGCCTTGCTACGCAAGAAGAGGAAAAAAGGGAAACAATGCGCCTCTTCACAGCCACGCTCGCTACCGAGACCAACACTTTCTCGCCGCTGCCGACCAGTCTCCAGAACTACAAGGAATCGGTCTTCTTCCGGCCCGGCGAGCATCCGGCGGATGCTCCGCGCATGTGCACGGCGCCACTGTTCGTTGCACGGAAACGCGCCGAGGAGGAAGGCTTCGAGCTCGTCGAGGGGAGCTGCTTCGCTGCCAGTCCGGCGGGGACCACGAACCGTGCCGACTATGAAACGATGCGCGACGAGATCCTGGATCAGCTCAAGGCGGCACTGCCGCTGGACGGCGTGCTGCTCGGCCTGCATGGCGCGATGGTCGCGCACGGCTACGACGACGTCGAAGGCGACATCATCGAACGTGTCCGCGCCATCGTCGGCCCGAAATGCGTGATCGGCGTCGAGCTGGACCCGCACTGCCACCTCACCCTGAAGCGCTTGTCGGGTGCCGACATCATCGTGCTCTACAAGGAGTTTCCACACACCGATGTCGTCGACCGGGCAGAGGACGTGCTGGATCTCGTGCTGGCCACGCTGCGCGGCGAGATCAAGCCGGTGATGTCGGTCTACGACTGCCGCCAGATCCAGAGCTATCCGACCACGCTGCAGCCGATGCGTGGTCTCGTCGACCGCATCAAGGCGATGGAGGGCAAGGACGGCATCCTGTCGGTCTCGATCGCTCATTGCTTTCCCTATGGCGACGTGCCGGAACTCGGCACGCGTGTCCTGGTGATCGCCGACGGCGACAAGAAGACGGCCGATGCGCTGGCGACGACGCTGGGCGAGGAGCTGGTGTCGCTGCGCGGCAAGACGCGGCCGGCCGCGCTCGACGTTGCGGCTGGTATCGCCGAAGGTATGGCCTTCAACGACCTGCCGGTGGTGATCGCCGATGCTGCCGACAATGCCGGCGGGGGGGCGCCATCGGACAATACCGACATCCTGCGCCACCTGATCGAGACTGGAATCGAGGACGCCTGCCTGGGGCCAATCTGGGACCCCATCGCGGTGCGCCTCTGCTTCGACGCCGGCCTGGGCGCGCGGATCTCGCTCAGGTTCGGCGGCAAGATCGCTCCCAGCTCTGGACAGCCCGTCGATGCCGAGGTCGAGATTCTCGGCCTGCAGCGGGACGCCTGGCAGAGCTTCGGCCCGACCCAGGTTTCGGTGGGAGACTGCGCGGCGATACGTGTGAGGGGCGTCGACGCTGTGCTGATCGCCAACCGTACGCAGGCGACCGGGCTGGAACTGTTCACCAACCTCGGCATCGATCCGACCAGGAAGAAGATCGTCGTGGTGAAGTCGACCAACCACTTCATGGCCGCCTACGGGCCCATTGCCAAGAAGGTCATCTATGTCGAATCGAGCGGGCCTCTGCGCCGCGATCCGTGCAAGGTTCCTTACATCAAGGTACAGCGGCCCATCTGGCCCCTCGATGATGACGCCCCGCCGCGCGGGCTGATCTTCTAGGTCGCTGGACAACCGTCCTCACGGGTTTGCATACTTCGTGCATGGGGAGTTGCCACTAGAAATACGACCCGGGAGGGAAAATGCTCCGACTGTTGCTTGGCCTTGTCCTGCTCGTCCTGCCTTTGACGGCGGCGGCACAGGAGAAGGTGCTGCGCGCGGTGATGCACGCTGACGTGCGTGTGATCGATCCGGTCTGGACAACCCAGACCATCGCCAACATCCACGGTGCGCTAGTCTACGATACGCTGTTCGGCAACGACGCCAACATGAAGCCGCAGCCGCAGATGGTGGGCAAATACGAGGTCAGTCCCGACCGGCTGACCTACACCTTCGCGCTGCGCGACGGACTGAAGTTCCACGACGGCTCGCCGGTGACGACCAAGGACGTCATCGCCTCGCTGAAGCGCTGGGGCGCCAAGGACGGTGTCGGCCAGCGGCTGATGGGCTACGTCACCGCGCTCGAGCCGGTCGATGACAAGACATTCAAGATGGTCCTGCGCGAGCCCTACGGCATGGTGCTGGAATCGCTCGGCAAGAGCGGCAGTTCGATCGCGGCGATCATGCGTGAAAAGGAGGCCCTCACCGATCCGCAGCAGCAGGTCAAGGAAGCCGTCGGCTCGGGGCCCTTCATCTTCGCGAAGGACCAGTGGGTGCCGGGCAGCAAGGCCGTGTACCTGAAGAACAAGGACTATGTGCCGCGACCGGGCAACGAGCCGCCGTCGTCCTTTGCCGGCAGCAAGGTGCCGGGCGTCGATCGCATCGAGCTTGTATGGATCTCCGACCCGCAGACGGCGATGTCCGCGCTGGTCAACGGCGAGATCGACTTCTACGAGAATCCTCCCACGGACTTCCTGCCGCTGCTGACCAAGGCACGCAGCGTGAAACTGATGAAGACCGGTCAGATCGACAGCACGTTGGGCATGATCCGGCTGAACCATCTCCATCCGCCCTTCAACAACGTGAAAGCGCGTCAGGCGATGTACTACCTGATCAACCAGGAGGACTTCCTGCGCGCGATCGTGGGCGACCCCAAGTACTATCGCGTGTGCCATGGCCTCCTGACTTGCGGCGGGCCATACGAGAACGACGGCGGCAGCGCACTCGCCAAGGAGTACAATCCGAAGAAGGCGCTGCAGCTTCTGAAGGAGGCAGGATACAACGGCGAGCCGATCACCATCCTCGCCACCACCGACCACGCCACCATCGCGCCGGCGACCCAGGTGCTGATCCAGGCCATGCGCGAGGCCGGCATCAACGTCGATGCGCAGTCGATGGACTGGGGGTCGGTCGTTTCACGGCGCGCCAAGAAGGATCCGCCGGCGCAGGGTGGCTGGAACATCTTCGTCACCACGACGGGCGGTGTGGGCTCGTCCAATCCCGTGCTGCATACCTGGATCGGCGCGGCCTGCGACAAGGGATTGTTTGGCTGGCCCTGCGATGCGGAAATCGAGAAGCTGCGCAATGCCTTCGGCATGGCGGCGAGCGAGGATGAGCGCAAGAAGATCGCCAAGGAACTGCAGACCAGGGCGATGGAGCAGGTCGTCTACATTCCGTTCGGGCAATGGGACCAGCCGCTGGCCTACCGTGCGGACCGTCTCGACGGTATCGTGCCCAATACCGGACTGACGGTGCTCTGGGGAATTACGAAGAAGTGACGGCCGAAATGTTCCTCCCCGGCGCGGAGCCCGCGAAGGGGAGGCTGGGCCAGTTGGCATGACCGCGTATATCGTCCGTCGGCTGTTCGCCACCCTGCCTGTGATGGCGGTGGTGGCGCTGTTCGTGTTCTTCCTGCTGCGCTTCGCGCCCGGCGACCCGGCGGCGATCATCGCCGGCGAGGACGCCACCAATGAAGCCATCGAGGCGGTGCGCGCCAAGCTCGGCCTCGACCGCCCATTCGTCGAGCAGTTCGTGGTCTGGCTGTGGGCCTTGCTGCAGGGCGACATGGGCGTCTCGATCTTCTCCAATCTTCCGGTGACGCGCCTGATCGCCCAGCGGCTGGAGCCGACGCTGGCGCTGACCCTGTCGACACTGTTGGTCGCCGTCGCCCTCGCCATTCCGACGGGGGTCGTGGCCGCGTGGAAGGCGCGCAAGCTGGTCGACCGCGTCGTGATGGGGTTCGCCGTGCTCGGCTTCGCGATGCCGGTGTTCGTTCTTGCTTACGTGCTGATCTACTTCTTTGCCGTGCAGTGGCAGCTGCTGCCGGTTCAGGGTTACTCGCCGATCGCTGAAGGCTTCTGGCCGTTCGTCGAGAGCCTGATCCTGCCGTCGGTGGCGCTCGGCGTCACCTACATGGCGCTGATCGCGCGCATCACCAGGGCCTCCATGCTCGAGGTGCTGCAGCAGGACTACATCCGCACTGCCAATGCCAAGGGGCTGGCGACCGACCGCGTGCTGCTGCTGCACGCGCTCAAGAACGCCTCGGTTCCGATCGTCACTGTGATCGGCATCGGAATCGCGCTACTGATCTCGGGCGTCGTGATCACCGAGACGGTGTTCAACATTCCCGGCCTCGGCCGGCTGACCGTCGATGCCGTGCTCAAGCGTGACTACCCCATCGTGCAGGGACTGATCCTCGTATTCGCCGCGGCCAAGGTGATCGTGAACCTGATCATCGACATCTCCTACGCTTTCCTCGACCCGCGTATCCGGTACTGACATGGCCATGCCCTCTGCCGTTCTGGCCGACGATCTCGCACAGCCGTCGCGACGCTTTTCGCTGTCGACGGCAATCCGGCGCAACCCGACCATCGCCGTCGGCGGCGTGCTGCTGGCGGCACTGGTCGTCATGGCGATCTTCGCGCCGCTGATCGCCACGAGCGACCCGTTCAAGATCGCCCCGGTGAACCGGCTGCGGCCGCCTTCCGAACGCTGGTGGTTCGGCACCGACCAGTTCGGCCGCGACGTCTTCTCGCGCACCGTATACGGCGCCCGCGTGTCGCTGATCGTCGGCCTCTCGGTGGCGGCGTTCTCGAGCCTGCTTGGCCTCGTGCTCGGGATGGCCTGCGGCTATTTCAGGCGCATCGACGCCGTCGTCATGCGCGTGATGGACGGTCTGATGGCGATCCCTTCGATCCTGCTCGCCATTGCCCTGATCACCCTCACGCGTCCCGGCCTCGGCATCGTCATCGTGGCGATCGTCATCCCTGAGGTGCCGCGCATCGTGCGGGTGGTACGCGCCGTGGTGCTGTCGATCCGTGCCCAGCCCTACATCGAAAGCGCGATCGCCGGCGGGACCCGGAATCTCAAGCTGCTGGTCCGCCATGTCCTGCCCAATACGCTGGCGCCACTGATCGTCCAGTCGACCTATGTCTGCGCCTCCGCCATGCTGATCGAGGCGGGCCTGAGTTTCCTGGGGGCCGGTGTCCCGCCGGAGGTGCCGAGCTGGGGCAACATCATCGCCCAGGGACGCACCTTCTTTCAGATCGCGCCCTGGACGATCATGATTCCCGGTGCCTTCCTCGCCGCGACGGTGCTGGCGGTGAATCTGCTGGGAGACGGGTTGCGCGACCGCCTCGACCCCAGACTGGCGAGACGCCTGTGAGGAACAGGGCATGAGCGCCATCCTCGAGGTTCGCGGCCTGCATACACAGTTCAATACGCTGGACGGCGTCGTGCGCGCGGTCGACGGCGTATCGTTCGATGTGGCGCGCGGCGAGACGCTGGGCATCGTGGGCGAGTCGGGCTGCGGCAAGTCGGTGACGGCGCTCAGCATCCTGCGCCTTATCCCGCCGGAGACCGGCCGTATCGCCCAGGGTTCGATCCGCTTCGAGGGGACCGAGCTCACGGTGCTGTCGGAGGAGGAGATGAAGCGGCTGCGCGGGCACCGCATCTCCATGATCTTCCAGGAGCCGATGACCAGCCTCAACCCGGTGCTGACGATCGGCACGCAGATCGCGGAGAACGTGGTGCGCCACCTCGGCGTGTCTTGGAGGGCGGCGCGGGAGCGGGCGCGCGAGATGCTCGACCTGGTGCGCATTGCCGATGCGGCGCGTCGGCTGGACGAGTATCCCCACCAGCTTTCGGGGGGCATGCGCCAGCGCGTGATGATCGCCATG
>QFCS01001246.1_pt1 | contig 16659 bp, 15 predicted proteins | sample 3576561 | NCBI WGS metagenome assembly QFCS01 | reverse complement strand
GTGTAGAAGGTCGCGACGCCGCTGACCTCGGCGGCACTGATCTCGAGGACCGAGGCGCACGCCTCGATCCCCTCCGGCGTGATCCGGCCCTGGACCGACTGCACCAGGTGCAGCATCGGCAGCAGGCCGGAGCGCGGCTCGGGATAGCGGGCGGCGATCTCGCGCAGCTCGGCGATGGTCTTGTCGTCGATCGGGTTCGTGGCCATCAGCGGTCCACCCCTCCCATGACCGGGTCGATGCTCGCGATGGCCACGATGACGTCGGCGATCTGGCCGCCCTCGCTCATCAGGCCCATCGCCTGGAGGTTGTTGAACGACGGGTCGCGGAAGTGCGCCCGGAAGGGACGGGTGCCGCCGTCGGAGACGACGTGCGCCCCGAGCTCGCCGCGGGGCGACTCGACCGGCACGTAGGCCTGGCCGGCCGGGACCCGGAAGCCCTCGGTGACGAGCTTGAAGTGGTGGATCAGGGCCTCCATCGACTCCCCCATGATGTGGCGGATGTGGTCGAGGCTGTTGCCCATCCCGTCGCTGCCGATCGACAGCTGGCTGGGCCAGGCGACCTTCTTGTCGGCGACCATCACGGGCGCCCCCTCGAGGCGGGCCAGCCGGTCCGCGGCCTGCTCGATGATCCGCAGCGACTCCCACATCTCGTTCAGGCGCACCCGGAACCGGCCGTAGGAGTCGGCGGTGTCCCAGGTCTGCACGTCGAAGTCGTAGGTCTCGTAGCCGCAGTACGGCTGCGCCTTGCGCAGGTCGAAGCCGTAACCGGTGCTGCGCAGCACCGGCCCGGTCAGGCCGAGCGCCATGCAGCCCTCGAGGTCGAGGTGCCCCACGCCCTCCAGGCGGGCCTTGAAGATCGGGTTGGCGTTGCACAGCGCGGCGTACTCGGGGAGACGCTTCTTCATCAGCTCGACGAAGGAGCGGATCTCGTCGAGCGCGCCGGGCGGCAGGTCCTGCGCGACGCCGCCGGGACGGATGAACGCGTGGTTCATCCGCAGGCCGGTGATCAGCTCGAACAGGTCGAGCACCAGCTCCCGCTCACGGAAGCCGATGGTCATGACCGTCAGGGCGCCGATCTCCATGCCGCCGGTGGCGATGCACACCAGGTGCGAGGAGAGGCGGTTGAGCTCCATGAGCAGGACCCGCATGACCTGGGCCTTCTCGGGGATGTCGTCCTCGATGTCGAGGAGACGCTCGACGCCGAGGACGTAGGTGGCCTCGTTGTAGAACGGCGAGAGGTAGTCCATCCGGGTGCAGAACGTGACGCCCTGCGTCCAGGAGCGGTACTCCATGTTCTTCTCGATGCCGGTGTGCAGGTAGCCGATGCCGCAGCGGGCCTCGGTCACCGTCTCGCCCTCGATCTCGAGGATCAGCCGCAGCACGCCGTGCGTCGACGGGTGCTGGGGGCCCATGTTGACGACGATCCGCTCCGACGCGTCGGCCTCGCCGATGCCGGAGGCGATCTCGTCCCAGTCCTGCCCGGAGACGGTGAAGACCCTGCCCTCCGCGGTGTCGGACGGGTCGGCGTAGAAGTCCTCGGTGGTCGAGCTCGTGGAAACCATCAGCTGTAGCTCCTCCGCTGGTCCGGCGGCGGCACGGAGGCACCCTTGTACTCCACGGGGATGCCTCCGAGCGGGTAGTCCTTGCGCTGGGGGTGGCCCGGCCAGTCGTCGGGCATGAGGATCCGGGTCAACGACGGGTGTCCGTCGAACTGGAGGCCGAACATGTCCCAGGTCTCCCGCTCGTGCCAGTCGGCGGCGGGGTAGAGCGCGACCAGGCTCGGCACGTGCGGGTCGGCGTCCGGGACGCTGACCTCCACCCGGATACGGCGGTTCCAGGTGTCGGACATGAGGTGGTAGACGGCGTGCAGCCCGCGACCGGCGTCCCCGGGGTAGTGCACGCCGCTGACGCCGGAGAGGAGCTCGAAGCGCAGCTCCGGATCGTCGCGCAGCAGGCGGGCCGCCGCGAGGAGGTCCTCGCGGCGCACGTGGAAGGTGATCTCGCCGCGGTGGACGACGACCTGCTCGATGAGCGGGTCGAGCCGGTCGGCGACGGTGTCGAACCAGCCCCCGTAGGGGCGCTGCGCCGCGCCGGGCAGGACGACGGGAGCGACCAGGCCGCCGAACCCGCTGGTGTCGCCCGTCCCCCGGACGCCGAACATGCCCTGGCGCTCACCGACGGCGCGCACCTCCCGGCCGGGCTCGCCGAGCGCCTCGGGAGCGTTCTCCGGAGACTGGTCGGTCGCCGGCTGCTCGACCGCCTTCTCCGGGCCCTCCCGCTTGTCCTCGCTCACCGCAGCAGGCCCTTCATGTCGGAGGTCGGCAGCGCGACGAGGCCCTCGGCCTCGAGCTCGCGGATCTGCGCCTGGCGGTTGGCGCCGAACGGCGTGGCCTGGACCTTGTCGTGGAGCTTGAGGATGGCGTCGATGAGCATCTCCGGGCGGGGCGGGCAGCCGGGCAGGTACATGTCGACCGGTACGACGTGGTCGACGCCCTGCACGACCGCGTAGTTGTTGAACATGCCGCCGCTGCTGGCGCACACGCCCATCGCGAGCACCCACTTGGGCTCGGCCATCTGGTCGTAGATCTGGCGCAGGACGGGCGCCATCTTCTGGCTGACCCGGCCGGCGACGATCATCAGGTCGGCCTGGCGGGGGCTGGCCCGGAAGACCTCCATGCCGAACCGGGCCAGGTCGTACTTGGGTCCGCCGGAGGTCATCATCTCGATGGCGCAGCAGGCCAGGCCGAAGGTGGCCGGCCAGAAGCTGGCCTTGCGCATGTAGCCGGCCAGGCCCTCGACCGTGCTCAGCAGGACTCCGCTGGGGAGCTTCTCCTCGACGCCCATGACGTACCTCCGGTCAGTCCCAGTCCAGACCGCCGCGGCGCCACACGTAGGTGTAGGCGACGAAGACGGTGGCGATGAAGAGGACCATCTCGATCAGACCGAACCAGGCCATCGCGTCGAAGTGGACGGCCCAGGGGTAGAGGAAGATGATCTCGATGTCGAAGATGATGAAGAGCATCGCGGTGATGTAGTACTTCACCGGGAAGCGGCCGCTGAGCGCCTGGGGCGTCGGCTCGATGCCGCACTCGTAGGAGTCCATCTTGGCGCGGTTGTAGCGCCGCGGCCCCACCATCGTGCTCATGACCACCGAGCCGACGGCGAACAGCGCAGCCAGAGCGGCCAGCACCAGGACCGGTGTGTAGAGCTCCATGAGCCTCCCTCTCGTGACCTTGTGAACAGAATCACTAGTGGCGTGAGACACATCTTGCCACCCCCGGAGCGGGCGCGCGCAAGGGGGTGCCGAGAACCGCATTCGCGGCCTGACCTGCGGATTTAACGCATGGAGGGGTTGCGAAAATCAGCCCGCCGCGGGAGCGACGTACGGCGCCGCGCGGCGCGCGGGGCGGCGGTCGCGTGATAGGGCCGGGCGGTGCTCGGGGCGGCAGGGTCAGGCGCCGAGCCGTACCGCCCAGGCATCCGGGAAGAGGGGGCGCGGGATGAGCATCCACGCACCGCTGACCCGGTCCTTGGCCAGGAAGAGCCGCGGCCGCAGGCGATGACGTCCGATCCGGTCCCAGGGCAGCTCCATCGCTCCCGACGCCGTGCGCATCACGTACGCGTCATCGGACGCCTGCGCCGTGAGCGTCGCGCCCACCGGGTAGCACGCCGCGAACATCCGCCGCGTCGAGCGCCAGGTCACGAAGGCGATCGCGCCGGCACACGCCAGGCCCGCGGCCCCGAGCACGAAGAAGTACGGCCAGCCGACCGCCGACCCGGCCAGTGCCGCAGAGGAGAGGGTCGCCAGGCCCATGGGCAGGGCCAGCGTCAGCCAGGAGCGCCAGACGGCGGCGCTCAGCGTCGCGTCGTACTCGGCCTGCGTGACGGTCCAGCTCACCTGCTGCATGCGCCGCACCCTAAGGCCCGCAGGACGGCCTGCGCAGGCGCTCGGCCAGGCTCGGGCGGTGGCGCCTCAGGCGGTGGCGCGGTGGAGCGCGACGATCCCGCCCGACAGGTTGCGCCACTGCGGCGCCGTCCAGCCCGCCTCGCCGATCAGGTCCGCCAGGCCGCGCTGGTCGGGCCAGGCGCGGATCGACTCCGCGAGATACACGTAGGCGTCCGGCGCCGAGGAGACCGCCGTGGCGATCGGGGGCAGCGCCTTCATCAGGTACTCCAGGTAGACCGTGCGCCACGGCGCCCACGTCGGGTGGCTGAACTCGCACACCACCAGCCGCCCGCCCGGCTTGGTGACCCGGCGCATCTCGGCCAGGCCCGCCAGCGGGTCCACGATATTGCGCAGTCCGAAGGAGATGGTGACCGCGTCGAAGGTGCCGTCGCGGAAGGGCAGCCGGGTGCCGTCGCCGGCGGTGAACGGCAGGTGCGGCCGCTGCTTCTTGCCGACCTGGAGCATGCCGATCGAGAAGTCGCACGGTACGACGCTCGCGCCCGCCTCGCGGAGGGGCTCGCTCGAGGTGCCGGTGCCGGCCGCGAGGTCGAGCACCACGTCGCCGTACGACGGGTCGAGCGCCGCCAGGACCTCGCGGCGCCAGCGACGGTCCTGCCCGAAGGAGAGGATGTCGTTGGTCAGGTCATAGCGCCGGGCGACGGTGTCGAACATCCGACGCACCTCGGCGGGCTGCTTGTCGAGCTCTGCGCGGGCCACCGCGGCAGCCTAGTCGCCGGAAATCGCACGCAACCAACCGGCCGGGCGAAGCGTCTACCTGGTCATGAGGACCAAGTTGCGCATCGCGCGCCGGATCACGCTCCTGACCGTGAGCCTGGCGCTCTGCTCCGTGCTCGCGTACGGCGTCGGCTGGGCCGTGCGCGGCGACACGATGCCGTGGGAGGACTCCCCCACCCCCGCCGCGGGTCGCGCACCCGCCGCACCCGTGGACCCGGTCGGCGATCCGGCCGGTCCGGCGGCCCCGGGCGACCCGTCCGGCACGCCCTCCGGCTCCCCGTCGGGTGCCGCGTCCCCGGACGGCTCACCCGACGCGTCGGACGGGCCGTCGGGCACCCCGTCGGAATCCCCGTCCGGCGCTCCGTCCGGCGGCCCGTCCGGCAGCCCCTCCGGAACACCCGGCGCGGGCCCGTCGCCGGCCGGTCCGGCGCTGCTGTCCCCCGGCGACCGGGGTGACGAGGTACGCGACCTGCAGGCCCGCCTCAAGCAGATCGACTGGTTCAGCGGCGAGGTCACCGACTTCTACGGCGACGTGACCGCCGAGGCCGTGCGCGGGTTCCAGGCGAAGCGGGAGATCGCGGTGACCGGGGCCGTCGACCGGCGCACCCTCGACCTGCTGCACGGCATGACCCGGGAGCCCACCGAGGCCGAGCTGACCAACCAGGCGCCCGCGACCGGGGGCGGCAACACCCCCGGCCCGCTCGACGCGCGGTGCACGACCGGCCGGGTGCTGTGCGTCGACAAGTCGAGCCGCACGCTGCGCTGGGTGGTCGACGGCACGGTGCGCACGACCGTCGACGTGCGCTTCGGCTCCGCCGAGCTGCCGACCCGCGAGGGCCTGTTCAGCGTGGAGCGCAAGAGTCGCGACCACGTGTCCAGCCTCTACCACACGCCCATGCCGTACGCGATGTTCTTCTCCGGCGGCCAGGCCGTCCACTACTCGCCCGACTTCGCCGCCAACGGCTACGCGGGCGCCTCCCACGGCTGCGTCAACGTGCGCGACCGGGAGACGATCGCCTGGCTCTTCGACCAGGTCCAGGTGGGCGACCGGGTCGTCGTCTACTGGAGCTGACGCGGCCCGGGGCGGGCGGGCTCAGGCCGTGGCGTCGAGGACCTGGTCGAGGTAGCCGACCAGCTCCTCGGGCGTGAGGCCGTTCGCGTAGACGTCGTAGGTCAGCCCGCCGCGCTCGGCGCGGCACTCGGCCTGGTAGTTCGCCGCCGGCACCTCCTCGCCCGTCGGCATGCCGGTCGTCGGGTCCGCCGCCTCCCGGTAGGCGACCGCGCAGCGGTAGCCGTCGATCTCCTGCAGCTCGTAGTGCGAGCCGTTCTGGTCGATCTGGAAGGGCCCGCTCGGGATCACCAGGCCGGCGTCGCCCGGGACGACCGTCACCGACATCTGCGCCGGGGCGGAGGTGCCGTCGGCGGCGGCCATGGCCTGCACGTCGACGTACGCGCGGACCACGGCGGCGTCGTACTGGGCGGCGAGGTTCTCGGAGGACTCCGCGTCGCTGTCGGCGGCGGCGTCGGCGAGCTGCTGGACGAGGCCGGCGTCCTCGTCGCTCGTCGTACCGGCGTCGTCGGGGGTCACCGCGGACAGGGCGACCATCCGGTCGTCGAGTCGGTCCGGCAGCACCGGCAGGTCGGAGGCGGAGGCAGTGCCGTCGTCGACGACCTTCGGGAGCCCGACGCCGAAGCCGACGGCTCCGGCGAGGAGGAGGACGCCGCTGACGGCGCCGGCTGCGGTGGAACGAGCGATCGGCATCGGGCCATCATGCCCGGTCCGGCTGAGAGGACCCGGCAACGGGGTGGGACCCGGACGGTCCCCTCGGACGGCGCCTCAGAGGTCGGCGCCGTCGGCCAGCCGCACGTAGTCCTGCCCGGCGGCCTCCAGGAAGCGGCCGAACTGGGTGTCGGCGACGCCCAGTCCGAGGGGCGAGAACACCCGGTCGTGGATCGCGACGTTGCGGGCCGCGCCGACGGAGCGGGCGAAGTCGACGCCCTCGCTGACCCGCATCCAGGGCGCGCAGACCGGCGCCAGCAGCACGTCGACCGGGACGCCGGGTCCCGTGAACGCGTCCCCGGGGTGGAAGACGGTCTCCTCCCCCGCGCTCAGCAGGTAGCCGCTGTTGTGGAAGCGCGGCAGCTCCGGGTGGATCACCGCGTGGAGCTCGCCGACCGCCCGCACGCTCAGCGCACCGACGGTCCACGTGTCCTCCGGCGCGACCACGGTGACCCGCTCCGCGACGTCCGGAGCGGCCTCGCGGATCAGCGCGGCCACCGCGTCGATGGTGAAGACCGGGGCGTCGGTCGCGCGCAGGTGCTCGACGTCGTAGTGGTCGACGTGCTCGTGGGTGATGAGCACGGCGTCGACGCCCTCGACGCTCTCGCGCTGGCTCCACGAGCCCGGGTCGAGGGCGAGGGTCGTCCCGTCGTGCTCGATCCGGACCGCGGAGTGACCGAACTTGGTGAGGCGCATGGCTCCACGGTAGACCCGGCGGGGACGTCGGGGACTCAGCCGGTCTGGTGGTGCACGTAGCACCACCGCCAGTCCTCGCCCGGCTCCACCGAGCGCATCACCGGGTGCTGCTCGGCACGGAAGTGCGCGGTCGCGTGCCGCCCCGGCGAGGAGTCGCAGCAGCCGATCCGCCCGCAGGTCAGGCACATCCGCAGCGCCACCCACCGGGTGCCGTCGGCCACGCAGGCATCGCAGACCAGTTCCCCGGGCCGGTCGGGATCACCCGGCGGGTCAGCCAGCGGGATCGAGGCGAGGTGGTCGCAGCCGTCGCGGGCCACCACCCGCGCCGAGGCGCGCAGCTCGGCCCGCTCCTCCTCCGCCGCGTCCAGCATCGACTCCTCCACGTCCAGCATCGCCAGCACCTCGCTCACGATCTCCGAGGGAACCGTCCCCGTCGAGCGGATCTCCAGGACCCGGCGGCGCTCCGCCTCGATCATCTCGCCGCGCCAGCGCGCGTAGGTGTCGCTCGGGCTCTCCTCGCCGGCCGTCGTGCCCAGCCGCTCCCAGGCCGCGAAGTTGCGCTGCTCGATGCGCTGCACGATCAGCGCCCGCACCCCGTGCGGGTCCGCGGCCTCCGCGGACAGCTCGTCGAGCCGCCGGAACCCGGCCTTCGCCGCCTGCTGGAGCAGCGTGGCGCGGGCCAGGGCGTCGTCGTGCGGGTCCGGCGAGGGCACCCGCAGCCGCCGCGCCAGCCACGGCAGCGTCATGCCCTGGCCCAGCAGCGTTCCGGCCACGACGGCGAACGCCACGATGAGGACGATCTCGCGGTGCTCGGTGTCGACCGGTACGACGAACGCCGCCGCCAGGGTCACCACGCCGCGCATCCCCGCCCAGCCGATCAGGAACGAGTAACGCCACGACGCGCGCTCGCCCGTCACCGGGTCGGGTCCCGGCCGCAGCAGCAGGTAGCGGGCGCCGAAGACCCACACCAGCCGCAGCACGACGACCGTCGCCAGCGTCGCGACACACGCCACCAGCGCCGTACGGGCGCCGAGCTCGCTGTCGCCGACCTCGCGGATCAGCCAGTCGGCCTGCAGCCCGATGAGCAGGAAGACCGTGTTCTCCAGGACGTAGGCGATGGTGCGCCAGTTGGTGCGCTCGGCGATCCGCGACGGCGCCGTCTGCAGGATCGGTGCCTTGTGGCCCAGCAGCAGGCCCGCCACCACCACCGCGACCACGCCGGAGGCGTGGATCTCCTCCGCCACGATGTACGCCGCGAACGGCACCACGAACGAGATGCCCGTGTCGAGCAGGGGGTCGGTGACCCGCTTGCGCAGGAAGGCGACGACGACGAAGGTCACCAGCCCCGTCAGCAGGCCGCCGCCCGCGGCGAGGACGAAGTCCTTGCCGATGTCCCACACCGTCACCGACGCCGCCATCGCCGCGATCGCCATCCGCAGCGCGACCAGGGCGGTCGCGTCGTTCAGCAGCGACTCGCCCTCCAGGATCGTCACGATCCGGCGCGGCAGGCCGATGCGGCGCCCGATCGCGGTGGCCGCCACCGCGTCCGGCGGGGCCACCACCGCCCCGATCGCCAGCGCCAGCGACCACCCGATCTCCGGCACCGCCAGGCGCAGCACCGCCGCGACGCCGAGCGTGCTGAACACGACCAGGCCCACCGACAGCAGCAGGATGGGGCGCCGGTTGGCGTTGAAGTCGACCAGCGAGGTGTTCACCGCAGCCGCGTAGAGCAGCGGCGGCAGCAGGCCGAGCAGCACCACCTCCGGCTCCAGGTGGATCTCCGGCACCCCCGGGACGTACGACGCGGCGACGCCGACCACCACCAGCGTGAGCGGCGCGGGCACGTCGTACCTGTCGGACAGCGCGGTGAACGTCAGCACCGTCACCGCGACCGCCACCAGCAGCAGTGCGATCTCCATCAGCAGTCCCCCCAGACCCTCTCCGCTCCCGCGTGGTCAGGAACGGTCGCGCTCCGTCGCCTCCAGCGCGGCGATCAGGCTACGCGCGTCGTAGGGGCCCTGGTGGCGGCGCTCGCCGATGAAGAAGGTCGGCGTACCCCGCACACCACTGGCCTCGGCGCCGGCGAGGTCGCGGTCGAGGCGCTGGGCCAGCGCCGGGTCGTCCAGGTCGGCGGTGAAGCGCTCCACGTCGAGGCCGAGCTCGGCGGCGTAGGCGATCAGGTCGTCGCGCTCCAGGCGGGCCTGGCGCTCGAAGAGCAGCTCGTGCATGTCCCAGTAGCGGTCCTGCTCCGCGGCCGCCTCCGCCGCGACGCCGGCGAGGATCGCGTGCGGGTGGACGTCGAGCGGCAGGTGCCGGGGCACGTAGCGCAGCCGGTCGCCGAAGTGCTCGCGCACCTCGCGGGCGGCACCGGTCGCACGGGCGCAGAAGGGGCACTCGAAGTCGAGGTACTCCACCAGCGTCAGCGGGGCGTCCGCCGGTCCGCTGACATGGTCACGGCCCGGGTCGACCGGCTCGCTCAGCGTGGTGGGCAGGGTCGCGTCGCGCTGGTCGAAGAAACGGGCGGCGACCAGGAACACCAGCCAGCCCAGCAGGGCCGCCAGGGCGGCGGCCAGCAGCACGCCGACCTTCGCCTGGTCCTGCAGCCGCTGGTCGGTGAACGCGAGCCCGACGATGAGCAGGGAGACCGTGAACCCGATGCCCGACAGCGCCGCGCCGCCGAACGTGTGGCCGGCGCCGACCCCCTCGGGCAGCGAGCCCATCCGCATCCGCACCGCGAGCAGAGCACCACCGCCGATGCCCAGGAACTTGCCGAGCACCAGGCCGAGCACGACACCCCACGTCACCGGCGAGGACAACGCGTCGCCGAGGACACCGTCGCGCAGGTCGATGCCCGCGTTGGCGAGGGCGAAGACCGGCACCACCACGAAGCTCGTCCAGCCGTGCAGCGCCTCCTGGAGGCGCTCGTTGACCGAGACCGCCCGGTTCAGGCTCGACCGCGCCTCGCGCTGCACCTCCGGCAGGGGCGACTGCTGGAAGCGGCGGACCCGGTCGGCCGCCTTCTGCACCAGTCGGCGGTCCGGGTCCGCGGCCGGCACCAGCAGGCCCGACAGCATGCCGGCGATCGAGGCGTGGATCCCCGACTCCAAGGTGGCGATCCACAGCACGACCACCGCGGCGACGTACGGCGAGGCACGCCACTCCCCCACCCGGTCGAGGACGACGAGCGCGACCAGGCAGGCACCGGCGACGGCCAGCGCCGTCAGGTCGATGCTGTCGGAGTAGACGACGCCGATCACCGTGACCGCGACGATGTCGTCGATGACGGTCAGGGTCAGCAGGAAGATCCGCAGCTGGGTCGACACGCTCGGCCCCACGAGGGCGAGCGTTCCCAGCAGGAACGCCGTGTCGGTGCCGATGACCACGCCCCAGCCGGCCGCGCTGTCTCCCGACGGGTTCAGCGACAGGTAGAGCAGGGCGGGGACGACCATGCCGCCGATGCCGGCGATCACCGGCACCACCAGCCGGTTGCGCTCCGTCAGCTCGCCGACCGAGAACTCACGGCGCACCTCGAGGCCGATGACGAAGAAGAACACCACCATCAGGCCGTCGTTGACCCAGTGGTGCAGGTCCATGCTGAGACCGCCGCCGGCGAACGTCAGCTCGAGAGTCTGGTGCCACAGGTCGACGTAGCTCTCCGACCACGGGGAGTTCGCCCACACCAGCGCGATCAGCGCGACCGCGACCAGCAGTCCCGCGCTGGCGGCCTCGGTGTGGATGAAGTGCCGCAGGGAGGGGGTGACCCGGGCGTCTCTCGACGGCTTCTGCTCGTCGTCCGCGGTCACCGACGGCGAGCACATGTCGCTAACCACCTGCCCATTCTAGGGGAGGTGGGCGAGCTCCCGGATCCGTGCGTCCAGGTCGCGGCGGCCGGTTCGGGACACCACCGCCTCCACGACCTCGATGCCGCCGTTCGGCATCGCCAAGGCCTGCTCCAGCTCGGGCCGCGAGGTCACCCGCAGGTGGGGGATCCGCGCCGCCGCGCACAGCGCCCCGAGGTCCGTCCCGTGCGGTGTCCCGAACAGCCGCTCGAACGAGTCCGCGTGCGCCGGCGCCCCCTGCTCCAGCACCGAGAAGATCGCACCGCCGTCGTCGTTCGGCACCACGATCGTCAGGTCCGGCCGCGGCTCCTCGGGCCCGATCACCAGGCCGGTCTGGTCGTGCAGGAAGGTCAGGTCGCCCATCAACGCCAGGTTGCGGGTCGACGCCGGACGGCCCAGCGCCGCGCCGATCGCCGTGCTGATCGTGCCGTCGATGCCGGCCAGGCCCCGGTTGGCCACCACCTTGCGCCGGGTCCCGACGGCCGGCGGACGGGCCATCAGGTCCAGGTCGCGCACCGGGCTCGAGGCGCCCACGACCAGCAGCCCCCCGGCCGGCAGGGCCGCCGAGGTCGCCGCGGCCACGTCGTACGGCGTGAGGGCGGGCTCGTCCGCGAGCAGCCGGTCGAGGCGGCGGGCCAGGTCGCGGTCGGCGGTGCGCCACTCCTCCAGCCAGGCGCCGTCGTCGGGCTCCCCCTCGAGCCAGGCGAGCGCGTCGACCACCTCCGCGCCGGCGGGGCGGACCGGCCACACCCCGCGGCCGGGGACGACCAGCACCTCGACGTCGGCACGCTCCAGCAGCCGTGCCACCGGGCGCGAGATCGTCGGGCGCCCGAACACGACGACCCGCTCGATCCGCTCCCCCAGGTTCGTGCCGAGGAGCAGCCGGTACGTGCGCAGCGCATGGCCGCCCGTGCGCGCTCCGCTCGTCGGCTCGGCCAGCAGCGGCCAGCCCGCCTCCTCGGCCAGGCGGCGGGCCGGCGGGCCCGCGTCGTCGCCGGCGACGACCACGGTGCGCGGGCCGCGCCGCAGGGGCCGGGGCTCCGGCCCGCGATCCGGTGCGGGCGCGCCACCGGCCCGGCCGACCGCGGCGGTGGCGGTCGGGACCGGCGCGAGCACCGGGGCCTCCGGGACCTCGGGGACCTCGGGGACCTCCGGGACCTCGGGGACCAGCGGCGCGTCGAGCTGCACGTTCAGGTGGACCGCGGCCCCCCACGGCGCCGGCACCGCCTCCAGCGCGGCCACCGACGCCACGTCGTACGACGCGAGGAGCGGGCCGAAGATCCCCGGCTGCTCGGTCGTCTGGTTGGCCCCCGTGCCGCGCAGGCGTGCGGGACGGTCCGCCGACACCACGACCAGGCCGATGCCGGCATGGACCGCCTCGAGGACCGCCGGATGCAGGTTGGCGACCGCGGTGCCGGACGTCGTGACCACGGCGGCGCGCGCGCCGGAGCGGGTCAGGCCCAGCGCGAGGAAGCCGGCGGTGCGCTCGTCGATCCGTGTGTGCAGGCGCAGCGCCCCCGCGCGGGCGGCCGCCCACAGCGCGAAGGCGATCGGGGCGTTGCGCGACCCCGGCGCGAGCACCACCTCGCCGACCCCGGCGCGACGCAGCCACACCAGGAGCGCGGCGGCGAGCTCGTCTGCGCGGTCCGCACCCTCGGACCGGTCGTCGGCACTCGGGGTGGTCATGACCGACGATCCTCCCGCAGGGCGCGCACCGCCGCGAGCCGGGCCTCCCAGTGCGCGACCCGGTCGGGGGCCGCCGCGAGCAGGTCGGCCTGCTGGACGTCGACCGCCGGTCGTCGTACGGGCAGCGCGCCGTCGACGGGCAGCAGCGGGTCGGCCGTCACGTCCGCCGTCAGCAGCTGCACCGTGGCGAGCCCGCACGCGTAGGGCAGGTCGGGCAGCGCGGCGGCCAGAGCCACGCCCGTGGCGATCCCGACCGACGTCTCCAGCGCCGAGGAGACGACGACGGGCAGGCCGATCCGCTCGGCGATCTCCAGGCAGGCCCGGACACCCCCGAGCGGCTGGACCTTGAGCACGGCGATGTCCGCGGCCTCCAGGTCGCGCACCCGGTAGGGGTCCTCGGCGCGGCGGATCGACTCGTCGGCGGCGACCGGCACGTCGACGCGGCGCCGCACCCGGGCGAGGTCCTCGACGGAGGCGACCGGCTGCTCGGCGTACTCCAGTCCCCCGGCGGCGCGGTCGAGCGCCCGGAGCGCGACGACCGCCTCGTCGACCGACCAGGCACCGTTGGCGTCGACCCGGACGCGGCCGCCGGGGCCGAGGGCGTCGCGGACCGCCTCCACGCGGGCGACATCGTCGCCGAGGCCCTGCCCCGGCTCGGCGACCTTCACCTTCGCGGTGCGGCAGCTGCCGGCGAGCACGATCTCGCGAGCCCGCTCCGGACCGACGGCGGGGACGGTGACGTTGACCGGGACCCGGTCGCGGACCGGAGCCGGCCACTCGCCCGCGGCGGCCTCCTCGGCGCAGCGCAGCCACGGCTCGGCAACCTCGGGCTGGTACACCAGGAACGGGCTCCACTCCCCCCAGCCGCCGGGACCGCGCAGCAGCGCCGCCTCCCGCACGGTGATCCCCCGGAAGCGGGTGCGCATGGGGATCGCGACGACCCTCACGCCGGCCCCGCCCCCGCGGCCCGCAGCAGCGCCTGCCGGTCGGTCTTGCCGTTCGGCAGCAACGGGATCGCGTCGAGCGGGACGACCTGGCGCGGGGCCCACGCACGCGGGTGCGCCGCGGCGACCCAGTCGCGCAGGTCCGCCGTCGACACCGCGCCGACGACGAAGGCCACCACCCGGTTGCCCCACTCCGGATCCGGCACCCCCAGCACCTCCGCGGCGCTCAGGTCCGGGTGGGACCGCAGCCGTTCGGCGACCGCGGGACCGGGGACGTTGAGCCCGCCGCTGACGATCACGTCGTCGACCCGGCCGATCACCGAGAGGAGCCCGTCCTCGTCGATGCGGCCGGCGTCGGACGTGTGGAACCAGCCGTCGACGAGCGCCTCACGGGTCAGGTCCGGCCGGCCGTCGTACCCGGCGAAGAGCGTGGGGCCGGCGATCCGGATCCGGCCGCCGTCGCCGATCGCGACGGCGACGCCGTCGAGCGGCAGGCCGTCGTACACGCAGCCTCCGGCGGTCTCCGCCGATCCGTACGTCGCCACGACCCGCACCCCCTCCGCGGCGGCACGCTCGCGCAGGGCGCGGCCGATCGGCCCGCCGCCGAGCAGCACCGTGCGGGCACGGCGCAGGGCCGCGAGATCCTCGGGGTCCTCGAGCATCCGGGTGAGCTGGGTGGGCACGAGGGACACGTACCAGTCGTCGCCGTCGGGCCAGCCGTCCCGCTCCCACAGGACCGGAGGGTGGCCGGCGGCCAGCGAGCGTGCGATCACCTGGAGGCCGGCGACATAGGTCGCGGGCAGCGCGAGCACCCACGGTCCGGTACCGCCGAGGCGCTGCGCCGACGCCCGTACGGAGGCGAGGATCGCCGTCCGGGGCAGCACCACGCGCTTCGGCGTACCGGTGGAGCCGGAGGTGGCCACCACGACCGGCGCGGGCTCGGGGTCCGCGCCGAGCCAGGTCCGCAGTCGTGCGACGACCTCGCCGGGCGCGCCCGCCACCGTCCAGAAATCCACCTGACAGACGCTAGCGGTCCGGGCGAGGATGGCCGCGATGTGAATCTCGGGGCCAGCAAGGAGTACGGTTTATCTTGATGTCAAGATATTGGAGCAGGATCTCTCGGATCGCGGGGCCGACGCCCCTCGTGCGCCGGCTCTCGACGCAGTCGGTGCTCTCCGCCTTCGGCGACGGCGTCTTCCTTACCGGCAGCGCGGTCTTCTTCACCCAGATCGTCGGCCTCTCCGCCGCCCAGGTCGGCCTCGGTCTCACCGTCGCCGGCGTCGTCACCTTCGCCCTCGCCGTCCCCCTCGGCAAGCTCAGCGACCGGTACGGCGCCCGCCGGGTCTGGGCGACCGCGTCACTCCTCGAGGCGCTGCTCTACCTCGCCTGGCTCCTCGTCGGGGGCCTGGCGACCTTCATCGCGATGATGATCGTGCTGGAGGCGGTCTCGACCGGCAGCCGAGCGGCCCGCAACGCCTACCGGTTCGACGTGTTCCCCCGCGAGGAGCGCGTCGCCTCCAACGCCTACTTCCGCGCCGCGCGCAACGTCGGCTACACCTTCGGCGCGCTGCTCGCCGGCATCGCGCTCGCCACCAACGACGACGACGTCATCCGCGCCGTCCCCCTCGTCACCGCCGCCCTGCTCCTCGTCAACGCCGTGCTGGTCGCCCGGCTGCCCGCCGCCGTCCGCCACAGCGACGCCACCCCGGAGACCGTGCCCGAGACCGCGGTCGAGGCCGTGCTCGAGGCCGTGCTCGACGACGCGGGCGACCGGCGCAGCGCCCTGCGCAACCGCGGGTACCTGCTGATGTCGATCTGCGGCGGTGTCCTGACGACCCACCAGGTGCTGCTCAACGTCGTGATCCCGCTGTGGCTGGTCGAGGAGACCGACGCGCCCCGGGTGCTGCTCGCCTGGCTCTTCGGCACCAACACCGTCATGGCGGTGCTGCTCCAGGTCGCGGCGGCGCGCGGCATCACCACCGTCGCCGACTCGCTGCGCGCCCAGCGCCGCGGCGCGTTCTTCTTCATGCTCTCCTGCGCCATCATCCTCGTCACCCACGACACCGTCGGCTGGGTGACGATCGTGCTCGTCTGGGTCGGCCACGTCACCGTCACCGGCGCCGAGCTCTTCCAGTCCGCCGGCGAGTGGGGCCTGCAGGCCGAGCTCTCCGACCCCGAGCGCCGCGGCGAGTACCAGGGCGTCGCCCAGCTCGGCTACACCGTCGGTTCGGTGTGGGCGCCCGCGGCGTACACCTTCCTGGCGATGGAGTGGGGCGCCGAGGGCTGGCTGGTGATCGCCGCGATCGTCCTCGTCGCGGCGATCGCCGTCCACCCCGCGGCCCACGCCGCCGAGCGTCATCTCGAGCGCACCACCCCCGGCCCGGACCCCGCGCCCCGACCTGCTTGAATCGACGGTCATGGCAACTCCCGCCCACTGGATCGCCGGCGCCCGCCTGCGCACGCTCCCTGCCGCCGTCGCCCCCGTCCTGGCCGGTACGGCGATCGCCGCGTACGCCGACGCCGCCGTGTGGTGGAAGGCGCTGCTCGCCCTCGTGGTCAGCCTGGCCCTGCAGGTGGCGGTCAACTACGCCAACGACTACTCCGACGGCATCCGCGGTACCGACGACGACCGGGTCGGCCCGCTGCGGCTCGTCGGGTCCGGCCTCGCCACCCCCGCGGCGGTGAAGCGGGCGGCCTTCCTGGCCTTCGGCGTCGCGGCCGTCGCCGGCCTCGTGCTCGCCGCCACCACCGCGTGGTGGCTGGTCGCCGTCGGCGCCGTCAGCGTCCTCGCCGCCTGGTACTACACCGGCGGCTCGAAGCCCTACGGCTACCTCGGCCTCGGCGAGGTCATGGTCTTCGTCTTCTTCGGCCTCGTCGCCGTCGGCGGCACCACCTGGGTGCAGACCGAGACCTGGGGCGATGCCGGCTGGGCGTCGCTGGCCGCCGGCGCCGGAGTGGGCGCCCTGGCCTGCGCGATCCTCGTGGCCAACAACCTGCGCGACATCCCCACCGACACGGTCGCGGGGAAGATGAC
>QFCS01001131.1_pt1 | contig 16661 bp, 16 predicted proteins | sample 3576561 | NCBI WGS metagenome assembly QFCS01 | reverse complement strand
TGGATCGAGCGGAAGTACCACCGCCAGCGCGCCCAGGACACCCTCGGCGGCTTGACGCCCATCGAGTTCGAAGCGAAGCTAGCCGAGCCGCTCACACTCGCGGCCTAAACCACACCTGTCACCATTTCGTTCCTCACGCCCAATCAGTTTTCGCTATGTCAGGGCTGGCGTGGTGCAGATTTGGTGCAGATCTCGACGGTGCTGGTGTGGTGTGGTGTGGTGCGAGTCTCAGGCGCGGCATCGGTGTTGGCACCAATGCCCAACGCGCTGAGTTGATTCCTCGTGTCGTTGACATCGAGCCTCCCCTCGTGGCCGATGGCGAGGCGCGGCGATCAAGCTCGCGTCCGGACGCTGGGCCGACGGATCTCGGTCCGTCGATCATGCGTCAGAGACGTGTCACTGTGCGGCGCGGACCGACTTCCAACGTTCTGCCTGCTCGGTGGTGATAGTCACGTACAGCTGGTCGCGGACGCGGCGGCTGCGCCCGGCAAGGTCCACGAGCGGCCACTCCGGCTCGCCGGCGTGGGACCCGGAGTCGTGACGGGGCACCTCGGGGTAGTGCTTGTTCAGGTGGGGGCGAAGCTTGCGGCAGGCGGCTCGCCACTCGGACACCGACACCCCGATGACGTCCGCGACCTCCTCGGTCGACACCCAGTGCTCCGGGTGTTGCGCGCAGTGGTCCATCGCTTTAGCGAACCGCTCCGTCGTTGCGGTGCTCTCCTGGGCGAGCCGTTCGAGAGCCTCCTTCGGCCAGGGTACGTGCGCGTCGAGGGCGTTGCGTTCCACGGCGGCTACTACGAGCTCGGTGCTGCGCAACTCTTCGATCGAGGGTGCGACCGCCTCTCCGCGCTGCTCTTGCCGAAAGTCGACCATGTGCTTGAGTTCGTCGTAGTCCTGGCTCGGTACCGCCAGGAGCACCCATTCGGTTCCCATCGTCATCTCCGATCTCCGGTCGCCCGGATCTGTTGTTGCACAGAAGAGTAACCCCGTTACCCGAGTTTGCGCAACAGGTTTCTTGGGTAGAGGCCGCGGCGTCCGTCGAGATATCGTCTCGTCGACCGACACCCAGTCCTGTACGAGGGGCGTGTACCGCCAGTAGCGGTCGGCTAGCGTCCGCACACGGCGCCGCACGGGGGTCAAGCACCCCCGGCTCCGGTCTGTCGCCGCCAGCAGTTCACCACGCCATCGCACTTACCCCGCCCCGTAGTGGCCCGATCGCGGAGGGGATGCATCCCCTACAAGCAGGGGATGTTGACCGGATCCCTGTTCCTCCGCCGTGGGTCGCCCATAGTCTCGTCTGGCTCGTTCTCTTGATCGGCAGCGTGGAAGTTGATCCGCGAGCAACCGATTCAGGGCGCCGAAGAGAGCTGCCGACACGTGGTGATGATGACGTCTGCCGTCCAGCGAAGTAGCCGCTATTGGGATCGGCCTTTGGAGTTTCGCCCCGAGAGGTGGGATTCTCCCAGCACGCCGACCACGCCGAACTTCCTCCCCTTCGGAAGAGGCTCTCTCCTCTGCCCTGCGCGGCAGTTCGCGCTGGACATACTGTGCTCAGCGCTCGACGCACTTCGTGTCGACTACCGCATAGACCTCGGCCCGTCCGGACCGCGCCGGTGCCGAAGCTCTCAGAGGTCGAAGTCGTCCGGAGCGGCGACCGTCGGCGGCTCGTCGTCGGCACCCGCCGGGGTGGGGGAGTCGAGGGCGCGGGTGCGTCGCTGCAGGTCTGCGACCAGCACGGCATCCTCGATCTCGTCTCCGTCGCCTAGTGCGTCCTCGGCCATCAGCTGGCTGGCGGGGCCGATCAGCAGGGTCGCCGTCGCGGTCTCGTCGGGCTCGCGCCGCACGGGAACATCCACCGTGGCGGCGCTGCCTGCCTCGGCGAGAGCGCGCGCGTAGTCCACGACCGCGAGCGCGATCTCATCACCCGTCGTGAACCTGTCTCCGGCATAGGTGATGATCTTCATACCCCTGTCCTAACCCGGATGCCGTGATCCACGTATGCGGTTGCGCGACGGCCTCGAACGCGCTAGCGATCGACGACCTTGTCCGGTCGTCGTGATGTCGATACCCGGTCGTATCCTCACTGCGTGGCGGAGCGGGTGCAGGCGTGGTGGGAGCGGCGGCAGTGGTCGAAAGGTCTGGTCGTGCCTTACGAGGTCGGTGACTACCGTGCGGCTTGGTCGGCGTATCCGGCTCTGATCCGGCAGTACCACCCCGAGCTCAATGCCGGGATCGCACTCACCCAGATTCCGCCGGCCGCCGATGTGCTGCTGCTGTGGGAATGCGAGGCCGGGCATCGGTTCGCGGCGACGCCGGCCGAGCAGCGGGCGCGTCCCGGTCGCCGGCGCCGCCGCAGCGCCTGGTGTCCCGAGTGCGCGGAACGGGCGAACCCGTCACGCGTGCTCCCCCTGCCGATGCGCGATGTCGTCCCGCAACCCGGGTCTGCCCTCGTCACCGAGCCCCTCGTCCTCCGGCCGAGGTCCCTGAAGAAGTCCACGGCCGACCGGCTGTGCCCGAAGACCCCGCCGCTGCCCATCGGAGAGCCGTTTCACTCGGCGTGCGCGCCGGCTCCGGCATCCGCGGTGGAAGACCGCGTGCGCGCAGACCTGTTCGCCCGGCTGCCGCTCACGCCGGGACTGAATGCGGTGCGCGTCGCACGCCCGTTCTTCGAGCATCTCGAAGTCTGGCCCGACCTGGTGCTGACGGAACTGCGCGTCGCCATCGAGTATGACTCGATCGGCCGTCATGGACTCGAACACGTGGGACGGCGCGAGGAGGTCGACCGGCGCAAGGATCGCGCGCTGCGGGCGGCGGGATGGGAGGTGGTGCGCTTGAGGACGGGCAGGCTCGAGCCCCTGGGGCGCTACGACATCCAGCTGGCCCGGTGGAATGCCCGAGCGCTTGACCGTCTCATCGACGCGCTGCGCGAGATCCGCGGGCCGCTGATGGTCGACGCCTACCAGGCATGAGGCCGTTCTGGCCGACTCAGCCCTTGACCGCTCCCGCCATCACGCCCGCGACGAGCTGACGCCCGGCGATGATGAGCACGAGCAGGAGAGGCACCGCCACGAGGAAGACCCCCGCCATCACCAGTCCGGTGTCCGACGTGAACGCGCCGCGGAGCTGGGGCACCACGAGCGGCATGGTCAGCTGCGAGCGCATGACCACCGACGGCCAGAAGAAGCTGTTCCACGAGCCGATGAAGGTGAACAGGGCGAGTGTCGCCGCAGCGGGGCGCGCCGCCGGCAGCGCAATCGACCAGAACGTGCGGATCATCGAGGCGCCGTCGACCCGCGCTGCCTCGATCAGTTCGTAGGGCAGGGCCTCCTGCAGGTACTGCGTCATCCAGAACACCCCGAAGGCGCCGACGAGCCCCGGAACGGTCAGCGCCAGGAGCGAGTCGATCCAGCCGAAGTCGTTCATCATGACGAACAGCGGAATCGTGCCCACCTGCGCGGGGATCACCATCGTGGCGATGACCGCGACATACAGCGCCTGTCGCCCACGGAAGCGCAGCTTGGAGAAGCTGAAGCCGGCGAGGGTGGAGAAGAACACGACCGAGGCGCTCACGACCACGGCGACGATGAGCGAGTTGAGGAACGCCATCCACAGGCTGAACTGTTCGGACGCGAACACCTCGCCGAAGTTCTCCAGCAGGTGCAGGGTCGGGAGCCAGCGGGGGAGCGAGCCGACCGACCGACTGATCTCGGTCGTGGTCGACGAGCCGTACATCGCGGCGGCGTAGAGCGGGAAGACCGACAGGACGAAGACGATTCCGAGGATCGTGTAGGTCACCCATCCGGGCCGGCGACCGGACGGACCGTGCGCGACGACCGGGCGTCCCCGGGCGGCGCGGCGCTTCGCGTAGCGTGCGGCGGCGGGGCCGGCGGTGTTCTGGATGAAGCCGGTGCTCATGCGCGCACCCCTTCCTTGCGGCGGGATCGACGCGTCGTTCGTGGCGCGTCGGAGGAGGAGATCCTCCGCGTGATGAAGAAGTTGAGGAGGGAGATCATCAGGATGATGAGCGCGAAGATCCACCCGACGGCGGCCGCCTGACCGAGGCGATCCTGCCAGTCGCCGAATCCGAGGTTGAACAGGTACAGCACCACGGTCGTCCACTGGTTGTCGGGACCGCCGTTGCCGCCGCCGGTGCCGCCCCCGTCGAACAGTCTCGCTTCGTCGAAGATCTCGAGACCTCCGATGGTCATCGTGAGGATGACGAAGATGAGGGTGGGGCGGATGTTGGGGATGGTGACCGAGAAGAACTGACGCACCCGCCCGGCGCCGTCGACGGTGGCCGCCTCGTACAGGTCACGCGGCACCGCTTGCATCGCGGCGAGCAGGATGAGGGCGTTGTATCCGGTCCAGCGGAACACCACCATCGACCCGATCGCCACGTGAGAGAGCAACCGGTCTTGGAAGAAGGGCGAATCGCTCCCGGTGAACAGTCCGAGGGCGTGCAGGTTGGGAACGAGGATGCCGAACTGGCCGAACACCTGGCCGAAGATCATCGAGGTGGCCACCGGCATCACGACGAACGGGATGAGCACGCTCATGCGCCAGAAGGTGCGGGCGCGCAGGTTCTGATCGAGGATCGCGGCGATGAGCAGCGCCAGGATCAGCTGCGGGATGCCGCCGAGCAGGAAGATGGAGATCGTGTTCTCCAGCGACCGCCAGAACAGAGGCTGGCGGAGCACCCAGGCGAAGTTGTCGAGACCGACGAAGTCGCCCATGCCGCTGCGGCGGTGCCAGTCGTGGAGGGCGACGACGATGTTGAACAGCAGCGGGAACGCGCCGAAGATCGCGAAGACGATGAAGAACGGCGAGATGTAGAGGTAGGGCGAGACCTTGACGTCCCAGCGGGACAGGCGTGTGCCCCATCCGACGCGTGTGATCGCGCGGGGCGCTGTCGAGTCGTGAGCCATGATGCGGGCCTTTCGTGTGACCGAGCTCGTGCGGACCGCTCGCGGCCGGGCGCGAGGCCCGGCCGCGAGCGAGGATCACTCGGCGGTGTCGAAGCCGAGCGCCTCGAAGTCGCTGACGACCTTGTCCCAGGCTTTCTGGGGCGTGGCGCTGCCCGACTCCACCAGGCGGATGCCCTCGGTGACGAGGGTCTGGATGCCGGCGAAGTTCTCGCCCCGGAATCCTCCTGCTGCGGCGTCGCCGGCGGCTGCGGCGAGGTCGCCGTAGACCTGACCGAGCTTCTGTCCACCGAAGAACGGATTCTCGGTGTCGGCGATGTCGGGGTTGGAGATGGCATCCAGCTGCGAGGGGAACTGTCCTGTCTCGTGGAACCACTGCACGGCCGCCTCGGGGGAGGTGAGGTAGTCGGCGAGCTTCACGGCCCACGCGGTGTTCTTTCCCGTGGAGGGCACGGCGAAGAACGAGCCGCCCCAGTTGCCGCCGCCGTCGGGGAACGTGCTGGCTACCCGCCAGCCGTCGATGCCGTCGGCGTTGTCGGCGATGATGCCGGCCATCCACGCGGGCGTCACGACCGTTGCCCACTGCTCGTTCTGGAAACCGGCGCCCCAGTCCGCGTGCCCGATCGGGATGCCGGCCGAGATGCCGTCGTCGGCGGCGTCGGCGAACATCGCGAACAGGTCCTTGATGGCGGTGTTGTCGGCCATGTTGTAGGGCTTGCCCGACTCGGGATCTTCGAACGCGCTCGGCAGCAGGTTGATGGCTGCCTGGAAGGCGCTGGAGAGCGAGTCGACGAAGTAGTTGTCGGAGGAGGCGACGTACGCGCGGCCGGCGTCGAGGAACGACTGCCACGTGGCGGCGTCGCCGCCGATGAACTCGCCGAACGACTCGGGGTCGGTGGCCTCGCCGGCCTGGCTCAGCATCTCCTCGTTGAAGGCGATGCCGAGCGGGCCGATGTCGGTGCCGTAGCCCTTGATGACGCCGTCGACCGATCCCTGCGTCACCTTCCAGTCGACCCAGCGTCCCGGGACCTCGGGCAGGTCCACCCAGTCCTCGGGCACCGACATCATCTCGGTCCACCAGTCGAGCTCGATCAGGTGCACGTCCGACAGCCCGGCGCCGTCGGACGAGAGACCGTTGCGCAGCACGGTCTGGGCGGAGGCACCGTCGGGGAAGGAGTTGACGACCACCTCGATGCCCGTCTCCTCCTCGAACGAGGCGAGCAGCTCGGGCGGGAAGTCCATCCACGCGGCCACGGTGAGCTTGTCCGGCTTGTTGTCGGCGTTCGCCTCTTCGGGCGCGGTGTTGCCGCCACCGCCGGTGCAGGAGGTGAGGGCGAGGGCGGCGATGGCAGCGGATGCCACGACCACCCCGATGCGGGAGCGTGATCTCATGGTGTGTCCTTTCGTGACGTCGTTGTTACGGGTGTGACCTGGGGCGGATGGTGCCGCCCTCAGGACGGGGCGCGCCACAGCGAAGTGACGGCCCAGGGTGCGAGGGTGAGGTCGAGGTGCAACGTGCCCTCCGAGTCCACCGCCAGGGTGTTGCGGTCGAGTCGCTCTGCGATCGCCGTGAGTTCGGCCAGTTGCGGGCGGGTGAGGTTGAGCGGCGCGCCCATCCGGTGCCAGGCCTCGGCGACGTTTCCGTGTTCCTGGTCGATTGTCTCGACCGTGTACACGTCGCCGGGGGCGAGGCCGGTGAGCGTGTGCTGGATGCGGCGGGCGGGCCCCTCCTGCTGAAGGCGGTGGGTCTGCCGATAGCGCGTCGCGCTTCCCACCGAGGCCTTCCCCATCGAGTCGGGGTAGTTGAAGAACACGGCCGCGACGGCGTCGTCGCCGGTGTGGGTGATGATGCCGTGTTCGTGCCGGACGGCGATGCGCTCGCCGAGGCGCGCGAGCATCGCCATCGCGTGGAAGGTGGGCTTGTGGATGCCCTGTTCGGTGACGAAGCCGAAGCCGCCGTGGAAGGGACCGATCCCGCCGCCGCCCTCTTCGAAGACGTCGGTGAAGGTCCAGTACGCCACCGAGTCGGCGAGGTCGTGCGCCTGCAGGAAGGCCCGGGTGATGTAGGTGGCCGCGTAGACGGTGTCGTGCATGAAGTCGCGGCTCGACGGTGAGGTCGACCACTCCGTGATGTGCAGCTCGGCATCCGGGTAGGGGGAGGCGGCGATGATCTGCCGCATGCGCCGCAGGTCGTCGCGAGTCGCGTCACGCTGGCGGCTGATCGAGCGGCCCACGCCTTGCGTGTCGAAGGCGAAGTCGGTGGGGTACAGGTGCGTGGAGAGGAAGTCGAGCGGCACGTCGCGTTCGGCGCAGTAGGCGATGAACTCTTCGACCCACACCGGCTTCCACGACAGCGCGTCGGGGTCGTCGGCCTCGGCGGAGGCTGCTTCGACCGACGTGTCGTGATACTCGCCGGCATAGCGGTCGTCGGGAACGAACACCGACGACGAGGGCCCGCCCACGCGAAGCTGCGGGTCGATGTCTTTGATGGTGCGCGCCGTCGCGGCGTAGAGCTCGAAGTACTCGGTACGGGTTCCGGTCCAGAAGTGCGGCACGAGGTTCGGCTCGTTCCACACCTCGAACGGCCACCGGCGCACCTCGTCGATGCCGTAGCGGTCGATCCAATGGGTCACCGTCGCGCGTACCAGGGCGGTCCAGGCGCCCATGTCGGTGGGCGGGCTGCAGTGCGCTCCCCACCAGAACACGGTCTCGGTCTGAGTGGCCAGCTCACGCGGCATGAACCCGAGCTCGACGAACGGGCGTGCACCGGTGTCGAGGATCGCGTCGAACACCTTGTCGACGTAGGCGAACGTGTACACCGGCTCGGGGAGCGGGGTCGCGGGGCCGAACCCACCGCCGTTGGAGGCGCGGTAGACGAACATGTCGTCGTGGAAGATCCCGTGGAAGCGGACGTAGCGCGCCCCGAGCGTGGTGACGGCCTCGCGGAAGTGCGCCTGCCAGTCGGCCCGCAGCGCCTCGTTGGCTCGACCGGCGCCGACGCATTCGTTCCACACGTGGCGCAGGGTGGCGCCCGACGACGGCCGCCCATCCACCGTGATTGCTCGCGAGATGACGTCGGGCACGAACGACCTCCATTGGTCCGGGAAAGTGGAGAGGATGCTATTGCGAAACAGTTTCGAAACCTGTATCGTGATCTCATGCTAGGTAAACGTTGGAAAAGTGTCAAGCATTCGTTGTGGATGCCGACTTATCGCGCGTCTGCCGGCATCGCGGCCAGCGAAACAAGTTCGCCGTTTGGGTGCATCGGTGCCGGCGCATGACCGCTGACTCCACACACTCCCGGGCCACGATCGCTGACGTCGCCGCGGCGGCGGGGGTGTCGCGAGCCACCGTGTCGAAGGCGCTCAATGGGCGCGGCGACATCTCCGCGGCCACGCGTGAGCGGGTGTTGGCCGTCGTGGCGCAGCTCGGCTATCGATCGACGACCGCTCCCGCGTCGTCGTCGGAGCGGCGTGCCCTGGCCGTGGTGTTCGACCTTCCCGCCTCGCCGTACATCCTCGCCGTGCTGCAGGGTGTGCTGGTGGCGGCGACCGAGAGCGGCCACGATCTGCTCGCGCGCCTCGCTCCGCCGCGCGCGTCACGCACGCAGCGCAGTTTCGCGCGGCAGTGGGTGGCCGACCAGCAGGCGGCCGGCGTCGTCGGGGTGATCGGCCTCACCCTCTCGGCCCCCGACGGTCTGATCGAGGCGGCCCACAACGTCGGGATGCCGGTGGTGATCGTCGACCCCGTCGACACCCATCTGCGCCGCATGGTGAGCGTGGGGTCCAGCAACTGGGCAGGCGCCCGCACCGCGACCGAGCACCTGATCGGTCTCGGGCATCGGCGGATCGCGTGGGTCGGGGGTCCCGAAACCTCCGACGCGGCGCGTGACCGTCTCTACGGATACCAGGCTGCACTGGCGGCGGCGGGGATCGAGCTCGATCCCTCCCTCATTCGCGCGGGGCAGTTCTCGGTGGCCAGCGGCACCGAGAACGCCGCCGCGCTCCTCGACCTCGATTCGCGTCCCACCGCGATCATGGCCGGCGACGACGAGATCGCCGTCGGTGCCCTCGCGGCCGCGCACGCCCGTGGCATCGTCGTGCCCGACGAGCTGAGCATCATCGGGTTCGACGACACCCCTCAGGCCGCGTGGACGACGCCTCCGCTCACGACCGTGCACCAGCATCTCGACGGCATGGGCGCCATGGCGGTGCAGACCGTGCTGGCGATGGCCGAGGGGAGCAAGCCCTCGTCGCGCCGCGTGGAACTGGCCACCACGCTGACCGTGCGAGAGAGCACCGCGCCTGCGCCGTCTGCTGCGCCGTCATCCGGGTCGTCATCCGCGTCGTCATCCGGGCGTTTCCCGGCGTAGCCGCGGAGGGAGCGAGCGCTACAGTTCAGATGCGCGCGGCTTCGCCGCAGCGCACGCGACGTGCGTGGGATGCTGTGCCTGACGGAGGGACCGTTCGCACGGGCTACATCTGGGGTCTGCTGGCGGTGTCGGCTGCCGTTGCCAGCGCGTTGGTCGTGGTGAGTCTCCCGCGCCTCGGCGGCCCCGCGCGACGGTCTGGCAGGGCAGCCCGGGTTGACGACGCTGCTCGTCGTCAACGTCGGGTACGGCATCTTCTCGGCGTCACGCGTCGCGACCGGAATACTGCTCGGCTGGGACTCGGCGCTCTACCAGATTGCTTTCTCGGTCACCCCCACGACGATCCTGGGTGCGGCGGCGGTGCTGTTCACCGGCATGGCGGTGGTTCGCGTTTTGCGTTCCCGGGGAATTGACGCGCGCCACTCGGCGGCCGAGGGGCCCGTACGCGAGGTCGGCGGGGCGGTCATCGCCCTCGGCGACGTGTCGGCAGTGCGTGCCGCCTATGGCACGGCGACGCTCTCGGCCCTTCTCCGGGGACTCGATGAGGCGTGCGAGGACGTGACCCTCGCCGTGGCGGATGCCGGTGCTGCAGACCAGACGACCGCACAGAGTGTCGCCGCCCTCCTGCGAGCGGAACTGGAGCGCCGCCGCTGGACGGCATCCGAGATCGGACTGGTCACGGTTACCGCCGTCCGCGGCGACCCGGCGCCCGCGACGGACCCCGACGGCTCAGCGACCTGACGGCTCAGCGACCTGACGGCTCAGCGACCTGACGGCGGAAGCCGGTCGACTCCGTGTCGTGCGGGCTTGTCCGGCTCGGCGGCCGTTTCGGGCGACACGGATGGGGTGCCGTCCGGTGCGGCCGTGCCGGGGAGCGTCGATTCCTCCGGCCAGGCGCCGTGGGCGCCTGCGGGCTCGTCGGCGGGGTCGCGCTCTTCGTCGCGCTCATCCTTCGGTGGTAGGTGATCGGCGGGCTGGCGGATGTCGTCTCGATCGCTCATGCCTCCAGCGTCTCGGGAGACCCCGGAGGCGGCGAGGGGGTTGCGGGCGGAAGGGGACGTGGCTATGCGACCCGGGAACATCTATACGGCCGAGGCCGCCGTGGCCCGGTCGTTCAGCTCGCTGATGGCATCCCATGCGCCGTCCTCGCTGTTGGCGAGCACGACGGCATCCACGTCGGCCGCCGCGTAGTGGATCAGCACACCGCTCGCCCCCGCGTTGATGCCGTCCTTGTAGTAGCCGAGTTCTGAGAACTCCAGCCCGAAACCGTACTCGGTCTCCTCGTCGTGACGCACCTGCGGGGTGAGGAACAGTCGGGTGTGCTCCTCGTCGAGGAGCGTTCCGTCGCGGACCGCCGTGAGGAAGCGCAGGAGGTCCCCCGCGGTCGCGTGCGCACCGCCGTCGGGAGAGCCGATCGGCGGGTAGCTGAACACGTTCTGCACCCACCGGCCGCTGTCGTCGAGATCGCCGCCCTCGGCTACGCGCGGGGCGGCATCGCGACGGTCGAAGAAGTCGCTGTCGGTCATCCCTGCGGCCGCGAACACGTGCTCTCGCACATAGTCGCGGTAGCTCGTGCCCGTGGCCCGTTCGAGCGCGAGGCCCGCCAGCACGTACCCGACGTTGCAGTAGCGGCAATCGGTGCCGGGTGCCACGCGGGGCTCCTTGTACGCGAACTGCGGCAGGAAGTCGCGCGTCTCGATCACCGAGTAGCTGGGCTTGTCGATCCACAGGTCGGCGTAGTCCTCACCGGCCTCCTCGTCGGCGTCATCGGCGATGCCGCTCGTATGAGTCAGGAGGTGGCGCAGCGTCACGTCGCGGCGCATGGTCGTGCCGTCGAGGTCGACCGCATCATGGATCGAGGCATCCAGGTCGAGCGCGCCGCGCTGCACTTGCTGCAACACCGCGACACTCGTGAACAGCTTGGTGATGGATGCCGTGTCGAACCGGATGTCGAGGGTGTGGGGCACGTTCCAGCGCCTGCTCGCCAAGCCGTAAGCGCCCTCGAAGAGCACCGTGTCGCCGCGCTGGGCGAGCACCACCCCCTCGAACTCGGTCTCGGTGAGTGTGTCGTGCAGGCCGGTGAAGTCCATCGTCGTCGTCCTCGGTTCGGGGCAGGCGGGATGCTGTGCAGACGGCGGCACAGCCTTCCAGCTTACGAGACGGGCGAGATTCCGCTACTCGGGCGTGCGTCGAGTGCGCGGCGGAGGAGGCGGGGGCACCGGTTTGGCCGCCACGATGTCGCGCCGGGCGATGCGCTCGATGCCCCGCTTTCCGTCGACGACCACGGTCTCGACGTCGACGCTCAGCAGCTCGCCGAGCGCGTCGGTGGCCTGTCCGCTCGGGAGGAGGTAGCGCACCACGACGCGCCGGCCCGGTTCGGGCAGGACGATGCGATGCGTGCGGCGTGCCGGCTCGCCGGTGTCGCTGCTCACCAGGCTCCGGGGCGGTAGTCCTTCAGGAAGACGCCGAACAGATCTTCTCCGGCCTCGCCGCGCACGATCGGGTCGTAGACGCGGGCGGCACCGTCGACCAGATCGAGGGGCGCGTGGAATCCTTCCTCGGCGAGGCGCACCTTGGTGGGGTGGGGGCGTTCGTCGGTGATCCATCCGGTGTCCACGCTCGTCATCAGGATGCCGTCGGACTCGAACATCTCCCTCGCGCTCGTGCGGGTGAGCATGTTGACGGCCGCCTTGGCCATGTTCGTGTGCGGATGCCCCGGGCCTTTGTAGCCGCGGTTGAACACGCCCTCCATCGCGCTCACGTTCACGATGTAGGTGCGCCGCGCGGGGCTCGCCGCCAGCGACGGCCGCAGCTTCGAGATCAGCAGGAACGGTGCCGTCGTGTTGGCGAGCTGTACTTCGAGCATCTCCAGCGGGTCGACCTGTTCGACCCGCTGCGTCCACGAGTTGATGTCGTCGAGGTCGGGGACGAGGCCTCCGGCGTCGATCGCCGTGCCGGCGGCGAGGCGTTCGAGTGAGCTGGACCCCGCCGCCATCGCCTGCTCGGTGAGCTCGTCGGCCTGAGACGCGGCGGCGGCCAGGATCGGGTGCGCCGAGACCGAGCGCTCCAGGGCCTGGGGGTGGCGGTCGTTCGTGTGTCCGAACGTCACCAGTTCGGGCAGGCGGCCGCTGGGCAACGGTGCCAGTTCGGCATCCACGAGGGGCTGGTAGGCGCCGGGAGAGCGGCGCACGGTCTGCGTCGCGTTGTTGATGAGGATGTCGAGCGACCCGGCGGCGGCCACGTCGTCGGCGAGTCCGATCACCTGGGCCGGGTCGCGCAGGTCGATGCCGACGATCTTGAGGCGATCGATCCAGTCCGCGGAGTCGGGAAGACGTGAGAATCGGCGCACCGCGTCGCGGGGGAACCGTGTGGTGATCGTGGTGTGCGCGCCGTCGCGCAGCAGACGCAACGCGATGTACATGCCGATCTTGGCGCGCCCGCCCGTGAGCAGCGCACGCTTGCCGGTGAGGTCGGTGCGGGCATCGCGCTTGCCGTGGCTGAGGGCTGCGCAGTCGGGGCACAGCTGGTGGTAGAACGCGTCCACCAGCGTGTACGGCTGTTTGCAGATGTAGCAGGCGCGGGGCTTGAGGAGGGTGCCCGCCGTCGGGGTCGTGGTGCGGGTGCTGATCGGGATGCCGCGGGTCTCATCGTCGATGCGGTCGGCGGCCCCGGTGGCGGTCGCGGCGATCACGGCCCGGTCGGCCTCGGCGATCGCTTCCCGGATCTCGCGGCGGCGCTCGCGTTTGACGGCCTTGAACATGGCAGCGGTCGCGCGTCGAACGGCGATGAAGTCGGGGTGGGTCTCGTCGAGCCCGGCCATCGAGCGCAACACACGCAGGGTGGCCTCGAGGTCGGCCGGGTCGATGCCGCTCGGGGGGAGGTCGGCGGCGGAATCGATGTCGGGCACACGCGATTCTACGTCGAGGCCGGCACGCCGATGCTGTTAGCGTGCCACGGTGACCTCCTCCGCTCCCCAGGCCACCCCGCCGCATGAGCCGTACCGCATCCACGTTTCGGCTGCCGTGATCCTCGACGATGCCGGTCGGCTGCTGCTGGTGCGAAAGGCGGGCACGACGGCGTTCATGCAGCCCGGCGGCAAGCCCGAGCCCGGTGAGCTCCCTGACCAGACGCTCCAGCGTGAACTGTGGGAGGAGCTCGGCGTTCGCATCGAGGCTGCCGAACTTCGCTCGCTCGGCCGGTTCACCGCCGCCGCGGCGAACGAACCGGGCCATCTCGTCGTGGCGGATGTCTTCGCCGCGACTCTCGGAGGGCAGGAGCCGGTCGTGGCCGCCGAGATCGCCGAACTTCGTTGGGTGACACGCGCCGACCTCGACTCGCTGGAGATCGCGCCGCTGGCCCGGGAGTTCTTCCTGCCGGGCTGAGGTCGTCGCGTCGGGCTGAGTGTTCCCGCCGAGCGAGGCGTCGTCCTCGGGAGTTTCGACGCGCGGGGGATCGCGCGCCGCATTCGGGAGGGCGGCGTATAGTCGGTGCGATCCGGCCATCGTCGGATGGTGAGCCGGGAAGTCTGGTCGGCAGTCGATCCACTGACGAAAGGCGGCCCGAGTGCTTCCGACAGTGATGGTCCGCGGAGACCACCTGCCCGTCCTTGCCCCGCTTGCCGCTGGGCAAGTTGCCGCCGACGTTGCGGCTCGCGCGGTCGTGTGGGGGGTGGACCTCGGCGACGCGGTCACCCGCGCGCAGGCGCACCGCCGGCTCCGTCAGCTCGCCCGTGAGATCGGTGCCCACATGGACGGGCAGTCCGATCTCGCTCACCTGTTCATCGCCTACTCCCATCGTGGCCGCCTGCACACGGGGTCGTGCGTGTCCGCCGCCGCGCGACTGGCCTCGCGCCTTCATGCGAGATGGGAGCGTGACCGGGGCCGCTATGTCGACGTCGTCGCCCTGGATGTGACGGGATGCGAAGACGGTGAGCTCGTCCGCGATCGGGTGATGGAGGCGGCATCGGGCCGCGCCGGAGCCGCCGGCGACGTGGCGCTGACCTGGGACGAGATCACCGACGTGTCGATTCACCGCGCCGCGATGCAGGAACTGTGCTGAGGGCAGCCCTACAGTCGGCCGAGCTGCGCGATGAACTCCTCCGCCATCCGCGCATGCTCCTCGAGGCGCGCTCGGCGGTCGTCGGCGGACGCGCGTACCTCATGGAGGCGAGCGCGCGCGGTGGACGATTGCGGATCACGTGCCAGTTCGTCGACGATGTCGAGCACCGCGCGCATCTCGTCGAGCGAGTACCCCAGAGGCTTCATGCGGCGCACGATCATGATCCGGGCAACGTCTTCGTCGGTGTAGAGGCGGAATCCGCCTTCGGTGCGCGAGGAGGGCACCACCAGCCCGATCTCGTCGTAGTGGCGCAGGGTGCGCAGTGAGAGCGAGGTGCGCTCGGCGACCTCACCGATGTGCATGGTGGTGACCGCGTCCATGCGCCTCCGCTCGAAAAGTTGGGGGCAAACCTCACGTTACGGTAGGTTTACTCGCGTGCCCTTAGGGGCATCCTCATTCTCCCCTGCCGATGACCTCCGCGACGCTGTCGCCCGTCATCGCTCCCTCCGTGTTCTGGAGCGCCATGACCGCCGCCACCCCCGTGCCCGACAGCGCCGCCCGCTACCGCATCGAGCCGACGGTGCTTGATGCGTTGCGTAGCCCGCGCCTGCTCACCCGCGAGGCGCTCGCCGGGCTCGTGGTGGCGATCGCCCTCATCCCCGAGGCAATCGCGTTCTCGCTCATCGCGGGGGTCGATCCTCGTCTCGGGTTGTTCTCGTCGTTCATCATGGCCGTCGCCATCGCGTTTCTGGGTGGGCGCCCCGCGATGATCACTGCGGCGACCGGCGCCATTGCGCTGGTCATCGCCCCGGTGGCGCGCGAGTACGGGATGGACTACTTCATCGCGACAGTGTTGCTGGGTGGCGCGATCCAGCTGGTGCTGGCTGCCCTCGGAGTTGCCAAGCTGATGCGGTTCATCCCGCGGTCGGTGATGGTCGGGTTCGTGAATGCTCTGGCGATCCTGATCTTCGCGGCCCAGTTCCCTCAGCTGATCGACGTGCCGTGGTTGGTGTATCCGCTGGTCGCGGCGGGTCTGTTGATCATGTATCTCATGCCGCTGTGGACGCGCGCTGTTCCTGCGCCGCTGGTCGCCATCGTCCTGCTCACGGGGGCCGCTGTGGTCTTCGGGCTGAACGTGCCCACGGTGGGCGACCAGGGTCAGCTGCCCGAGAGCCTGCCGACCCTGTTGTTGCCGAACGTGCCGTTGACTCTGGAGACGCTGGAGATCATCGCGCCGTATGCGGCGGCGATGGCAGTGGTCGGACTCCTCGAGTCGCTCATGACGGCCAAGCTGGTCGACGACATCACCGACACCCATTCGCGCAAGACGCGCGAGGCGTTCGGTCAGGGTGCGGCAAACATCCTCTCGGGTTTGTTCGGGGGCATGGGCGGCTGCGCCATGATCGGTCAGACCATGATCAACGTGAAGGCGTCGGGAGCACGCACCCGGATCTCGACCTTCTTGGCCGGAGTCTTCCTGTTGATCCTCGTGCTCGTTCTCGGCGACGTCGTGGCGGTGATCCCGATGGCGGCACTCGTGGCGGTGATGATCGTCGTCTCAGTGGCGACCTTCGATTGGCACAGCATCCTGCCGTCCACTCTGCGCCGGATTCCCAAGAGCGAGACGTTCGTGATGATCGTCACCGTCGCGGTGACGGTGTGGACCCACAATCTCGCCATCGGGGTGATCGTCGGCGTGATCGCAGCGATGGTCGCCTTCGCCCGCCGCGTGGCGCACTTCGTGTCGGTGCGACGAGAGATCGAGCATGACGCGCCGGTTCCCACGGTGCGGTACACGGTGGATGGCGAGCTGTTCTTCGCGTCGAGCAACGATCTGACCACATTCTTCGAGTACGCGGAAGACCCCGAGCTGGTCATCATCGACCTGTCTCGCTCCCATATGTGGGATGCGTCGACGGTCGCCGCCGTGGATGCCGTGGTGACCAAATACGACAAGCGCGGCAAGCGCGTGGTGATCGAGGGAATGAACCCTGCGACGACGCACCTGCACGGGCGCCTCTCGGGTGGCCTCGGCGGTGACGGCTGAGGGGTGAGGGCTGAGGGCTGAGGCGTTTCGTCGCTGCGCTGCGCTGCGCTGCGCTCCGCTGCTCTGCGTTTCGTCTCGTCGCTGCGCTCCTCGCGGGGCGACCGGTGGAGATGCGCCCCCCGGTCGCCCCGCGAGCGGAGCGAGTCGAAACGCCGTGTCAGAACGGTGCCGGTGGCCCCGGTTCCGGTTCCGGTACGGGGTCGGTCCCGGTGGTGAAGGTGAGGGTCCGGGCCGGCTGGTCTGGGTAGCGCCGTGCGGTGGGGCT
>QFCS01005134.1_pt1 | contig 16666 bp, 14 predicted proteins | sample 3576561 | NCBI WGS metagenome assembly QFCS01 | reverse complement strand
TGCGCCCGGGAGGCTGGGGTCAGCGCCCGGGCCAACTACGTGGCTCTGCCTTCAATGGCTGGACGCGGACAGGCACGAACGCGGCGAAAGCCGCCGGATCGGGGCGTGAAAGCGTCTGTCCTGTCCCGGAAGAGCGCTCCCTTCGCCCAAAATCGCCGCTGCTGGCGCGCCGTGAGGCGACGCGCTTTCCTGTCGCACAGGAAAGCGAAACACCACCTTTGCGCCTCCCGGCGCGCCACGCCCCTCAATGTCGAGGGGCAGAACTCAAAGCTCACCTCGCGCAACGCGCGAGAACGAATGTGTATGTGTGAATAAAAGTGGCTGTTTGAAAATTGAATCGGAAACCTGACGTGGCGCGCGCCGCCGCATCACACTCAATCGTCGTCCCTGCGAAGGCGGGGACCCACACTCCCTGAGTGATCGGCTCAGGGGGGAGACGTTGGAGCGGCTTTCACTGTCACCACCACACGCGGTGGTTATAGGTCCCGGCCTGCGCCGGGACGACTGGTTGAAAAATCACGAGCAAAAAGAACTCAGCGAGCGTATCGAAATAGCGAGGCACCGTTCACTCAAAATCCTTGCGCGGATTCGCCGGATGCTCGGTCCGCCATTTTTCCATCAGCGCCTCGAGTTCGGCGTCGTTGGCGTCGGGCAGCATGATGCGCGTGGTGGCGTAAAGATCGCCAAATCCCTCATCGCCGCGCGCACCCTTGATCGGCATGCCCTTGCCCTTGAGCCGGAACGTCCGTCCGCTCGATGTGTTCTTCGGAATCGAAAGCTGTACCGCGCCGTCGAGTGTCGGCACACGCACCTTCGCGCCAAGCACCGCTTCATAAAGCGTGATCGGCAGATCGAGACGCAGATCGTTGCCGTCGACCTTGAAGTAAGGATGCGGCGCGATGTTCACCGTGATCAGCACATCGCCGGGCCGGTGACCGGGCGCGGTTTCGCCCTGCCCCTTGAGCCGGATCTGCTGGCCGGCGGCGACACCGGCCGGAATCTTGACATTCAGTTCCTTGCCGGTCGGCAGCCGCACGCGCCGCGTCGCGCCGTTGACGGCTTCCTCAAGCGCCACCGTCATGGTCACCGCGACATCGAGATCGGTGGCGAATGGCGTGTCGTATTCAAAGGTGCCGGCGCCGCCGCGCGGACCGCCGCCCATGCCCGCACCCATGCCGGCTCCGGCCTGACCGCCGAACATGCTCTTGAGAATGTCCTCGAATGCGCCGCCGCTGGCGAAGCCGCCCGCGCCCGGTCCGCCGGGATGCCCGCCGCCGGTGCGGAAGGAATATTCAAACCCGCCCGGCCCCGCGCGGCGCGCGCCACCCCCTCCGGGGAAGCCGCCCTCGAAGCCCTGAAATTTCGGTTTGCCCTCGGCGTCGATCTCGCCGCGATCGAACTGCTTGCGCTTGTCCTCGTCGCCAAGGATTTCATTCGCCATGTTCAGTTCGGAAAAGCGTTCGGCCGCTTTGGGGTCGCCCTTGTTGGCATCGGGGTGGTGCTTCTTGGCGAGCTTGCGATAGGCGCTCTTGATCGCCGCAGCACTGGCACTCCGCTGCACCCCCAGGACCTCGTAGGGGTCGCGCATCCGTCAGGTCTCCTTGCAGGAATTCAGGTCAGGATCGAGTGATCCTTTGCCCTGATGTGGGGTTTTCGTGACAATCCTGCAACGGGTTCCACCCGCCAAGGACATCAAAACCGGAACGTTCGCGGCGGTTCTGGCCGCATTTAATTCAATTCACGTCGCTTCCGGCCCTAGCTTCGCTTCCACGGCTTCATGTGGCGGATTTCCCAGGCGCCTTTCGTGTCACCCCTGGTCTGCTGGCAGGCTTCGCCCTGCAGCCAGCCTTCATTGGTGCCACGAACATAGCTGGCAAGAAAATCCCGGCAGATCCGTCCCTCAGACGTGTAGGTCGAGGCCAGCGGCGTCACCGAGCCGCGCGCGCCGGTTTCGGGATTTTCCCACGGCTGGCTGACGTCCTTCTGGCCGCGGGTCAGCACATCAGAGGCGGCATTGCGCGCCAGGGCGAGATCGGCGTCGGTGAGATTGGTGTCGTCGTGGGACCGCAGGATCGGCCCGATCGAACCCGTGACGTCGGAGGCGTCGTCCTTCGGGGTGTCCTTGCTGAACATGGTCCCCATGCTGCAGCCGCCCGCCGAACAGCCGAAGGCCACCAGCGACAGGGCAGCCACGACACGCCCGATCCGCGATAGGCCACGGCCCTCGGGTGCCCTATATAGGGAACGCTCGAGAACAGGCTTGGCACGGAAGGGCGCCAGGATACGCAACCGGATACTCCAGACATGAACGGTCCAGACACAATCAAAACCCCAGGTGAGTTAATTTCCGGTGATTTTACCTCCGCCAGGGAACCCTTGGGCCTTTTTGCCGCCTGGCTGGCTGAGGCGGAGACGTCCGAGCCGAACGATCCGAACGCCATGGCGCTGGCCACCGTGGATAGCGACGGGCTCCCGGACGTCCGTATGGTGCTGCTGAAGGGCTATGACGCGGACGGCTTCGTGTTCTACAGCCATATCGACAGCGCCAAGGGCCGCGAGCTCGCCGCCAATCCGAAGACCGCGCTGCTGTTTCACTGGAAGTCGCTGCGCCGTCAGGTCCGCATCCGCGGCACCGTGAGCCGGGTCACCGATGCCGAGGCCGATGCCTATTTCGCCACGCGGCCGAAGCAGGCGCAGATCGGCGCCTGGGCCAGCAAGCAATCGCAGCCGCTGGAAAGCCGCATGGCCTTCGAGAAGGCCATCGCGCTCAATGCCGCAAAGTATGTCATCGGCGACGTCCCCCGCCCCCCCGGATGGAGCGGCTGGCGCATCACGCCGCTGGCGATGGAATTCTGGCACGACCGCCCCTTCCGCCTGCACGACCGAATCATTTTCACGCGCGACGCGCCGGGCACGGCGTGGGACAAGACGCGGCTTTATCCCTGATCAATGTCACAAACGCCGAAGGCGAGACCCCATTCCATGCCGAACTCAACGCCTGCCGAGTCCAACGCGCCCAAGCGCACCCTGCTGCTGACGGGTGCCAGCCGCGGTATCGGCCACGCCACCGTGATTCGCTTTTCCAGCGCTGGCTGGCGCGTCCTCACCTGCTCGCGTCATCCCTTCCCCGAGCAGTGCCCATGGGGCGCCGGGCCGGAGGATCACATCCAGGTCGACCTCGCGGACCACAAGGACACCGCGCGCGCCATCGACGAGATTCGCGAGCGGCTTGACGGCGGCGGACTGCACGCGCTGGTCAACAACGCCGCGATTTCACCGAAAGGCGCGAACGGCGCGCGGCTCGGGTCCATCGACACCGATGTCGATGCCTGGAGCCACGTCTTCCGCGTCAACTTCTTCGCGCCGATCATGATGGCGCGCGGACTGATCGACGAACTGAAATCGGTGAAGGGATCGGTGGTGAATGTCACCTCGATCGCGGGCTCGCGCGTGCATCCCTTCGCGGGCGCGGCCTATGCGACGTCGAAAGCGGCGCTTGCGGCATTGACGCGCGAGATGGCCTCGGACTTCGGCCGCGTCGGCGTGCGGGTCAACGCCATCGCGCCGGGCGAGATCGACACCTCGATCCTCTCTCCGGGCACCGACAAGATCGTTCACGAGCAGATTCCGATGGACCGGCTCGGCACGCCGGACGAAGTCGCGAAGATCATCTATGTGTTGTGTACGGAGACAAGCTCCTACGTGAACGGCGCCGAGATCCACATCAACGGCGGCCAGCACGTCTAGAATAGCTTGATGATCTCTCCATTGTCATGGCCGGGTTTATCCCGGCCATCCACGTCTAGGCGGACGATCCTGCAGACGTGGATGCCCGGGACGAGCCCGGGCATGACGATGAAGTGAGATGCAATCAGACGACGGTGATCTTGACGTCGAGATTGTTGCGGGTCGCGTTGGAATACGGGCAGACCTGATGCGCAACGGCGACCAGCTTCTCCGCGTCCGCGCGGTCAACGCCCGGCAGTTTGACGGCCAGCGCCACATCGAGGCCGAAGCCGCCTTCGGAGCGCGGGCCGATGCCCACATCGGCCGTGACGGTCGCGTCCGCCGGCACCTTGACGCCGACCGTGCTCGAGACAGCTTTCATCGCACCGATGAAGCAGGCCGAATAACCCGCCGCGAAAAGCTGCTCCGGATTGTTGCCCGCGCCGCCACCGCCGCCGAGTTCCTTCGGGGTCGAGAGGTTGACCTGGAACGTGCCATCCGTGGTCGCGGCCTTGCCATCGCGGCCGCCGGTTGCTGTGGCTTGGGTGCGATAGAGAACTTTGGTCGGCATCTGCTTTCTCCTTGTTTGCCTCTCCCGAGGACTGGAACCTAACAGCCTTCCGCCACAATGGCCCGGAAGGAATGATGGATTCATATCGTGCACGATATAATCGTGCAATATATGTTTTGGAAACCAGCCATGCAAAAATGCGTTGCGCGATTCAATCGCGCGCGCCTTAAAATGATCGCCGAAGACCGGATCACGGTGAGGATGGACGATGGCCAAGGCTCCGACCGCAGACGATCTGCTGAAGATCGACAATTTCATCTGCTTCGCCCTGTATTCGGCGGGGCACGCTTTCACGCGGCTCTACAAGCCCCTGCTCGATCCGCTCGGCCTGACCTATCCGCAATATCTTGTGATGGCCGTGCTGTGGGAAAAGGACGGACGGACGGTCGGCGAGATCGGCGAAAAGCTGCTGCTGGAATCGAGCACGCTCACGCCGCTGCTCAAGCGGCTAGAGACGGCGGGCATGGTCCGGCGGACGCGGGATCAGGACGATGAGCGCGTGGTGCGGATTCAACTCACACCGAAGGGCGCGGCATTGAAGCAGAAGGCGCTGGAGATTCCGCAGGCCATCGGCTGCGCCACCAACATCACGATCCCCGAGGTGATGAAGCTGACCGCGGAGATCAAGGAATTGCGCGCAAAGCTGCTGGCTGCGCAAGCCGCCTGACGCAAGTACTCACGGCATGATCGTTCCGAAAGCAAGTCCCTGCTCGTCGGGAGCGTGTCTCAACCTGCCTTGCGCTGGCGCGCGGTGGAACGGCTTGTCTTTTTTGCAGCGCGCGGAGCGGTGCGCGATGCACGCGCGGGACGCTGCGCGGGCGCCTTGCCCTTCAGGCTTTGCTTGAGCGCATCCATCAGACTGATCACATTGTCAGCCTTCGCAGGCTTCTCGACGGACTTGATGGTCTTTCCGGCGGCCTTCTGCTTGACCAGCGCTTTCAGGGCGTTTTCGTACTCATCCTCGAATTTCGACGGATCGAAATGCGATGCCTTGGTGTCGAGAATATGCGATGCGAGCTCGACCATGTCCTTGGAGATTTTCGGCGTCTTGATATCGGCGAAGTAGTCTTCCTCGCTGCGAACCTCGTAGGCATATCGCAGGGTTGTCGCAAGCAGGCCCTTGCCGAGCGGCTCGATCGCCACGATCCGCTCGCGGTTCGACAGAACGACACGCGCAAGCGCCACGCGATCCTGATCCTTCATCGCATCCCGGATCACGGCGAAAGCGTCGATGCCGGCATTGCCGTCGGGTACGATGTAATACGGATTGTCGAGATACCTGCGATCAATCTCATCGCGCGGGACGAAGTTGTCGATGTCGATGGTATGATTACTTTCGAGCTGAACCGCTTCCAGTTCGTCCTTGTCGATCTGGACGTACTCGCCTTTCGCAACTTCGTAGCCACGGCCCTTCTGCTCCTTCTCGACGACTTCGCCGGTCTCGGAATCCACCATCTGCTGCTTGAGCCGGTTTCCCGTCTCGGTGTTGATCATGTGAAAGCGGGTTCGCTCGACAGTGGTGGCGGCGGAGTATAGCGCCACAGGGCAAGTGACCAGCGATAGCTTCAGCGAACCCTTCCAGTACGCACGCGGCAACATCGGCTACCTCCAACTCGAACGCAGACCTGAACACATGTCCGGGCCGGAACCTCAACAGAAACCAAAGGTTCTTGTTCCAGAACGCCCGTCTGATGACGCATGATACATTTTTCCGCGCCCTTTGCACCGTCGGGAATGCCGCGCCGTGGCCCAAAAGAAGCTCAAGGTTTACCGAACAAAACGTGATTTCACGAAAACCGCCGAGCCGCGCGGACGATCTTCCGTCGCTCCGTCCAAGACCCGGCGGTTCGTCATCCAGAAGCACGATGCGACGCGGCTACATTACGACCTGCGGCTTGAGTTCGGCGGTGTGTTCAAGTCATGGGCCGTCACGCGCGGCCCTTCCCTCGATCCCAGGGACAAGCGTCTTGCCGTTGAGGTGGAAGACCATCCGCTCGACTACGGCGATTTTGAAGGCACGATTCCGAAAGGCCAGTACGGCGGCGGCACCGTGATGATCTGGGATCGCGGCTACTGGCTGTCCGACCATCCCGAACGCGGCTTCAAGAAGGGGGATCTCAAATTCGCGCTGGAAGGTGACAAGCTCCACGGCGAATGGGTGCTGGTGCGCATGAAGCATGACCGCAACGGCGGCAAGCGAACCAACTGGCTGCTGATCAAGCATCGCGACGAGTACGCGCGCGAAGGCAAGGCGAATAACATTCTCGACGAAGATAGATCGGCGGCGTCGGGACGCACCATGGCGCAGATCGCCGAAGGCAAAGGCCGCGCGCCCAAACCTTTCATGCTCAAGGCATCGACTCCGGCCAAGGCTGCTCAGGTGTGGGATTCAAACAAAGGTCTCGCCGCGGACGCGCGCGAAAAAAAGAAGCCGACCAGAGAAGCAAGCCCGAAAAGCAAAGCGGCGGCGAAGAAGGCGAATTCAAAAGCCCCTGCAAAACACAGCCGCAAGCTGCCCGGCTTTATCGCGCCGCAACTGTGCGAATCCGTTGACCAGCCGCCCTCGGGCAACGGCTGGGTGCATGAGATCAAGTTCGACGGCTACCGCATGCAGCTTCGGATCGAAAACGGGAATGTGACGCTGAAAACCCGGAAGGGCCTCGACTGGACCGACAAATTTTCAGAAATCGCAAAACAGGCGGAAAAACTTCCAGACGCTATTATCGACGGCGAGGTTGTCGCGCTCGATCACGAAGGACATCCGAGTTTCGCTTCACTGCAGGCCGCGCTCTCCGATGGCAAAACCGATGGCCTGATCTTCTTTGCGTTCGACCTTCCCTTTGAAGGCGGCGAAGACCTGAGGCTACTTCCGCTGTCCGAACGCAAGGAGCGATTGAAACGTCTTCTCAACGGCAAACGTAAACGCAGCGAAGGAACCATCCGCTACGTGGAGCATTTCGAGTCCAATGGCAGCGCGATCATGGAATCCGCCCGCGCGCTGTCGCTCGAGGGCATCGTGTCGAAGAAGCTCGCCGCCTCCTACCGTTCGGGCCGGTCCGGCAACTGGACCAAGGCGAAGGTGCGCGCCGGGCATGAGGTCGTGATTGGCGGCTGGAAGAGCAATGGCGATAAATTCCGCTCGCTGATGGTCGGCGTTCCGAAGAACGGGCATCTCGCTTATGTCGGCGTGGTCGGGACGGGCTACGGACAGGCCGTCGTCAAGCACCTCATGCCCGAGTTGAAGTCGCATGCCGCAGCGAAGAACCCGTTTGGCGGCGAGAACGCGCCGAAGAAAACAGCGGAGGTTCACTGGCTGAAACCCGACCTCGTCGCCGAGATCGAATTCGCAGGTTGGACCGGCGACAACATGGTCCGGCAGGCGGCTTTCAAGGGCTTGCGAAAAGACAAGCCGGCCCGCGAGGTGACGCCGGACCAACCATCAGGCACCCATGTCGCGAAACTGTCAGCGAAGGCGAGTGCCAAAGTCACGAAAGCCGCTCGTGTGTCCGCAAACAACACCGTCATGGGTGTGACGATTTCGCATCCGGACAAGGCGATGTGGCCGGACGGTGGTGACGGCGAGCCGGTCACCAAGCTCGATCTGGCGCACTACATGGAGCAGGTCGACGACTGGCTGATCGCCCATATCAAGGGCCGCCCCTGTTCGATCCTTCGTGCGCCCGACGGCATCGGCGGCGAAACCTTCTTCCAGCGTCACGCCATGCCCGGCATGTCAAAACTGATCGACGTTGTGAAAGTTTCGGGCGGCCGCAAGCCCTATGTGCAGATTGATCGCGTCGAGGGCCTTGTCGCCGTCGCGCAGATCGGCGGCCTCGAATTGCATCCGTGGAATTGCGCACCGGGCGAACCCGATGTGCCGGGGCGCCTGGTGTTCGATCTCGACCCGTCACCCGATGTTGCGTTTTCCGCGGTCGTCGACGCCGCACGCGAAATGCGCGAAAGGCTGGCGGATCTCGGGCTGGAAAGTTTCTGCAAGACCACCGGCGGCAAGGGCCTGCATGTCGTCACGCCGCTGAAGGACACGAAGAAAGACAGGATTGACTGGAAGACGGCCAAGGCCTTCGCGCAGGCTGTCTGTCAGCAGATGGCGGCGGACAGCCCCGAGCACTACCTGCTCAACATGTCGAAGAAACAGCGCGAAGGCAAAATTTTCCTCGACTACCTGCGCAACGACAAGACATCGACCGCGGTGGCGCCGCTTTCCCCCCGCGCGCGAGACGGCGCGACGGTCTCGATGCCACTGACATGGACACAGGTGCGCAGCGGCCTTGATCCAAAGAGGTATACCGTGCGGACGGTGCCGGCGCTGCTGGCCAGGACCAGGGCGTGGTCGGATTACGATGCCGCGGCAAGGCCGATCAGGGCGGCGATCGGAAAGATCGCAAAGTAGCTACAGCCAGCGCTTCCACTTGAAAAACATGTAAGGCAGAACCGCTGCGAACAGCATCGCCAGCAATGCCAGCGGATAGCCCCATGGCTGCTCGAGTTCCGGCATCATCTTGAAGTTCATGCCGTAGATCGACGCGATCAGCGTCGGCGGCATCAGCACCACGGCCATCACCGAAAACAGCTTGATGATGTTGTTCTGTTCAAGATTGACGACGCCGAGCATGGCATCGAGCACGAAGGTGATCTTGTTCGACAGATAGGACGCATGATCGGTCAGCGATGACACGTCGCGCTGCAAGGTCTTGAACTGCGCCTTCTGCTCCTTGCTCCAGCGCCCGGCGTCGGTCTCGACCGTGACGAAGGAAATCAGGCGGCCGATGGACACAAGGCTTTCGCGGACCTTCGAGGTGAGGTCGCCTTTCTTGCCGATCGTCAGCAGTATCTGCGAATAGCTGCGGGCGTGGCCCTTCTCGGCGGACGGCTCGAAAATCTGCGACGATACCGCGTCGACATCGGCGCCCGCGCGCTCCAGAATGTCGGCGCAGCGGTCGATCACGCCATCGAGCAGTTCGAGCAGGATGCCGTCGCCGGTGATGGTGGCGGGGCAATTCCGCGCGAGTTTCGCCGCGATCAGCGCGAACGGCTTCGGCTCGTCATAGCGCACCGTGACAAGGCGGTGATCGGTCAGGATGAAGGTCACCGGTGTGGTGCGCGGATTGCCGGAATCGGTCGCGCACATCAGGGTCGCGGTCATGTAGCGCGCGTTGTTTTCGATATAGAGGCGGCTGGAGATCTCGATTTCCTGCATGTCTTCGCGGGTCGGGATTTCAATTCCGACCAGCTTTTCGACCGCCTTGTCCTCGCCGGGCGACGGCGACTTGAGGTCGATCCAGATCGCGTCAGGCGGCAACGCATCGGCCTCGACCTTGTCGAACTTCTTCAGGGAGGACGACGCGGGAACGAAGACCGACAGCATGAGCGACTCCAGGAATCTCTTTCGCGAATTACCTGTCGTCCATCCACGGCGAAAGCGCAATCGCCGGGATTTTCACTGGACTCCGTTTCGGGACATACAACTGTCACACGGGATAGCGGGCCAGCCCGACTTCCCGTGACGCAGCCTTCGGCAAGCCAGACGGTCGCCCCTGCGGGACGGGCCGGATCATCCCGATCACGCGCGATCAAAACCGGGCGAGCGATTCGCGGCGAGGCGGGGACAGGGCTGGATTCGACCGGCTTGCGGGGAACCATTCAAAGGGGCCAAGGGCCAAAAGCCCGGGACTTGCCGGGGTTTTGGGCAGGTCCGGCTTATTCGTCCCCGGCCCTGCGGCGCAAATGCAACAGGTCCGCTGCTGCAGAGCAAAACCGGTCTCGAAGCTCTGGAAATACTGCCTGTTTCGGCGCAAAAAGGGGGTAACGAAATCGGAAGCATCTTCCGGCTAATTTCAGCGTGAAGACGCCCTCCGCACCCCATTGGAACTTCGGAATGTCCTCGATCGGCTCAAAGATTATTGTCGTTCTCGCAGGTCTTTCGCTCGCCGGCTGCATGCAGGCGACCTCGGCCACCTATGAGAAGTCTCCGGAAGCGAGTTTGAAGCCGCGCGACAAGGAACTGCTCGCCAAGGCGCGCTATGACAAGGTGGAAGTTGCAGCGCCGTTCCGTCGTGCGATCGTCAACTATCACCGCAAGGAATTGCCGGGTTCGATCGTCGTGGATTCCGACAATCATTACCTCTACTACGTGCTCGAAGGCGGCAAGGCGATCCGTTACGGCATCACCGTCGGCGAAGAAGCGCTCGCGTTTTCGGGCATCGCCCGCGTCGGCAACATGCAGGAATGGCCGAAGTGGACGCCCACCGCGGACATCCACAAGCGCATCGAAGGCCTGCCGCAATCCGTCCCCGGCGGCCCGGACAATCCGCTCGGCGCCCGCGCGCTCTATCTCTATCAGGGCAACCGCGACACGCTGTTCCGTATTCACGGCACCAACCAGCCGGAATATATCGGCGCGTCGATTTCCTCGGGCTGCATCCGCATGACCAACGAGGACGTGATTGATCTTTACAGCCGCGCCAAGCAGGGCACCGTCGTTGTGGTCCTCGACCCGAAGCAGGGTGACTCGCCGGTCAACTCGAAGATGGCCCTTCAGGGTGGCGGTCTCGGCCAGTACTGATCGGCGACAAGCCATGAACAAAAAAAGCGCCGGATGACCCGGCGCTTTTTTTGTTGGCGGTTGCCGCGCGCCGTCGTTCTGCCCGCGACAGCTAGCGGCGCGGTCTGGAGACCGCTCGGCTCTCTGTCACTCCGCCTGAATCTGCATCAGGCGCATCGTCCGATGCCTGCTCAGGCGCGGTGTTGCCGTCGGCTGCGGGACGTGGCGGCGCTCCGTCCGGACGCGGCGCCGGCATCAGGGGCGCGACTGCCGGCATCGGCTCATAGACACCCCACTGGCACAGTTTAAAGTTGTTGCGCCGCTGGGCGAGGTCGAGGTGGATGTGATCCTCGTGATACCAGTCCGATCCCGGCCCCAGAACGGTGGTGAACCGCGCGCAGACCGACGCCAGCACCTTCTCGCGCGTCTCGCGCGGGACCGCGCGGTCGGTCAGCGAGAGCGTCTTGCCGTCGGCGAACTTCAGGCCGCGCACGTCCAGCGCGTTGGCGAGGCCATGCTCGGACAGCTTCCCGCCTTTGACGCGGTTGCGGCCGCGGCACTCGAAGGAATCGAAATTATCGAGTTCGCTGACCGTGGTGCCGAGCGACACCGCCAATGGCGCGATATCGTTGCGCACCCAGTCCGCGACCGCCGCAGCCATCGTGCAGCGCAGGATGGCGGCGGGCTTGACCGTCACGCGCTGAGTCGGTGACAGCACGATCGCTTCCAGCCGGACCAGATCCTCACCGCCGCAGCCGCCCGGCCCCCTGATCGGCGGGATCGAGGGCGCGATGGCGATGCTGTCCGTCAGGGACTGCCGGCAGGCCGAAAGTTCAGCCGGCTTGGCTATTTCCGGCTGCGAAGGCGCACCGGAAGGGGATTCTTTTTCATCGGAGGACGTATTTCCAGCCGCTGGCGCCTCCGCCGGACGAGGCCGCGGCAGCGGCACTTTAGCGCTTGCCTCGGTTGAAGCCGCGACGATAAGAACCAGCGCAACCGCGAAGGTTGCAGACACGGGCCGCCGGGGGGTGGCATGCCAGCCAGAAGGCCATTTGCGGCCCGCCTTGTCCGCGCTAGAGTTCATTCAGGTCCCTTCGGGGAGCGCAATCACCAAACAACAAGACTGCCTTGAGGAGGAGATACGGATGCTTGGATTGATGCAAAATTGGCCGTTGTTGTGTCATCGGATTATCGACCACGCGGCGGCCATTCACGGCAAGCAGGAAGTCGTGACGCGATCGGTCGAAGGACCCATCCACCGCACCAATTATGCTGAAATCCGCGCCCGCGCGCTGAAGGTCGGTCAGCAGCTCGACAGGCACGGCATCAAGCTCGGCGATCGTGTCGCCACCATTGCATGGAATACCTGGCGTCATCTTGAAGCATGGTACGGCATCATGGGCATCGGCGCCATTTGCCATACCGTGAATCCGCGGCTGTTCCCCGACCAGATCGTCTGGATCGTCAATCACGCGCAAGACCGCATCATGATGACCGATCTGACCTTCGTTCCGCTGCTGGAAAAGATCGCCGACAAGATGCCATCCGTCGAACGCTACATTGTGTTCACGGACAAGGCCCACATGCCGCAGACCACGCTGAAGAACGCGATCTCCTATGAAGAGTGGATCGCCGAAGTCGACGGCAACTTCCAGTGGAAGGAGTTCGACGAGAACACCGCCGCCGCGATGTGCTACACTTCCGGCACTACCGGCGATCCGAAGGGCGTGCTGTACTCGCATCGCTCGAATGTCCTCCACGCGCTGATGGCGAACAACACCGACGCGCTGGGCACCCGTGCCAGCGATACAATGCTGCCGGTCGTGCCGCTGTTCCACGCCAATAGCTGGGGCATCGCGTTCTCGGCGCCGACCATGGGGACCAAGCTGGTGATGCCGGGCGCCAAGCTCGACGGTGCCTCGGTCTACGAACTGCTCTCGACCGAGAAGGTGACCTACACCGCGGGTGTGCCGACGGTGTGGCTGATGCTGCTGCAGCATATGGCCGCCGAGAAGAAGACCCTGCCCGACCTCAAGGTCGTGATCTGCGGCGGCTCGGCCATGCCGCGCTCCATGATCAAGTCGTTCGTCGACATGGGCTGCGAAGTGCGCCACGCCTGGGGCATGACCGAGATGAGCCCGATCGGCACCGTCGGCGCGCTCAAGCCCCCGTTCGCGAGCCTTACCGGCGAAGCGCGGCTCGATATCCTGCAGACGCAGGGATATCCGCCGTTCGGCGTGCAGATGAAGATCACCGACGACAACGGCAAGGAACTGCCGTGGGACGGCAAGACGTTCGGCCGCCTCAAGGTGAGTGGACCGGCCGTTGCGAAGGGCTATTATCGCGTGGAGACGAACATTCTCGACGACAAGGGCTTCTTCGACACCGGCGATGTCGCTACCATCGACGCCGAGGCCTACATGCGGATCACCGACCGTTCAAAGGACGTGATCAAGTCGGGCGGCGAGTGGATTTCGTCGATTGATCTTGAGAATCTCGCGGTCGGCCACCCGAAGGTGCTCGAAGCTGCCGTGATCGGCGTCTATCATCCCAAGTGGGATGAGCGGCCTCTCCTGATCGTGCAGCTCAAGCCCGATCAGCAGGCAAGCCGAGACGAAATCCTGCAATACATGGACGGCAAGATCGCCAAATGGTGGATGCCGGACGACGTTCAGTTTGTGGACGCCATTCCGCACACCGCCACCGGCAAGATTTTGAAGACCGCGCTCCGGGACCAGTTCAAGGACTATCAGCTCCCGACTGCGGCCGCCTGAAGCGGCTTGCCCTGATCAGAAATGCCCGGCCTCGCGCCGGGCATTTTCGTCTCGGGTTCCCCGAACGCGCTTCCCACCACCCCTGAAAATGCGGTAGGTCACCCGCGCGTCCTTTCAGACCACGCAGACACGGATTTGAGGCATGGCCCGCCGGATTGCCGCCGCTTACCAGATGGAGCCGATCTCCGCTCTCGCGTCGTGGTCGCGGCGCCTCGCCGTGTTTTCGCTGGTATCGTCCATTGTCGCGGTTGTGATCGTTCGCTTCGGCGTCCTCGATTTCAAACCGGCGCTGACGACATTCTTCGGTGCGCTGGCCTGCGCCGGTCTGTCGATTCTGGTCGGCCTCGCCGCCTTCGCCGCCATCTGGCAGAACGGCTCGCGCGGCATGAGCCGGATCCTGCTGGCATTCCTGATCGACGCCGCCATTCTCGCCTACCCGGCCTATCTCGCGTTTCAGTACCGCACCCTGCCGGCGATCCACGACATCACCACCGATCCGATTGATCCGCCGCGCTTCGAGGCGCTGGCGCGGCTGCGCGCCGGCGACGGCGCCAACCCGGCGGTCTATGCAGGTCTCTATTCCGCCGAGCAGCAACGCGCCGCCTATCCCGATGTCGAACCGATCAGCATCGACGTTCCGGTGCAGAAAGCCTATGAAATGGCCCAGCGTCTGGTTCACCGGCACAAGTGGCTGGTGATCGACGAACGCCCGCCCCTGCCGCCCCAGCGAATCGGGCGCATCGAGGCGGTGGCCCGCACGCCGGTGATGGGTTTTCGTGAGGATATCGCGATCCGCGTGACGCCGGACGGCGACAGCGCCCGCGTCGACATGCGCTCATCGTCGCGCTATTTCGAGCACGATCTCGGCTCCAACGCGGCGCGCATCATCAAGTTCGCGGAAGAACTCAACGATGCGGTGGACAACGCACAGCCGGTGAAAAAGCTGATTACGCCGGCCAAGCCTCAGGCCAAGGGCGCGACCAAGCGGTAGCTGCCGTCGATGGTCGGGTCGCCATCGGTGGCAACGACATCGCGCGCCACCAGATCCTCAAGATGCGCCAGCACCGAATAGCCGGCCGCGCCCACCAGCCGCGGGTCGATGCCGATATAGCTTGCACGCACGATGGTCGGAATGTCGGCCTCCCCCTTGGCGAGCCGATGCAGGATCGAAGCCTCGCGCGCCTTGCGGTGGCGAATGAGAAACCTCACAAACCGCACGGCGTCCGGAATTTCCGGACCGTGTCCGGAGAAATAGAGTTGCTCGCTGCGGTCCGCCAGCCGTTCAAGCGAGGCCATGTAATCGACCATCGACCCGTCGGGCGGCGCGACGATGGAAGTTGACCAGCCCATGACGTGATCGCCGACGAATGTCAGGTTCCGGTCCTGCCAGGCGAAGGCGATGTGATTGGCGGTGTGTCCGGGTGTGGCGACCGTTTCAAGCCGCCAGCCGTCGCCCTCGACGACATCGCCGTCTTTCAACGTCACGTCCGGACGAAAATTCCTGTCGCCACCGGATTCGGTGGCGCGGGTTTCGCTGGCATAGGCCGGACGCGAAGCCCGATGCGGGCCTTCGGCATAAACCGTCGCGCCGGTCGCCGCCTTGAGCGCGGCAACGCCGGGCGAATGATCGTTATGGGTATGGGTGACGAGGATATGCGTGACCGTCTCGCCACGCACGGCGTTCAGCAACGCCCGGGTGTGCGCTTCGTCGATCGGACCGGGATCAATGATCGCGACATTTCCCTTGCCGACAATGTAGCTCACCGTGCCCGTGAAGGTGAACGGGCTCGGGTTGTCGCACAACACCCGCCGCACGCCCGGGACCACCTCGTCCACGACGCCGGGCTTAAGGGGAAAATCCTTGTTGAAGGGGATGTCGTCTTCAGTGCTCATGGATTCTACCTGCGCTCGTCGGTCAGTGCCTGGAGTCATCGAGAACCTGTGCGACACCCGACCTCTTGCTCGTCATGGCCGGGCTTGTCCGGCCATCCACGTCTTGAGACATTCGCTGTCGATAGAAGATAGACGTGGATGCCCGGGACAAGCCCGGGCAGGACAATCTTTGTGATGAGAATCTTCGACTTCACCCGCCCCTACGAAAAGGCCTGAATCCCCGTAATGGCGCGGCCGAGGATGAGGGCGTGAATGTCGTGGGTGCCCTCGTAGGTGTTCACGGTCTCGAGGTTCTGGGCGTGGCGCATCACATGATACTCTGACGAGATGCCGTTGCCGCCGTGCATGTCGCGCGCCACCCGGGCGATATCGAGCGCCTTGCCGCAATTGTTGCGCTTCATGATCGAGATCATCTCGGGCGCCATCTTGCCTTCGTCCATCAGGCGGCCAACCCGCAGCGAGCCTTGCAGGCCGAGCGCGATCTCGGTTTCCATGTCCGCGAGCTTCTTCTGCACAAGCTGCGTGGCGGCCAGCGGACGGCCGAACTGCTTGCGGTCGAGCGTGTATTGCCGTGCGCGGGTGAAGCAGTCTTCCGCCGCGCCCATCGCGCCCCATGAAATGCCGTAGCGCGCGCGGTTGAGACAGCCGAACGGGCCAGCGAGACCCGAGACGTTCGGCAGCAGCGCGCTTTCCGGCACGACGACGCCGTCGAGCACGATTTCGCCCGTGATCGAGGCGCGCAGCGAGAGCTTGCCGCCAACCTTCGGCGCGGACAGGCCCTTCATGCCCTTCTCGAGAATGAAGCCGCGCACCTTGTTGTCATGCGCGGCGGACTTCGCCCACACCACGAACACGTCCGCGATCGGCGCGTTGGAAATCCACATCTTCGATCCGGTCAGGCGATAGCCGTCGGCCACCTTCTCGGCGCGGGTCTTCATGCCGTCGGGATCGGAGCCGGCGTCTGGCTCGGTCAAACCGAAGCAGCCGACCCACTCACCTGTCGCGAGCTTCGGCAGATACGTCTTGCGCTGGGTCTCGTCGCCATAGGCATAGATCGGATACATCACCAGCGACGACTGCACGCTGTTCATCGAGCGATAGCCGGAATCGACGCGCTCGATCTCGCGCGCCACCAGACCG